>ENA-OZXA01000042-OZXA01000042.1-human-gut-metagenome-genome-assembly--contig:-NODE-42-length-37088-cov-9.126131_pt1 | contig 37088 bp, 30 predicted proteins | sample MGYA00244853_ERZ654090 | MGnify/ENA primary metagenome ERZ654090 (study PRJEB26926, sample SAMN06164943) | human gut metagenome | biome: ENVO:00009003; feature: ENVO:2100002; material: ENVO:00002003...
GAGATCATGCCTAGTCTCGTGGGCTCGGAGATGTGTATAAGAGACAGATGATGAAATCACTGATATTGAGGATGCCATGGAAGAAGTCGAAACAAGACTATATAATATCAGGCAGGACAAAATCTCAGAAGATAATGTTTACCAGTTCCTTTTATTCTTTGATAAGCTGTATGATAAATTTACAGATCTGGAAAAGAAGATATTTTTGAAGAGCTTCCTGTCTGATGTATTTATCTATGAGGAAGAGCAAAAGGACGGCAGAATATTAAAAGGTCTCCGGTTTAAATTTCCTATATATATGAATAGCAGAAATGTATTAGGCGTGGATTGGGACAACGAGAGTACAGATGAGACTGTGTGCATGTTGTCGAAACTCCATGAGGTGAAGTAGCATGTGAATGTGAGACTTGACATGGACGAGATGGATTTAACGGCAGCTGAGAGGCACTAAAGGTTCAGGGAACATTTGCTCAGCGCGGACCGAAGCGGAGCGTAGACAGGCTACTTATGAGGAGATAAAGAAGTATATTGCACAGATAAAGCAGAAGCATGGCATTATAGAAAGAGAGAACTATAATAAGCCAAAATCTGAGAAGGGCGGACAGCCGGAATGCCCAAAAGAAATAGCAATTGAAGAGGCATTTTATTTGGCAAAGAAAAAAGATGGGATAACCATCCGCTCAAGTGCAGTGGAATACCTGACCTATGTTGCCTCTGTAGGTGATCAACAGGACAGCATAGAAATGCGCTATGAGGATGAAAATATATGGCTGACAAGTGATGAGATATTAAATAAATTTGCCTGGGATTATGGAAATTTTAAAATATCATACCTGCCACAAAATAGATTAAACTCAGATTTGACAGTAATAACTCAGACTAACACAGCGTTTCGAATACTGTGCAGTGAAGAGCAGCAGGTCAATTGGTATAAAGAAAATTCAAATTATAAATGCGACAGATTATATTCATATCTTGAGAATAATAAATCAAAATTTGGGAGAAAAGAAGCATTTATTATTACAGAATCGGATCAGCTTGAGTATATTGAACAGCTTATAAATGACTTTCCGGAAATAACTTTTCATATAGCTGCCAGTACCATTATGTCAGATAAATTAACGAGACTGGATATAAATAATAATGTTGAGTTATATCCATGTATTACGGAACAAAAGAGAAAAGAACTGTTTGAAAGATGCGATATTTATTTGGATATTAATCATTACAGAGAGCTATACAATGCAGTAAACGAGGCAATGGTTAATAATATGATAATACTAGCGTTTGACAATACAGCGCATTCAAAAGAATTATATCCAATGGGAAATATTTTTGAAAGCAGCAACTATGTGAAGATGAAAGAAACTCTAAAAAATATAATAACTAGTCAGACGATATTCAATGAATATATAGACAGGCAAAAGAAGCAATTAAAACAATTAGCTGCAAAAGTAGTTATGGGTGATACAGATGAGAGTATTTGATTTTACATTACTTAGTGGATATGAATTTTCCGGAGTCGATGTTGCTCAGGGATTTAGAGCAAGATTGTTTGCAAAAAACAATGTAAACGCTAAATTTATTTTTACAGAGCTGCCGACAATTAGGGATATGGAACTGTATGGTTCGCAAAAAATAAAACGTGGTCAGATTATGTCTGCACATCTTTTTATGACCGGAAGATTAGATATGAGTTTGTCTGTGAAAAAAGAAGCTCTTTTAGAAAATGAAAAAGAAAACTATGAGTATGACAATATAGATGAGGATGGAAAGGTGATTCGTCTATATAATTCCGGTGAAAAATCAGTTGAAATATTATGCGATGAAGATGGATTTGTTATAAATGAAAGTCTCTTTAAAAACGGAAAAAAGTATTTAGAAAATTATTATACAGACAGTTTGTCATATACAGAGCTGTATAATTGGGATAATGATTCGAACGATGGCTTAAATCTAGGAAGGAGAATTTTTTGGAACAAACAAGGACAGATGGTTTATGAACAATGTATCTATAAAGATAATGTTGAATATCTGTTTAAAAATGGTGAAGTTATAGACAATGTAGAGTTTCTAGAAAGATTTGTAAAGACACTTAATCTTTGTGAGAATGATATATGTATAATGGATAGAGCGGGATATCTTGATTATATACAGCCTCTTTTTGAAAATAAAGGCAAATCAAAGCTGATAGCTGTATTACATTCAGATCATTTTTACAAAATATATGAGGATGAAAGCTCATTATACATGAACTATGAGTATTATTATTGGTTCAAATATTCAGAGGCAATAGATTATTTTGTTGTTGGTACGGATGAACATAAAAGAAGTCTGGAAGCATTTTTAAAAGAGTATGATTGTTTTGTTCCGCATATTGCAGCTATTCCACCGGGCGCCATACCAGAAGGCAAACTTAAAAGTAAAAATAATCGTTGGCAAGGCAGTATAATATCTGCTTCAAGACTTAGTCCAAGGAAAGGTATTGATATTCTTATTAAAAGTGTGATAAAAGCTCATGAGATAAATCAGACAATTAATCTGGATATATACGGAAGTGGCAATGATGAGTATACTTCATATTTACAAAATATAGTTAAAGATGCTGGTGCTGATGATTATATTCACTTTAAAGGGCGCTGTAATCTTGAAAAGATTTATCCACACTATGAATTGTTTGCATCCTTTTCTTTGTGGGAAACATTTGGACTTTCACTCATGGAGGCTGTTGGAGATGGACTAGCCATGGTTGGACTGGATGTAAGATATGGGAACAGGCTTTTTATACATCCGGATGAAAATGGTTATCTGGTGGATTTTGATATTGAAACAGACTATCAAAATAAAGATAAGCTCTGTGAAAGAACTGCAGCAGCAATAGTTAAAATATTTGAGGATGATGACAGATTGAAGAAATTCCATGAAAATTCTTATATGATTGCTGAAGAATATAAGGAGCATGTAATAGAATCAAAATGGATGCAGCTTATAAAAAATATACCATAGCTCAATCCGTCAAACTTAATTTTATAGAGAAATGCAGTAACATGAAGGTAAAACATCCTAAGGATTATTGGCTTGAGTATGAGAGAAAAATGTTGGAAAACATCAATGAAACAACAGGCTTGTAGACAGGAGTATCAATGAAAACACACATTACTACATTAAACAACATGGCAGGAACTGCCAGTCTGGCACATAGAAGAGTATTAAAGGTGGCGCAGAGTATTGGCTGTCATGAAATGGGCTTGTCTTTTTATCCTTTAAAGCCAGACTATGCAAAGGAGATAGACAAACGTCTTGATGGGATAATAGCGCTTCTTAACTATGGTGATATTGTGATTTTTCAGTATCCAAGCTGGATTGGGGTGAATTATGATGAGAGCTTTGTAAACAAGATAAAGTCGTACCGGGATACAAAGCTGATAATTTTTGTTCAGGATATACAAAAGCTCATGTTTGATTCTGAGCAGGCAATTCTTGATATGGAAATTAAAACTCTCAATAAGGCGGATTTACTTATTTTGCCATCAAAGAAGATGCATCGCTATCTGAAAGAAAATGGGCTTGATGAGAAGCCTGTTATCTATCAGACTATCTGGGATATGCCATCAGACATTTGTTTTGTGGATCATGCTGTAACGAGATGCTTTCACTTTGCCGGGAACTATAATCGTTTTCCGTTTCTGGCAGAGTACCATGGCAAGACACCGATTTATCAATATGATGCAAATAAGCCGGACAGAGAAAATGATGACAGCTTTTGCTGGAGAGGGTATTTTGAGCAGGAAAAGCTAATGCATGAGCTTTCCAAAGGTGGCTTTGGGCTTGTTTGGAGTGATGACGAATATTTTGACAGATATTATTCGATGAATCAGCCGTACAAGCTCGGTACAAATCTGGCAGCAGGGATACCAGTTATAGTAAAAAGAGGCTGTGTTCATGAGAAATTTGTCGAAAGAAACGGTCTGGGATATGCAGTCGATACGTTGGATGAAGCTGATAAACTGGTTCAGAGTATTACGGATGCAGAGTATATAAAGCTTTACCATAATGTGAAGAATATTCAAAAGCTGATATTAGATGGCGCATATACAAGAAAAACACTTCAGGATGCAATAATTGAGGTTTTGGAAAATGCCTGTACACCGGTTGAAAACAGATATCAAGATCATATATAGATTTAGCAGACAAATCAACAGTGACAGGATATAGTATTTGACCATGATCAGGTGTATGAATCACAGATAGTTGCTACAGTGGAATAATGGGGAAGAGATTATGAGCGTACATATTACAAAAACTTATAACATAGGCGGATTGATTGGTCTCCGTCAAAATGCAGTGAAAAACGCTGGTGAAACACTTGGCTTTAAAGAAATGAGTTTATTTAAATTTCCTGATGCATATGATAGTGATGATGAGCTTCATGTTAGGATGGATGGCATAATCGCATCACTTTGTCCGGAGGATATAGTGATTTTTCAGCATCCAAGCGGAGAGAGTCCCAGATACGATGGATTTTTATTTGAGCATTTAAGAAGATATCATGGAACAAAAATTGTTGCGTTTATACAGGAAATAGCATTCGATAGAGATGACAGTGAGTATTCTTTGAGTGATGAAATCACGCTGCTTAACAGGGCTGATATGTTTATTTTTGCCTCAGCTGCGCTGCGGGATTACTATATCGCAAATGGATTAAAAGAAAAACCTTATCTGATTCAGAATATACCGGATTATATGACAGACATTTGCGCAAATGAGAATAAAAATAAAAAACTATATATCATGGCGGAAACGAGTCAAAATGAATATCCATTGAACAATTTGAATATAGAGGTGGTGCAATATGATGAGTACCGTGCCATGGAATCTATACTCAGGTTGTCAGACGGAGGCTTTGGATTGATTTGGGATGCGGATGAGCAGGCGCTTGGACTTTATATGGCTGCCGGAATCCCAGTGATAGTTAAAAAGGGGTTGAGCTGTGAAAAGTATGTGACAGATAATGAAATAGGAGCAGCAGCGACAGATTTTGAAGATGTATACCGGATAGCTGTATCAGAATCGGAAGATAAATTGAGTCAATACTACGCAAATGTCAAAAAACTGCAAAATTTGTTCATAAATGGAATATATACCAGAAAATTATTGCTGGATACCTTGATTATGTGTGGAGAAAGGCTATAATTTGGCGGTATATAAATGTTTTTATACGATTTTAGATACACCTAGGAGTTTATATTTATAGTGTTAAAGAGGAAAACTATAGTTATGTCCGGATGAAAGAGGATTAGGAAACAGATAATCAAGTATCCGGATTCATGTGAATAAGGAGAGACTATATGAATAAGAAGAAGGTTGACAGTATTTTAAAAGGTATAACCGCAGCAGGAATTGCCATGGGTGGAGTCAGCTCTATCCAGGGTGCTGATATGGTTATGGCTGCAATTAATGAATCGGCAGCAGATTCCAATTCATTAGTTGACGCAGGCTCTTTGTCTGAGAGCGAACGTACAGAGTATAGCGAGAGTACAACACAGAGCATGAGTGAAAGCGCTTCAGAGAGCACTAGCGAGAGTGAGAGCGTGAGTGTAAGTGAAAGTGAAAGTACCAGTGAAAGCTCAAGCATCAGCGAAAGTGCTAAGCAGAGTGATGCAGAACAACAAAGTGGTGATAATGTTGTAGCGGCTGCATACACAGATGATGCAGAACAGGATACGGCTGTTTATGCTCGAATGAGTGGAATGCCGCAGCTTGCAAGTAATGATACAAATAGAGATGATTGTGTATCAGATCAGGTACATCATGTGACTAAGATTACGGCAAGTAATTTTAAAGATTTAGCTAGATCTGATGTTCAATCTATAAATGATGTAAAACCGAAGAAATGGAAAGATAAAAATTTTCAGTATAGAGTAAAGAATTCATATACAGGTGAGTGGGAATATTTTAATAATTTTGATCAAGTTACATTTAATTGGACAGAAGGAATTCTCTGGTGGGAAACCAGCCATAATAAAACTGGCGAATTGTATATATGTGACGGAAATGCGTTTGTATTAAAAGTGTCTGATAATGAATGGGTAGAATTTAGAAGTAGTAGTACAGGTGGAGTACATACGTATAAATACGCATATAAGCATGGGGATTCCATTGATTTACTGGATGATGCAGATCCAAACTATGAGAAGAGTGAATCAGTAAGAATATCAGAGAGTTTGAGTGTTGAAGCAAGCACTAGCGCGTCAACAAGTGCAAGTACATCGGCAAGTACAAGTGCATCAACCAGCGCAAGTACCTCAGCAAGTACGAGTGCATCAACAAGTGCAAGCACCTCAGCAAGTACAAGTGCATCAACAAGTGCGAGCACATCGGCAAGTACTAGCGCATCGACAAGTGCAAGTACATCGGCAAGTACAAGTGCATCAACAAGCGCAAGTATCTCAGCAAGTACGAGTGCATCGACAAGTGCAAGCACCTCAGCAAGTACAAGTGCATCAACAAGTGCGAGCACATCGGCAAGTACTAGCGCATCAACAAGTGCAAGCACCTCAGCAAGTACTAGTGCCTCAACAAGCGCAAGCACCTCAGCAAGCACAAGTGCATCAACAAGTGCAAGTACATCGGCAAGCACGAGTGCATCGACCAGCGCCTCAATAAGTGCAAGTACATCGGCTAGCACAAGTGCATCAACAAGTGCAAGTACCTCAGCAAGTGCTAGTGCCTCAACAAGTGCAAGCACATCAGCAAGTACCAGTGCATCAACAAGCGCAAGTACCTCAGCCAGCACCAGCGCATCAACAAGTGCAAGTACCTCAGCAAGTACCAGTGCCTCAACCAGTGCAAGTACATCGGCAAGCACTAGTACATCGACAAGCGCCAGCACAAGTGCATCAACAAGTGCAAGTACCTCAGCAAGTACGAGTGCCTCAACCAGCGCAAGTACCTCAGCCAGCACCAGTGCATCAACAAGCGCAAGTACATCGGCAAGTACGAGCGCATCGACAAGTGCAAGCACCTCAGCAAGCACAAGCGCATCAACCAGCGCAAGTACCTCAGCAAGTACGAGTGCCTCAACCAGTGCAAGTACCTCAGCAAGTACCAGTGCCTCAACCAGTGCAAGTACATCGGCAAGCACTAGTACATCGACAAGCGCCAGCACAAGTGCATCAACAAGTGCAAGTACCTCAGCAAGTACGAGTGCCTCAACCAGCGCAAGTACCTCAGCCAGCACCAGTGCATCAACAAGCGCAAGTACATCGGCAAGTACGAGCGCATCGACAAGTGCAAGCACCTCAGCAAGCACAAGCGCATCAACCAGCGCAAGTACCTCAGCAAGTACGAGTGCCTCAACCAGTGCAAGTACTTCAGCAAGTACAAGTGCCTCAACCAGCGCAAGTACATCGGCAAGCACTAGTACATCGACAAGCGCCAGCACCAGTGCATCAACAAGTGCAAGTACATCGGCAAGTACAAGTGCCTCAACAAGTGCAAGTACCTCAGCTAGTACCAGCGCCTCAACCAGTGCAAGCACCTCAGCCAGCACCAGTGCATCAACAAGTGCAAGCACCTCAGCAAGCACAAGCGCATCAACCAGCGCAAGTACATCAGCAAGCACAAGCGCCTCAACCAGCGCAAGTACCTCAGCAAGCACAAGTGCCTCAACCAGTGCAAGTACATCGGCAAGCACTAGTGCATCGACAAGCGCAAGTACATCAGCAAGCACAAGTGCCTCAACAAGTGCAAGTACATCAGCTAGCACAAGTGCCTCAACCAGCGCAAGTACATCAGCAAGTACAAGTGCTTCAACAAGTGCAAGTACATCGGCAAGTACAAGCGCCTCAACAAGTGCAAGTACAAGTGCCTCAACAAGCGCAAGTACATCGGCAAGTACAAGTGCATCGACAAGTGCAAGTACCTCAGCCAGCACAAGCGCATCAACTAGTGCAAGTACCTCTGCAAGCACCAGTGCATCAACCAGCGCAAGTACCTCAGCTAGTACGAGTGCCTCAATAAGTGCAAGTACCTCTGCAAGCACCAGTGCATCAACCAGCGCAAGTACATCGGCAAGTACAAGTGCATCAACAAGTGCAAGTACCTCAGCGAGCACAAGTGCCTCAATAAGTGCAAGTACATCGGCAAGCACAAGTGCATCGACAAGTGCAAGTACCTCAGCAAGCACAAGCGCATCAACTAGTGCAAGTACCTCAGCAAGCACAAGCGCATCAACTAGTGCAAGTACCTCAGCAAGCACAAGTGCATCGACAAGTGCAAGTACCTCAGCTAGTACGAGTGCCTCAATAAGTGCAAGTACATCAGCAAGCACAAGCGCATCAACTAGTGCAAGTACATCAGCCAGCACAAGTGCATCGACAAGTGCAAGTACCTCAGCTAGTACGAGTGCCTCAACAAGCGCAAGCACATCGGCAAGTACAAGTGCCTCAACAAGTGCAAGTACCTCAGCCAGCACAAGCGCATCGACAAGTGCAAGTACCTCAGCAAGTACAAGTGCATCGACAAGTGCAAGCACCTCAGCAAGCACCAGTGCATCAACAAGTGTAAGTACCTCAGCAAGTACAAGTGCCTCAACAAGTGCAAGTACATCGGCAAGTACCAGTGCCTCAACAAGTGCAAGCACCTCAGCAAGTACAAGTGCTTCAACTAGCGCAAGCACATCGGCAAGTACGAGCGCCTCAACAAGTGCAAGCACCAGTGCCTCAACAAGTGCAAGTACCTCAGCAAGCACGAGTGCATCAACGAGTGCAAGTACATCGGCAAGCACAAGCGCATCGACAAGTGCAAGTACATCAGCAAGCACCAGTGCCTCAACAAGTGCAAGTACCTCAGCAAGTACAAGTGCCTCAACAAGTGCAAGTACATCGGCAAGTACCAGTGCCTCAACAAGTGCAAGCACCTCAGCAAGTACGAGCGCCTCAACCAGCGCAAGTACCTCAGCAAGCACCAGCGCATCAACAAGTGCAAGCACCTCAGCAAGTACAAGTGCATCGACAAGTGCAAGCACATCAGCAAGCACCAGTGCCTCAACCAGTGCAAGTACATCAGCAAGTATGAGTGCTTCAACAAGCGCAAGTACATCGGCAAGTACGAGTGCATCGACAAGTGCAAGTACATCGGCAAGTACAAGTGCCTCAACAAGTGCAAGCACCTCAGCAAGTACAAGTGCTTCAACAAGCGCAAGTACATCGGCAAGTACAAGTGCCTCAACAAGTGCAAGTGAGTCATCAAGTGTAAGCGAGTCACTCAGCACAAGCGAGAGCATCAGCACAAGCACAAGTACGAGTCAGAGTCAGTCAGCTGCAAATGTGGTACCGACACCGGCTCCAACTCCTGCACCGGCAGTAGATAATGCTCCTGCACCTGCAACAACTATCACACCGGCTGCTACACCTCTTGCAGCAGCTACACCTCCGGCAGCACCAGCACCAGCAGCTCCTGCGGCACCGGCAGTACCGAATACACCAATTCAGGATGCACAGGTTCCACTTGGAGTAAATGAGGATGAAGATAATCTTCAGAACATCGAGGATGAGGATACACCTCTTGCAGCAGGCGGAACAGCCAAGGACGGTATCAAAACATGGTGGTGGTGGATTGCAGCAGCAGTTGCAGCTGTCACAGGAAAGGGTGTTTATGACAACCGCAGAAGAAAACCTGCAAAGAGCGACGATTCAGAAGATAATTCTGATGAGAAATAAATAATTAATAGCAATACTAACAATATTGTTTTATAATATTAGTGACCATCTGTAGCGGATGGTCACTAATTCGTTAAGCTGTTTTGTAGTAAGACGAAATTACTTTGTGAGGAAAGGTGAATTCCTTGAAGCAGAAGGATAGTATAAAGAAGAAAAAACAAAAACAACAGAAGGAACACGTATTATTATATAAGCTTTTATATTCGTTCATGACCATGCTCGTGTACATGGTAGGCAGAAATATACCACTCTACGGGATAGATATAGATGCATATAGCAATGTAAATGTAGATGCGCAGTCCATACTTTTACAGGCTATTTCAGGTGATATGAAGAACTGCTCCATTTTCATCATAGGCTTGTGGCCGTACATGCTGGCATCCATGCTTGCCATACTGATAGTTGCAATCATGTCGCTTGACCACACCAGAAAGCTGTCACCGAAGAAGATAAACATATGGACAGTTACCATCATGATGATTATCGCAGCCGTTCAGGCATATCACAAAACACAGACACTTATGTATAGAGTTAGTGGAGATGAACTTATATGGAATAAGATAATAGTTTTCATACAGCTCATTGCGGGGATGCTGATTGTGGTGTATATGTGCGACAGAGCTACTAAGTATGGTATCGGAGGCAAGGTGAGTGTGTTCATGGTCAATATGGTCAGTGGTATGATGACCATGTTTACAGGAAAGCCGCTTGAGAAGCTGGCACTGCCTGTAGCTATAGGAGTGGCAGAGATTGCTGTCATGATAGTTCTAGAGACCACAGAGAAGCGAATAGCAGTACAGAGAGTTTCTATAAACAATATCTACGCGGATAAGAACTATATCGCTTACAAGCTCAATCCTGTCGGTGCTACACCGCTTATGTTTGCGTCAGCCGCTTTTTTGCTTCCACAGTTTATGTGCAATGGACTTCATTATCTGTTTCCGGACAATGCTGATATTCAGTGGTGGATGGACAATATGAGGCTCACATCACCGCTTGGAATTGTAGTATACATGGTGATTATATGTCTGCTTACAATTATCTTTTCTATGGTTATGCTGTCTCCGGGCAGGACAGCAGATGATCTGCTTAAGTCGGGTGATTCCATACAGGATATATATGCAGGAAAGCCTACGAAGAGATATCTGATTGGCACAGTGCTCAGCTTTTCCGTTATAAGTTCAATCATTATCTGTATATGTCAGGGTGGACCGCTGTTTTTACAGTTTGGGGGATATGTGGACGCATCACTTGCTATGCTGCCGTGCTCTATCATGATGACGACAGGTCTTTGGATTTCGCTGTACCGCGAGGCAGAGGTGTACCGGAATATGGACAGATATCATACATTCATATAGCTCCCGGCGCTTTGAATTAAGAATTAGGAGGAATCATAATGCTATATTTTATACCGGCATGGTATAAACAGAATATGTGGTGCGAAAACGAGCAGCAGTGGTATATGCGCAGGCTCAAGTCAGAGTTTGACGAGACTATAAAGCAGATTACTCTTTTTCATAGAAATGTGGACAGACCTTACAGGATTCTTGTGCTCGGATACTCGCCAAATTTCAGACATTTCCTACACAGGCAGGGCATGTACCGCTCAAAGTACTGGTCATGCTTTGATGCGATAGCACAGGTCAGGAGAAAGAAGGTCGCTGTGCTGTCATATCACGATATCAAGTGGCCGAAGGGGCTGGAGTTTGTGTATTCGCCTTTTTCTATAATCGCTTTGCAGGGCGATGTGAAGTATGCACAGGTAGAGTTTGGTGAGGATGGCAATCCGATATCCATAGATATGTTTGAGGATGGCAAAATCTGCAGGCGCAACTATTATGATGACAGAGGCTTTGTTTCCAGTACTGTTATATATGAAAACGGCATAGAGCAGTATCAGGATTTTTTGATGGAAAACGGCATCTGGAAGATACGTGAGTATAAAAATGATGGTCATGTGGTTGTCAATCCAACGTGCCCTGACTATGATGTGGTGCCTGATGCTAAGAGCGGCAAAGCAGGTGAGCCGGTTGAGATACGCTTTACAAAGGCTGAATATGACAGCCTTGAAGCGGTTATTGAAGAGGTATTTGCAAGCTATGTAAATCTCACAAGGCAGGGTGACAGCTTTTTCGTGGCGATGCATCCGCTTCATATCAGGGTTGCAGAGCATGTGCTTAAGGGGAAAAGGGTTATTGCTACATTTTTTGAAAACAGATTTGATTTCACGCAGACATCACTGGCAGCGGATTTTTTAGAGCATGCGGAAAATATCATTACGGATTCTGATTATACGACGAAGATTATTATGGCAAATCTGGGTGCAGTAAATAACAAGCCGTTCAGATTACATATCACAGATATTCCACCATATGATACCAGGATGGATTTCGGTATCAGCTCGCAGCTTCGGGTGCAGAACATCCTCGTGCCGGTTGATGGACTGACTAAGGATGCATTTGCTCAGATTATAAAGGGGCTTGCGGATTATCTGACCATTAATGACCTTGCGAGAGTTCATTTCTTTACAAGAGATGCCTCATGGGGTCATGAGGATGCTATAAAGAATGATACGGTAAAGCTTCTTGATAGTATGGGCTATGATTCCCGTTTGGTAACAGGCGATGGTGAGGCAGCTCTCGGCTTTGGAGGCAGCGGGGCTGATGTATTTGCCGAGAATGAGCTGGGGGATATAGAAAAAACGGTGGAGCAGAGATTTTTCGTGGATGTATGTGTGGATGAGCGTGATATCAGCAAGTGTATCAACGAGCAGAGAGTCATCCTCGATATGAGAGGCACGATGGATGTTTTTGTTTATGTTACAGCTATCAGCAAGGGCGTGCCGAGAATCAGCCTGAGTGCAGACCAGTTTCTTGTTTCAGGAAAAAACGGAATGGTCATAGATGATTTTTCTGATATCGGAAGGAGTCTGACCTATTATCTGGACAGCTTTGAAAACTGGAATCAGGCATTGGTGGAGTGCTATGAGCTTGGTCAGAAATATACCACATCGGTGCTGCTTAAGAAGTGGAGAAAGGTGCTAAATTTTAGTGAGTAAGATTCATGTTTTATATGTTGGCGATGACGATTGGACAACTAAATACAGCATTCCGGACAATATAGAGTTTGAAGTATACGAGTCTGATGAGAGTGAACTAACGGCAAACAGACCTGCGAGAAAGCTCATGGATTTAGTTATTCTTGACAGGGATATAACACTCTCAGAGGAAAAGGCTTTTACGAAGTTTACAAGGGGCTACTGTCTTTTTGCAACGGAAAATGTGCAGATGCTAAACAGCGCGACGAGCAGATATTTCAAGGCACGAATGGGACAGTATCTGTATACCGGCGATGTGCAGTATTTTCTGGCTCATGAGGTGAGAAATTACTATCCAAATCCTTATGGTGAGAAGTTTAATCCTGCCAAGCTTGCTGTCAGTGATTCCTTTACAGGAAGGGTAGCATGTGATGGAAACTATAACTTGGTTCTAGATGGAGAGTTTGGGGAGGATTTTTCGCAGATTGCATACTGGAGATATAATATCCCGGTTTTTGAGGGACAGTGTATTGATATGTATCTTGAATATGAGAAAACTGGGGATGTAGAGATTAAGCTTAGATTATTTCAGTTCTACTATGGCTCGATTGGTGATATTAAGCAGGTCTGGGAGTTTGACGAGGAACAGCTTCAGGATGTTTTCAGAATAGATAATGAATCAGATCAGGGTCCTGTTTTTGTTTCTATACTTGCAAGGGGCACCGGCAGCCTGAATATCATATCATTGCACGACAGACATTCCCGCCGTGGACACGGATTTTTCCTGCCCGGAGGTGAGAGGCTTGTCTCTTCTAAAGGAGAGGAAGTGTTTGTATACTTTGAGAAGGGCGATATGAAGCCACCGCTTGCTGTCTATTTCTCAGGCTACAGGACTCAGGAGGGCTTTGAGGGCTACTATATGATGCGAGGCTTCGGATGTCCGTTTATTCTTGTGACAGACCCAAGAAGTGAGGGTGGAGCCTTTTATCTGGGAGACAGTGAATTTGAGCAGATGATTACGGATTATGTGACTGATAAGCTCGATGAGCTTGGTCTTACAAAGGATGAGCTCGTGCTCTCAGGAGCTTCGATGGGAACCTTCGGTTCACTATACTATGGCTCAAAGCTTTCACCGCATGCACTGCTTCTTGCAAAGCCGCTTGCCAACATGGGAAATGTAGCACGAAACGAGCGAATCCTTAGAGCCGGAGGCTTCGCTACCTCGCTTGATATTCTGATGAAAAATTATGACAATCTCTCTGACGAGGCGATAGAGCAGCTCAACAACAGGATGTGGGACAGATTCGACAGTGCCGACTGGTCGCAAACAAAGTTCATCATCTCATATCTGTATGAGGATGATTACGACCCGGATGGTTATCCGAGCATTTTGTCGCATCTTAAGTCGAGCGGTGTTGAGGTGTATGGCAAGGGCTCACACGGCAGACATACTGACAATTCATCAAATGTCATGGCATGGTTCAAGAGCCAGTACAATAATCTGCTGCATGATGATTTTTCAAGATAAGCAAATAAACGTTGCAGGTCACACAGTTAGGTGTGAACAGTAACAGGAAAACAAATATTAAGTGAACAATAGTAAGACAGGTAAGTATTATGTATGGTGACACATGGCAGGTCCGCTGGAAGGAATTTCTATCGGACTCGTATGTATATGGATCAAAAATTGAATTTAATGAGGATGGTTCAGTTTCTTATAAGAACCGCCTCATGCCGCCGGGCACGGTGATTCACACATGGTATTCTATGACGAATTTCCAGGGGAATAGGATAGAGCCGTCGCTTCCGCTCATCGATGGAGAGCGGGCATATTCCATTGCGGTGAATATTGACTATCACAACAGTGAGAGTGAGGCGCTGATGCTTCGTATCATATTTTTTGACAGGTATGATGCACAGGCGCAGAGTATTATTGTCCGCGATAAAAAGGCGTTTTTCAAGCCGTCAATCAGGACCTACAGCTACAGGATAGAGCTGATAAATGGTGGAAATGCTGATTTTACATTCAAATCACTGGTGATTAAAGAGGTTTCAGAGGAAGAGTTTGATGCAGAGCAGGAAAGAATTGAGAGACTTAAAGAGGACTCTAACAAAAGTAAGAAAAAGCGAAGAAAAAATAAAAAATCTAAGTGATGAAGAGCTTTCTGCACTGACAGAGCAGTTTAAGAGCAGGTATAGCGATGGGGAATCGCTTGAATCGCTTATGCCAGAGGCCTTTGCGGCTATCTGCGAGGCGGATTACAGGGTGCTTGGAAAGAGACCGTATGATGTGCAAATCTTAGCGGCAGCAGCTCTTCACGGTGGATATCTCGCCGAGATGAATACAGGTGAGGGAAAGACTCTATCTGCTACGATGCCGCTTTATCTGAATGCGCTGACAGGCAAGAGCTGCATGCTCGTGACCACAAACGAGTATCTGGCATCGCGAGATGGTGCAGAGATGGGAGAGGTCTATAATTTCATGGGTCTTAGCTGCTCATACCCGGATGCGGATGATACAAAAAAGCAGGATGATGACGAGAAAAGACAGTTTTATTCGGCTGATATCATATACACTACAAATGGCACACTTGGCTTTGATTTCCTTTTTGACAATCTGGTAAAGAAAAAGGAGGACAGATTTCTCTGTGATTTCCACTATGTCATAATTGACGAGGCTGATTCGGTGCTTTTAGACTCTGCAATTATGCCGCTCGTCATATCGGGAGTGCCGAGAGTGCAGTCGAACCTGTACGATGTATGTGATTTTTTCGTCACGACACTTGTGGAGGATATTGACTACATAGAGGAGGATAAGGCAGTCTGGCTCACTCCAAAGGGTGTGAAGTTTGCCGAGAGCTTCTTTGGCATATCAAATTTCTACGGTAAAGAGAATTTTGAGATAAACAGGCATGTCACGCTTTCTCTTCGGGCGCACAAGCTTTTGAAGAACAAAAAGGATTATGTTGTCACTGACAAGAAGGAGGTAGAGCTGTTTGATGGAGCGACAGGCCGTCTCATGCACGGTGTCAAGCTGCGTGGCGGTCAGCATCAGGCTATAGAGGCAAAGGAAAAGGTGGAGATATCGCAGGAATACAGAACTGTGGCATCAGTTACCTTCCAGAATCTGTTTATGATGTTTGACAAGATGGCCGGCATGAGCGGTACACTCATGGATGCAAAGGATGAGCTTTTTGAGACCTACGGCAAGCAGGTGGTTAAAATACCTACAAACAGGCCTCTTAAAAGAGTCGACAGGAAGGACAGATACTTTAAAAACGGTCATGACCAGTTCTGGACAGCAGTGGATGATGTGATAAGGCTTCACGAGACAGGCCAGCCGGTGCTTGTGGTGCTTAATTCCGTTACGGATACAGATCTTTTTTCAAGGCTTTTAATAGAAAAAAATATCCCGCACAATGTACTAAACGCAAGCAATGCTTTCTGGGAAGCACAGATTATCGCAGGCGCAGGCCAGCTGAATGCGGTCACGGTTGCTACAACGATGGCAGGAAGAGGAACAGATATAAAGCTCGGAGACGGAGTGAAGGAGCTTGGAGGCTTAGCTGTCATAGGTATAGGCAGGATGAACAATTCAAGATCCGAGAGGCAGGCGAGGGGCCGCGCCGGCAGACAGGGTGATCCGGGCTTCAGCCAGTACTATGTGAGCCTGGAGGATGATATAGTGGGAGCTGAGGATGATGACAAGCTGCAGCGCTATATTGATGGCAAAAAGCGTATCGGAAAGCGCAAAATAAAGCGTATTGTCAACCAGTGTCAGAAGCTTAGTGTGGAGTCTGAGGAGATGAACCGCAAGAAATCACTTCAGTATGACCAGGTCCTCCAGCGCCAGCGAGACCTAATCTACGCAACCAGAAAAAAACTGCTCGACGGCGCCAGCGTCGAGCAGGAGAAGATAGTAGAGATTGCGAAGGGGAATATCTCAGACTTCGTTAATCATTTTGACTGCATACAGAGTAATAATAAGCATGGCAGGCGCCGTGGCAGAAAGAAAGATAACGATAAAAATACCAATACACAGCAATACACATCAATGCTTAACAGATACATTCTTGACAACATCTCCTACAAGCTGGACGCCGGTCTGACTTTGTCTGACATGCAAAGCGCCGCCACTGTTAGCGATTACCTGATGCTTCGCGTGTATCAGGGGCTTTCAAGACAGCGTGAGCGCATAGGCGATGAGGAGGCTTACGAGCAGTTTGTCCGTGAGGCAACTCTAAAGGCGGTGGATGATGGCTGGGTTGAGCTGATTGACTACCTTGAGCAGCTCAAGTATGCGGTAGCGGGAAGAGCATCCGCACAGAGAAATGTTATGTTTGAATACCAAAATGAAGCTTTCGAGTCGTTTTTGGATACAGAAAAAGCGGTAAAATGTAATATCATAAGGAATATTTTGCTTAGTGATGTGAAAATCGGCAAGGATGGCAGGCTGCAGGTCATCTACCCATAGAGACAGTGTAATATCAATAGTTTGACAGATACGAGGAGAATCATATGGTATATAACTTCAATCTCGGAATAGGCTGGGCTTCAAGCGGCGTGGAGTACGCACAGAGCTACAGAGCGAATCTGCTTCGCAGGGCACATATTCCGGCAAGGTTTATTTTCACAGATATGTTTCCAACTGAAAATATAGAGCACATGACAAAGAACATCGGCTTTTTGGATGAGGAAGTGATATGGCTGTACACATTCTTTACAGATGTGAGGACATCGCCCGTCACATTCACTCTAAAGGAGCTTGAGGCTTCGATGGCAGAAGAGGATTATACCTTTTCCAGAGAGGGCAAGACGTGCAGGTATCAGTTTAAGGAGAGCGGCAGGTTCTACACCTGCTACATGGTTGATGATACAAGTGATCTAGTGCACAGAGTCGAGATTGTCTCAAACGGATGCCTGATCAGGAAGGATTTCTACACCTATTGCAGGACCTTCAGCGAGTACTATGCTCCGCTCGACGGCAAGGCGCATCTGTACGGCAGGACTTTTTTCAATGAGGATGGCTCGGTGTGCTACGAGGAGGTCATAGAGGATGACAGCACCTTTTACAGGATCGGAGCGCAGGTGCTTTATACCAAGGCTGACCTGGTCGGCTATATGGTAAAGATGCTTAACTTAGCGGCTGATGATGTGGTGATCATCGACAGGACGACAGGCATAGGTCAGGCAATCCTCGAAAACTGTGGACCGGCGCGCGTAGGAATAGTGGTGCATGCGGACCATTTCAGCGAGGGCGGCACAGATGATGATTACATACTGTGGAACAACTATTATGAGTATTCGTTTTCACAGACGAAGCACATAGATTTCTACATCACAGCGACAGATGCGCAGAATGAGCTTATGAGGCAGCAATTTAAGAAGTACTGTGGAAAGGAGCCTCATGTGGTGACTATTCCGGTGGGCAGTCTTGATGAGCTTAAGTATCCGGATGAGCCGAGAAAGAGGCACTCTCTCATCACGGCGTCGCGTCTTGCGACGGAGAAGCACTGTGACTGGCTGGTGGAGGCTGTTGTAAAGGCAAAAGAAAGCGTGCCTGACATCTCACTTGACATATATGGCAAGGGTGGCGATGAGGCGAAGCTTAAGGGACTTATCGGCAGGCTGGGCTGTGCTGATTATGTGCATTTGATGGGACAGCAGAAATTAGATGATGTATACAAGCACTATGATGCATATGTGGCAGCTTCACAGAGTGAGGGCTTCGGGCTCACACTCATGGAGGCCATAGGCTCAGGGCTTCCTATAGTGGGCTTTGATGTGAGGTATGGCAACCAGACCTTTATCGATGATGGGCAAAACGGCTACAAAATTCCAATCACCGATGAGATGGATCAGAAGGAGAAGATAAAGCTTCTTTCTGAGCGTATAGTGAGGATGTTTACAGAGGATGATATGGATGCATTTTCGGCACATTCATATGAGAAGGCCAAAGAATATCTGACTAAGGAGGTGGTTCACAGATGGATAGAGCTGTTGAAGTAACACACGAAGCAGTTGGTATCACACTGCTGTTTGATACATTTTCGCTCGAGAGCAAAAATCTCCTTGAGTCATTTAAGAATGCCGGTGCAGCCTTTCATGCAGCAGTCATTGAGGATGACGGTTTTCTGCCGGATGATGTGATGAGCGTGTATGGATTTTTCTTAGGCGATTACAGGAAAGCTGACAGCTTACCGGGGAAGCCGCTGTATTTCAATCAGATACAGATTCCCGATTACTGGCGCATAGAGGGTGATAATTCATCTGCGAAGGTCATGGACCGCACCAGGGAGCGAGCGAGAGTATTTTTCACGGAGCCTACGCACAGGCGACAGGTCAAGATTGTTGACTGGCTCGATGATGCCGGTCAGGTCAGGCTTTCAGAGCACTATAACAGGTATGGCGCGATCTTCTGTCACACGGTTTTTAATAAAAAGGGACAGAAGGCACTCAGGAAGTTTTTTGATGTGACGGGCAGGGAGATGATAGTGGAGAACTTCGTCACCGGTGATATACTCGTCAGATGGCAGGATAAGGACTGGATTTTCAGAAGTAAGACAGACTTTATAGCGTTTTTCATCAGGTGTGCAGGGCTGGAGGATACAGCGGTTTATTTCAACTCGCTGTCATATCCGTTTTTTGCATCACAGGCGCTCGCGCCAAACGGCTTTAAAGATGCACTCTTCTGGCATGAGCCGGTGGGTGATGAAATACCCGGCAATATGCAGATTATACTGCATGATCAGGGAACGAGGGCAAAGCGCGTATTTGTATCGCGCAGGGAGTCCTACGACAGGCTTATAGCACTTGGCGCACCTTCCGATAAGGTGAAGCAGCTTGGATATATCTACAGCTTTGTCAGGGAAAATAAGCACAGGCCGCACATACTCGTATGTACCAATTCAGAGAATGTGGGTCATCTGACAGAGCTTGCGTCACTCATGCCGCAGATGCATTTTCATGTGGCGGCCATCACAGAGATGTCGTCGAAGCTTATGTCGGCAGGGCAGTATGACAATGTGTCACTCTACCCTAATGTGAAGATGTCCGTGCTGGATAGTCTTTTTGAGAAGTGTGATTTCTACCTCGATATAAATCACGAGGGTGAGATAGTGGACGCGGTTCACAGAGCTTTCTTAAACAACATGCTTATAGTGGGCTATGAGGAGACCATGCACAACGCATATTACACCGCAGACACGAATACATTTAAGGAGAGCGAGTACGCTGATATGGCGGAGGCACTCAACCTGACACTGGCTATGCCGCATCTCATTGATGAGGCGCTTGCCATGCAGAAAAAGGCTGCTGTAGCGGCTGATGCAACAGACTACATGGAAATACTCCATTTGTAGTGATACTGGGTTTATGAACAGAAAGGAGCTTAATATGAGTAAAAACACTAACAACAATCAGACAGTAGACGAGAAAAAGGGTAAAAGGACAGGGCTTACAATACTGGGCTATGTGCTTGTGATCGTGGCACTTCTTATAGTGCTTCCGGTTGCGCTTCCACCGATATTTGGCTATCATACATATCTTTCGGGCACAGACCATACAGGAAATATCTCAAAGTACGGCAGCGTGGTATATTTAAAGACTATCGATGAGGCCTCTTATAAGGATGGCAATATAGTAGCCATTGAGTCAGCTGATTCATCAGGCAGAAGGGTTGATTCATACTATGTGGATTCTAACGATTCTTCTGCAAAAGAGATTGCATTACGTGATGGAAATGGTGTATCATATAAGGTAGTTAAAGGGCAGGTTATCGCAAAGACTCCGTTTATCGGATACTTAAGCCAGCTGTGCTTTTCGGCAGTTGGAATTATTGTCACAGTAGTGATTTTTGCTGCAGGTGTAGCAATCATGATGTATGTAAATAAAATCAGCAAGGAAATCAACACCATGGTTGAACAGCAGACTGCATAGTGTGTCTGAATTCTAATCTGCGGCATTAGAAAACCTGACTATTATAAAGCAGACCTTATGTTTGCGGAATAGGATAAGTTATGGATAGATACAGCGTGAGTAGGACAAAGAGGTCATTGTTTTATTTAATGATGACCTTTTTGATTGTTGGATTTATAATTGCCGAGTGCATATTACCGAGTGAGAGGAGCCAGTCCGTCAGTGATAAAAGTATCACCTACGAGGGCAGCTTTACATGGGAGAAGTCTGATGGTGAAAGGGAGACTATTGAAGTGCCCGGCAGGTATGATGTGAAGCCGGGGGATACGATGGTCATAACCACCGTACTGCCTGATAATTTCGATGCAAATGTCATGGCAATCAGAGCATCGCTTCAGACAGTCAGATTCTATGTGGACGGCAGTCTGAGAGCAGAGTATGATACAAAGGACACCAGACCCTTTGGTAAGGACTCCGCGAGCAGATATGTTTTTTGCAATATGTCGGAGGATGATGCAGGCAAAGAGCTGCGCATTGAGCTGACGAGCCATGCATCCAACTATTCGGGCGTTGTAAATACAGTATACTGCGGAGATAAGAGCGATATATGGACAAATATCTTTCATAACAGCTCCAGAGAGACGGTTATAGCGTTTTTCATTCTTTTTGCAGCTATAGTGGCCATTATGTTCAGCATAGCACTCAGTATTGTATACAAGACACACTTTGACATGGAGTTTGTGGGCTGGTGTCTGCTTTTAGGAGCGGCGTGGATGCTCGGTGAGTCAAAGCTGCGTCAGATGCTGGTGCCGAATGCATCTGTTATGGCAGCCATGTGCTTTGTGGTTATTCTGCTTAGTCCTATTGCTGTTTCGATTTATATTGACAGCATACAGGGTGGGCGTTATACAAGAGTGTATACATGCATAGAGGCACTTGCGGCTGTGAATTTCATTGTCTGCACAGCTTTGCAGCTTTTTGGTGTGTGCGATTATATAGAGACTCTGCCGGCAGGACAGGGAATGCTTGCTGTCTGCTGCGCGGTCGTTATCACAACGTTTATCATTGATATAATTAAGCATAGGACATTGGGCTACAGACCTGAGATGGTTGCCATGATTATAGCACTTGTTCTGGTGCTTATAGAGGCTGCTTCTGTGTACTTTGTTGTCACTATGTCAGGCTTCTTTATCGGAACAGGCCTTATTGTGATTTTGTTTGTCAATATAATAGTCACAATAAAAAGAATCAGCGAGATAGAATACAAGCGCCAGAAGGAAGAAAGTGACAGGCTTAGAAATCAGACAGAGAGAGTTTCCCTTCAGATGATGAAGACACTCGCTGCTACAATAGAAGCAAAGGATGATTATATGAGAGGGCACTCATACAGGGTGGCAGAGTACTCTGCTCTCATTGCAAAGCAGCTTGGCTGGAGTGAGCATGAGGTGGAGAATCTTAGAAATGCTGCATATCTGCATGATATCGGAAAGATTGGCGTGCCTGATACAATATTAAATAAGCCGACCAGGCTGACCGATGAAGAGTTTGCAGCCATAAAGAGCCATACTGTGATGGGCGCAGATATCTTAAAGGATATCACACTGTTAGACCATCTGGTGGATATTGCAAGGAATCATCATGAGCGCTACGATGGAAAGGGCTATCCTGACGGACTGGTGGGAGAGGAAATACCGCTTTCTGCCCGTATAGTGTGTGGCAGACAGCTATGATGCCATGAAATCGCGCAGGATTTACAGGAATGCACTGCCCGATGAAGAAATCCGAAGGGAGCTTTTGGATAACTGCGGCACGCAGTTTGACCCGCAGATATCGCGTATGTTTGTTGATATGCTTGACAATGGCATGGTTGTGATTGATGAGGATAATCCTGCGGCTCAGGGCTACCGTGATAATGCGGCTATCGAGTCAGTGGCAGACAAATTCATATCTGAGGTCATGAAGACCATGAGCAGTCAGGAAAAAGCCGATAGTGTTGATTATCTGACAGGACTTTACATGCGAAGTCGTGGACAGCAGGTAATAGCAGCCCTGATGCAGGATAATGATGGCTGTCTTGCCTTCATAGATATGGATAATCTCAAAAAAGTCAATGATGTGCATGGTCACAAGGCGGGTGACAGGGCACTTAAGCTTATAGGTAATCTCCTTGCTAAAGAGACTGAGAATGAGACCTTTGCAGCCTGCAGGCTTGGAGGTGACGAGTTCCTCATCTTTATGCCATATTCTGACAGGGCAAGCGTGGAGAGTGTTATAAAGCGCATATTTGAAGGCTTCGAGAGTGCCAGGGAAGCAGACTGTGAGATAAAGGAGGCTGCTCTTTCAGCAGGACTGTGCATGACGACAAAGGGAGCCATGTTTGAAAGTGACTACACAAAGGCAGATAAGGCACTTTACTATGTGAAGCAGAACTGTAAGGGTTCATATTTCTTCTATGAGCAGCTCTTAGCTGACAATAAGGAGAATACAAATCTGAGTGCGGATTTACGAAACGTGGCAAAGCTTTTAAAGGAGAGTGGCAGCTATACAGGTGCGCTGGATTTAAACTACAGAGAGTTTGCAAGAATCTATGAGTTCGTGAACAATGTAGGAGATAGGCACAACCACAACTGCTATCTGGTCATGGTGACTATGAACACTCTGCCGGAGCAGCTTGCAGATATCGAGGAAATTGAGAAGGCACTTGACTGCATGGAACAGTCTATCCGCAGTAAGATCAGAAAGGTGGATGTCTGCACGCGCTACAGCTCAATGCAGTATCTTATCATACTATTTGAGCCACAGGAAAATCAGATTCCAAATGTCATGGAGAGAATCTTTATGCATTACTATGAGCTCTGTGACAGAGAGAATTTCAAGCCGCAGTATGAGTATATCAAAATGACTGAGGTAAAATAGGGATTGTTAAATAATAGTCAATGTGGTATAGTTTTCTTCGAACGGTATTCGAAGGAAACTGTATCATGGAGGATGTGTTGTCACCTTATGACAGAGCATATCCGGCAGACACAAGGAAGCCAAAAGCACATTGCTGTAGCAGATATGAAGCAGACAGCAAAGTGACAGGCGCGCACAGGGTAAATCGACCGCTGCCATACGGCACATGGCGGAGATTATATCAGCTGCGAGATAAGGAATGGTCTGACCGGCTTGGAAAGAAGGTGGTAGCATGAAAATAGGCATAATCGGCGCAGGCAGAGTGGGCTGTTCTATAGGTAAATACCTAAGGACAAAGGACATAGAGCTTGCAGGCTATTATGACGTGGATTCTGCGGCGGCTAAGGAGGCTGCGGAGTTTACAAGGACAGAGAGCTTTGATTCGCTAAAGCAACTGGCGGATCAATCACAGATTATATTTATCACCACACCGGATTCATTTATTATACCGGTTTGGGAACAATTAAAAGAGCTGTCTCTAACGAATCAGATTATATGTCATTGCAGTGGCGCATTATCATCCGATTCATTTTCCGGAAGGGAGAGCATGAGCGTATCATGCTGTTCAATTCATCCAATGTTACCGTTCAGTAACAAATTTTCATCATATGAGCAATTAAATAAAGCATTTTTCACAGTGGAAGGGCAGGATGCTGCGGTTGAAGCAATATCCGGGCTGTTTTGTTCTATTGGAAATGAGGTATGCCGCATTGATGGCGCTAAAAAGGCAAAATACCATGCAGCGGCTAGTATTTTGAGCAATCAGGTGATTGCTGTCCTTGACATGGGCTATTCTCTTTTGGAGGACTGCGGCTTTACAAGGGCTGAGGCTGTAAGAGCTACAGGCCAGCTTGTGATGCGCAATATCGAAAACGTACTCGAAGCAGGCTGTGACGGCGCACTGACCGGGCCAATCGAGAGAAACGATATTGAAACAGTGAAAAAGCACATCGCATGTATGCAAAATGACGATAGCGATGATGTCAGATTGTACAAAATGCTTGGTACAAAACTAGTAAATATTGCTGAAAAAAAGAATCCTGATAAGGATTACACTCAGATGATGGAATTGCTAAGAGGCTGACAATACCGTGAATGGTTCCAAGTAGTTACAAGAAACGGATTGTTGCAGAAAGACAGAGGGATTGGACAATGAAAAATACAGTAGTAACTTTTAAACAGGCAAAGGAAAAGGGCGAGAAGCTCACGATGCTCACAGCATATGATTATTCGACAGCAAAGCTCATAGATGAGGCCGGAATCAATGCAATTTTAGTAGGAGATTCTCTCGGCATGGTGGTGCTTGGCTATGAGGATACACTTTCAGTGACTATGGAGGATATGATTCATCACAGCGCAGCTGTTTCAAGAGGCATAAAGGATACGCTGCTCATCACAGATATGCCTTTTATGTCATATCAGACATCGGTTTATGATGCTGTGGTCAATGCAGGACGACTCGTGAAGGAAGGCCATGCGCAGGCAGTCAAGCTCGAGGGTGGCAAGGAGGTATGTCCACAGATAAAGGCTATCGTGGATGCGTCAATTCCGGTATGTGCACATTTAGGGCTTACACCACAGTCAGTAAATGCATTTGGCGGCTTCAAGGTGCAGGGCAAGGGTGAAGAGGCAGCGCAGAAGCTTCTTGACGAGGCCCGTGCAGTTGAGGCGGCAGGAGCATTTGCAGTAGTGCTCGAGTGCGTGCCAAAGGCACTTGCCAAAAAAATCACAGAGAGCATAAGCATACCTACAATCGGTATCGGAGCGGGAGCAGACTGCGACGGCCAGGTGCTTGTATATCAGGATATGCTTGCCATGTATGCAAACATGAAGCCGAAATTTGTAAAGCAGTTTGCACAGGTCGGAAAAGAAATGAATGAGGCGTTCACAGCCTACAAAAAGGCTGTTGAGGAGGGAAGCTTCCCTGGTGAGGAGCATACCTTTAAGATGGATGAGACAATAATTGACAAGCTGTATTAGTATCGAAAATAGTATTGAAGAATATTTACAAAAAATAGCTACGAAAAATAAAAGAATAAGGAGACATAAAATGTTAATATACGGACAAATCAAACAGATAAGAGAAGCAGTAAAGGCATGGAAAAAAGAGGGCAAAAGCGTTGGCTTTGTACCTACAATGGGATACCTCCACGAGGGACACAAGAGCTTAATCGATGCGGCAAGACGCGAGAATGACAAGGTTGTAGTGAGTATTTTTGTAAATCCAATGCAGTTTGGCCCTGCAGAGGATTTAGACAGCTATCCACGTGATTTAAACAGGGATGCAAAGCTTTGTGAGGATGCGGGCGTTGACATTATTTTCCATCCTGAGCCTGAGGAGATGTATGCAGACGGCTTCTGCTCATATGTGGATATGAATGGCCTCACAACTGAGCTTTGTGGAAAAACAAGACCTATCCATTTTAGAGGTGTGCAGACAGTTGTCCTGAAGCTGTTTCACATTGTGACACCTGACCGTGCATACTTTGGACAGAAGGATGCACAGCAGCTTGCGGTCATAAAGCGTATGGTAAAGGATTTAAATGTTGACACAGAAATCATCGGCTGCCCAATCATCCGTGAGGAGGATGGACTGGCAAAGAGCTCAAGAAACACATATTTAAGTGAGGATGAAAGACAGGCAGCGCTTGTACTGAGCAGAAGCTTAAAAATCGGAAAGCAGCTCGTAGAGGATGGCGAAAAGAGTGCAAAAGCGATAAAGGATGCAATCACAGCAGAGATAAACAAGGAGCCGCTTGCAAGAATTGATTATGTAGATGTGGTTGATTTTGAAACAATTACACCGGTTGATGAGATTAAGGGAACAACACTCGTGGCAATTGCTGTCTATATCGGAAAGACAAGGCTGATTGACAATTTTATTGCGTAGACGGACAAGAAACGATTATTGAAAAGAGGTACAAACAATGAATTATACAATGCTTAAGGGCAAAATACACAGAGCGGTGGTCAAGCAGGCTGACTTAAACTACGTGGGAAGCATCACTGTAGATACAAAGCTGCTTGAGGCAGCAGGCATCTTGGAGTATGAGATGGTACAGATTGTCGATGTGGAAAACGGAAACAGATTCGAGACCTACACCATCGCCGGAGAGCCGGGCTCAGGCATGATATGCTTAAACGGCGCAGCCGCCAGACAGGTTGCAGTCGGTGACCATGTGATACTCATGTGCTATGCGCAGATGACACCGGAGGAAGCAAAGGAGCATCATCCGAAGGTTGTGTTTGTGGATGATGAAAACAAGATAGCGCGTGTGACAAATTATGAGAAGCATGGAAAGCTGACGGAGGATTTTATTTAACAATAGAAAAATCAAGTCTGCTGTAGTATAATAATTTATCGGGTAAAATATCATGTATTTATGCGGGAGGTAAATATGTACACAGCAGACGAAAAGAGATACGACACAATGAGATATAACAGATGCGGCAGGAGCGGACTTAAGCTTCCTGTTGTATCGCTTGGTCTATGGCACAATTTCGGTGATTTTTCATCGTATGACAACATGAAGCAGATGTGCTTCACAGCCTTTGACCATGGCATCACTCACTTTGACCTGGCAAACAACTATGGTCCTGAATACGGCAGCGCAGAGAAGCACTTCGGGCTTATCCTGAAGGAGCATCTGTCAGCATACCGCGATGAGCTCATCATCAGCTCAAAGGCAGGCTATGATATGTGGAAGGGACCATACGGCAACTGGGGCAGCCGCAAGTATCTGATTGCAAGCCTTGATCAGAGCCTTAAGAGAATGGGACTCGACTATGTGGATATTTTCTATCATCACAGAATGGACCCTGAGACACCGCTTGAGGAAACAATGGGAGCACTCGACCAGATAGTAAAAAGCGGAAAAGCACTCTATGTCGGACTGTCAAATTATGACGGCGAGACCATGAAGAGAGCCTGCGAGATTCTTACTGATTTGAAATGTCCGTTTATCATCAACCAGAATTCATACAATATCTTCAACCGTACAATAGAGCAAAACGGCTTGAAGCAGGCAGCAAGAGAGTGTCAAAAGGGCATCATCTCCTTCAGCCCGCTCGCACAGGGCATGCTCACAGACCGTTACATAAACGGTATTCCGGAGGATAGCCGTATAAAGACAGACGGCCGCTTTTTAAATCAGGAAAAGCTCACTCCACACATCGAGCAGATTAAGAAGCTAAACGATATAGCCGCAAAACGTGGTGAGACACTAGCACAGATGGCTCTTAAGTGGGTGGTAAAGGATGATGACGTGACAAGCGTGCTTGTCGGCGCCTCAAAGCCACAGCAGATTCTTGAAAACTTAAAGGTTATGGAGGGCACTGGCTTCTCTGAGGAAGAGCTTAGGATGATTGATGAGGTTGTGGGAGTGTAAAGATGAAATCAGCAGGGAGTATAGCAGTAATTAATGCTATACTCCCTGCTATTATATTTTTGGTTGCAAGAATTTAGTTTATGCTATAAAATATTTATAACTGTATGCAGATATTTAATAATCACAATATCTGTCTGTATAATAAAATACGCATAAAGAGGACGAAAGAATGATCAACAAATTAGTAGACAAAATCAAGAAAACAAACGCACCTATCGTAGTAGGTCTCGACCCGATGCTTTCATATGTGCCTGAGCATATCACAAAGAAGGCATTTGATGAGCTTGGAGAGACACCGGCCGGTGCAGCGGAGGCTATCTGGCAGTACAACAAGGCTATTGTGGATGCCACATATGACCTGATTCCGGCTGTAAAGCCACAGATTGCCATGTATGAGCAGTTTGGAGTGGAGGGCCTTAAGGCATTCCAGAAGACAGTGGATTACTGTCACGAGAAGGATCTCGTGGTTATCGGAGATGTAAAGCGTGGAGATATCGGCTCAACATCGGCTGCATACGCCACAGGACATCTCGGAAAGGTACAGATCGGCAGCAAGAGCTATTCTACCTTTGATGAGGATTTTGCCACTGTCAATCCATACCTTGGAACAGACGGTATCAAGCCATTCGTAGATGTATGCAAGGAGGAGAAGAAGGGTATCTTCATTCTTGTAAAGACATCTAATCCATCAAGTGGAGAGTTTCAGGACCGTATGATTGACGGACGCCCATTATATGAGTGGGTAGGCGAGAAGGTTGCAGAGTGGGGAGCTGACTGCATGGGTGATTCATACAGCTATGTAGGTGCGGTTGTCGGTGCAACGTACCCTGAGCAGGGTAAGATACTTCGTAAGGTAATGCCAAAGAGCTTCATCCTCGTACCGGGCTACGGCGCACAGGGAGGCAAGGGCGCAGACCTTGTTCATTTCTTCAATGAGGACGGACTTGGTGCAATTGTCAATTCATCACGTGGAATCATCTGCGCATACAAGCAGGATAAGTACAAGGATATGGGCATCACAGCAGAGAATTTTGCAGATGCATCACGCAAGGCTGTTGAGGATATGATTGAGGATATCTCAGGAGCACTTGCAAATCGTTAATAAGTTATTCAGAAAGCTTAAATATATTAACAAACGAAACCAGGGAGATAAAATGGCAGAGAAATTTGAGGAGATTGCAGTTGTAGTTGACCAGAGCTCACTTGGCAATGGCATCTACGACCTCACACTTAAGACAGACAAAATTGCAAAGGCAGCAAAGGCGGGACAGTTTGTATCGGTTTACTCAAACGACAAGAGTAAGCTGCTTCCGCGTCCGATAAGCCTTTGCGGCATAAACAGAGATGATGACACCATTCGTCTTGTGTACCGTGTGACAGGTGAAGGCACGGGAACAGAGGAATTTTCAAAGCTTGTCAGGGGCGATAAGGTAAGGATTTTAGGACCTCTTGGAAACGGCTTTACAGTGCAGCCGGGAAAGAAGGCATTTCTTATCGGCGGAGGAATCGGAGTGCCGCCTATGCTGCAGCTTGCCAAGGATATAAATGCAGGCATTGTGCAGACATCAGGTGAAGAAAAAAATTCGGGACAGGCAGCAATGGAAGGTGCAGAAATTAAAACAGCAGTATGCGATATGAATATCGTCATGGGCTATCGCGATGAGAATACCTTCCTGCTCGATGAGTTTAAGGAACAGGCAGCTTCCTTTGTAGCTACAGAGGACGGCAGTGTCGGCACAAAGGGCAATGTCATTGATGCAATAAAGGAGAATGCTCTTGAGGCAGACGTGATTTATGCATGTGGACCTATGCCTATGCTTCGTGCACTCAAGGCTTACGCTGCAGAGCATGATATGGACTGCTTTGTATCAATGGAGGAGCGCATGGCATGTGGAATCGGTGCATGCCTTGCGTGCGTATGCAAGACAAAGGACAAGGATGCCCACAGCAATGTAAACAACAAGCGTATATGCAAAGAGGGACCTGTTTTTGATGCGAAGGAGGTGGAGCTGTAATGAGTAATATGTCAGTAAATGTGGCCGGTGTTGAGTGGAAAAATCCTGTTACAGTTGCATCCGGCACATTCGGCTCCGGTGCAGAGTACAGCGAGTTTGTTGATTTAAACAGACTTGGTGCAGTCACTACAAAGGGTGTTGCGAATAAGCCGTGGGAGGGTAATCCTACACCTAGAGTAGCAGAGGTGTACGGCGGCATGCTCAATGCAGTCGGACTTCAAAATCCCGGCATCGAGCTTTTCTTAAAGAGGGATATTCCTTTTTTAAAGCAGTTTGATACAAGGATTGTGGTAAATGTCTGCGGTCATTCGCTTGACGAGTATCTTGATGTGGTAAAGCGTCTTGCGGATGAGCCTATTGATATGATGGAAATAAATATCTCATGCCCTAATGTTAAGGAGGGCGGAATTGCCTTCGGAACAGATCCAAAGGGCGTTGAGACAATCACAAGCGAGATTAAAAAATATGCAAAGCAGCCTGTTATCATGAAGCTTTCTCCAAATGTCACAAGCATTGCAGAGATAGCAAGGGCGGCAGAGGCCGGTGGAGCTGATGCGGTTTCGCTCATCAATACCATTACAGGCATGAAGATTGATATAAACAGAAGAAGCTTTGTGCTGGCAAACAAGACAGGCGGCATGAGCGGTCCGGCTGTACATCCGGTTGCAGTGCGCATGGTTTACGAGACAGCACATGCAGTCAATATCCCGATTATCGGAATGGGCGGTATCACAAACGCTGCCGATGCCATCGAGATGATACTTGCCGGAGCTACGGCAGTTTCAGTCGGCACAGCAAACTTTGTGAATCCAAAGACCACAGAGCAGATAGTGGATGGCATCGCAGAGTACATGGACAGGTATGGAGTTAAGGATATTTCAGAGCTTGTCGGCGCGGTTGACAGATAGAGCATAAGGGATAGACGGAGGAGAAAATAATGATTCTGGCAGTAAAATACGTGCCTGCTATGTATGCCACAGTCTGGGCGCTTGTTCCACCTGTTGTGGCTATAGTTCTGGCACTTATTACAAAGGAGGTCTACAGCTCATTATTCGTCGGAATAGTGATCGGCGGACTGTTTTATGGAAATGTATTTCAGTCTGGTTTTTCGGCTGAGAGATCAGTGCTTCACATATTCGAGGACGGACTTGTCGGAGTGCTATCGGATCCGGACAATGTGGGAATACTGATATTTTTAGTCGTGCTCGGTGTCATGGTGAGCATGATGAACAAGGCAGGCGGCTCGGCGGCCTTTGGAGAATGGGCGGGTGAGCACATAAAGACAAGGATCGGTGCCCAGCTTGCAGCTATAATGCTTGGAGTGCTCATATTTATAGATGATTACTTCAACTGTCTGACAGTGGGAAGTGTGATGCGTCCTGTCACCGACAAGCATCAGGTTTCCAGAGCAAAGCTTGCATATCTGATAGATGCCACAGCAGCGCCCGTGTGCATCATTGCACCTATATCATCGTGGGCAGCCGCAGTCACAGGCTTTGTAAAGGGAGAGGATGGCTTTTCTATTTTCATAAAGGCCATTCCGTACAATTACTATGCGCTCTTTACCATTGTCGCCATGGTGACACTTGTTATCTTGCAGGTGGATTTCGGTCCTATGGCAAAGCATGAAGCCAATGCCAAAAAGGGCGATCTGTTTACCACAGGAGACAGACCATATGCAGAGTCAAAACAGGATGTGATAAAGGGCAAGGGAAAGGTTATAGACCTTATATTTCCTATACTGGTGCTCATAATATGCTGCATCATAGGAATGATATACACAGGAGGCTTTTTTGACGGAACAGGCTTTGTCGATGCGTTTGCAGGAAGCAATGCGTCGATTGGTCTTATGCTCGGAAGCTTCTTTGCACTGATAATCACCATATGCTTTTACTCAATCAGAAGGGTGCTAAGCTTTACGGATTGCTGTAATTCAATCCCTGAGGGCTTTAAGGCGATGGTACCTGCAATACTTATACTGACCTTTGCATGGACACTAAAGACCATGACAGAAAGCCTTGGCGCCAAGGAATTTGTCGCAGGCTTGGTGGGAGGTGTATCGGGACCGCTCCTTGGACTGTTCCCGGCAATCATATTCGTGGTGGGAGCCTTCCTTGCTTTTGCAACAGGAACCTCATGGGGCACCTTCGGCATACTCATACCGATAGTAGTAAACATCTTCTCAGGCACAAACCATACGATGATGATCATCTCAATCTCAGCATGTATGGCAGGTGCAGTATGCGGAGACCACTGCTCACCGATATCCGATACCACCATCATGGCATCTGCCGGAGCCCAGTGCAACCATATGAACCATGTGTCCACACAGCTTCCGTACGCTGTGCTTGTGGCAGCCATATCATGTCTGACCTACATCATAGCAGGCTTTGTCAGAAATCCTGTAGTACCTTTTATCATAGGAGTGCTTATCCTGATTGGAACCTTTGTCGGAATCAAGTATATCACGAGAACCGATAAAGCAAATGAACAAGCGTAAGTAGCTAAAGGAAGGCCCAAAAAGAGTTCTATTTTTCACAGACCTTGTGTCTGCGAATGATAGAACTCTTTTTTAATGGCTATCAATAAAATTTATAGCCCGCTAACAAATATTAATAACCCTAATTACATTTACAAAAATATCAATTAGTGGTAACATATCAATAACTTAGAAATCATATTTGAATGGTAGGAAATCCCAGCCATACAAACTAAGCTCAAACTCATAACAAACTCAAAACAAACATTAACAAAAAAGAGGTAATATCAATGGCAAAAATTGCAAAGCAGCTCACAGAGCTGATAGGTCACACTCCGCTTCTGGAACTGACCAACTATGAAAAAGCCCTTGGGCTTGAAGCAAAAATCATAGCAAAGCTTGAGTATTTCAATCCACTCGGAAGTGTCAAGGACAGGGTGGCGGCAGCTATGATAGAACAGGGCATAAAGGATGGAAAAATAAATCAGGACACAATAATAATAGAGCCGACAAGCGGCAATACCGGAATCGGACTTGCATTTGTGGCAGCCTCAAAGGGACTACACCTGATACTTATCATGCCTGATACCATGAGCGTTGAGAGAAGAAAAATCGTCACAGCGCTTGGCGCAGAGATAAAGCTCACACCGGGGCGTGAGGGCATGAAGGGTGCAATTGATGAGGCGCAGAGACTTAAAGAGCATTATGGCAATGCCTTTATTCCACAGCAGTTTGAGAATCAGGCCAATCCTGATATCCACAGAGCTACAACCGCTCAGGAAATCTGGGAGGATACAGATGGAAAGGTAGATATCTTTGTATCATCTGTCGGAACAGGCGGTACCTGTACAGGCACAGGGCTTGGATTAAGAGAGCATAATCCTGATGTAAAAATAGTGGCTGTTGAGCCAAAGAGCTCACCGGTGCTCTCAGGTGGAAGACCGGGACCACACAAGATACAGGGAATCGGAGCAGGCTTTATTCCAAAGGTTATGCGCATGGATATAGTGGATGAGGTGATTCCGGTGGAGAATGAGGCAGCCTTTGACAAGGCAAGAGAGGTTGCAAAGAGCGACGGACTTCTCGTCGGCATATCCTCAGGAGCAGCAATATATGCGGCAACAGAGCTTGCAAAGAGACCTGAGAACAAAGGAAAGAATATCGTGGTGCTGCTTCCGGATACAGGTGAGAGATACCTGTCCACACAGCTTTTTACAGTAAACTAATGGTATATAAGACAACCGACGGCATAAGCTACTGTGCCGGAATCTGTAATATGAAAAATGAGAAATATACATGAGAAATATACATAAATACACGGCAGCCATGCTGTCAGCGGTGATGGTGGTGTCATTTTTTCTGACAGGCTGCTCAGGCAGGAAGGATGATGGCACAGTCACCATAACGAATGTGTCATATGATCCGACACGAGAGTTTTACGAAAAATACAACAAAATATTCGAGTCTTACTATGAGAGCGAGCATGGTAAAAGGATAAATGTGATTCAGTCACATGGCGGCTCGGGAGCGCAGGCTCGTTCGGTTGTGGAGGGCTGTAATGCAGATGTTGTCACACTGGCACTCGAGCATGACATAGACCTGATACAAAATACCGGCTTAATTGAAAAGGGCTGGATTGATGAATTTCCAAAAAGCTCTGCACCGTACACATCAACCATCGTTTTTCTTGTAAGAAAGGGCAATCCAAAGCATATAAGCGACTGGGATGACCTGGTGAAAAAGAATGTGGATGTGATTACACCGGATCCAAAGAGCAGTGGCGGAGCCTGCTGGAATTTCCTTGCGGCGCTAAGCTATGCGAAGACAAACTATGACAGCCAAAAGGAACAGAAATCGTTTATGAAGAAGCTGTATGAAAATGTTACAATTATGGACTCGGGTGCGAGAGGCTCAACAACCACATTTGTGGAAAACGGTCAGGGAGATGTGCTCATAGCGTGGGAAAACGAGGCACTTACGACCATGGATTCATATCCGGGTAAGTATGAGATAGTGAATCCGTCCGTCAGCATCTTAGCACAGCCCTCTGTTGCTATTGTGGATGACAATGCAAAGAGCAACGGAACACAAGAGGTAAGCAAGGAATACCTACAGTATCTCTACAGTGATGAGGCACAGCAGCTGATTGGCGAAAGTGGCTACAGACCAACAAATCAGGATATATTAAACCGGTTTTCCAACAAGTTTGATTTAAATATCATGCTTTGGAGCATAGAGGATTACGGCGGATGGAATGAAGCCTACAAGACATATTTCGATGATGGAGCAATGTTCGATGAAATATACGGCAACTGATAAAACAGCAAAAGAGAAAACTAAATCAAAGAACATAAAGACCAGAGTCATACCGGGCTACCATCTTTCGCTTGGAATAGTGGTCACGATGCTTTCAGTCATCGTTCTCATTCCGTTAGCATCAGTGCTTGTGTATTCGCTAAAGATATCGCCGGGCGATTTTGTGTCACTTATCATGAAGGAGAATGTGAGGAATGCCTTTATCACAAGCATCACCTCATCATTTATCGCAGCAATCGTAAATGTGGTATTTGGACTCATCGTGGCATGGACGCTTGTGAAGTACGATTTTCCCGGGAAATGGCTGCTCGACGGACTTATAGAGCTTCCGTTTGCACTGCCGACAGCGGTTGCGGGCATCACGCTCTCAAAGCTGTACTCAGGCACAGGCTTTTTTGGTAAGGGCCTTGGCAAGCTTGGAATAGATGTAGCTTACACACAGGCAGGAATAGTTGTGGCACTTGTTTTTGTAGGCATTCCATTCGTAATAAGAGCTGTACAGCCGGTGCTTGAAAAGATGGATAATACATATGAGGAGGCCGCTTATATGCTTGGCGCCACACCCTCTAAGACATTTTTTAAGGTAATACTTCCGGAACTTCGCCCGGCACTCTTAACAGGCTTTGGTCTTGCCTTTGCCAGAGGCATAGGAGAGTACGGAAGCGTCATCTACATATCAGGCAACAGTGCAAGGCACAGGACGCAGGTGGTATCCTACGTCATCATGCAGAAGCTTAGCTATATAGATTATGCCAGCGCGACTGCCATAGCACTTGTGATGCTTGTCATATCATTTTTACTGCTGCTATTTGTAAACATAGTGCAGGTTAAACAGTCACAGCGCACTAATTTGTTGTAGAAGGCTGCATATAAATCAAATGCGATGCATACAAACAGGAAAGGAGCACAATGCGATGACCGAACAGGTAAAGCTTGAAAGAAGAAAAAAGATCACAAAGATAATACTCGTCACTGTCACGGTGCTCTTCATATTTGTCATGCTTGTAGTTCCGCTTTTTTCTGTGATGGCAAGTGCCTTAAAGGAGGGGCTTGGATTCTATCTGAAAGCTATCTCAACAAGCTACGTGCTTTCAGCACTCAAGGTGACTTTGATAGCAACAGTTTTTGCGGTAGTTATCAATACCTTCTTTGGAATATGGACAGCGTGGCTGTTGACCAGGTTTTCGTTTAAAGGAAAGCAGGTGCTTGCAACACTTATTGATATACCGTTTTCTATTTCTCCGGTCATCGTAGGACTTGCGTATCTTATGACCTTCGGACGGCTTGGGTGGTTTTATCCGGTTATCAGATGGTTCAATGAGATATTCGGCACGAATGTGAGAATCACCTTTGCAATACCGGGAGTTGTGCTTGCTACGATATTTGTCACGTTTCCGTATGTGTCAAGGGAAATTATACCGGTGCTCAATGCAGAGGGAAAGGATGAGGAAGAAGCCGCAGCGCTGATGGGAGCATCCGGCTTTACGATATTTCGGAAAATAACACTTCCGCAGATGAAGTGGAGCCTGATTTATGGAATCATACTTTGTACGGCGAGAGCCCTCGGCGAGTTCGGTGCGGTAAATGCGCTCTCGAAGACAAGAGGCGAGACATTTACACTGCCGCTTGAGATTGATGCCTTGTATATGTCGGGCACAGACAGCTCGATAACATCGGCATTTGCTGTATCGTCGATACTGTTAATTATTGCATTAATCATTCTTTTTGCAAGAAATATAGTTGAGCATAAATTTAAAAAATTACACTGAGATTTATGGGAAATATGATTTACACTAATGAAATTTGTTACTGCTTACACACCGATGTGGCAGACAGCTATAGATTTGCTGTACTAAGAAAGCGGGAAGGAGATAACGTATATGTACGTTGAGATGAAAAATATATACAAAAAATACGGAGACTTCCTGGCATCCGATAATGTGAGCTTTGGAGTGGAAAAGGGAAAGCTTGTGGCGCTGCTTGGTCCGTCCGGCAGTGGCAAGACAACACTTCTTCGTATGATAGCAGGGCTTGAGACGCCAAATTCAGGTGACATATATATAGATGGAAAGCGAGTGAATGATATTCCGGCCTCGAAGAGAGGCATAGGCTTTGTGTTTCAGAACTATGCGCTGTTTAGATACATGACAATATACGACAATGTGGCATTTGGGCTGGAGCTTCAGAAAATGCCGAAAAAGCTTATAAAGGAGCGTGTTACAAAGCTTCTTGAGATGACAGGCTTGTCGGGGCTTGAAA
>ENA-OZXA01000185-OZXA01000185.1-human-gut-metagenome-genome-assembly--contig:-NODE-185-length-21336-cov-18.370894_pt1 | contig 21336 bp, 11 predicted proteins | sample MGYA00244853_ERZ654090 | MGnify/ENA primary metagenome ERZ654090 (study PRJEB26926, sample SAMN06164943) | human gut metagenome | biome: ENVO:00009003; feature: ENVO:2100002; material: ENVO:00002003...
CGCTATGGAGGCGCTTTATGAAGGAGGCACGCATGAACCTCTGACGGTGGTAGGTTCCATCAAGATACCCGAAATGCTTTCCTTCCTTGCTACACATAGCACGGCAGGATATGTGCCGGGCATCAATAACCTGCTGGAAGGAGGCTATACATTACCCGATGGTTCAACGGCTCTTTCGGCAGATGAAAAGATGGTGAACGGCAAGAAAGCCATTACTGCACTGGCCGATTTCCGTCGGGCAAAAGAAGAAGGCGATGAGGCTTCCATGCAGATAGCAAGCAGTGCCTTGAAGGAATACATGCCTTATTTCGGCTACGGATACATTCAGAATAAGGAAGACCTTGTACCTCATGTCGGTCTGCTTTTCTGGTCTTTCCGCGTGATGGTAGGGTTAGGTATGTATTTCATACTGTTCTTCCTGATTATTTTACTCCTCGTATGGAAAAAACGGCTGGCAGAACTTAACTGGCTGCACTGGATTTCCTTGTGGAGCATTCCGTTGGCTTACATCGCCAGTCAGGCTGGATGGATTGTGGCCGAGATGGGACGTCAGCCCTGGACAATTCAGGATTTGCTGCCCGTCAATGCGGCGGTGTCAAAACTGGAAACAGGCTCCGTGCAAACCACTTTCTTCATTTTCCTTATCATGTTTACCGTGCTGCTTATTGCCGAAATCGGTATCATGGTAAAAGCCATCCGTAAAGGTCCGGAAGAAAAATAAACTAACCGATACATCATTTTAAAACTGAAAAATATGGATTCAACTTATATATTCTTGCAGCATTACTGGTGGTTTCTGGTTTCCTTGTTAGGAGCCTTGCTGGTCTTTTTGCTGTTCGTGCAGGGAGGAAATTCCTTGCTCTATTGCTTGGGACGTACCGAAGAAGAACGTACGTTGCTGGTCAATTCCACCGGACGTAAATGGGAATTTACCTTTACCACCCTGGTCACTTTCGGAGGAGCCTTTTTTGCTTCTTTCCCTCTGTTTTATAGCACCAGCTTCGGAGGAGCTTACTGGTTGTGGATGATTATTCTCTTCAGTTTTGTGCTTCAGGCTGTGTCCTACGAATTTCAGTCGAAACTCGGCAACTGGTTGGGTAAGCGTACCTATCAGTTCTTCCTGGTGCTGAATGGCATTGTAGGTCCGCTATTGTTGGGAGCGGCTGTCGCTACCTTCTTCAACGGCTCTAACTTTGTGGTGAGCAAAGGAAACCTTACCGATGAAATGATGCCGGTCATCAGCCATTGGGGTAACGGATGGCATGGACTGGATGCATTTGCCGACCCGTGGAACCTCATATTAGGGTTTGCGGTACTCTTCCTTGCCCGTTTGTTAGGAAACCTCTACTTCATTAACAACATCCGTCATGAAGCGTTGAATGCCCGTTTCCGCCGTCAACTGATAGCCGATGCGGTACCCTTCCTTGTATTCTTCCTGGCATTTGTGATTCGCACCTTATTGAAAGATGGGTTTGCCGTTAATCCGGAAACGGGGCAGATTGTGATGGAACCTTTCAAGTATTTCCATAACTTTATAGCGATGCCTTATCTGCTGGTGCTGTTCCTGTTAGGCGTAGTCGGGGTGTTGTATGGTTTGGGAAAAAGCATTTTCTGCAAGACCTATACCCGCGGTATCTGGTTTGCCGGTGTGGGTACGGTGCTGACGGTACTGGCCTTGCTGTTGGTAGTAGGTTATAATCATACCGCTTATTATCCTTCTACAGCCGATTTACAGAGTTCGCTGACCATCGCCAACAGCTGCTCCAGCCAGTTTACCCTGAAAACCATGGCTTATGTATCTATTTTAGTTCCCTTTGTATTAGCCTACATTATTTATGCATGGCGTGCCATCGACCGTAAGCCGCTGACTATGGAAGAAATCAAAGAAGACGAGCACAGTTATTGATTCATGCCGTCTGTAACAGCGTATAACACACCGTCGTCCGAAGCAGAAAATCGGGCGACGGTTATTTTTTTGCAGAAAAATGCAGAAATCTCACGTAAAAATCTTTTCTGGTTCGTATATAGCTTTATACATTTGTAATTATTGAAGCTTGAAGATATGAAAAGACTGATTTTAACCGTACTATATGTTTTCCTGTGTCTGGGGATGCAGGCAGCCACTTCTTTCCCGTTCCGCCATATCGGAATTCGTGACGGACTTCCCGACAATTATGTGAAAAATGTATTCGGGCTTCCCGACGGACGTTTGGGAGTGCGTACGACTTCTTTACTGAGCTTTTACGACGGAAAGAACTTCATCAACTATCCGTTGTGGAAGGCTCCGGTCTATGGTATTGACCAGGAATCAGTCATACCTCTTCAGTACCTGGATGCTGACGGAAGAATCTGGCTGAAAGAAAAAGGAAATTTGAAAATCTTTGACTTGGATAAGGGTGAGTTTATTCAGCCGGATACGCTATTAGCCGGATGGGGTGTCAAAGAAAAGATTTCAAATGTGTTCATCGATTCCAATCTTCATGCCTGGCTGGTGACGGCTTCTCAGCGTGTGCTCCTTTATGATATAAAGAACCATCAGCTACAGACCATAGGAGGAGACCGGCATTTCCTGAATGGAAATGGTACGCTGATGGCAGTGGAGTCATACGGTAATGTGAGCTGGATGCTGCATGAAAGCGGTTTGCTGCGTGCCTATGACCGGAATCAGAAGAAATTTATCCGGCAGGAAACTTTTCTGCAGAATCGCTTGAAGATCGACCAGCAGGTGGTAATCCGGATGCTGGACAGCGGTGACTTCTGGATTGTGTGGAATACAGGGGTTATTTTTTATATGAATGCCATCCATGACTGGAAAGAAATAGAACTTCCTTCTCCTTTTGGGGAGATTACTTCATGTGATGTGGAAAAGTCGGGTAATGCCTGGGTTGGGACATCCAGTCGTGGTATATTCCTAATAGATAAATATAATTTCTCGGTTTTTTCGGCTGACCCCTTTCACTCTACCTTAGGAGGAAGAGGGTATACGAACGTACATAGTATTTATGTAGATAAAAAGAGCGGAACCGTATGGGCCGGTTTGTTTAACAGAGGATTAGCCTATTACCATTCCAGCATGAGTAACTTTACTTTATACAATAAAAAGAATATTGTAGGCGATTGGGGTAGTGATGATGTGTTATGTATGTTGGAAGCCGATGATGCCTCTATCTTTTTAGGTACATCTGCAGGACTTTATCGTTTGTCGGCCGACCGGACATCGGTAAGTTGTCCGTTTAAGGAGTTGAGCAGCGGATTGTTTCGAACTGCCTATAAGGACTTGAAAGGAAGAATGTGGTTTGGTACTTATATGGACGGACTTTATTGTATAGATAAAGGTAAAATTTCACATTATCTATTCCCGGTTCGTGAAGGGATGGACTTGAATAATATTCGTACGCTGACCGAAGACATAGAGGGTAATCTGTGGGTGAGTGTAAACGGTGGAGTTGGGAGGTTTGATATTCGGTCAGGCAAGTTGGATCTGCTGGTTGACAAATACCCCGAATTGTCTCGATTTAAGATAGCCAATACGATGTCTTTTGATGCTTCCGGGCGTTTGGTGGTAGGAGCAGACAATGGAATTTATTTTTATGACATAAAGAAAGATAGTCTTTACATTCCTGGACATATAAAAGGCAATGATCCGTTTCAGATTTTAGCAGGTGAGAAATACAATTGCATGCTGAACGACAGCCGGGGATTGCTGTGGATGGGTACCCAGTATGGAATAAAGGTACTTTCTCCAGACCGGAAGATTGATGTGTTGGGGGAAGAACATGGGTTTGAAAATCTGACTATTCAGGCCATGCAGGAAGATTATAATAATGAGGTCTGGATTACCACAATCAATGCATTATATAAGGTAAGTGTAGCAAAAGAAGGTGGACAGAATGAATATACAGTAGTTTGTTTGGACCGGAATCACAGTCGTGAATGGGATGACTTGTATGAGTTTTGTTCCATGCGGACCCGAAAAGGAGAACTTTGTTTTGGAAGGATGGATGGATTTTATTTGTTTTCTCCTGAAAATGTGGTGTTTACTCCTTGTGTTATTTCTCCTTTGTTTACCGGATTCCGTTTGTTCAATGAATCGGTTTCGTGTGGAGAAGAATATCATGGAAGGGTTTTGTTTACTCAGTCAATCGACAAGGTACGGTCGGTTACACTGAATTATGATGAAAATTTCCTGACCTTTGACTTTTCCAGTTTGAATTTTGTAAATCCTTCGCAGACTTATTTCCGTTATCGTTTAGAGGGAGCTGATAAAAAGTGGAATGAAATAGTTTCCGATAAGGGGCAGGGAAGCGTAGTGTATAATAATTTGTTGCCGGGTGAATATACGTTTCATGTGATGAGTGCTGGAAACGATCATGTATGGAGCCCGGAATCCATTTTTCAAGTGACAATTCTTCCGCCATTTTGGGCTACGGGTTGGGCTTTTGTACTTTACTTTTTATGCCTGATAGGGGTAGTCATTCTAGGAGTGAGGTATGTGTATCGGAAAAATAATCAGAAACTGATTCGATTGAAAGAACAGCAGGCAGCCCAGCAAAAAGAGGAACTGAATCAGTTGAAGTTCCGGTTCTTTACTAACATCAGTCACGAGCTTCGAACTCCGCTTACTTTGATACTTACTCCATTGGAAGTACTTCGGAAGAAGGTGAGCGACGAGCAGGTACTTCGTCAGCTTGATACGGTCTATAAGAATGCACAAGAGCTATATACCCTTGTCAATCAGTTGCTCGATTTTCGTAAGATGGAAATGAAAATGGAAAAACTTCATCTTACCGCTGGCGATTTGGAAGAGTTTGTGTCAGCATTGTATGCTAATTTTCAACCCTTTGCCAAGGAAAAGCAGCTGGATTTTCGTCTGGAGCTTTCAGCAGCTCATTGGTATATGAATTTTGATCATGAAAAGTTGCATCGTATTCTCAATAATCTGCTTTCGAATGCATTCAAGTTTACGCCGGAAGGAGGGCGTGTAGTGCTTTCTTTGTCAGCAGAGGAAGTTGAAGGGCATTCTTTTGCCAATATAACAGTTTCAGATACAGGAATTGGCATATCAGATGAGGCATTGAAGCATATTTTTGAGCGCTTTTATCAAGTACAGCATCCGGACGACAGCAAGGTTGGAAGTGGAATTGGGTTGCATTTGGTGAAGGAATATGTAGAGTTACATGAGGGAACGATTCGTGTAGAAAGTCAGCCGGGAAAAGGAACGTCCTTTATTGTACGAATTCCGATGGATTTGAAGATGTCAGAAGAAACAACTTTAGCTTCGGATACTTCCGATGACCGGAAAAAACTTTTGATAGTGGAAGATAATCAGGATTTCCGTCATTTCCTCAAGGAGCAGCTTTCAGAAACGTATCAGGTAATTGATGCACCAGACGGAGAAGAAGGAGAGAAACTTGCAGTCGAACAGAATCCGGACTTGATTATCAGTGATATAATGATGCCGAAAGTGGACGGGCTGGAGTTGTGCCGCCGTATCAAGCACAACGTACAGACATCGCATATCCCGGTTATCCTGTTGACAGCCCGCAGTGGAGACGAGGCAAAAATCAGCGGTTATGCGGTTGGGGCAGATTCCTATATATCCAAACCTTTCAGCTTTGATGTGTTACTGGTGCGTATCAAGCAGCTTATCGAGCAGCAGGAGGGCCGGAAGAAAGAATTCCGCAAGACGCTGCGTGTCAATCCCAGTCGCATAACAATTACTTCAATTGATGAGCAGTTGCTTCAGAAAGCCCTGAAATTGATAGAAGAACATATTGACAATTCCGAGTATAACGTGGAGCAACTGAGTGCCGATATGGGAATGAGCCGTATGAATCTCTACAGGAAGTTGCAGGCTATTACCGGACAGACTCCGACGGAATTTATCCGTACCATTCGTCTGAAGCGGGCTGCCCAGCTCCTTCAGGACGGAAAACTGAACGTGTCGGAAGTGGCCGACCGGGTTGGATTCAGCTCTTCCAGTTATTTTACCAAGTGCTTTAAGGAACAGTTCGGCGTATTGCCTACGCAGTATTCCGAGACAGATGAGCCTGGTAAAACAGATGAAAAATAAGGCTTCCAAAAACGTAAGTGCGTTTAGGTTCAAACGCAAGTACGTTTTATTTGAAACGCAAGTACGTTTTGATCAAAACGCAAGGACGTTTGAGTTGAAACGCACTTGCGTTTTTTAGTGAATATATGGTTGTTTATTTTACACTTTTTATTATCTTTATTTTCAGGCTTTAAGGAGAAACTTTTATATTTGTATATTCTTAATACAAATCTGATAAATACCATGAAAAAACTATTTTTGCTGGTTGTGCTTCTTATTTCTATGGGGACTGGAATATGGGCGCAATTTCCCAAGGCAATCTTTCCCGGTGATTATCCGGACCCTTCCATCCTGCGCGATGGGAAGGATTACTACATGACACATTCTCCTTTTTGTTATGCTCCCGGATTGCTTATCTGGCATTCCACTGATTTGCTGCACTGGGAGCCGGTCTGCAGAGCATTGTCTGAATATGAGGCTTCGATTTGGGCACCCGACTTGCTGAAATACCAGAACCGTTACTACATTTATTATCCCACATCTACGGGCGAAAACTACGTGATTTATGCCGACAATATTCGCGGTCCGTGGAGCAAACCGGTAAAACTGGATGTAAAAGGCATTGATCCCGGTCATGTGGTAGGAGAAGACGGAAAGCGTTACCTGTTTACCAACAACGGCTGGATTACTCCTTTGAGTGATGACGGACTGAAAGTTACCGGAAAGAGCCGGAAGGTGTACGACGGTTGGAAGTATCCGGCTAACTGGGTTACAGAAGGGAAGGATATGTACCTGGAATCTCCCAAACTGCTTTATAAAGACGGATATTATTACATGATGTCGGCCGAAGGAGGAACTGCCGGACCGGCTACCAGCCACATGTGTGTGGTGGCACGTTCCAAATCGGTGTTCGGTCCGTGGGAGAACTCACCTTATAACCCCATTGTACATACTTACAGTGCCAGTGAAAACTGGTGGTCAAAAGGCCATGGCACTCTGGTAGATGACGTGAACGGTAACTGGTGGGTGGTCTATCATGCTTACGCCAACGGCTACCATACGTTGGGACGTTCTACCTTGATTGAACCGATAGAATGGACCAGCGACGGATGGTGCCGTACCACACAGGACGCTGTCTGGTTAAGTGAAAACAGACAACCGGAATGGAAGATGGAACTGTCGGATGATTTCAGTAAACCGGAATTGGGCCTTCAGTGGACATTCTGGAAGGAATATGAGCCCAAAGCTTTGACATTTACGGAAGGGGAAATGCAGGTGAAGGCCAAGGGACGCACTCCGGCAGACGGTCGTTTGCTGTTGGTTACAGCTATGGATAAATGCTATGAAACGGAAGTCGAAGTGAGGTTGGGAAATGGAAACATCGGAGGCCTGCTGCTGTACTACAATGAAGAAGCCTACGCGGGAGTGTCATCCGATGGAAAGAATTTCACGGTGTACAGGGGAGAGGAAAACCCTCTGACGGTAGCCAATAAAATAGGTAAAAACTTCCGGGTGAAACTGCTGAATCAGGGAAACCGCCTGAAAATGTCGGTCAGTGCAGATGGAAAGTCCTGGGAGGTGCTTGCTCAGAATGTGGATGTTGCTCGTTTGAATCACAATGTGTATAAAGAATTTTACGCTTTGCGTCCGGCTCTGTTTGCTGCCGGAAAAGGAAAAACAGGTTTCCGTAATTTCTGTTATCGGAATGCTATTCCCGAAGAAAAAGACATGGGAGCTTATCTGATGGTTTTCCATCGGGATGAAACACACGGTTTGTATATGGCAGTAAGTCGTGACGGCTACACCTTTACGGCAGTCAATGAAGGAGAGCCTGTGCTGGCCGGTGACACGATAGCCCAGCAGCGAGGCATCCGTGACCCTCATATTTTCCGTGGACCGGATGGTGCCTTTTATTTAGCCATGACCGATTTGCATGTGTTCGGTTTGCGCGACGGTTATCGAAAAACGGAGTGGGAGCGCGGACCGGAATACGGCTGGGGAAATAACCGGGGACTTGTATTGATGAAATCCTGGGATTTGATTCACTGGAACCGGGCAAATATCCGTTTCGACAAGCTTTCTGCCGGATTGAGTGAAGTTGGTTGTGTATGGGCACCCGAAGTGACATACGATGACAAGAAAGGCAAACTGATGATTTATTACACCATGCGTTTCAAGAGCGAGGCCAACAAATTGTACTATGTGTATGTAAACGATGATTTCAATAAGATAGAAAGCACACCACAGATTTTGTTTGAGTATCCGATGGACGGCGTGTCTGCTATTGATGGAGACATTACCAAGATAGGAGATAAATATCATTTATTTTATGTGGCACACGATGGTGTAGGTGGTATCAAGCAGGCGGTATCCGACCGGATGAACGGTGGTTATGTGTATGATGCCCGCTGGTATGACTTTGAACCCAAGGCATGCGAAGCCCCCAACGTATGGAAAAGGATTGGAGAGGACAAGTGGGTGCTGATGTATGACATTTTCAGCATCACTCCTCATAACTTCGGTTTTGCAGAAACTTCCGATTTTGTACATTTCAAGAACTTGGGGCACTTCAATGAAGGAGTCATGAAAACCACCAACTATACTTCGCCCAAGCACGGAGCGGTGATTCATCTGACAAAAGAGGAAGCTGATAATCTGGAGGAATATTGGAAGATACATCAGCGGAAGTATGATCGTGAAACATTCCTTCGCCAGCAAGGTCAACACACCGAAAAATGAGAAATAATAGATGGTAAAAATGTAAAGTAACAATGTAACGGGAAGCCGCAGAAATGCCCTCAGAGGGCGTTCCTGCGGCTTTTTTGTCTTTCAAGACTCTATTGTTACAAAATTTGCAGTTCTTGTTACCTCCTTTTTATTCTGTTTGTATATATGAGTGTACTTTTGTATACGGAAAAACAAAAAAGATATGAAAGACACTTTAGCACATATTACTGTTCAGTTCCTGACGGAGACATACACGACTTACAGGCCGCTGGTAGTTCGTTACATATATCGTAAGCTGAACGGCTGTATGGAAACGGAAGATTTGGTACAGGATGCCTTTCTCCGTTTGTTGGAATATCGTTCTATGCTCCGTCCCGAAACTGTCCGTTCTTTTTTATATACCATTGTCCGTAACCTGGTGACCGATTATCTTCGTCGCCATTATAAAAAACAAGAGGTAATGGCCTGCATGTGCGAAGGGCTTTCTGCATCGGTAGAAGATATGGAAAGTGCGGTAATGGCAAAAGACTTGTCTTGTCAGGAAGAAAAACGAGTCAATCAGCTTTCTCCAAAAGTGAGAGCAGTGTATAGCATGTCGCGTTTTGAGGGAAAAACGACTTTAGAAATAGCAGAAGAGTTGAGTATTCCGAAACGTACGGTAGAGGGATATCTTCTGACTGGGCGTAAGGTGGTGAGGGAGTATATGCGACAGTGCATTTGATAATTGAACAATAAATAATAACACTTAATAAACTAATGTATGAAAACAAGGACATTTCTGATTGCAGCTCTCTATTTATTGGCAGCATGTGCAAAAGATGAAGGTGCAGACGGGGCGAATCAACCGGGAAATGAAACCGGCGATGAGACACCGCAGGAAACTTCTATTTCGTTTACGGCAGATATTCCGGCTTTCGTGAAAGGAGAGTCGCGTACTACAGTAGACAATAACTGGAGTGAATTGTTGAATCCGGCGGTGGCTGTAGAAATTGACGGGGTAGTGAAGGCCTATACCGTGGATGTCAAAGGAAGCCTGACTTCTGAGGATCCTTTTTTATGGGGTGACAAAAAAGAGGTCACAGTCAATGCTTGGTATCCTTATGCGGAGGGAAGTAAAATCTCAGATGAGGCACTTACGGTAATGGCCGATCAAAGTAAGCTGGAAAATTTTGTGGGAAGTGACCAGTTGGAAGTCGTTTCCGCTACGGCGACTCCTTCTTATTCGGTCTTGTCATTTTCTCATCGGGTAGCTAAACTGGTTTGTTCACTGACGGTGGAAAACGGTACGGCGGAAGGGGCCGTCGTGCGGTTTCTCAACCTGAAGCAGGTGAAGGAAGGCACTTCAGTCACTGCCACTTCCGACTGGAAGGCATTGGTGGCACCTCAGACCATTCCTGCCGGACAGGACTTTGTAGAGGTGACCGTACCCAGTTATGGCAACCTTTCTTTTGTGTCCGGGCTTGACAAGGAACTGGTGATAGAAAAAGGGAAAGTGTACTATCTGAGCATCAACGTATCGCAGGAAGGTGCGGTGACGGTGGAAATCTCTTCTTCCGCAGCCTGGGGAAACAGTGAGACACTTCCCGTGCCGGGCACTTCCACCGAGGTAAATCCTTCACCCGGACAGCCGGGATGGGAGAACAGCGGTGCAAGTACGGATATGAACGGTTCTTCTTCGACGGTGAATCCTTCGCCTGGACAGCCTGGATGGGAAATCAGCGAGGACGAAAGTGAAAATATGACCGGTTCGTCTACACAAATTGGTCCTTCTTTTGGAAATTCAGGATGGACTACCGACTCTGATCCGGAAGAATTGAAAGGAACGGAGGGAACCTCTTCCACTTCAGCAAATTAATAAAGGTATTAAGAGAGAAAGATTGCATACAGGATATACATTCAAACTGATAAAAATATAAACAGAATAAATACTATGATTATGAAGAATTATTTTATGAAATCATCCGTAGCTTTGATGGTTTTCTCAGCCGCATTGGCAAGTTGTACTCAGGAAGAAATTGCACAAACCGATATGTCTGCCCGTCAGACGTTGAATATAAGTGTCAGTACGCAGGACTTTGTTCCCGAGGACGGAAGCCGTGCTACCACAGATACCGACCGTCTGACAACGTTTGCCGATGGGGATGCAATGGGAATGTATGTCATTTCCAGTGACGGTACGGTTATCTGCAACAATGAGAAGTTTGTGTATAACAGTTCTGCATGGAAAGCGGAAAATGAATTGTACTACTGGAAAAACGCGAATTACATTGCATATTATCCGTATGACGAAAGTCTGACGGCTGAAAACATCACTTCTGCGGAGGCCATCAAGACGAAATTTGCCGGAGCCGAGAATTTCTATACCCAGAATACGGCAGAGGCATACGAAAAGGCCGACTTGATGCTGGTCGAGGTGGAAGCCCCTGCGGATGGTAATATCCAGTTCAATTTGTCACATCAGTTCTCCATGGTGGAAATCAATGTGCCGGTGCGTAAGTATAAGACTGAGGGTGGATTTGAATACACCGCTCCCGTAAGCCTGACTTGGGATACTCAATTACAAATTGAAGGAAAGAATGTGACTCCATACAGCACCGGAAAAGGTTCTTTCCGCTTTATTGTGCCTTCCGAGGAAGAGTTAAGCTTTACGCTGGACGGTCATCTGGTGTATGATGAAGGAGTGCCGGTTAACTTTGGTTCATCAGACGCTCAGACCCTCAATCTGGCTTCCGGTCATTGCAAGGTATATAATGTGACTTATGAAAAGGTTTCAGGTGATGTTACTACCCGTAATTTGGAAGTAGGCGATTTTTATTATACAGATGGTAGTATTTATCCTTATGGAAATCAGGAGGGTAACAATGACTGTAGCAAACCGGTGAAGGATGGATGCATCGGAGTGATTTTTGAAGTGGGTACAGGTGTGGCCGGTACAGACTGGACACACGGTTCTGTTTTAGCGTTGAAGAGTTTGGGACAGGCAAAATGGAGTGCAAATGGATGTACAGTGGGAGGTAATGTGATTGAAACACTGAGTGCGGATGCTACTATAAAATCCGGTTATGAGGTGACTCAGGCATTGGTTCAGATGGAAGGATTTCTTTGGAACGATGCGGCCAACTTAGCCTATAATTTCGGAAAAGGTGAAGAGGATAGTCAATATGCTGCTCCAGTTTCTTCTAGTGGTTGGTATTTACCGAGTATTGCAGACTGGATTGCTGTGATTCAAAATTTAGGTGGGGATACTAGTTTTACCTTAGCTTCTACTGCTGCATCTGCTAATACCGTAGTTGCTAATATAAAGAATCATATAAAAACAATTAATGAAGAGTTGGCGACGGATTATTTCTTGAAATATACATTGTCGGCTACAGAAAAAAATGCAACAGACGCTTGGGCCTTGGAGTTAGGCGGAAGTGGAGACAGTCAAAATTTAAAACTTTTGAATAGACAGAAAAAACAAAATCAAACTAATGCTTCAAATAAATTTGGCGCTTGTGCGGTTCTTTCATTCTGATTTCAGGTTAAATGTCAAAAAGCATAAAGGGCGGAGAACCGCCCTTTATGCTAATTAAAAACGTATTACTTAACAAATTCACGTATGAGAAATGAATCTTTATTTTTTTCACCCAAAAGAGTGCTTTATTCAGCCGTAATGGTTTCGGCTCTTTTGTGTGGAGGAAACATACAAACCCATGCGGAAGCACTTCATGCGCAGGCTGTAATGCAGACAGTGACTGTGAAGGGACAGGTCATGGACCCTACTGGAGTACCAGTTATTGGTGCCAGTGTACTCGAAAAGGGAACTTCCAACGGGGTAATTACTGACATTGACGGTAATTTTTCATTGAAAGTATCTTCACCCAATGCGGTAGTGGTGATCTCTTATATAGGTTACAAAACGGTAGAATTGCCAGCTTCCAACACGAAAAAACTGGCTCAGGTTACCTTAAAAGAGGATGCAGAAGTGCTGGATGAAGTAGTGGTAGTAGGTTATGGCGTGCAGAAGAAAACTACGTTGACCGGTGCCATTGACCAGGTGGACAGCAAGGTACTTGAAAGCCGTGCGGTAACTAACGTCGGTTTGGCCTTGCAGGGACAGACACCAGGTTTGACGGTCACTCGTTCTTCTTCCCGTCCGGGTAATGAAGGTTTGAACTTCCAGATTCGTGGTGCTACGTCAGTCAACGGTGGCTCTCCACTGATTGTAATCGATGGAGTTCCGGCGGTAAATGCCACCTCCTTTCAAAATATGAACTCTGATGATATTGAGACCATCAGTGTGCTGAAAGACGGTGCAGCTTCTATTTACGGAGCAAAGGCTGCAAACGGTGTCATCTTGGTAACTACCAAAAAAGGTAAGGGTAAAGTTAACGTGAATTATGATTTTAATATGCGTTTTTCTACCTTGGGTGTTACTTCTTTCTCTCCGAATATGCAGCAGTATGCCACTATGTGGCTGGAGGCCAATAAGGAAGAAACCATTAAGAACTGGTGGGGGTGGTTGAATGAGGAAAACTTGCTTAAAATGCAGTCAGGTTACGAAGGTATTTATGTCATCAATCATCAGGAATGGGGCGACAAGATTTTCCTGGGTAATGCAAACCGTGTGGAAGAAATGTTTGCTACTCGTTTTTCTTATCAGCATAATTTGAGTGTGTCCGGTGCTACGGACAAGACGGATTATCGTATTTCTGCGATGTATGCCGATAACCAGGGTAACTTGGCTACGGCTTACGATGGTCAGAAACAGTTGAACTTGCGTTTGAATTACGGTATTAAATTGACAAACTGGTTTAAGTTGGAAACAGCTGCCAGCATGATTAAGACAAACACTTCTTCTCCTTCATGTGGTTTGGATAATACATTGTACGGAAATGAACCTCCTTTGTTCCCAGCTAAAAACCCGTATGGACAGTGGTATGCCAATTATGGACAAGTGGGTGACCGCCAGCCTGCAGCAGCTACTTCGGACGGTGGACGTGACAACAAGACGAACTTGACTACTCGCGTAGACTTGAAGGCGATTGTGGATATTTGGAAAGGTATCAGTTTCGAGGGTATGGCTTCTTTCCAGAATGAAGAGTATCGTCGTGACCGCTGGGTGACTCCTGTACAGACATACGACTGGTTTGGAAATCCGGCACGTGAAGTCGTCAACTCTACTATTCCTGTGTTAATTTATCCGGAAAATCCGTTGAACATCAAGGCTGAAAATAATCCAGGTTATCTGATGGAAGCAAATAACATGCTTTATCAGTATTATTCAGCTATTCTGCGTTATAAGAATACGTTTGCCAAAGTACATAATGTATCGGCCATGTTTGGTATCAATGCGGAAAAATGGGCTTCAAAGAAGATGGCTGCGGCTCGTGAAGATTTTGAAGATTCCGGTGTATATGACTTGAATCTGGCAAGCGGTCAGCAAGGTAATAGCGGAGGTAAGACACAGAATGGTACTTACTCTTACATTGCGCGTGTAAACTATGACTATAATGAAAAATATTTGCTGGAATTGATGGGCCGTCGTGATGGTAACTCCAAGTTTGCCAAAGGCCATAAGTTCCAGAACTTTGGTTCTATGTCTGTGGGATGGGCTTTCACGAAAGAGAAATTTATGGATTTCATATCTCCGGTGTTGAGCTTTGGTAAGGTACGTTTCAATATCAGTTCTTCTGGTAATGATGCTGGTCTGGGAGACTTTGATTATGTCGCTTTGGTAGGTATGGGTTCTACTACATTGGGACAACCGGCTGCTACACAGGTGTCTAGTGGCTTTAGCGGTTTGGTAAGCTATGACCGTACATGGGAGCGTGTCACTCAGAAAAATATCGGTGTGGATTTGAACTTCCTGGATAACCGGTTGACTACTACTTTTGAATATTTCTGGAAAGATAATAACGGTATGTTGTCGCAAGTTACTTATCCTTCTTTGCTGGGTGGTACTCCGCCGAAGACAAACAGCGGACATTTGAGTGTGAAAGGATGGGAGTTGACTGTAGGCTGGCGTGACAGTTGGAAAGATTTTTCATACTATGTAAACTTTAATGTGAGCGATACGAAAAGTTTGCTGAGAGAACTGGAAGGAGCTGATTCTTATGGCGCAGGAAAGAATGGAGCTGTAAACGGATACCCGTTGAATTCTTTCTTCTTGTTCCGTACGGATGGATTCTTTAAAGATCAGGCTGAGGTAGACCGTTACTATGCACTTTACAATGATGGAGGTTCGGCACTTTCAAATATCGGACAAGGCACAGCCGATGCACTTCGTCCTGGAGATACCAAGCGTCTGGACTTGAACGGTGATTACAAGATTACGGCCGACGGAAATGAAAACAGCGACTTGCAGTTTGTGGGGGATGCTAATCCACACTATGTGTTTGGTATTAATGCTGGAATCAATTGGAAGGGCATTGATGTAAGTGCCATGTTCCAGGGAGTAGGTAAGCAGTACATCATGCGTACAGGCTGGATGGCCTATCCTTTCTATGCGCAGTACACAAACCAGAATCCGATGTTCTTAGGACAGACTTGGACGGAAGATAATCCGAATGCTAAATATCCTCGTTTGACTACCCATCAGAACCGTTCACACTGGAATTATGAAAACAATGATTTTATGCTTCAGAATAATCGCTACATCCGTTTGAAATCTTTGATTGTGGGATATACGCTGCCACAGACTTGGACACGGAAAGCCAAACTGGAGAAAGTACGTATCTATTTCTCAGGTAATGACCTTTGGGAAGCAACGAGTATTGCCGATGGTTTCGACCCGGAAATGGGAGAGACCTCGAACAACAACGGTTATCCGTTTAGTCGTACCTGGTCATTTGGTGTGAATATCGGTTTTTGATGCATCAGTAAACAGTTAATTTATAAAAGGAAGTTATGAAAAAATTGACATATATAGCAGCCTGTGCTTGCATCTGGGGATTTTCTTCTTGTGCAGATATGTTTCTTGATTTGGAACCGCTGGACACGAAGACAGACGTGGTTTATTTCCAGACTCCCGAACATTTCCGCGAATATGCAACAGGGCTTTACGGACAGTTATTAGGTTGGCAAAGCCGTTACGGATCTATTTTTGACCACATGGATTGCTCGTCTGACTTGTCTACTTATTTTTCGAACAATGCGGATGTGGGTTTCGGAAAGATTATGGTTGGTTCTAATGATGGACGCTGGGATAATTGCTATGCCAATATTCGTGCGGTGAATATGTTGTTCCAGAAAGCGGAAAGTTATGCTGGTGACCAAAGCGATTTAGCCCAATCATTAGGTGAAGGATATTTTTTCCGTGCCTATTCTTATTTTTACTTGCTGAAATTTTTTGGTGGTGTACCTATTGTGAAGACGGTACTGGATGTGGATTCTCCCGAATTGAGAGCTTCACGTAACAGTCGTTATGAAGTAGTTGACCTGATATTGTCCGATTTGGATAAGGCTATTGAGTATTTACCAAGCGAACAGAACATACCTTCTGAAGATAAAGGACGTATCAGTAAAGGTGGAGCGGAAGCTTTTAAGGCAAGAGTGTTATTGTATGAAGCTACCTGGCGTAAATATAATGGAACAAGCACTGATTTTGAAGGTTCTGCAGGTCCACAGTCTGATCAGGTCAATGCATTTTTGGAAGAGGCTATTGCGCTGTGTGATGAGGTAATGGCCGATCCTGTATATAGTTTGTGGAATTACAATAGTGTAGCTGCCATGCAAAATATGAGTAACCGTTATTTGTTCTGTATTGAAAATGAGGGAAGCAATCCTGCAGGAAAGGGAAAAGATACGAACAAGGAGTTTATTCTTTATTCAGTGTATGACCAAAAAACACGTCCGGCTAGTATTGATTTGACGCAGACACTTTGGAAACTTACACCGAGTCGTAAGTTAATCGATATGTTTGTATGTACAGATGGTTTGCCCATTGATAAATCTCCCAAGTTTCAAGGTTATCAAAAACGTGGAGATGAATTCAAAAACCGTGATTACCGTTTGAAGTCATATATAGGAACTCCAGATGCCAATACTAAACTGACAGGTGGAAATGCTGGATATACACCTTATAAGTTTACTTTGTATGGACGTAATACGACCAACAAGGATGAATATTCCAATTATCCGGTTCTTCGTTTGGCTGAGGTATATTTGAATTATGCAGAAGCTGTGTATGAACGGTATGGTGAAATAACCAACGAACAATTGAATAAATCCATTAATAAGTTGCGTGGACGTGCCGGTGTAGCTTCATTGACAAATGAACTGGTTACAGAGAATGGCTTGGACTTGTTGACGGAAATTCGTCGCGAACGTACGGTAGAGTTGTACATGGAGGGTTTCAGATACGACGATTTGAAACGCTGGGGTAAGCTGGAAGAAGAGTTGAATGAGTCTCGCTGTGGTATGGTCGTAGGAGAGGCTGGTTATCCCACTGACTTTGTGAATAATGAAGGGAATGCTATTCTTTCGGAATATACTCCGAATGTATATATCTGGGGAACGGAAAAGGTAGAAACAGGAAAAGGCATGCACGCGGCAGTTGTACTGGCTGGCAAGTCGGATATTCAGGTTTCAAAGAGTGATTATCTCTGGCCAATTCCGCAACGTCAGATTGACTTGAATCCGAATTTGATTCAGAATCCGGGGTATTGATAAAATCACTAATAGAAAAAGAAATATGAAACATATTGTTAAATATAGTTTGAAATGGTGTTTGGCAATTACTTTTTCCTTGCTTTGTTTTGCTTGTGAGAAAGATGCCAATTTTAAGGAGTATGCTTATCCTGTACCGGAAATAACCGGCATCTATCCGGCTTCCGGATATGTAGGTTCCCAGGTGGCTATTTTAGGTAAAGATTTTGGTGATCAGATTGAAGCTGTAAAAGTGACTTTTGGTGGGATGGAAGCCCAGAAAATATTTTCATGTACGGACGGGCGTATTATTGTGGAGCTGCCAGATGGGGCACAGACCGGGAAAATCGGATTAAAGGTGTGGAATCACACTGTAGAGTCGTCGGATACCTACACTGTAATACCGACTCCGGTAATCTCTTCTATTAAGTCTTTGAATAGCGCAGGTGATTTATTTGCTACTGCAAATGATGAAGTTGTGATTACGGGTAATAATTTTGGAGATGTAGTAGAAAATGTGAGTGTGGTAATCAAAGGTCTGCAAAAGGATGTGCAGGCCAATGTGGTGGCTGTGACGAATGAAGAAATTAAATTCAAGCTTCCAGCTGATTATGATGAATCGGGTACGGTGGTTATTAATGTAGGCGGTTATGAAGTGGAAGGTTCTGCTTTGATTAATCCTGCTGCAACCGGTGATGTGACAGCTCTTTTCTTGAAAAACTATAAACAGCCATTCTTGCGCGGAGATGTAAGTGATGGTGAGTGGGGTACAGCCCTTTATTGGTTGGCTTCAGACGGTTTTGGTTCTTCTCTTCAGTTCCCAGAAGCTTATCCTGATGGATTGTTGGCAATACAGTCTGGTTGGGGACAAGGTAAGAAAGAAAATGCGAAATTATATCAGTTAGCGACTTTACCTCCTGGCACTTATACATTTACATTGCATGTAGTGGAAAATACTAACTCAGGAGGACGATACGGGGCTGTATTTGCTGTAGTAGAAGGTGAAGGAGTTATTCCGAATCTGAATAAAGAACAGCAGAATGTGGAAGGTGCCAAGCAATGGACCTATAATCCGGTGCCGGAAGAAGTTCTCGGATGGAGACAGGTCACAGTAGGTTCTTTCTCTGAGCCTGTAGACTATCAGTGCGAGATCACATTGACACAGACAACTTCTGTGACCATTGGGTTTGTAACTATGATGAATGGAAGCAGCAATGTGAAAATCTCGAATATTAAGATTGAAAGGAATTGATGCTAAAAGAATCTTATCATGAAAAAGATATATTATTTATTGTGTTTGCTTCCTCTGATGCCTCTGGTTTCGTCTTGTGATGATGAAGAAGCAGAAGTGGTATTGCTTCAGAATCCGGAAAGCCAGCCTGTTACATTGAGCAGCATAGATCCTGATTATGGATTTGTGGGTGATCAGTTTACTTTGACAGGTACAAATTTTGGAGGAGGAGTAGACTTTATTCAAGTGTTTATCGGTGAAAATGAGGCCGAAGTGCTTACGTGTACTGATACAGAAGTAAAGGTACTTGTTCCTAAAGAAGCGACTACCGGACGTATATCTGTTCGCTTTATGGGGCAGGAAGTTAACTCAGATCTGATGTTTCGGGTAATGGGTAAGCCATCTGTTGAACAAATGAAGCCTCTTTTCGGAATGGAAGGTGCGCAAAAGGCGTGGGGATTTGTAGGCAGTGAAATTACTTTTTCTGGCAGCGAGCTGGGAGGTAGCCAGGAAGACGTAAAGGTGATTTTTAAGGGAGCTACTAATACACCGGCTGAGATTGTTTCCTGGTCGGAAGAAGAATTTAAGGTAAAAGTTCCCGAAGGTGCCGTAAGTGGAAAACTTACATTGACGGTTGGTTCACAAACTGTAAATACACCCTACGAGTTTAGACTGGTAGAACATGCTACCGTTAGTGGAATAACTCCACAGCAGGGCTATAAAGGTTGTGAAGTGACTATTTCCGGAAAAGGTTTGGGAGATGAAACAACCAAAGGACAAACGAAAGTTTGGTTTGGAGATAAAGCTGGAACTGTATTGTCATGTGAGAATGAAAAAATAACAGTGAAAGTGCCTAGTGACTTGACAATCGGACAATCGTATGACGTAAAACTTTCTACTGCATTTGAGACCGTGGAACAGATGCTTAAGTTTAAGGTTGTGGAAGAACCTAAAGATTTTACTGGAGATATTCAATCTGGTTATTTGGCCAATCCGATTACTTTGTCGGGAACAAATATGCCTGCTACTGCAGATGCGTTGAAAGTGATGTTCGGTGATAAAGAAGGAAAAATCCTTGAATATAAGGATGGTAGTTTGCAGGTAGAAATTCCATCTAACGCTTCAATTGGTAAGGTCAAACTTTCTTTGATAGATGCGGGAGTGGAATTTGTGGTAAATGATAAATTTGAAATAAAGGCAGCTCCAGTTATTGAATATTGTGATGTAGCGGTATTTGCCGGTGAAACGATGAAAATTACAGGTACTAACTTGTCTGCTTTGCCTGTAACAGTGATGATAGGTAACCAACAAGTTTCTTCAACTTCGTCTGATACTGAAATTACATTTACGGTTCCTGCCAATTTATCGGGTGATGTAAAAGTAATTTTAAATTTTGGTGAGAATGTTCGTCCGGCGGAATGCGAGGTAACAGTATTGCCAGCACAGACTGGTGATATTACGAACTATGTACTGGAAAATACAAGCTCTCCGTTTGCTATAGAAGGAAATGGATTGAAAGGTTGGAATACGAATAGTATATTCTATGGAAATCCGTATATAGAAAAAGATGGCAATGTATGGATGGCTCTTAATGGTAAAAATAATACGTGGAATGGAGCTCTGTTTCAATCAACTACATTGCCTCGTGGAAGGTATCAATTTAAGGTAACAGTTGCTGAAGATGATGCGGCAAGGGGACGTGATGGAGTTGTATTTGCTGTAATGAAAGGTGAAAATACAGATTTCCCAGATTTGACTAATGCAGGTAATCGCCCTTGGTTTTTCGTGAGTGAAGATGAGGTTTTAGTCTCTCAGAGTGTGAATGAAGGTGTTGCTTCTGTAATTGGTACACATACGATAGACCTGGAAATTTCAGATGCTTCTCCTGTGACGATAGGTTTTGCTACAATGGTAGGAGATGGTAATTATCTGTATATATCAGAAATAAAAGTGGAACATATAGCAGAATAGAGAATTTATTATGAAAAGATTTTATTACATAACAGCCGCATTTGCCATAAGCCTGACATTGTCGGGCTGTGGCGACGGCATTGATTTGCCAGATTTGAATGTGGAAACAGATTTGAATGAAATTCCGTTGCCGGATGTATTGGAAGGGTTGGAAGAAATTGCGTTGAAGCCCGAAACAGAACCGATGAAACATGCGGAACAAGGGGTATATGCATTGCATACGGAAGATGATTTCAACCGGATTAGAATAAATTTGAAGTTGGATGAAGATCCGACTGGAAACTCTGGTGAAAGTCCTTGGAAGGAAGGATTTGCCTTGTTAAGAGATAATAAACTGGCACAGGAAACCACTACAATGAACTGTACTGCTGTAGAGACAATTATTCGTGGTGCAGGTGCAGAAAACTATATGAATGCTGCTCGTTCTGCGGCAAGAGCTTATCAACTGGCACTTCGCTGGAAGATAGAGGGAAAAGAGGTGTATGCAGAAAAAGCAGTAGAATTGCTCAATACATGGGCAAATACGACTAAAGCCTTGGGAGGTAACTCTAATGTTTCATTGGCTGCAGGGATTTATGGACATGAATTTGCGATTGCTGGTGAAATTTTGAGAAGCTTTCCGGGATGGGCTCCTGAGGATTTTAAAAAATATCAGGATTGGATGTTAACGGTATGGTATCCTGCCAACAAGGATTTCCTGGAACGTCATCATGATACAAACGAT
>ENA-OZXA01000222-OZXA01000222.1-human-gut-metagenome-genome-assembly--contig:-NODE-222-length-19642-cov-5.621279_pt1 | contig 19642 bp, 10 predicted proteins | sample MGYA00244853_ERZ654090 | MGnify/ENA primary metagenome ERZ654090 (study PRJEB26926, sample SAMN06164943) | human gut metagenome | biome: ENVO:00009003; feature: ENVO:2100002; material: ENVO:00002003...
GATCATGCCTAGTCTCGTGGGCTCGGAGATGTGTATAAGAGACAGCACTGGTATGTGTGTTCTACCTTTCCTTCTCTTTTGTGACTCGCCATTATAACAATAAGGCAAAAGAGTACGCAAAAGGCGATCTGAAGTTAGAGCAGGACTACCTGGATTCTCTGTCAAACGAGAAAGTGTGGTTCGGCAATTGGACACTGAAACAGTGTCGTGAGATGGAGATCAGTTTAGGTTTGGACTTAAAGGGTGGTATGAACGTTATCCTTGAAGTTTCTGTTCCTGATGTTATCAAAGCATTGGCGGACAACAAAACCGACGAAGCATTCAACCAAGCATTGGCAACTGCCGCCAAACAGGCTATTAGCAGCCAGGATGACGTCATTACCCTGTTTGTTAGAGAGTATCACAGAATTGCTCCGGATGCACGTCTTTCCGAACTTTTCGCCACTCAACAATTAAAAGACAAAGTTAACCAAAAGACTTCTGACGCTGAAGTAGAAAAAGTACTACGTTCGGAAGTAAAAGCCGCAGTTGATAACTCATACAATGTACTCCGTACTCGTATCGACCGCTTTGGTGTGGTTCAGCCCAACATTCAGAGTCTGGAAGACAAGATGGGACGTATCATGGTGGAACTTCCGGGTATCAAAGAGCCAGAGCGTGTAAGAAAATTACTACAAGGTTCTGCTAATCTGGAGTTTTGGGAAACATACAACGCAAAGGATGTTGCACCTTATCTGCAAGCTGCTGATAACAAACTCCGCAGCATTTTAGCTAATGAAGCACCGGCTGACAGTGCAGCTGTTGACAGCACTGCTGCTCCAGTTATGGCACAAGCTACCAGCACTGCCGATAGTCTTGCTGCAGCATTGAAAGGTGAAAACAAAGCACAAACTGTCGATCTTGCACAAATCAAGAAAGAACATCCGTTGCTGGCCGTTCTGCAGGTTAACTCCAGCGGACAAGGCCCGGTTGTAGCTTATGCTAACTATAAGGATACTGCTGAGATCAACAAGTATCTTTCTATGAGAGAAATTCAAGCTGAACTCCCGAAAGACCTCCGTCTGAAATGGGGCGTTTCTGCTTATGAATATGATCCGAAGGGTCAGACTTTCGAACTTTATGCTATCCGTTCAACCGAACGTAACGGACGTGCGCCATTGGAAGGTGACGTTGTTGTTAGCGCTAAAGACGAATACGACCAATTTGGTAAACCAGCTGTAAGTATGTCTATGAACACAGACGGTTCACGCCGCTGGGCTCAGTTGACTAAGCAAAACATTGGTAAGAGCATTGCTATCGTATTGGATGGTTATGTATATTCCGCACCGAATGTAAATACTGAAATTACAGGTGGTAACTCACAAATTACCGGACACTTCACTCCTGAGCAAGCAAAAGACTTAGCGAACGTATTGAAGTCAGGTAAGATGCCGGCTCCTGCACGTATCGTTCAGGAGGATATCGTAGGTCCGTCTTTGGGACAGGCTTCCATCAACGCCGGTGTATTCTCATTCATCGTGGCATTGGTACTGTTGATGGTTTATATGTGTACCATGTATGGCTTCATTCCGGGTATGGTTGCCAATGGTGCATTGGTACTGAACATGTTCTTTACGTTGGGGATCCTTTCGTCTTTCCAGGCGGCCTTGACAATGTCCGGTATTGCCGGTATGGTGTTGGCATTGGGTATGGCTGTGGATGCTAATGTATTGATTTACGAACGTACCAAAGAAGAATTGCGTGCAGGTAAGGGTGTGAAGAAAGCACTCGCAGATGGTTACTCCAACGCATTCTCAGCTATCTTCGACTCTAACTTAACTTCTATTATTACAGGTATAATCCTGTTCAACTTCGGTACAGGTCCTATCCGTGGTTTCGCCACGACTTTAATTATCGGTATCTTGATTTCATTCTTTACCGCTGTGTTTATGACACGTTTGGTTTATGAGTACTTCATGAATAAAGATAAATGGTTGAACCTGACCTTCTCTTCCAAGATCTCCAAGAACTTGATGGCGAATGTACATTTTGACTTCATGGGTGGCAACAAGAAGTGGTTGACAATTACAGGTGTTATTCTTGTAATCTGTATAGGTTCACTCTTTGTACGCGGTCTAAGCCAAAGTATCGACTTCACAGGTGGACGTAACTTCAAGGTACAATTTGAGAATGCGGTAGAACCAGAACAAGTACGCGAGTTAATCTCCAGTAAATTTGGTGACGCTAACGTTAGTGTAATCGCTATCGGTACAGATAAGAAAACTGTACGTATCAGTACAAACTATCGTATTGAAGAAGACGGCAACAATGTTGACTCTGAAATAGAAGCATATCTTTATGAGACATTGAAGCCCGTATTGACGCAAAACATTACTCTGGAAACATTTATCGATCGTGAAAACCATACTGGTGGTAGTATCGTCAGCTCACAGAAAGTAGGTCCGAGCATTGCAGATGATATCAAGACTTCCGCTATGTGGTCTGTAGTACTTGCTTTGATTGCAATTGGCCTGTACATCTTGATTCGTTTCCGTAACATTGCATATAGTGTGGGTTCTGTAGCTGCACTGACAAGTGATACATTGATGATCTTGGGTGCTTATTCTCTCTGCTGGGGCTGGATGCCATTCTCACTGGAAATTGACCAGACATTCATCGGTGCTATTCTGACAGCTATCGGTTACTCTATCAATGACAAGGTGGTAATCTTCGACCGTGTACGTGAGTTCTTCGGCCTGTATCCGAAACGCGACAAGAAACAGTTGTTCAATGACTCATTGAACACTACTCTGGCACGTACTATCAATACTTCATTGAGTACATTAATCGTATTGCTGTGTATCTTCATCCTTGGTGGTGACTCTATCCGCAGCTTCGCATTCGCAATGATCCTCGGTGTTGTAATTGGTACATTGTCTTCTTTGTTCATTGCATCTCCTATCGCATACATGATGTTGAAGAACAAAAAAATAGCTGAGCCGGCTGCTGAAGTAGCTAAATAAGGACTATACAAGTTAACGATAAAAAAGGGAAGCCGAACGAATCGACTTCCCTTTTTATTTTGTAGTCCCGAGGGGAATCGAACCCCTATCTAAAGTTTAGGAAACTTCTATTCTATCCGTTGAACTACAGGACCAGCAACATTTGCGGTTGCAAAGATAAGGCATTCTCCCGATTTCACAAGGCCGAACGAAGATTTTATCGAGAAGTCAAGAAAATACAAGCAACACAAGATTTTATCAAAGTGTAAAGTCAAAACAGCTTCATACAGCATTAATTTAAGCGCTTATACTTACATTTAGTCAACACATGCATCAGTAGAACAAATGATAATATGCAACTTTTATTCGTTCAAGTCAGACACATAGTCAGAGTTTTGCTCACTCCAAATATCAAAAAACACTCATTTCTCAATTCTTTTAGTACACAATCACAGATTAACTCAAAAAGATTTTGCCAAGTCGCATAACTTTCCGACATTTGCAAACGTGCCTATAAAAAGCGTAGTACTTTTTGTAAGTACCCCAACCAACATGAGAACAGATTTTAAGTGATCCTATAAATTAATCATAGTAATACGAAATTATGGCAAACGACATGATGGTAAAAGAACTGGATCAAGTGGTAGTCCGCTTTTCCGGAGACTCCGGCGATGGTATGCAGCTCGCCGGCAACATCTTTTCAACAGTATCGGCTACGGTGGGAAATGACATCAGTACTTTCCCCGACTATCCCGCAGATATCCGCGCACCGCAAGGCTCTCTGACCGGCGTATCAGGTTTCCAGGTACACATCGGCGCCAGCAAAGTATTCACCCCGGGTGATAAATGCGATGTATTGGTAGCTATGAACGCTGCCGCATTGAAAACACAGTATAAGTTTGCTAAGTCTACTGCTTGCATCATTATCGACACAGACTGTTTCCAGGCTTCCGATTTACAGAAAGCCGCTTTCAAGACTGACAATCCTATCGAAGAAATGGGTATCAAGCAAGATGTTATTGCCGCTCCTATTTCTCAAATGGTGAAAGACTGTCTGGCAGAAACAGGTATGGACAACAAAGCAATGCTGAAATGCCGCAACATGTTCGCTCTCGGCCTGGTATGCTGGTTGTTCAATCGCGACCTGAAGATTGCAGAAGATTTCCTTAGAGAGAAGTTTGCAAAAAAGCCGGAAATAGCAGAAGCCAACATCAAGGTAATTCACGCCGGTTACGACTATGGTCACAATACACACGCTTCCGTAGCACATACTTATAAGATAGAAAGTAAGATAAAGACGCCCGGAATATATATGGATATCATGGGCAACAAAGCTACAGCCTACGGTTTCATTGCTGCTGCTGAAAAAGCAGGTCTGAAGTTATTCCTGGGTTCTTATCCCATCACTCCGGCTACGGACGTATTACATGAACTCTCCAAACATAAATCCTTAGGTGTCATTACCGTTCAATGTGAAGATGAGATTTCCGGCTGTGCTACGGCTATCGGTGCTTCTTTTGCTGGTGCATTGGCTGTAACTACCACTTCCGGTCCGGGTGTCTGCCTGAAATCAGAGGCTATGAACCTTGCAGTGATTACAGAACTTCCCTTGGTTGTTCTGGACGTACAACGCGGTGGTCCTTCCACAGGTTTGCCGACTAAATCGGAACAAACGGACTTGTTACAGGCTTTGTTTGGTCGTAACGGTGAGAGTCCAATGCCGGTTATTGCTGCAACCTCACCGACAAACTGCTTCGATGCAGCCTATGCAGCTTGTAAAATGGCTTTGGAACACATGACTCCGGTAGTTCTGTTAACAGACGGTTTCGTAGCCAACGGTTCCGGTTCATGGAAGCTGCCGAACCTGGATACATATCCTGAAATCAAACCTCAGTATGTTACTCCTGAAATGAAGGATAACTATACTCCTTATAAACGCAATCCTGAGAACCAAGTACGTTACTGGGCCGTTCCGGGACAAGAAGGCTATACTCATATCCTCGGTGGTCTGGAAAAAGACAGCAACACTGGTGCGATCTCTACCGATCCTGAAAACCACAATCTAATGTGCCACCTGCGTGCAGAAAAAGTTGCAAAGATTGCTGTACCCGATGTAGAAGTACAAGGCTGTGCAGATGATGCAGACCTGCTGATTGTAGGTTTTGGCGGTACTTACGGACACTTGTATTCTGCTATGGAAGAGATGAACAAAGCCGGACAAAAAGTAGCCTTAGCTCACTTCTCTTATATCAATCCTCTGCCTAAAAATACGGCTGAAGTATTGAAGAAATACAAGAAAGTGGTAGTTGCCGAACAGAATCTGGGACAATTTGCCGGTTATCTCCGCATGAAGGTGGATAATTTCACTCCGTATCAATTCAATGAAGTCAAGGGACAGCCGTTCGTAGTAAGCGAATTAGTGGCTGCCTTCACCGAGATTTTAAATAAATAATAACCCCGTAAAGTATCGAAAGACATGAGCGAATATACAGCTAAAGATTTCAAAAAAGGACAACCTCGTTGGTGTCCGGGTTGCGGTGACCACTTCTTCTTGAACTCACTGCACAAAGCGTTGGCAGAAATCGGTGTTAAGCCTTGGGAAACTGCCGTTATCTCGGGTATCGGTTGCTCCAGCCGTCTGCCTTATTATATGAATACGTATGCGATGCAGACTATCCACGGACGTGCTGCCGCCATCTCTACCGGATGTAAAGTAACCAATCCTAACCTGAGCGTTTGGCAGGTTTCAGGTGATGGTGACGGTCTGGCTATCGGTGGTAACCACTTTATCCATGCTATCCGTCGTAATATAGATATCAACATTCTGTTGCTGAACAACCGCATCTACGGTCTGACAAAAGGACAATATTCCCCGACGTCTCCCCGTGGCTTCGTCAGCAAATCCTCTCCTTATGGTACGGTAGAAGATCCGTTCCACCCAGCTGAACTCTGCTTCGGTGCCCGTGGACGTTTCTTTGCACGCTGTGTAGCCACAGATGGTCCCGGCACAGGAGAAGTTCTGAAGGCTGCTGCTAACCATAAAGGAGCCGCTGTGTGTGAGATTTTGCAACACTGCGTTATCTTCAATGACGGAACCTACGACTCTATATACAACAAAGACGGACGTGCCAAGAATGCTATCTACCTGGAACACGGTAAGCCAATGCTTTTCGGTGAGAACAAAGAGTTTGGATTGATGCAGGAAGGTTTCGGACTGAAAGTTGTAAAGTTGGGCGAGAACGGTATCACAGAAAAGGATATCCTCATTCATGATGCACACTGCATGGATAATACATTGCAACTGAAATTGGCTCTGATGGAAGGTCCTGACTTCCCGGTTGCTCTCGGTGTAATCCGCGATGTGGAAGCTCCGACTTATGACGATGCTGTAATGGAACAGATTGAAGAAGTATCAGCAAAGAAGAAGTATCACAACTTCAAGGAACTGTTGATGACGAATGATATTTGGGAAGTAAAGTAAGCGAATACACTATTCCTTTTCTAAAAAGCCTCATTACCGCTACTATTATATAGTACGGTAATGAGGCTTTTTAGAAATAATACAAATCAATAGTTGAAGACGGGTTATGAATAAAGTGTGATAAAGTGATAGCGGGATACCCCAAATGGTAACTTTGTTCACTCCACACGGTAACTCCATTTACATGCCGAGGTAAAGACCGTTACACGCCGAGGTAAAGGCCGTTACAATAAGGGGTAAAGGCCGTTACATACGGCGGTAAACGCTTTTACATCTTATGATAAGCACTCGGTAAATACTATTAGCTGATTATCAACAAACTAACAAGAAAGTCATCAGTAACCTTTGATTCACATCTTTTCCGCAAAGAATCAATTCCGTCAACAGATAATCCCAAATATCATATACAATTTTGGGATTTAAACTTTAAAAGCCTATATTTGCCCTGAAATAAAGCAAGATGAAAACAAAACACTTATTCTGGATATTCCTGTTAATATCCGTAATCAACTTCACGAGTTGTGATGACGACAAATTAAAGAACAACACTCCAACACCGTTCCGGATTGGAGTGCTATTTCTTCCCTTACGCTGATTCAAAGCACAAAGTTTCGGATCACCTCATTGCCAAAGGTATCTACAGCTTTTCGTCAAAAACAGAACATGTCACGGAAGCTTCATCTTCTACCGATGCCATACCTTATCTCACATTGAACTATTCGGCCGATACAAAAGGAAACTTTACAGATGCAACAATTCCGCCCACACCGCATAATTTCAAGTTTGAAATGGAAAACGGTATCACGAGTTACGCTATACTTGGCCTCATACAACGCTATCTGGATGTAGATTGGAAAAAACTTGTCCCCAAAGACGCCTCTACAAGAAATGACATTATCATAAAACCACTTTTAACAATGACAGTGGATGATACCGACTATTCCATTATCGGGACATTCAATACCATTCCGGCAATTCCAGAAGGAGTATTAGAATAGCTGCGCCTTCAAAGTTTTTTCTGCCCTTTCTCTTTGATAATAAAAGAATTAGTGTATATTTGCATCAGGCATACATTAACCTTTAACATCACTGTACTATGGGTAGAAGATTAATCTTTGACCGGTTTTCCCAGCAAGCTCTCCAGACCTTGCACCGGTATCGTGCCGTAATGTTCAGTCCCACCCTTTATTCATGTTTTTAGTTCGCGAGTGATATTTATTTTCAGTCATTTACTAAACATGAATAGATTATGGATAATAGACCTACCATAGCCGAAGTACAAGAATGGGTACTGAAGCTACACAACACGTGTGAGCAAACCATCACAAACGAAGAGCGCAAAGAACAGCACAAGTATGCCGTCATGGTGCAACGCCCGCAGGACAAGAAGTTCCTGGTGAAAATGCTGGATGAATCTTCGCAGATACGTGATCGCAAAAAACTTGCCGCCCGCATTAAGACTCTGATAGACCGCTATGGAGTACCTGAATTCCTGAACAAGCGGGATACTTTCCTCTTTAAAATGTACCAGGTCTTCGGACATCATTTCGACTTCATCGCCATACCTATTATAAAGAAGCGTTTACGCATGGATACGTCTAAAGTCATCCTTGACGAAGCCCGTCCCAAGTTAACCCGGCACCTGTCTGAACGTGCACAGCAAAAGGTTGGACAAAATGTGAACCTACTGGGTGAAGTCGTTTTAGGCAATGGGGAAGCAGATCACCGTTACTATCATTACCTGGAAGCATTGGAAGCTCCGGATATTAACTATATCTCCGTAAAGATATCCGGCATCTATGCCCAGACGCATGCTTTGAATTATGAAGAGAGTTTCCCGGAACTGGTGAAACGCATGTCCGCTCTTTACCAAAAAGCAATAGACTTCCCGCATACAGATGAAAACGGAGTGAAACATGCGAAGTTTGTCAATCTGGATATGGAAGAATATAAAGATTCACACTTTACTTTACGCCTGTTTAAAACTGTACTAAGCAAACCGGAATTCAGAGACTATTCAGCCGGTATCGTTGTACAAGCTTATCTGCCCGATGCCTATGATTTCCAGACGGAATTGTTGGAATTTGCAAAGGCACGCGTGGCTGAGGGAGGTGCACCACTCAAAATGCGCCTTGTAAAAGGTTGCAATCTGGAAATGGAAACCGTGATTTCTTCCTTGCGCGGCTGGCCCAACCCCATACTTTCCACAAAAACGGAAGTAGATGCAAACTACCTGCATATTCTGGAACGCGCCCTGCTGCCCGAAAATGCAAAAGCGTTGCACATCGGAGTGGCTTCGCATAACCTGTTCACAATAGCCTACGCTTACCTGTTAAGCCAGAAAAACAACAGTTCAGAGTATATGACATTTGAGATGTTGGAAGGTATGGCCGACCATGTATGGCGTGCACAGTCGCAACTGAGTAATCACATCATACTATATGCACCGGTAGTGAAAGATGAACACTTCCTGAATGCAATCTCTTATTTGGTACGCCGCATGGACGAAAATACAGCTCCGGATAACTTCCTCACTCATTCATTCAATCTGAAACCGGGAACTGACACCTGGAATTTCCTGCAAAAACAGTTTGAAGAAGCATATCACAAGAAAGATAGCGTTTCTCATATTCCTACGCGCACGCAGAACAGGCTTTTACCGTATTCTCCCGTCCCCCCATCCGACGTGATGAAAAACGAACCGGATACGGATTTTGATCTGCCTCAAAACCAGAAATGGGTACGAAAGATCTTTGCCAAATGGAAAAAGTCTTCCGCCGATACTCCGGAAATCATTCCTCTGCAAATAGGAACCGAAGACATCATCTGTGAAAAACGCCATAAGTACATGGACCGCTGCCAGAATGATGAAGTATGTATTTGCGAAATGTCGCAAGCCAATACGGAACAAATAAAGCAAATCATCGGCATTGCAGAGAAAGATCCCGCAGGCTGGCGGAACACTACCTTAGAGGAACGTCATAGAATCATGTTCGAAGCAGCCAATCGTCTGGGTGGTATGCGCGGAGACCTGATAGGCAGCATGTGTGCTGTAACAGGTAAAACAGTGGTAGAAGGAGATGTAGAGGTATCCGAAGGTATCGACTACGCCCGCTTCTATACCACAACAATGAAAAAATTCGCCGCACTGCATGATGTGGACATCACCTCCAAAGGAACAATCCTCGTCATTTCGCCGTGGAACTTCCCATGTGCCATTCCTATCGGCGGCATTGTAGCCGGATTGGCCGGTGGCAATACCGTGATACTGAAACCCGCAACAGTAGCTGCTCCCGTAGCATGGCTATTTGCCAAGGCTTTCTGGGATGCAGGAGTGCCCAAAGAAGCATTGCAAGTCATTATAACCGACCGTGAAGCACTGAAAGAATTGACCACAGCTCCGGCTATCAAGCATATCATCCTGACAGGAGGTACGGATACAGCCCAAAGCATTGCACGTACCAACCCGTCTACCCCACTTTCTGCCGAAACCGGTGGAAAAAATGCTATTATCCTCACAGCCTCGGGCGACCGTGATCATGCCATCATGAATATCGTTACTTCTGCTTTCGGAAATGCCGGACAAAAGTGCTCAGCATGTTCCCTACTGCTTGTAGAACGCTCTGTATACGAAGACAAGAACTTCCAGGATAAGCTGAAGGATGCCGCCACCAGTATAAAAGTAGGCAGTGTATGGGAAGCCGGTAACGTAGTAGGCCCCATGATTACCAACCGGAACGACAAGTTATTGCAAGCCCTTACACTGGAACCCGGCGAGTCCTGGTTGGTTCCACCTAAGTTTATTGACGAGAAGCAATACATCCTCGCCCCTACCGTGAAGTGGGGAGTAAAACCGGGCAGTTATTCATTCCGCACCGAATTGTTCGGTCCCATGTTAAGTGTGGCTTGTATTGACAATCTTCAACAGGGAATAGAGTTGGTGAACAGCCTGGACTACGGTTTGACTTCCGGTCTGCAAAGCCTGGATGAAAACGAACAAAAACTCTGGAAGGACTCCATTCTGGCAGGTAATCTTTATATCAATCGTGGTATCACAGGTGCTATTGTCAACCGCCAACCTTTCGGTGGAATGAAACTATCTGCTTTCGGTGGTGGTGTAAAAGCAGGCGGACCGAACTATTGTGCCTGCCTTGTGAAGATTACCGACAAACCGGAAAGTAATACGGATTATAAGCAAAGTTATCCTCATGCTTATGAAGAAGAATTTGCGCATGCACGGGATATCAATAAGTTATATGGCGAACAGAATGCATTCCGTTATCTGCCATTAAAGAATATGGTACTCCGCCTTTTCCCGGGAGATAGTAACGAAGAAGCGGAAATGATTGCACTTGCCACAAAGCTCTGCCACACACCACTGACTATCAGCTTTGACCCGAATGATGATCGCACGACTGCATTATCATCTACCGGCTGTACACTAAAGAAAGAAACATTGGATAAATTCCTCAAAACAATGAGGAGCTATGAACGTATCCGCACTTGTGGCGCTGATATTCCGATGGAAATGTATGAAGAGGCAGCCCGTAGAAACAAATACATTGCCACGGCAAAACCTGTGAAAAACGGACGTGTAGAGTTAATACATTATATTAAAGAGCAAAGCATCTCCTTCGAATTCCATCGATATGGCAGCATTCTGGATGTGCCTCCCGTAGAATAACAATTAAAAAAACGTGGTCCGGCTTGCCTATCGAAAAGCGGACAGGTCAGGCCACGTCATTCCTCGTTCTCCACCGGCAATGGCAAAGAAACCGTAAATTCGCTATATTTTCCTTCCACACTCTCCACACTGACGTATCCTCCATGTTCACGAGCCACATTCATCACATAGTTCAGCCCCAAGCCGAAGCCGGATACTTTCTTCTTCGCATCCTCATTCCGGGTAACTACGCGTTCAAACTTATCAAATACAATCCGTTGAGCCGCAAGCGGAATACCGATACCATTATCCCGCACCTTGATCTGAGTATACTGTCCGGAAAGGCAGGAAGTAATCTGTATATCTATCGTATCCTTAGAGTATTTCACCGCATTGTCTATCAGGTTACTTAAAGCCTCTTTCAGATATTCTTCATCGGCATAGACTCCCTCTTCCTGTAAATCCACCTGAAATATAGTAGGCTTTTCTGCCTTAGCAGTGAACGTGTGTACCAGTTCATCCACCATAGGATGAAGTTGAATCCAGTTCTTGTCCAGCAATAATTGTCCATGTTCCAACTTAGAGATAGTCAGTACTTTATTGGCCAGTGCAAGCAAATGCTGAGCCTCCGCCTCCAGTATGTCGAAATGTTTTTCTTTCTTCTCAGGTTTATCATCTACTTTTCCACTACGAAGCACTTTGAGGCCAATTAGGATGGAACTGATCGGATTCTTCATGTCGTGAACCATAGCATAAGAGAAATCTTCACGCATTCGTGCCAGTTCGTCTTGCCGACGAATAATATCCACCTGCTTACGTATGGCAAATAATAGAAGTCCTAAAGCCACTATCGTTCCGAAGAACATATAAAGCAGCTTGCCGATGAACCCCGCACGAAGATTCTGGATATAAGCATGTACTCCCTGAGTATCATTCACAGGGCACACGAAAGTATAGTGCTGTTCCAATAGCTTCCGATAATCAGAAAAATACCGTAAATCCTGTTTCAATACGATGGAATCACTGTGTAAAGATACTGTATCCAAACGGAACTTGATCTGCTTCAAATTCACTTCATCCAGTTCATGACGAAAAAAGGCAGTCAGATCCTTAGTTTGTCCGGCTTCAAATGCATCCGTCGCACGGCCGTAAGCTTCGTGAATATTACGTATCACTTGCTGCCGGTTCAGCCCAAAACTTCGTCCCACCCAATTTCCAAGTAAGTACAGAACAGCGGCAGTTGCAGTTATTGTAAGGAGTATATAATACGACTTTTTCATCAAGCATTCTATATTTCAGGCAAATATAGATAAACTTTTCTTTTCATCTTAACGTAACGATAACATTCTGATAACCTAAATTAATTTCATACTCTTGTTATCTTTGCAGCGTAGAAATCAGTAAAAAGGAATTAATGGAAAAGAAAGACGCAAATAAGGAACCATTCAACCGCCCGGATGGAGTGGAAGTGAAACTCACGGCAAAGTCCATCAACATAAAAGGATTTCTGTTTTTCTTCATTCTGTTCCTGACAGGCAGCTATCTGTTTGTTTATGTATGGGATGAGCCTTCATCCTATAGTGCCGGTCGTTTATTGGGCACCGCTGTAAAAGGAATCAGTAGTCCCCTAGTTATGCTTTACATATTTTTACTCCTCGTGTTTTATATACTAATCCAGGCAGGGATTCTTTACTGGTTTAGCGGAAAAGATAAAAAGCTCCTACACTGGCATTTTGACTGGACTGGAGTAGGATTTTCTCTGACTCGTCCTATTCCATTGAAGTTCTATCGGGTATCCTTATTATTACCAGGCATCCTATTGGGAGTGATGCCTGCAATCCATGGATTCTGTACAGGAGAAGCCAACATATTCTTTTTGGGATTATTTGGCATTCTGGGTGGTACGGGAGATTTTCTTTTTTGGTACAGCCTTCGTGCCTTTGATGATGAAGACCTGCTCCTCTCCAGCAAAAAAGCCTTTCAGGCCACCATTATAAAACGCAATTACGGAAAAAATGACTAAAGTTCTCTCCCAACGTATAACAGAAAAAGTCCCCTCATACCCCAAAGGGCAGAGAGAACTTTTAATCATTAGAGAGGAAGGCTTATTCAACCTCCATTGTCAATCTATTAACATTCTTATTTAAGAACTTTAATCATTTGTTCTCCACTAGCAAGTACACCTCGTACAACATATACTCCAGCCGGCAAGTCCGACATATCTACAAACTCAACATTCATAACTTGCTTTATCAGAGTACCACTAACAGAATAGATATAAGCAGTTCCCACCTCTGGTAATACTACTTTCTGAAGTTGGCTGTCATAATATGCTTTCACACTGCCATCTTCTACTTTATCAATACTTGTCGGTACACCTACAATAACAGCATTAGATGCAGCCGTTTCTACACCGCCAACTACCGCAGTTACTGTATATGAGCCGTCTGCTGCATTTTCAACTGTATAATTGGTAGCTTGAATACCTTCTTTCAAGAGTGTACCGTCAATGTAAAGATTATAAGTTGTAGCAGGTTCTTCTGCACGAGTAACAGCTTGCTTATCGGCATCCTGCAGAACTGCGGAAATTCGCCAGTTGTAATCCAAATCCTTATTCATAGACTTCAACGTTCTCCAAGTAGTTCCATCGGTAGTAATCAGATTACCTTTTCCATCCACTGCCGGTCCTTCATCTGTCATATTGGGTTTCACTCCATTAATGTGGCTAACATAATATCCTACACAAACTTCATGACCAGCCGGAATTACTACCGGTTTATCCAAACGAACAACATTTTCTCCTGCTACCAGAGTCTTCACATCAACTTCTTGTTCATAAACTAAATTACGATCATAAAAGACAGCTATGGCAGAAGTCTGCAAATAAACATCACTCAAACTATATTTAATGTGAGTTATATATTTACCTACCTGATCAACCAAATCATCAGCATCATAAGCAATTACAAAGTATCCATATACCCCGCTACTCCTAGTCAATCCAATTGCTTTACTACCGGATGTCTTATCTTGATAGTTCATTTCATTAGCAGCTTCAGGCGATTGCCATGTCAAAGTCAGATTCTTATTCTCTAATGTACCGCTCAAACCGTAAGGAGCAGGTGCAAGATTAGGTTGCTTGTATTCAACAGTATAAGTATCAGAAAGAGCGGATTCCCATCCATTTGTATAAACAGCGGATACAGCATATTCATACTTACCGTAGTTCAACGTTGCAGTATACTCCGGATCTTCTGTTTCAGTAGCCAATGAACCGTTACAATAAACACGGAAGTTCTTTATAGTAGGCTTATTATCAGTTGCACGAGTCGCAACAACACCATTTACCCCAAAGGCTGTTGCCGATTTCAAGTCAGAGAATGATCTGCCTGACATTCTTTCAAGCGGAACCATTTGATTATTAACAGGTGCTGTCTTTCTAAGTGTAGTCGTAGCAGCCTTTTGTGAACCTTTCAAACGTACCTGTGCTCCTACTACAAAGTTACTATTAAATTCTGCATCGATCCGGCTGTAAGCAACCCAAGTTGTTCCATCCAAACTAAGCATATCACCTCCAGTCACACGTGGACCGGCATCAGCAGCAATAGGTTCTTTTCCATCAGCAAACAGAACAAAGTATCCCACATAAATAGAACTTCCTACAGGTACAGCTACCGGCTCATCGAATGCAACACTAAACATTTCACCTGTTTTGATAGAAGTAGCAGTCTTAGAAGCTAAGATTTTCTTATTGGCAGAGCACAGCACAACTTTCAGCTCCTTAACATCATCCGTTAAGTACAGATTAACACCTGTTATCTCATAATCTGCATAAAGAGCCAACTCTTCTTTGGTAAATTGTGCTCCGACATAAAGATCCACATCTTTTCCATCATTGGTCATACCCCATTTATACTTGGGTTCACCATAATGTTTCAATTCCATAGGCAAATCCGTATATACATCCCATTTCAAAGACAACTTTCCTTTATCGAAATCAGTTTCGGTAAAGGTAGGACGTACATATTCAGCCGGCAATTCAACTGTAGCTGTAGCAGAAGCGGAAGCCTTTGAAGAAAGACCATCTGCATAATTTGCCACAACTGTATAAGTATATGTACCTGGAGCTAATTCCTCCGTATAAGTTAAACCTGTTATTCCGGATTTGACTTCCACGCCATCACGATATACGGTATAGTCTTTCACTACCGGAGTCTTAATCTCACTCTGAGCTTCCACATCAGCACTTAGCATCCAGTTTGCATTAGCTGCTGCCTCAATATTAGTCCAACTGGGCACTGTAGTATCAAAATCAGATTTTGCCGTAGAAGTTGAAATAAAGCATGCACCGGAAATAGCCGGTCCACTATCCAACAACCCAGGGAAAAGATCTGCTGCATGAACCACATAATAACCATAAGACAATTCTGCACTCGGATCAATAACGTACGGAGTTGTTAAAGCCATTTTAGCCCATTTATGCACTTCCAGTGCAGCAATTTCTTCAGCTGATACCTGCTGAGAATATACAATTTTACTATTCTCAAGAATCACTAAACGCATTTCCGTTACTGCGGAATTCAGCATAACATTAATGGCTGTAATTTTATGATCAGCATAAGAAGCCAATTCATCACTGGAAAATGCATTTACTGCCCATATTTTACGCACTGTACCGGAAGTTCCTCCCATGGCCTTACCTTTTTCCCCATTACTCCAAGTCAATGTTTTATCAGCAAGAATCGGAGATTTCCAACTCAACGTCGCATTCAAACCATTAACCGCAGCTCTTACGTCCACTGCAATTGGGCGGGCATCCTCTACAGGAATATTGGTCAATGACAAAGGGAATGACTTTTCTTCCTTATCACCATAAACAGCCGACACACAATAATCATAAGTGCCCTTAGGTTCGTCTTTCAACAAGGCAGTTTTTTCCGTCAGCAAAGCTGTATTTACTTTAGTATCGCCACGATATACATTATATCCGTCAGGTTCTCCTGCAGCAGGTATATCAATATGAGCAGATACCAGGAAATTACCTTTCACCACGTTTTTCCAATTCTTTCCATCATACGAATATAAGTCACCCTTGCCCGTAACACCTGGTACGCGATCCATAATGCCAACAAAAGTAAGGTTCGTACCATGAACAAATTTAGCAGCTACAGTCAATTCTACATCGTCACGCACAGTATAAGGTTCGTCCAACTTGATAGTCTGCATTTCTTTCAGTTTCAGATTCTCAAGATTCACCTTCTGTTCACGTACTACTTTATCATTCTCATACAGTAAAAGGCTAACCTCAAGCACTGCACTGTAATTACAAAATGAGATGGCATCAATTACTGAACCTTTATATTCTTTAAGATCATCCTTATCAAAACGGTTAGCAATATAAAGAACAGGAATCTCCCCATTCAAGCTTACTCCGCTCACACCGTTATAAGGTGTATCATTATGCCATTGCATTGTTTTAGCCTCGGCTGGACTTTTCCAATTCAATGATACACTTGCAACCTGACTTTCTCCTCTTAGAGTATGAGGAGCCCCCATCTGCGCCATAGCAAAGTTGTAACCCAACAATGCAGTCAGCAGAAAAAACATTTTAAAAGTAATATTTCCCATAAGCAATCATTTTATTCCCAAAGAGAGAATACTCCTTTGAGATCGTTAAACAATAATAGGCAAAATTAATAGAAGACCCCATTTCATCGAAAAAAACCGAATAGACAAATGATGTACAAAACCCTTTTTTGTTATCTTTGTAGCATGAAAAATGCATTTTTAATATATTTATGTATATTCTTATTACAACAATCTGTTTTAGGAAGTAATTCATATCGATGGAAACCTATCGATGCTTCTTTTGACTCTTTAGGAAAGCAACTCGAACTGGTGGACTATAAGAATAATGAACGAATGCAGTTTTATCCACTTGTCACACGCATGTACCAGATAGCAAATCTAAAAAACAATAGAGACCTGCAAGCGCGTGCCTTATATTGGGATGCCTGGCTGAAATTTGAAACAAATACAGAAGAAACAGAAACCCTTATAGAAGAAGCATTAGAAAAAGTAGATTCCGTTAATTACACTTATGATCACGCCCGTATTTTCTTCGTTAAGGGAATGCTTTTGGCAAAACATAACAAATACCCACAAGCTTATCGCACATTTAAGAGACAAGAAAATTACTTTAAATCCATAAATGATTTATATAGTCTTGGTTATACATATGTCAATATAGGTTCGATTATGAGAAGAATCGGAGAATACCAAGAAGGATATAAATATTATCTGCAAGCCGACGAAATATTCAAGAAAGGTGGATTCATTGATGATAAGATTAAGAATCGACACAATATAGGAATCAGTCAATATCATCTTGGACACCCACAAAAAGGCATAGAGATATTGACTGCTTTACTCGATGAGAGAATAGCGCAAGAAGACCTTCCTTTCAGAACCGATGTACTGACCTCACTCTATTTTGTTTCGCAAACTCTGCCTGATAAAGAAAAGTACGCGCGCGAAGCATATAAAACCGCTCAAAAAATCACAAGTAAAACATCACAAACTTATACTCTCATTAATATGGGAGCATTATACATTTATAAGAATGAGAAAGATTCTGCTCTTTTTTATTTTCAAAAAGCACGCCATTCTGCCGAGGCCAACAAGGATGCCTTTTCAGCCATTCACACTCTATATGGTCTTGCGGAAATATACGATAGGAAAAACTTACCTGACAGTGCTTATCAGTACCTAAAACAATATTTGCAATATAAAGAAGAAACAACCGGATATGCCAAATCAAATGAAATCAATCAGTATGAAATGAAAATGGCAATCGAACAATATGAGAATGAATTGCATGAAGCTTCCGAGCGTATCGAACTCCATAAAAAATTAACTATAGCCAGCTTCTTAATAGGTTTAATGATTTGCTGTATTATTGGTTATATATTCTGGTTGTCACGAAAGAAGGAAAAGATTGCCAAGCAACTGAAAGAAGAAGAAAACCGCGAACTAAACGAACGCCTTCAACGCCAACAATTACAAAATGAAAAATATCATCTGGAGTTAGATCTAAAAAACAGGGAATTGACTTCAAACTCCATGATCTCTATCGAAAAGAATCGGGTGCTAAAAGGTTTACTAAAGCAAATAGAGGAACTGGAAGGTAGTAAAGAACTGTCTACGCCAGGAGGAAGAACACTAAAACAACAAATTAAATCACACTTGGATACAGAAGACGAATGGATGTTTTTCAAACATCACTTTGAAGAAGTACACCCCGATTTCTTTAAGAAATTATGTTCCATTCATCCCAATTTATCGGAAAATGAACTACGTTTATGTGCATATGTACGCACCGGTATGGAAACAAAACAAATAGCACAAATGCTTTCCGTCTTACCGGAAACAATAAATACAGGCCGATACAGAATTCGTAAGAAGATGCAACTCGGGCAAGATGTTACACTGGAAAACTATTTGCGGGATATCTAACTCAGATTTTATTCATTCTGCTTACCACCAATTTCTGAAGATTGGCAGTAAGCAGCTTGATAATATCTATTCTTTTTCGCCGAATGCCAAATCTCCTGCATCCCCTAACCCCGGAACGATATATGAATGCTCGTTTATCTCCGGATCGATGGCAGCACACCATATTGTAGTCTTGTCTTCAGGAAATGTTTCAGCAATGTGTTCCACAGCCTGACGGCTGGCAATAATGGAAGCGACATGTATCTCCGACGGGTGCCCTTTCGTCAGCATAGCCTGATAGCTCAGTTCCATACTACTACCCGTTGCCAGCATAGGGTCGGTAATAATCAGTGTCTTTCCATCGATGCGTGGTGAAGCGATGTACTCAATATGAATATCAAACTTCAGCGTATCCTTATACTTTCGGTAAGCAGAAACAAAAGCATTTTCCGCACCATCAAAGTAGCTTAGAAAACCTTGATGAAAAGGTAATCCGGCACGCAGAATGGTACTTAATACCAGCTGATTATCCGGGGTCTGCACAGGTGCTATCCCCAGCGGAGTCTGGATATTCTTCAAAGAATAAGCAAAGTCCTTACTCATTTCATACGCCATAATTTCCCCGATGCGTTCAATGTTTCGACGGAAGCGAAGGCGGTCGCTTTGTACTTGTACATCCCGGATCTCGGCAACATACTGGTTCAGGATGGAGTTTGTCTCGGCAAAATTGATAATTTTCATGATGTAATTTGAATTTATATGCGCAAAGTAAACGATTTCTTGTGCAATTTGCAACATTCAGTTTGCAGATATTGTTATGGAGTTATAAAAGACTTCTCATTAAAGAAAAATTTCTCTAATCAGGTGTTTGTTTCGAAAGAAAATACTACTTTTGTACGCGAAAAACAAGGGGCTGTTTGGAACATAACCCAATTCATACCAATTTCCCCTTGAAAAGAGAAGGTAAAAGATATTAGCAAGAGATTAATAAACCAAATACCAAAATTTTAAATCTGTCTCTTA
>ENA-OZXA01000230-OZXA01000230.1-human-gut-metagenome-genome-assembly--contig:-NODE-230-length-19331-cov-6.488587_pt1 | contig 19331 bp, 26 predicted proteins | sample MGYA00244853_ERZ654090 | MGnify/ENA primary metagenome ERZ654090 (study PRJEB26926, sample SAMN06164943) | human gut metagenome | biome: ENVO:00009003; feature: ENVO:2100002; material: ENVO:00002003...
GAGATCATGCCTAGTCTCGTGGGCTCGGAGATGTGTATAAGAGACAGATATACCATTAAGATAGTTTAGCGCAATATTCCCCTTATTAATGTGACAAAGACTTTCCAATGTGAATTCTGTCAGTTTACCTTTGCCTCGTATGGACGATATCCGCATCAAAGACCTGACGAGTGCCGCGGGGCAGTTGGATGAATTCGACAAGTTCGAGTTCATCGTCGATGTGCCGTCGGCCGAGGCGTCGATGAAGGTCTCGGGCAAGGAGATCAAGGGCGTAATGGCTCCCAAGCAGCATATCCATGCCCTTGCCGACGTGTCGGGCCTGACCGGTGAACTGGAGAAAAAGCTGGACAAAAAAGGCGGCGCAATCACGGGAGACCTTTCTGTCATGGGCGATACCTATCTGCGGCGACTGCATCTGGAGGAGTTTCTCGAGGTCCCAGAATTTCGTTACAACCGGGTCGAGACGCTCGTCGGCGACAAGTGGTCGGCTCCGGGATGCGGCATTGTCGCAACGGTTGCCGGGGAGGTCTGTACGCTGACTGTCAAACTGGAGGAGGGCGAAGTCGGCACGCTCCGCGAAAACGACCTCTGCATGGGCATCTTTCTGAATGCCGCGACAGACGACGTAACAGACAATACTGTCGATTCGGACGACTCGTTCGGCAATCGCACCTATGCCGGCTTCACAACCTGCTACTTTCGTCTTGTGGAGTGCCTCGACCCGATAAATTACAGCGAATGGCGCTACGAGTTGCGCGACGGTTATCCCGTCCATCCGCAGGTCGCGATGCACTTCGTGGCATTCGGCAATACCTCCGATCCGGAACGTCAGACCTCTCGTTATGAGACCCGCACCTATATGCGCTTTCTGGTCGGTATGAACGCTTGGAGGATCCGCACGGAGAACATTGCCGCACAGTTCGGAGATCTCTCGAACCTTGCGGCGCACGGACTCGACATGACCGGCTATTCGGCCTATCTGAAAAATATCTATCTCACTGGTTTTCTATCCGACCGCACGGGCGACTCATGGTTCGACTCCGCCACGGGCGAGATGCAACTCTTCAACCGCACGACCGGTTACGGGGTTTCGTTCCGCGATGGCGTATTGCGTCTCGGACACATCGACCCGGCGAAGCCCGGCAGCGGCACCGACTTCGATGCGTTGCTGCAAAGCATTTCGGAGACGCAGGAGGTGCTGCAGCAGATCAACTCCGATGCCTGCGTTTCACCCGTCGAGAAATCCTTTCTGCGCGAACGTGGGCAGGATATCCGCAACGAGTATGAACAACTCCGTGCCGAGGCGCTCATGCATATCAGCACGACGGGCTATCGCTTTGTTAATGGCAAGGTCCTCACCGCAAACGGGCAACGACGTGTCGTCCGACTGTTGAACGACGAGTGGACGCCCTACGAGGAGGCTTTTCTGGCGGCTGTGGCGGCCATCGAGCGCTATACGCAGGCGGAGCCTGAGTTCATCCCCATCGGCGAAGATTTCGCCGAGCTGGAGCGTTACTATGACGCCCGTCGGGAGATTGCCGGAGTGCTGAACCAGGCAACGGAAGCTGCGAGTGATCTGGCCTATTTGCGGGAGAACTTCCGCGATATTTCGACCGAAATAGACGGAACGAGCGGCGTGGTGCTGTCGGGATTCGTCGGCGTGAAGGATGTCGGCAATTCGAAGGTTGTGGCCGGCATAGCCGGGGCCGAGATCGAGGGAACAGCCTCCGGAAAGCACGGCAAGCTGATGCTCTTTGCCGGGGCCGACGGCATACGCAACGCGGCAACGGCCACAACGCGCATCTACGAGGATGGGCACATGGAGGTCGGCAGCGGGATCTTCAGCGGCTACTCGAAGGTACTTTTCAAACAACTCGACGAAGAGGGTACGCTCTACGATGCCGCGACCCGCAAATACACCGTCGACCGTAACTTCAACCTCGTGATTCTCGGCGAGCGGTATGAGGAGTACCTATTTTGGCTCAATCTGCCCTCGTCGGCCGACTTCATCGGCAGCGTGCTCAACCTCTACGATTCGCCCATCCGTACCCGCAGTGCCGCCAATCTGATTCTCGCAGCCGATGATCCTCAATCGGGAATCGTAACCACTCTCAAACGGGGCCTTTACGGCTTCGAACCCGTCCCGCGCATCGAGACCTACGGCGGGGTCATGCAACTGCTGGCCGTGCCTACGATCTATCCTGACAAGTGTATGTGGCACGTAACGTATCAATACATGACCGAATTCAAAATCTACGAAGCATAAACACTATGGCAGAGACAACCATTGAGGGCATCACGCTCTCACAGTTACCGAAGGTAACGACCCTGGCAGCGAATGATCTGATAGAGATCGACCGCAACGGCACGGGCGCCGCCGTGAGTTACGTAAATCTGGTCGAAGCGATGGCCGATTCGCTCGGACTCGCCGGTGTGGCGGAGGCCTTGGAACAAATCATCGGATAGCATATGGCCGCAGACTTTACTACTCTTGTTACGAGGCTCGACACGGTACGTCAGACCTTGGTCGCCACACTCCGCACGAAGGGTGTCGATGCTGCAGCGGACGATTCGCTGACCGTGCTGGTCGGCAAAGCCTCGCTTGTGGACAGCACGAGCGGCATGAACCAGATCCGCAACGGATACCAACTCTTCCGCAACAATACGACGATGGTCGCATTTCCGGAATTCGATACGGCATCGTTTGATTCGATGTACCAGATGTGTTACGGATGTTCGGCTCTGGAGCGCGTGCCGACACTCGACACCTCGCTTGTCGGGAACATGATGTATATCTTCTATGGATGTACGAATTTAGTCGAAATCGGCGGATTGGATACTTCGCTCATCACCTCGGCATCGGAGATGTTCCATGGCTGCAGAAACCTGCAACGTATCGGCGGCGTATTGGACTTCTCGAATGTCCAGTCGCAGATTGATTCGACATTTGTCTCCTGCGCGGCACTGGAGGAGGTGACCTTTGCCGGCAGCATTCATGCCGATGTGGCCGTGAACGGCTGTCCGAAACTGACGGTCGCATCTTTGCTGTCGCTGCTCAATGCGCTGGCACCAGGTGTCACCGACAAGGAGTGCCGCATCGGCTCCAGGAATCTCGCAAAACTCACAGCCGAGCAGCAGGCCATTGCCACCGGAAAGGGATGGGTACTGGTATAACATCAGTACCTTGGTTCAGATCAAGAATGTATTATTGCTGTCTATAAAATTATTAAATCTCAGGACCAGCCTCCAGATTCGTGAGTCTTTGTTCATCTATGAACTCCTGGATTTCGCCCAATCCACCTATTTCTTTGGGTAATAAGAACATATTCATAGGGCTCGCGTATCTCTTAAAATACATGATCAGTTCATTTATGTCCATATCTTCAATGTTCTTACGGCTATTTAGACCAACAGGTTCAATATGGCATAATTTCCATTTAGCCTCGGTGTCTGATAATGCCTCTTTCCCTAATATCTTGGTATACTTCGCTTTTTTCTTATCTTCTTTCGTTAAAGCATAAACCATAGGAATTTCATTGCTGTCTAGCATCTCTTTCAATGTCTGAAGACCGTCATATGTTTTCCCATCTATAACATTACGGTACACCCATAAGGCAAACGTATTATCAGAAACTATAACCTTTCTTCCGGAGGAATGGGTAAATTCTTGTCCCCGGCAACTGCCTTTTCTTATTATCAAGGGCATACTTTCATACTGAGCCCATTTGGATATCAATTTATCCCAAGAATTTAAAACATCGATAGAAACGTTTAATCTATTTTCGGACGATTTCCACAACCGACCAAGTTCTTTAATCTTGTTCCTTATCTCTATTCCTACATAATCCATATCTCTGTTTTTTTAGTTAGATCATTTCAACATGTGTCTCTCGTCGAGCATTTACAAATTCCAAAACAAAGATATGTATTTTATCAATAAACAAAAAGGAAGGCTAAAACCTCCCTGCTACAAGTTGTTTTTGTGTTATCCGATAACGACGAATTCATCCTCCTCCGGGATGACGGCCAGGCCGCCCCAAGTGCCGTGGAGTTGTCCTATGGCATCGATGTATTCGACCGTGCCTTCGTGTCCGTCGTAACGACCGTCCTCGCCCGTTAGATGGATGATGCGGATCTTGTCGCCAACTTTCACTTCCATGATTATCGTTTTTTGAGAGTTAATCCAATGTGTGCATGATGCGATGGTAATCTGCCGCCTTGAGCCCGTGAAGCGTGATGTTGATCGACCTGCCATCTGTCGTCCAATGGAAATGCTTGGAACCGTAGAACCGCTCCAAAATGCGGCAGGTGTACATATTCCACTCGGTCCGATGCAGGTTCAAAATCTCGATGTCATCGGCCGTTGCCTCTTGGTGTTCCGCCTCGCGGGCAGCGCAGCGTTTGAGAAAGGCAAGGAACTCATCGATCATCGCAATCCGGATATTGAGTGCCTGCCACTCGGGACCGTATTCATCGTTTCGCTGCATCTCGTCGCACCGCTCAACGTAAAGCGCGCGTTCATCCTCCCACTGTTCGATCATCAGTCCGTACATCATATTATTTTTGCTTGAAAGGTTTATTGGTGCTGTTACTGCTCTTCTAATTTCCAGATTGCGGTCAGCAGGCTCTGGATCTCGTCGTTGATGTGCAGATTGCGCTCCAACAGCGCGTCGTAGTCCGACGTACCACGGCGATTCTCTTCGGCCAGATGGTGCAACTGTTGGCGGTTGCGCTCAAATTCGGCTTCAAGTCGGTCGATACGGCTGTTGAGATGCTTTATTCTGGCATCCATAGTTTGCTGTTATTCAATTGTTTATTGCTATGCAAACATAACATCATATTTCAGAATATGCAAGGTTATATCAAATTATATATCTTTAAATATCATGACATATAATACAACCGGATTATATGTAAATAATGAAACAAAGTCCTGAATGTTTATCTTTGTGGTAAGAATGCGATTTGTATTTATGGCCGATACACACGACAGAGCGACCCGAAGCTACAACATGAGTCGGATAAAAAGCAAAAATACCAAGCCGGAATTATGGGTCCGGAAGTATTTGTTTTCGCAGGGACTCAGATACAGAATAAATGTTCATTCTCTGCCTGGATCTCCGGATATTGTATTGGCAAAATACAAAACTGTCGTATTTATCAATGGTTGTTTCTGGCACGGTCACGCAGGATGCAGATATTTTGTCATACCTGAAACCCGAAAAGACTGGTGGATTGAAAAAATCAATAAAAACATTGAACGGGATAATCGGGCAAACGAAGCGCTCCGAAGTGTAGGCTGGAATGTTATAATCGTCTGGGAATGCCAGTTAAAACCCAAACAACGGAGCAAAACTCTTGCGGATCTCGCTGCAAAAATCAGGAACAACTTATGACCCGTTCTTTCCGCAAATTACTTATCTTTGTACGGAAGTAAATGTGAAATCAATTTCAGCAACAATGAACGTATCCGACATTTTATATAAGAAGCTTAAAATCAAAACAGATGAAAGTTGTCCTCCTACGGAGGAGATGCTGGCGGTCATTACTCATTGGATGCATAATGCCGGCAAAGCTTCTGCTTCTCCGTATGGAGAAAAATGCCGGAAATATCTTCAGACCATATTATGCGCATCAGATCCGTCGCTTGACAAGAAAGACATAACGCTCAAATCCATCAAGGAACAAGGCTTGTTTCAGGATGCCGTAAACGTACCGTTTCCGTCGCCGGAACGCAGCAGATTCACATTTATAGATCTGTTCGCCGGAATGGGCGGTTTTCGCCTGGCCATGCAGAAACATGGCGGCCGATGTGTCTTTTCTTCAGAATGGAATGCATACGCACAGAAAACATATTTCGCCAACTTCGGAGAAGTTCCGTTCGGAGACATTACAGACGAACGGATAAAAGCCTATATACCGGATAATTTCGATGTGCTGTGTGCAGGATTTCCCTGTCAGCCATTTTCCATTGCGGGAATATCAAAGAAAAACAGTCTGGGACGGGCCCATGGTTTTTTGGACAAAACTCAGGGCACCCTGTTTTTTGATGTTGCGGAGATAATCCGCCGGAAACGTCCCAAAGCATTTTATCTCGAGAATGTAAAGAATCTGCAGTCCCATGATAAAGGCCGGACCTTTCATGTGATATCCAATACGCTCCAGGAACTGGGATACAATATTCACTATCAGATCATGGATGGGAAATATTATGTCCCGCAGCACCGGGAACGTATTATGATCATCGGATTCCGGAATGATTTGTATCAGGGAAAAGAGACATTCACCTTTCCGGCAAAAGAAGATCCGCATCTGAAAATCCGGAATATTCTGGATCCGAATATCGATGCCAAATATACTCTTACGGATAAATTATGGCTGTATCTCCAGAATTATGCAAAGAAGCATCAGGCCAATGGCAATGGCTTCGGATACGGGCTCACGAATCTGGATGGCATATCCCGGACCTTAAGCGCAAGATACTATAAAGATGGCTCGGAGATTCTGATTCCGCAGGGTGAAGGGAAAAATCCCCGCAGACTTTCTCCTCGTGAATGTGCCCGGCTGATGGGATACAGTGATCAATACATAATCAATGCGGTCTCGGAGGTTCAGGCCTATCATCAATGCGGCAACTCCGTGATAGTACCCCTGATTACGGCGGTTGCCGGTAATCTTGTAAAATCCATGTTGAATGATGAGTGCAAATAATCTGGTCGGCCTTGCCGTTGCAGCAGTCAGCCGCTCCCGCTATGCTTTCTGTAAGTTCACATCAGCCAATGATGCCGGATCGACCGGAGCTCATCAGGCAGGTTACTACATTCCCAAAAGCGCATGGCCTGTTATGTTTGATTGTCCCGGTCAGAAAGGAGAGAACAAAGACCGGAACATCACGATAAAGTGGCAGGATACCTTCGAGACTGAAAGCCGATTTATATATTATGGTCGGGGAACCCGTAATGAATACCGTCTGACTCGTTTCGGCCGGGGATTTCCGTTCCTTACCGACGACAATGTAGGCGATTTATTTATCCTGTGCCAGATCGAGCCGAATTATTACGAGGCCTACGTTCTGTCTGCAGATGATGATATAGATTCGTTTCTCGGAGCTATAGGTATCAGTCCGACAGAAACCAATGGCCTCATATCCATGCAGCAGATTACCCCGAACCCGGAGGATCTGATTCATCAATTATTTCAGGAGATTCTGGTTCAATACGATCAGTTCCCGGCAACGAATATGATGGCACAATATGCCCGCGAATGCTATATGCGGGCTCATCATATAAACGATGAAGTCCTGCAGAATAATCCTGATACCTCTTTATTGGCATGGATCAACACGGAATACGATCTGTTCAAGGCATTTGAAAACAAACTCTATTCGCCTGAAATCAGCAGAGGATTCGGGAATGTGGAAGCATTGATTACATATTCCAACCAGATTCTGAACAGACGAAAGAGCCGTGCCGGAAAATCTTTGGAACATCACCTGTCAGGTATATTTACCGCAAACCATCTGCGTTTCGAGACACAGGTAATTACTGAGGAGCACAAAAAGCCGGACTTTATATTTCCGGACGGTGAGTCCTATCATAATTTTGAGTTCCCGGCAGACGATCTGATATTCCTCGGAGCCAAAACCACATGCAAGGACAGATGGCGGCAGATTCTGAATGAGGCTGACCGGATTCCTGTCAAGCATCTGTTCACACTCCAGCAGGGAATCTCGAAAAATCAATTGACGGAAATGTATCGGGAAAATGTATGTCTGGTTGTCCCGGAACCATACAAAACGTTTTTTGATCCGACTTTCAGGGACAGAATACTCTCCCTGAAACAATTTACAGATTCAGTCAGGCGAATACAACACATTTCCTGATCAATAGTTCGTTACGATCCACTCTTCCTGCCGACGGCGAGAGACCTTCGAGGCTGTGATCGTGCGTTCGATGCGGTGGATCTTCCAGCCGTACTGTGAGGCGAAGCGTTCGATCCCGGCATGCGGGAACATCGTCAGCATGAACTTGCCGCGCACGGAAGCAAGCGTCTCCAACAGCCGCATGAAATCCGCCTCGTCGAACGTTCCGTTGTAGTGGCCGCAGTCGCTGCCCACATAGGGCGGATCGACGAAATGGAAGGCTTCGGGCGTGTCGTAGCGCCGGATGAGATGAACACCGTCTTCGCACTCGACAACAACATGTTCCAGCCTCCGGCACAACTCCTCGGTGAAAGCTTCGCGGGCATTGCGGAGTTTCTGTGTCGTGGTCCCCGTACGGTCATACCCGAACGTGCCGTCGATCATCGAGGCAAAGCCCAACTTCGTACATACCCACACGGCCCATGCCCGTTCGACGGGTGTGAAGAAGGTCGGATGGGCATTGATATGCCGTGCATGGGCGTGAATCTCGCGGCTGTGGAGTGTCGCGTCGATCAACTCCTTCAGTGCCGGGTACTTCATCTGCGCCACGCGGTAGAAGTTCACCAGTTCGGTGTTCGTGTCGTTGATGACCTCGCAGCGTACCGGCTCCTTGGCGAAGAGCACGGCACAGCCGCCGCAGAAGGCCTCGGTATAGAGCGAATGCTCGGGGATGAGCGGCAGGATGTGCTTCAGAAGCATCTGTTTGCCGCCGTAGTAGGAAATCGGAGTTTTCATGATGGTCGGTTTAACGGAGTTTCAGCCACAGGAGAATCAACAGCACAAGCAGCAGGCAGGCGGCCGTCCATTTGAGCCACAACATGCCGGTCGGATTGGGTCTCTCCTCGAGTGCGGTTTGTTCGTCGTTGCGCGCTGCGGCAAGGATGCGGCTGCGGGAGATGCTGTCGGAATGTGTAGTTCGGTCGTGTGCCGCAATGGCCTCGGTGTGGATGATGCGACGCACGGCAGGTCGGGACGTTGCGGGAATCTTCGGCGGCGGGAGGAGCGGATCGAGTGTATCGGGCGGCAGGATTGGCTCGTCCTCCGAAGACGGAGGCCACTGCACCGGTGGATAGAACTCGACGACAGTTTGACGCAGCGTCGCTAACTGTCGCTCGAACTCCTGCCGGATCCGCTCCGTAAGGGTCGAGTCCGCAATGCGAATGTCGGCACGTCGGTCGGAGTGCATCTCCCGAAGCGGAGAACAGCTGCATGCCGTCGCGGCCAACAGAATAAGCGTTATTTTCGGATACATCGTTTCATTTCGGTTGCACGTTCCATGCGTTCCTGCATGGTAGGTTCATGAATCTCGCGGGAAGGAACATTTTCCCACGGCAGCGGAAACATCTCGCACATCGGCCGGCGGTCCTTGCGGTCGAGTTGCAGGCTTGTCAGCACCCATACGCTCCACCGTTCACGCTCCCATGCCTGACGAGCGATCCGTTCTTCGCGGTGTGCCCAACCAAGCCAGGCATAGCAGAACTCGGCGGGCGTCATCGCCGCAAAAACCTCGGGTGCGAAGCCCATCTGCCCGACGGCCAGGGCGAACCATCGTTCATAACTCAGGGTCGCCGCCGTCCCGCCGTCGGGCGCGGCCGGTTTGGGCCTTGCGGCGCGGTGTCTGTGCGTGCCATCTCGCCCAAACGGTCCGTGAGCGGTGAGATGCTTTCGACGAAGAGTTCCGAGACGGTCAGAATAAGCGTCGGATCTTCGTCGAAAAGGTCCCATACTTCGTCTTCGGTGTAGCGCCGGTCGTCGCCCGCACGTCGGGCTCCTTCGTTGAGTCCCGTGGCGGTCAGCGCCACGATGCTGTCGAGCGTCGAGAGGGCTTCGGCCGACGAGACGGTCGAGGCGAAGTCCGCGCCGCGCTGCCGGGTGAATTCATGAATGGCGCGCAGCCCAAAATGAATCGGGTGCGGCGTACCGTGGATAATGATCTCTTTCATGGTATGCATAGTGTCAAGGTTGCGGGTTGTCGGCAGGAGTCAGATTCCCGCTGCCGGTAAGAGAGTAACTGTATGTGGCGTTGTCGCCCGCGGGCGTCGAGAGCGAGAAGGTCGTGATGTAGGCCTTGCCCGTGTACATCTTCACAAGGCCCGTAAGCGGCGACTTGATGACCACGTCGACCAGTTTCTTGGAGAGGACGATGCCTAACAGGTCTTCCGAAGAGTGGGCATTCTCGATCGAGTCGTCGAGCACCACCAGCCCGTCGCCGTCAACCGACCACGAGATGTCGCCCGGAGCCTTCTCCTTGCCGTTGGTGTCCTTCGTGCGCAACTCCTTCATCTCCAGATCGACCTTCAGCGTGTGCGACGTGGCATGAAGCGTCGTCTTTTCATCCACAAGCAGGATGATGTCCTCGCCCTGGATAATCTTTTTCGTTCCAATGGATTCCGGCATAAGCGTCTGTTGTTTTGTGTTCAGATGATTCGAAAGGTAAGTGTGATGCCGTGCAGGTCTCCGTCGGCATAGTATTCCGTGGCCGAGGAGCGCAGGTAACAGCGGCGCCCCTCGAACCCGGCGCCCTCCAGCGCCGCGATGATGCGGTGTTTGAGTTGCTCGGCGGCAGCATAGCGGCCGTCACAGACTGTAACCTCAAAGGTGGTCACGTAGCCCGCAATGCCGTGCAGCGTACGGACCGGGGTCTCCTCCGGAACGGTGAAGGCCGCAAACGGTGTCGGCGTGCGGGCATCGACGGCCCCGGCCTGCACGCGCCCCTGCAACTCGGGAACAGCAGCCTCGATCAGGGCGATAAGGCGGGTCTTGAAATCGGTCATGGCGATACGGCTTTGAAGTTGCGGACGACGAACTTCTCGACGGCCGCGGCCAGGGCGTCGCCGAAGAGCGCTACGGTACGTTCCGATTCCTGCGTGTAGGCAATCTCCAGAAAAGGAACGGCACGCAGACCGCGCACGCTTTGCGTGAAGATCTTCTCGCCGCGTTCGTTCTCGAAGACGAGCAGCCGTCCCTTGCGCGAGATTCGCGGGTCCTTCGTACCCTCGTGGATAAACTTGCCGTAATATTGGTTTACGGCTCCCTTACGTTTGGTACGCTCGAAGACCGGTTTGACGGCAACATCCACCTCCGACCTGGGCGCATTGCGGTCGCGGAAGCGTACGATGCGCAGTTGCCTGCGCAGACGTCCCGTGCGTACCGGGACGCGACCCTTTGCCGTGCGGAGCATCGGTTGTGCCGAGGTGCGCAGCGCCGTAAGCAGCATCCGCTTCTGCATGTTATTGGGCAGTTGGTCCATAATGCGTTTGGCTTCGACGTAACCGTCAACTTTCAGTGTCAGCATCGCTTTTCCTGCATTTGATGTGAAGTCGCCAGCGGCGGCCCTCGGCGTGGATGGAGGTGATGTGCCGCAGGATTCCTTCGTCGCGGACAACCATGTCGGGGCGCAGGCCGGGAATCCACCGGATTGTATAGACCGCCTCGTTTTCGTGTGCGATACGGCCCGCATAGAGGTTTTCGCGGCCTCCGGCTTCGGTATATTGTGCGTAGCAGACGGCCACGCTCCGCAGACTTTGCGTACGATCGTTGTAGGCGTCGCGCTCCTCGACGTATTCGAGGATTTCGATTCGGTGGTCAAACATCGCCATATGGGGTTACCCGCCACGGAAGCAGGAGTTTCTCGGCCGTGAGCGGCAGTTCGGAGACGGAACGGCCGACCAGTGCATCCGATTCGTTGTCGTAGAGCGTACCCAGAATCAGCAGTACGGCGGCCCGGATGGCAGGCGGAAGGCTCTCTTCGTCATAGCCGACAAGCAGTGTCGCCGAAACCTGCATGCCACCGCAGGAGGCATCGAACGTGAGACAGGCCGTGTAGTCGTCGGCATGCAGTTGCCACAGGTCGTCGGAAAGAGGTTTGCGAGAGGCAGTGAGTCGCTCGACAGCCGTCGTCGGGACGGGCAGCCGGAGCGTCGGATGCTCGACGACGGGAAGCGTCGCTTCGACTTCCACTCTCCGCTGCCGGATGAAACGTCCCGTCAGGTCCTCGGCCACGGCAACGGCCATGTCGAGTTTCGCAGCAATCAGGGTATCGTCATGGGTGGCGCTGCCTACCCGCAGGTGCTGCCGGGCGAGGTCCATGGTTATCGGAGGCTCACCGTTCTCGAGAACACGCATCTTCTATGCGGATTTGTGGACCAGTTTGTGAACCGGATGCGTTCCGGCATCGAGCAGCACGCCGTCGACGCGTGCGAAGCCGAACAGTCCGATAGAGAGGTACTCCGCAAGCAGTTCGTTGAGCCGGATGACGCGGAACGACTTCACCATGCGGATGCGGTACTTCGACAGGTCGCCGAAGAGCACCGAGGTCTTGCCTGCACCGATGTCCTCCAAATCGTCGTTCAGTACATAGCCCTTGCCGAAGAGCATCGGCGGCGTACCGTCGCGCGCACCCTCCTGCCAGATGTAGCGTCCCGTCGAGTCCTTAATCTTGACCAGCGCCCAGAGCGTGTTGCGGTTGAACATGAACCGGCCGTTGCGCGCATAGGAAGAGTCGACACCCTTGACCAGTTCGATGATGTCGTCAAGCGTGACAGCCGTGGCTGCCGGTGCCGTTTTGCAGGCTGTAGCGGCACCCACGATACCCGAAGGTTTGCCTGTGCCATTGCCCGAGGTGAGGTCTGCATTAATACCGCGGCCGAACGAGTCGCTCAACAGACCAGACAGCAGCGCTTCGAGGTCAAAGGCCGAATCCTGCAGCAGTTCGAGCGACACGGGGACAATAGGCGTGCGGTAGGTGTAGGCCTTGAGTGTTACCGAGCCGAACGACGGCGCCGACTTGGTCGATTGCTGGTACTCGGCAACGACCGTCGCTTTCGATTCAGTGTCGTTCACCGTCGGGAGGATAAGATCGCCGCCCGAAGTCGTAGTGAGGATAGTACCGGCCTCGAACATGCCGCCATAGGCTTTCAACGCCACCTCGATGCTCTCGGCAAGCGTCGCCGGGACGAGAACGCCGGCCGAAAGTCCGGTGATACCGGCACGCTGCTCGAAGAGTGCACGGTTTTCCGACGATACGCCCGTGGCACCGTGCTTCAGGTAGTTGCGGAATGCCGAGCGGTACTCATCGGCCTGCGAATCCGAGTCGCTGCCGGTCGTTCCGCGGGCGGCGTATTGACGCTCGGCCTGCCGTCGTTCAATCTCCACGTAACGCTCCTCGGCCTCGACGGCTCGGTCGGCCTTCTCGTAGTCGGCAAGCAACTGCTGCCAACGCGACTCCTCCTCGGATGTCATTTCGCGCCCGTCGGTCGCCGCGCGAAGTTCGTCTATCTGCGTAAATACCGCCGCGCGGCTCTCTTTGAGGGATTTCAGTTTGCTCATAGATTTTTTGTTTCGTTCAAAGGCAAACTTAACCCTACTATACCGTTCCCGAGCGAAACATTGTCGCACTCTATATCTGGAGTTCCAACACTTTCGGGAATATCGGGATAAATTGAGAGGATAGAACGTATATATCGGAATAAAAGGATTATCTTTGTCGTATGGAAACAAAGCACACCATATATACGGGAGCCGCGCAACAAATGAGCAAAGTGGCCGACAATTCGGTCGAACTGGTTGTTACGTCGCCGCCATACCCCATGATTGAAATGTGGGATAATATTTTCGGCGCCCAAAATTCCGATACGGTTGTTGCTTTACAGGAGAATCGGGCGGATGTTGCATTCGAGCTCATGCATGCCGAGCTGGATCGGGTATGGGACGAAGTCGCCCGTGTTCTTGTCCCGGGAGGCATAGCCTGCATCAATATCGGAGATGCCACCCGGACGATCAACGGAAATTTTGCGCTCTATTCCAACCATTCGAGAATCATCAGTCACTTCATTTCGCATGGATTCGTCAACCTTCCCAATATCATTTGGCGCAAACAGACGAATGCCCCGAACAAGTTCATGGGGTCCGGCATGTTGCCGGCCGGTGCCTATGTGACACTGGAGCACGAATGGATCCTTATTTTCCGCAAGGGAGGAAAGCGCGAATTCAAAACGAGCGAAGATAAACAGCGGCGACGTGAAAGTTCGTTTTTCTGGGAAGAACGCAATGTCTGGTTTTCCGATCTTTGGGACAACATCAAGGGAACGAAACAAAAGATTTCCGCTGATAGCCGTGATCGCAGTGCTGCTTATCCATTGGAAATTCCTTATCGGTTGATCAACATGTACTCCCTGCAGGGTGATACAGTACTGGATCCCTTCCTCGGAACAGGAACCACGACTTTGGCTGCCATTATGAGCAACCGGAACAGTATCGGATATGAAATTGACGACAAGTTTATTGAAATTATCGCCGACAATATTCAGTCGTCTTCAGTCGCCGAAATGAACGACGTAATAGACAGAAGAATTACTGCACACAAACGATTCGTTTCCGAACGCATGCAGAGCAAGGAGATCAAACACTACAACGAGCATCTTGATATGCCGGTCATGACATCGCAGGAAACGGACATGCGATTCGTTTATCTGTCATCCATTTCCGGAGACAAGCATAATTTTACAGCAGAATATGCTGCGACGGCACCAGTGTGCATGAAAATAAAACTCGGGAACAGAAAGCAACCGGCTTCTGTTCCCGCAGGCACACAGATTGCGCTTACTTTTTAGGGTTTTACATATTTCGCTATTTTAGTCGTCGGATTTCCTGGGACAGCATTATTCCAATTGCGAATCAACCATGTTCTACGTTGCAAAATGTCAATTGCACGATTTTCCAACGAATCAAGATATGATTCTAATTCACGTATGTTGGTTTGGTCAATCAAATAAAATCCCTTAGGATTTGATAAAGAACTGCCTATAAGGTCTCCATCGACTTCTATACATTCTCGGATCAAATTTCTGGTTTGTACCTGATTTCCTCCAGCAGGGAAGCCTAATGCCAGTGAAAGCCTCTCGGCATTTATGGCGTTTCTTTTCCCTGTCTGCAAAATGTTAAGCAAAGCGGTTCTCTGGGCTTGAGTGAAATTTGTGGGCATAATATTAGAAATTATATTCAACAACTATCTCCGACTTCTTTTTATCATAGTAAATGATTGGGACATCAATATGTTCCGGAAGTTCGTTCATTTGACGGTACGTCACGGGTTTGATGCTTACGGCCTGTTCTCCGATAAAGCCATCAATACCCTGAGTCTCCTCTTCCGGTGAGGCCAACCGATATTCAACATGCCGTTCTTCTGCAATTTTGCGGAGAATGGCTTCCTGAAATTTGAGCCCGCAATAGGTTTTGACGACTACAAGTTCTTCGACCCACCGTTGTACCATTGTCCTGTCGATAGTGCAGATGCTCTCTTTGAGCATCTCGATCATTCGATATACACGATCCGTAGCAATCTCTATGGCATCAGGATGTCCCGTCTTGTACCATGTTTCCCATTCTGACATCGAGCCGGATCCGAACTCTTGAATGAGCTCGCTCATTTGTCCTACGACATTTGGGCGTGTGCCTTGTGCATTTTGGTTCGCAAGATTCATAATCTGTGTCGCATATTTGGGATAATCAAATGTGCGATCGGTTAACAGCTCTTGGACCTCTTTGTTGGGTATCTGCAGTTTCATTACGGTTTATTTGTTTGAGTGTACGACAACAGCCGTCGAATATCCGACGGCTGTTACAAAGATACGAATTTCAGATTATCCCCGATTAACGATTCTGAGAAAATCACAAAATCGCAGACGGCGTTCATTTTCAGGAATAAATCGACTTGGTTGCATAGTCTGCTCGCGCAGCCACTCCTGTTTGCGCTTTTCGAGACGGAGTACGGATGCTTCGGTGGCCGGATATGCTGGGAAGGTGACCAGTGAGACATCCACTACGTACGAGAAGCGCAGAATCGTCCGCTCGTCCAGATCCAGGCCGTTCCGTGCATCGGCATACTGCCACACGTCCTCCTTCACGCCGAAGCGGAACGAGCATTTCGATACGTCGCCACGCCGCACCAACTCCAGCATGTCGTTGCCCACGGTCGTATGCGGCGCCTCGAACGCGAAGCGCAGCCCGACGTCGTCGACCTCCAGACGAAGCGTCCCGCTCGTCGAGCGGGCCAGAATCGCATCGTCGCGGTGGTTGAAACACATGATAACGTCCTGCATGTCGCACCCATCGAAAGCATCCCGCGCAATCTTCTCGCGAAACCATCCCATGATCGGCTCGCTCCAGCACTCGAATTTCGCGGCATAGCCGACGATTGTCCGACCTGCCGCACCCGTATCCCGGCTCTCGATGTGCAGGTCGCCCACGAGGCTCCGGATTTCAAGGCCATCAGCCGGCGTTGTTCTCTTCTCCATATATCGCATGTTTGATTGTCTGCATGTTCATCTGCACGAAATAGGTGTCGCCTCCCTCATAGGCGTTCATATCCTCCAGAGCGCGGATCTCGTTGGCCGATATCGCTCCGACGATGTTCATGTTCTTGTAGTACTCCGAACGTGTCTTGGCATCGCCGCGTAGCAGGCCGTTCAAGCCGAAGAGAAAGTAATATTCGCCAAACTCCTCCTCGCGCAGCAGTTTGCGGTTGAACTCTTCCTCGATACGAACCAGGTACGGCATCAGGCAGTATTGCACGAACTCCATGCCCTGATGCTCGATGTTGTTGTTCGTAGCCCGTTCGAGGTCGGCTATCATGTGGGGCGGAATACCGTAGATGGTGGCTATCTCCGTCTTCTGGAACTTGCGCGTGGCAATGAATTGCGCATCCTCGGGCGGAATTGATATGCGCTCGTAGGTCATGCCGCCCTCCAGCAGCAGCGGCACGTGGGCGTTGTGCAACCCGACCGATTGGGCCAACAAGTCCTTTTTCAAACGCTGGTAGGCTTCGGGCTTGAGCGTCGAGGGATACTTGAAGACACCAGACATGTTGCCGCCCTGATCGAAGAAGCGTTTGCCGTAGAGTTGTGCCGAGACGGAGAGTTGGAGATTATCGCGATGCACGGCTATCGGGCTCTTCCCCTTGTAGCCGTTGGTCGAAAGCCCACGCAGGTGAATCATGTCGTCGTTCGGAAGCAGTTCTCCCGTGTCGAGCCGGTAGAAGAGTTCGTCGTTGTCGGTGAGCAACGGTTCGACACGTGCCGGATGCAGGAACAGCAGCCGCTCCGGACGATAATGACGATTGCGGAAGATGCGGACGTAGCCGTTGCCCCATAGCGCACACGAAATCATCAGATGGTGCATCAGATCAAAACGTGTGGCGTGGCTGTTGGGAATCTGCACCAGTCGGTGACAGGGATGGCCGTACTGCCGTTCACGGCCGCGTTCCGTACGCCGGTAAAGGTGGAGAGGCAATGTCCCTACCGTCTCGGAGAGAATACGCACGCATGCCCATACGGCCGTAAGATTCAGTGCACCCTCTTCGGTGATATGCACCTCACGGGTGGCATCGGCAACCGTATCGGCCGAGATGACCTTGTTCACTGCGGCCTCGAACTCGGCCGAGGAGATGTCGCGCCGCTCGCCCCTATGCAAAAAAGGAAACCACTTCACTATCGCGTGCCTTTATTCGGGACAAACATAGCGAAGCGGTTCGATATATGGATAAGACAATGTCTATCCCGAAATTATTTCATTTGTCAATCTTTCTAAATTTTCTTCTCTGATGCGGGGCTTCAACTGACATTGCCAGACCGTGAGTACGCGATATCCGAGTTCTTCCAGTTCACGTTTTTTCCGTTCGTCCCGTTCTAAATTATCCGCGATCTTTTTCTCCCAATATTCGAGATTGGTTGATGGCAGATGAGAATACTTGCATTCTTTATGTCCGTGCCAAAAACAACCGTTCACGAATACTGCAGTCTTATATTTCGGGAAAACGATATCCGGCGTACCCGGCAATCGCTTTACATTCTTCCGATACCTCAAACCGCGCGCGAATAGATATTTCCGGACTACTATTTCGGGTTTCGTCTCTTTGCCAGTTACATGGGACATTATCTCCGAACGTTTCTCTTTGCTGACCGTATCTGCCATTATGCATTATTGAGCAATTGGATAATTCGTGCTTTGATATTTTCATATGTTGCCGTAAGCCGACTTTTTGCCGCATGCGTTAAGCGAGACGTATGCGACATAGCGTCGCGTATCGGTTTATATTCTATAGCATCTCTTCGCAATGACGCTTTTTTGTCTTTATCGGTTTCATCATCGGCAAGATAGGCTAAATCATCCATTGCACAGTAGGACAATCCCGTTGCATTTTCTCTAATATCGAAACTGATATTAGCTTTATTTTTATGCATTTCGGCTTTTTGTATCCAATCTTCGATTTGTTTCTGCAATTTTTCCGGAATTTGAATCTTCTTGTCGACAATATATTTTCGAAGCAAATTTTCTGCAACGAAACATTCTCCGTATGAAGAAAAATTGAACTCGGCGTCTTGTCCCAGGTCATTGATCCACTCCTCGACTTTTTTTCGACTTGGTGCATGAGTCTTGGGCGGTACGAAATCATCGGCAACAGCACTAAAAAGTTCTCTTGATTTGCGTTCTTTGCGGGTGATTCGTTTGTTTTCAGAATCTCCGTCTTGATTCAATTCGGTACGCCATACGTCCCAATCTTCGATGATGAATTTCAATAGTTTTTCTATTTCTTTCAGAAAAGCGATAAATTTAGGATCATCAGACACAACACCTTCTCGGCTGCTCGTAAATCGATCGTTTTCATCATCCAATGCGTTGTAATGTATCTGTCCATACAAATAACTTTCGACGATTCGAGCCGTAGGAAAGTGTTTCAAAACATCTTTTTCCCGCAATCGACCATTCACATATAAATCGATACTTACCTTTTCATCCGACCCTCTGATTTTCAGCATAGACGGTTTCTCGACGGATGCAATGAAACCTGAAATAGATTCGATTCCGGCTTGCAAATCTTTTTCTCTTTTCAATACTTCGCTTTTCCGAAGTTTATCGGAAATATAAGGATCAATAGGTTTGTTGATTTTCCATAGAAATTGCGTTCCATCAATCAAATCCGTCAGTTCGTCCAATGTTATTTGCGAACCGTTCATAAAAATACTGAACGATGGATCCAATAATGAAAATCGGAAATACAAAGCGACTAATTTTCGTATGTATTCGATTTTGTTACGGATACCATCATTAATTTCTTCGAACAAAATAATTGTTCCTGAAACCATATCTTTCTCGAATCGGTCCACAAGAGAAGCATCAGGAACACCTAATTTATACTCATTCGCAGAAACATCGTCTTTAATCGCCTCATCCAATCCCGAATTATCAATAATACCGCCGACCAAATCCGTATTTACAGTTTTTGTCAAAACGGTTATTTTTTTCGCACAAGACAATAATGCCAGCTTTCCGATACCTTTACGCCCGATGAACGGCCTTCCGTTTTCGGTTGCAGAAACATTATCCTGTCTCTTATACACATCTGACGCTGCCG
>ENA-OZXA01000336-OZXA01000336.1-human-gut-metagenome-genome-assembly--contig:-NODE-336-length-15901-cov-18.956582_pt1 | contig 15901 bp, 9 predicted proteins | sample MGYA00244853_ERZ654090 | MGnify/ENA primary metagenome ERZ654090 (study PRJEB26926, sample SAMN06164943) | human gut metagenome | biome: ENVO:00009003; feature: ENVO:2100002; material: ENVO:00002003...
TACGAGATCATGCCTAGTCTCGTGGGCTCGGAGATGTGTATAAGAGACAGGTCGTTCCTCACTCATTGGAAGAACGACCTTTTATATTTTCAGTATTTAGCCTTATTTCTGTTTCACCAGTTTCATATACACAGGAAGTCCGTTTCGCAACAAACAAGACACTTCCGTATTTCCATTCTCCATTGTTTTTAAGAACACACCTGGTACATTTCCATCCATCTGCCAGATACCTTTCAGTTCAATAAATGCAGGGGTAGGAATCTCCTTCCAGTTCTTCTTGTCCAGCATTTTAGGACGCAAGTTCGGATTGGCCATACCCAACGACAGACTACCATCCGTATTCTTTTGTTCTATCAGCAACAGTTCCGTAGCCGAAGAAACTACCTCACCTGCTGTCAATCCCTTCGTAGGAGTAAAAAATGAATAAGCCAGCACATTCTTCGGTGCATATTTAATGATGTGCAAGGAATCCTGCATTTCCACTACCGAGAATAATTCTCCTTTTGTCTGACGGTCGGCCACATCCTTCATCTTAGCTTCATCCGCTGCCGGAACTACAACAAAAGAATAAGACTTCTTCTCCGGTTTCACCCCGTGGTTCATATATGCTTTTGCCACCACTTCTTTAGCCGGTTTACCAGCCATACCTACAGAAGAAGGCGTCTCCTGTTCGTCATAAATCACCGTAAGTTCATCGTGACCTGCCGGAACAAAGAAACCGGTTGAAACAGGATTAATCATCGTCACAGGTTCTGAAGAAGCATAATTCTGGCGATTTCCCTTCGTTACCTCCTGGCCGTTCACAGTCAACTTATTGTACTGCTTACTTACTACCGACTGGAATAAGTTCGTAGCCGTAATCATGTTGTCCGCATAATCACCCTTTGCAGAAATACCATTTCCAATACTGAACAACATACCGTCAATAGCCAACACCGACTTACAGAAAGTCAAATTGGTAGGAGTAAATCGCTGGCTTCCCCAACGGTCATCCTGATCAAAAGCAGTAGCAAAGAGTCCGTAATCCTTCATCGATACAGCCCCGGCAAAATTGCTCTTTCTGGCCTTCTGGTCAAAACGATCCTTATCGTTCTTATAAGGCATCATTTCCGCCCAGTTGGTATAATGTACTGTCGTACTTCCCGGCATCATATTCCAGTCCCATCCGGCACCCTTGTTCTCATTGTTAGAAGGATAACCTGTAGGAACCAGTCCCCCATCGTACAGAATTTCCAGTGTACCGTGACTCTGGTAACGTCCGAAACGATTGGTCTTGTTATAAATTTCACTTCCCCACAACATAGCCGTAGGCGACTTCATCACAGCCACCCATCCCGGCTGGCGATACACTCCTGCCGAGCTGTAGTTATACTGATAGAATCCGTTGGCATCAGCAGCCGGTACCGGATACTTATCCGTCTTAAAGAAGTAATTATAATAAGCAGCCAGTTCCTTATCTAAATCCGTACCTGTGGCATCCGCTCCAATCTCAATCAACTGTTCAAACAGTTTCTGCGTAAAGGGCACCTCAATACTATAGAAAGGATGGCGTCCTGCCATACTGTTGGCATAAATCCGGTTCTTATCACCTTCTGCACGCACAGCAGTCATGTAAATCGTTACGACAGCCTTTTTCAGTCTTTCGTACGACTTAGGGTCAATCTTGAATGAAGTCCCCTTGAAACGATAGAAGTATTCCACCCACGTTTTGTAAGAATACATGTATCCGTTATAGTGCGCATTGTGGTGGAAACCTGTACCGTCCGGCTTCAAGATGTCCTTATTGCCCACATTATAGCGCGTACATACCCGCAGGAAGCCGGAGAGTAACTGCAAGTCCTGCACAGCCTGCTGGTCGTTCGGGTTAGCCAGTGCCAGATTAAACACGTATGGCACAATATTGAAAATATAGTCCGAACTAATCCAGTTCAGGATGGCCTTATCTCCTTGACGAATCACGTCCACTTCCAGTAATTTCTGTACGGCGGCAATCATTTTAGCCTTACGTACCTCATCACATACCGGAATGGCACTCATCAAATCAGTAGGAATCTTTCGTACATCACTATAGTTGCTATATACCAGCTTAGGCATACGAAGGAAAAAATTGTGTGTAAACAGATAATCCAGATATAAATCCAAATCGCCTTTGGCTGATTTACCGTATTTCTGCACTCCGTATGACAACGCACGTACCGTTTTTGCCACATCTCTCAGATGCTGGTTCATCACTTTCTCACCCCATAAATCTGCTCCTGTCACGGTATAATCTCCCGTACGCTGCAGCATCAGCATCTTTAGCCCCATCTGGGCAGCCTTCAGCTCACTCTCAGAAGCCTTCGGTTCCGGAAACTTATATTTCTTACGGAACTCTGCAAGTTCTTTCAGCTTCGTTGCGTCCGCATCCTGATTCACCGTCTGCTGTACTGCCGCATCTGTCGTCATGTTACCGGCTGCATGCACAGCCGGAGTACACATTCCACACAAAAAAAGTAAATAAAGGTTTCGCGTTAAGTTCATGATATTTAAAGTTTATAATTATTTCAAAGCCTTCAACCAAACTGGAACACTACCCAAACGGCGTTCCAATTGTGCCTCATAAAGCGACTGAGGTTCTACCGGCATGCCATTACTTTCATCCAGCTTCACCTGCTCTTGTACAAACTTGACAGGATCACCATGGAATCCTACAATAACCGGCGGTAAAATTTTCCAATATTTCCAACCCGTACGCCACCAGTCAAACTCCCCATTCGCCGGCAGTGTACCATTGCCATTCAGTTTTGTATTCGTAGAGAACATATTCCAGATGGTCAGGTCATTCAAATGATTCGGCACTTGATTGGCGTCTCCGCCCTGTCTGGACTGCACAAAACCACCTGTACAATTATCTATCAGTGTAGCACGAGGCTGAGTGGCATGCGATTCAAAGCAAGCATCATCTCCCCACGTAACCTTCCAGATAACAGCCCCCATACTGGGTTTTGATACACCGCAGGCATGATACTGCCCGGTATTACTCTGGAACGTAGGATATTCATCCGCCAACGGACCGTCTGTACAATCACGCACCGCACCGATAAATACCCGGCTGGAACCTTGGGAACGGATAGCTGCATGACCGCGATTTCCAGTAATATTAATCTTATAAGCAGAAAAATTCGCACTCGAAATAATTGAAGCTGCCTCGCTCACATTCTCAAAATTCACACGCCGCATCCATGAATTGACAACACGCATAAAAGCAATCGGCTTGTAAGCACCATCATCAATCCAACTACGATGATGTTGAAAATCATCTACCGCACGCCCCACAAATGTCAAATCTTCTACTCCCACATTCTCATAATACGAATATTTACGCAGTTTCCAGTTCCATTGTGCATCCACCTCATGCATAATCGGTTCTTTAAAGGTAATTTCATCCCCGCTGATGTTCACAATCTGATGATAATCTTCCACCTGCACTCCTTCTGTCGAGATATTGGTCATCGTCGATTCCCAGGCATACGGCAGCAGTTCCTGTTTCACCAGTTCCGGACTATTATCGTGCAAATACAGACACACCCATTCACCGACTTTAAAATTCGATGCTCCGGCCACTTTTACCTTAAAGGTTCCTTTCCCGGCATTTCCCGTCACTTTATGCTCTGTTCCCAGCCATGCATTATGCTTGATGTTAATCATCACCGGAGAAGAATACATATCCGATTTCTTTTTAGGTAAGTTAGGAGTTTCCATTTCCAAAAACGTTTTGTCAGCTCCATCACCTTTTATTACAAAGTTACCTCCGAACATCAAAATTTCATTACTGACATTATTACCTTTTGCATCCGAATCAAAGTCTGTTTTATTTGCATCGTATGTGTTGTCATCATCATTATGCAACACATAAGTTCCTGCTGGGAAGTAGATTACAACATGTGCATTCTCTATTCCTTTATCCAGTTTATATTCGCTCATAATATCCAATACAGCTGCCCGGGCAGTCATATTCTTCTGTTGCATTCGTTCTCTTACATTCTCGATTTTATATCCATACGCAAATCCATCAGGAGCTTCCACCTCTCCATGCTTGTAACCAGCATAAGAAAAGTCCAGCAACACATTATCGGCCGAACCTGCCACAAATTTGTTCCAGGCATCCGTGGTACCTTTTCCCTGCACTTGTGTATTAATTTTCTTCTCTCCACAACGCAAAGATATAGTCAATGTTCCCGCATCCTCATCTGCCGAACATCCGGCAAAAGGAGAAAAAGCTGCAGCCGGCTCCTTTTCTACATCCCATACCTGACGGGTACCTATTTGCATCCATTGAGAACCGTTATAAGAAACTTCCCAGAAGTTTTTTTCTCCCACCCGGAACTGAGGAGTAAAAGTTCCTTTCCCTGCTGAACTGAGCGCAGGAGCAGGTTGTCCGTCAACAGTCATTAAATTTTCAGTCTTTCCGTCCAATTCATATACCCAGTAACCATCCGCATCAACACCAATCACAGGGACAGAATTCTTTTTCACCAGTTCCTCCTCTGCATACACAGTAAGCACATGCCCGTTATCCAGCTCCACCTGATAACGCCCGCTGCTTTCTTTCACACAAGTGAGTATTTTCACTTTTCCCTCAGCTAGCTGCTGCATATCAGCCACATCACGGTTCATCTGGACAATTACATCACTCACTGACGGTGTATTATCTCCTTCCGAGCCTTCGTTACCTTCATTACCTTTCGGAGTATCATCCGTACATGCGCATACCACTCCTATCGCCATTATCGCCCAGAAAAGCAACAACCTGCCCGTAAAGAATCTTAAACAAGTTTTTTTCATTCAAATCCAGTTCTTATTATTTTCTTACAACTATATGGCAAAACTACCCCGTAATAGCAATGCATCTACTACGGGGCAGTATTTCCCATATTATGATTATTTCAAGGCTTTCAACCAAGCCGGCACATATCCCAAGCGATTCTGAAGCTGCGCCTCATACAATGACTCTGGAGTAACCTTTACCCCCGTACTTTCTTCGTATGTCAGCTGACCTTCTTCTTGTGAGAAAGTAACTGCTTGTCCATGTGTTCCAACCACAATAGGAGGATATATTTTCCACCAAACATTTCCGGCATCCCACCATTTAAAGTCAGAAGCAAAGTTAATACCCTTCTCATCAATTGTACCCGTCACCTCCAAATTCCACAAAGTAAGATCTGACAAATGGTTGGGAGCTTCCGTGTCTGCTCCACCGGCATGATAGCGTACCAATCCCCCCCGACAATTATCAAACAACGTAGCACGAGGCTGAGTGGCATGCGATTCAAAGCAGGCATCCTGTCCCCAGTTACAATTCCACACTACGGTTCCCATACTTGGTTTGGAAACCCCGCAACCGTGCCATTGCCCATGACCTCGTGTGTCAAAACTTTCGTCACTCACCTTGCCAATAAACACACGGCTGGAACCTTGTGCACGCACAGCAGAGTGTCCGCGATTACCCGTAATCGAAATATTATAAGCCGAACAGTTGGCCGACTCTCCAAAAGTAACAGCCTCACTGACACTTTCAAAGCTTACATTGCGTACCCAGGAATTTACCACACGGCTCAACTGCAAAGGCATATAACCGCTATCATAAAGCCATGCATCAGGGGCATCCGGATCATTGTCCCCATGATGATAATAAGGAGTAATAGCTTTCCCGACAAACGATAAGTCTTCCACACCCACATTTTCAAAATATTTATAATCACGTATTACCCATCCACCATCATAATCATTATAAGCGATATCCACTTCATGCATAATCGGCTCATAGAAAGTCACCACATTACCATCAATAGACTTAATCTGATGGAATTCCATGACATTTACACCTTTCCCGTTCTCATTTGTTCCAGTAAGCCCTGGCTGTTGTGCCACCGACCATTTTGTTGTCATCTGACTATATATAGGTCCCACCTCTTTCTTTAGAAGTTCATCATTTCCGCTTCGCAAACGAAGCTGTACCCATTTGCCGACCGACAATTCATTGACCGACCCAACCTTTACACTGAAACTGCCCTTAGCCGCATTTTCCACCACAGTTGCCAGAATCTTAGAGTTATTAATATTCGCCGGACTATTGGTATGTTTAATAGTCAGCAATGGAGCGGTAGTCGATTCGTCTGTTCCAATAGGATTGTTCATCAGCAGGCGTGTCTTGCCAGCTCCGGCACCTTTTATTACAAAATTTCCTCCGTAAATTTCAGGGAATTTATCTGTAACACCTTTCGGTTGCAAATCATAATCATCCGCAGGGAAATAGATTACAATTTTTGCAGTAGCATTTGTCGCATTCTGGTTAGAAACACGCACCAGCTTATTTTCATCCAAGATTTTGATTAAAGCTTCACGTGCCGACAAATTATCTTTCTCCATACGTTCTTTCACGTTTATCACCTTGTATCCCCAGGCGAATCCATCCAATGGAGCACTTTCTCCGTGATTATATCCTGCATACGAATAATCCAGCAATACATTATCTTCACTCTTCATAAAGAACTTCTTCCATGCCTGAGCCGATGAAGAAACCGTAGCATCTATTGAAAGAACCATTTCACCTCCAGATAAAGCCAGTGACAATGTTCCATCTTCATTTTCCGTGACGGATTTAAACAAAGAATAGCTGGCCGCCGTTTTTCCTTCCAGTGAAGGAGCCGGAGTGTCCGACAGTTTTTTCCAATGCGCTCCGTTCAGAGACATCTGCCAACAGCCGTCTTCCCCTAAGGCCAGTTGAGGGGTAAATGTACCCTTTCCTAAGCTCTTACGTGCCGGAACGGGATTACCGAAGAGGTCTGTCAATGTCTGTTTTTCACCTCCCAGCTGATATTCCCAATATCCATCCGCATTAATCGCAAAAGCTGGGATATCAGTATCGGTTTCTGCCTGTAAAGCCGCATTTACAATTTTCCCGTCACTTAACTCCAACGTATAGTTATGTTGTTCATCCGAAGTATAATCCACTACTTCCACCTCGCCATCCACCATCAGCTGAAGAGCTGCAATGTCTGAATTATACTGCGCTAATTGTTCTGCCAGTTCAGCCGGCTGTTTCGGTATCTCTGTCGGAGCTGGAGGGTTCACGGTTTCCTCGTCCGAACATGCTGTGATTGCAAATAAACAGCAACAGAACAATGCATTCTTCCAAAATCGCAAGTTCATAGTATTATCTGTTTAAATGTATCCGCCATCCGATGCTGTATCGGATGGCGGAAAACTGTTTTTCTATTTTTATTATTCTATGGTTGCACCATAGCCTTGATATTCTGGTTTTAAGACATACGTACCTGTTGACTTATCCAAAGACTCAAAAGGAGAAGCATCCAACTTCTGAATCTTTTCTGCATTTTCCAAAGGAGGAGTATCTCCTTGCCACAGGTTCAAATAAAAATCACCTATAATATAGCCAATATTATCAGCTACTTCTCCATCTGTAGCTTGCAATGAAGCTGAAGAATTTCCTCTTTTGCGGAACACCGTCACATTATTATTATTATTATCTGCATAAATAATATTATTCTTCACAATCATCGTAGAAATATCCCCATTTACAATACCATATCCTGCATAATGCATATTAAGGAATGTGGTATTACGCAATACCAATGATCCAATACCTGCATTCGTGGTATTACCATTATTCACTCCAAATAATTTAAATGTTGACGCATTATTCCCATAGAAAATAGTATTTTCAACAGATATTGAATTGAAATTTACAAAATTGTCTTTTCCAACACTTATTATATTATACTCTGTCGACTTATCTATTTTTATTTTAGATTTATGGAGGGTGAAGCTATTTATAGCAACAGCTGTCGATGCATAACAAAATGCATTTTGAGTAGCAGTAGACGGTACTTCAAGATTACACCCATCAAACGCCACATACGGAGCATTATTAGTATTTATTGTCAAGAAACGATAGGTTGCATTCTCATTCAATTTTAAAGCTACATTCTTACAAATAAGACTCGTTCCATTCAATGTAATTGTGTTCGTACATGTCACAACCGGCTTTTCCCCTGTAGGAGAATCATTAATTAAAACCTTGTTCTTATTTTGGGAATTCTTATATGTTACGTTCAATCCAGCTCCAATAAAATAAAGTCCATCTTCAGCAATTTCAGCATTATCGTCAGAAATGAGGCTTACTTTCAAATCTACTTCCTCTTTATTAATAAGGACCTTATCATCCGCACTTCCCTTCTTTATTGTCACATCATTCACAACAATTTCAGCGCCTGCCAGAAATTCCTGATACCAGCTTGTGATTACTTTCTTAGAACGTACCTTAATCTGGTCAATTGCCCAATACACTCCTTTATTTACCTGCAAAGTAATGATACCTTCCGCTCCATCTTGATTCGGAGGGGTAACAGACAAAGTCGTCGGATTCGAATTATCTATTGATGCAGTTACAGTCCAACCTTCCGGTGCACTTATCAACACCGCTTCTCCTTTCAAATCGATAGGAGTAGTCGCTCCTGTATTAGTAGTCGGTACAATCCAAAATCCATCTTCCAAAGCAGGTTCTGTAATGGCACATGCCAGACCCGAAACGATAGGAATTTCATATTTCGTACCACTACCCGTTAAAGTAATTTCGAATTTATCTCCTGTCGCATTAGGGACAGCCGATGCAATCGGACCAGCTACAGAAGAACTTCCACTTGCAGAAGCATATACACGAGTTCCTTGCTGGCTCTTTACTTCTTCCCAAGTCAGCTCGCCGTCATAGCTTACTTCCCAGTAGTATTTTCCTTCCGACTCCATGGTCAGACGGAACTGAGGAGTAACCCCCGGTACACCATCTACAGCCACTGCACGGTGTTCCGTTTCCACACCGCCAATCACCCAATTACCGTCAGTAGAAATACTCACTTCCTGATACACATCCGTAGCTCCTATTTCCCCCTGAGTCAGCGTGATTGTATTTCCATCACTTAGCGTCAAAGTATAGCTTCCATCCTCATTTTCTGTATAACATTGGATGGTCTTGTTCCCGTCCAAAGCCACACGTATCATGTTCATGCTTTCATTCAACCGATCGACCTTTGCTTCCATGGCAGTTACACGATCTTTCAAGGCATCAATGTCTCTTTCCAGATCATCGGTCTTACATGCTCCCAATGATAGTACCATCAGGGCCACACCTATATATTTATAGATTTTCATAATGTACATCTTGTTTTGTTAACCTATTGTTCATACTCTTAACGAACTGTCACGTTTACCGTAACCAGCTTACAGTAGCCTTCCGCTGAGAAGACTTTCAGATACAACGTATAAGAACCTGAAAGGCCAGCTGGAGCTGTCACTTTCAAATTCGTTTCAGTCACTTCCACCTGCAACGGAGTTGATTCAATTACAATCTCCTTTACATTGGTCTGCTGAATAGCAACTGAAACAGATTGCCCAGCCTGGACAGACAAATCATACCCATCCGTCAAGGTCAAACCAAAAGAATCTTCAACTCCCACAGGAACCGTTACTGATTCTCCCGTAGAAGCCACTACAAATGTCATTGACTTGCCATCCTCGCTAACCGTTACAGACTGAAAAATACTAGGTAACATCATGTCCGGACTTGCTATAGGAGTAGTTCCTCCAATACGTTCCCAAGTGGCACCTCCATCCATAGAAACCTGCCAGTAACCTTCTGCATCGACACTAATCTGAGGAGTTACCCCATTTTTCCCATCTACCGGCCACGCAGTAATTGAATTTCCAGCATCATCTGTCAGGACATAGTCCGCACCGTCCTGCGTGTAATGCCACGTGCCATCATCTGCAATATACATTTGCGGCATTTCGTTATCCGGATTTCCGCTGTAAACCGTCACAGCCGTTCCATCGCTCAAAGTGAGTACATAATTTCCGGTCTTTTCATCACGACTATAGTCTTTGATGTAAACCTGCCCCAAAACCATGTCCTGATAAGCAACAATCTGCTTGTTATAAGCATCTATCTGTGCATCCAATGCATCCAGACGCGAATTCAGGTCGTTAATGTCATTGCGAATTTCATCACGGTCATCGCACGATGAGAACGCGATAAAAGACAGACATGTAATAAATAGATATAGTAATTTTTTCATGATATTAAAAATTTAGCGTTGTTGTGCACCATAATTTGCATATTCTGCAGTCGGGATAAATACTCCATTCTCCAAATCAAATGTAGCTCCAGCACTTACATCAAATGGATCGGAAGAGGCTGCTTCTACTTTTGTCTGAGTATAGCCACTCGGAATAGTACCATTCCAATAATTAGTTGGAATATCCTTGCCCTTATCAAATTTTAGAAGATTCTCAAAAGTAACTACTGAAGGGGTCGCCGAATGTACATTCAGTAAATACGAGGTCTTTGCTTTTTCATCATTAGTATTACTCCACAACAAAAGATTACGGAATATAACTGTACCTCTTATGTTGCCACGTATCATAGGTTGGGAACCACAAAGGAAATTAATAAACGTATTATTTTCTATTGTGATAGTATTTTTTTCACTGTAAATTCCATCAGTACCATCAGTTGTTAAAACCAGAATGTTACCATTAATTGAATAATCATTAGTCATCGTTGAGTAAAATACATTATTTATTATGGAAACATCTGCGCTCAAATTTCGATTATAAACAACTTTATTCTCACCGCTTCCAGTCGAGCCTGACAAATTAAACAATCGAGAAGCAGCATATGCTGTTGTTTGGTTAAATGCAAAACGATTTCCTTTCAAATATATATTATCAATTGAATTATCATCGCCCAAAAATGCATTTAAGAAATTTCCACCTGAAGCGATTGGTACTTTACAACCATCCAGAATCAAATTATTCAATATAATGCCTGAAGCATTTATCTGCATAAATGGAGATATTGCGTTCTTAAATATCACATTTTGAGCAATAAATTCACCCTCTGTTCCTGTAGCATTAAACAAATTTTTATTATCAACAACAACCGGTTCACCCTTCGGATTATCTGAAATTAATACCAATTTATTAAAGTCAGTTGAAGAGATAACAGCTTCCACACCCTGAGGAATAAAATAAACGCCATCCGCAGAGATTGTTGCGTCATCAGTTGAAAGCAGTTTTCCATCCGAGTAAGTCGCCTTATTTATAATCACATTACCCACAGTAATGTCACCTCCCTGATTATACACCTGATTGAAATAGCTGGTCACAGCTTCCCGAACCTTCACCTTTGCTACAGCCCAGTACATTCCTTTATTCACCTGTACCACCACTTCATCCGTATTATTGGCAGTAGCACGACTTTTCAAGCCAGCAGAAGCAGTTGCTGACTTTTTCACTGTCAAAGTAGCTTTACCGTCAGTCAAAGTTTCAGAAATGCTAGCTTCCCATCCGTGAGGAGCAATCACAAACCAATGGTCACCTTTTATCTCTACTTCGGCAGAAGCTCCATCTGCACCAATTTCCCAATAACCATCCGCCATATCTTTTTCCGGTACATTGATCACGCATGACAGGTCTGAGATGATAGGAATGCGAACTTCATTTGTAGGATCTTGCCCGTCACCATTTGTATAATAGGTCAGCACAAACTCATTTTCCTCTACCTTTGCATCCTTAAAAAGGTTATCCTTGGCTAATTCACCACCAGCTTCAGTTACATACACTTTATTACCTTCTGCATCAGTTACATTCTGCCAAGGCTCAGAGTCGCCAAATCTTACTTGCCAATAATACTGCCGTGTAGAATTATCCAATGCAATGTTAAATTCAGGCTTATCTCCATCAACACTACTATCAGCACCCACTGCATTATAAGGAGTATCACTGCCATTCAGCATCCACTTGCCCGTTTCCGGATTAACCCCCAGCTGAGGAGTCGTAACCGTACCTTTTGAACCAATTGCAAGTGTCAATACATTCCCGTCATTAAACTTGGCAGTAAAAGTAGTTCCATCATTTACCAATACCTCAGAAATAGAATAAGCCGGAACTTCGGTAAAAGTACCGTCGCCATTATCTATCGTCTGACAAACCAATACTTTAGAGAAGAATGCAATATTCTCATTCAGTAATTTTACTTGTTCTTCAAGCAGAGTCACTCTATCCTTGAGAGCATTCACATCGTCCTTCAAATCCTCCTGCTTACAACCCGTCACAGCCAATACCATGAGAGCCAAAAGGATATATGATTTTATGTATTTCATAACGTAATTCATAATTTAAAGTTAATCTGTCACATTGACAACCACAGTATATACCTGTGAATCGTCATGCTTATAGTTCGCATTTGTAATCAAGAAAGTTGCTCTGTAAGTACCCACATTTTCATAGGTATAGCTATATGAACGAATGTCTTGCGACAAGTTCTTGATGCTTACCCCCTGATCAGGTTCACATGAGGTAATCTTAATAGGGTCAGACACCAGCCAGGCAGTTTTCCACGAATAAGCACTTCCCGTACTGTGAATATAGAATCCTCCATTTGCCACATTGTTCATGTTCCACATCCCTGAAACATTTGCTGTTACTGTGCCATACGCTAAATCATCAGGTAAATAGCTTGAAACGCTAGTCCAATCGTTACCTTTATATCCCTTATCATCGTCTTTAATTGACTGGTTATAGAGATTTTCATGATTGAAGTTCAACGCAGTAAACATGAATTCACCTGCATATTGATGCGTCACATTGTTATTGCGAAGCAGATTCTCTATATTCATAGAGTCAAAATAATATTTCAACTGAGTAGTAGCATTCTTTCCATTAACGCTAGGATTAGGTCTTTCCTCTTTGTTATAAGCTATCGCTATAACCAAATTCTTACCTACAAAATCCTTTACATCCAACTCACAAGACTTTGCCACAGTTATATTCGTTCCAAGATTATCGTACTCAGCTTTAGGACAAATTTCCTTCCACTTTCCCGCTTTCCAGAAATCAACAACCAGCGTAGAATCAGCATCAAAATTATCTTTTGATAAGCCAGAGAAACCTTCTACCCCATTTTCCGGATCAGAAAAAGCATAAAAGACATCAATACAATTAGTATAACGCCCTGTTGACTCTGCGTATGAAGTACCTTCCTGATAGATATTAAATTTTAACTTTGAAGAAACAATATCTGATTCTTCATTTTCCACACGTTGACGGTAAATATACTGATGTCCAAGTTCTCCACTATAAAAAGTTATGAAATCAGGTTCTCCCGCAAAAGAGAACTCTACCGGAGTTCCTTTTTTTACAGTAATTATACTCCCTTCGGCAGTAACAGTCTCGGATGTCACCACGCTTACGTTTACTTCGTCCAGTCCTTCGGTCATCTCCTTTGTACAAGACGCAAAAGCCAACGTAGAAAGCAACAATATATATAATTTTGAAGTTTTCATTTACCAATAATTAAATTTTCATTAATACATTTATCATTACCAACCCGGATTGTTGCTTGTGATTGCCTTATTCACAGCCATCTCCGCATCAGGTATAGGGAAATAATTATAAGTAGAAGATACCTGGAAATAAGTATACACATTTGAAGGGCCCTGATTCCATTCCCCTCCTGCACGAGCGTAATCAATAAGCTCATTCATATCCTCTACAAATTCTCCCCAACGAATCAAGTCAAAATGGCGAGTATACTCGAAGCAAAGTTCACGACCGCGCTCATCTTTCACCATCTGGCGGAACTCATCTTTGCTTAAAGTTCCCTTTGCAATTGTACTTGCCCCAGCACGCTCTCTCACCTCATTCAGATAATCATAAGCAGCATCCGGTCCGTTCAATTCATTTTCTGCTTCCGCTACCATCAGCAGCACATCAGAATAACGTAAAATCGGGAAATTAATAGCAGTATTATTCTTATCTTTCTTATCAGCCTCATATTCACGACGGTATTTAGAACATGCACGAGCTATATTCGTCGTAAATTTACTATTATAATCATAATCTCCTTCCTTGGGTTCTGTTGTTCCAGAAGCCCAATCTTTTTTCCCATAAGAATAAGATCTGTTATTATCATGAGCAAGGACAGCATCCCGGAAACCCAGTTCATAAAATTTACGTCCCGTCACACCGGTATTTTTGCCATCTTTTTCCATATAAACAAAAGGAGCAATATTCCACAAAAAACGACTATCCTTCAATTTAATAGTCTTGCAAGCCTCACCTTCTGCTTTTTCTGTTTTATCACCTGTATTCCAATTTACATGAAGAGACATCAGTCTCTCAGTACTTGGTTCTTCAATACAATACAAGCGATACAATTTAGGAGTTGCAAACATAAACTCATACGAATATCCCGGATCTGCCGCACCTACTATATCTGAATTAGATGACATATCAGGAGCTGCCAAACCAATAATATTACCAATACGTCCTTCTGCCTTCACATCCGTAGTATTATTACCGGAAAATTCAGCTTCCCAAATGCTCTCATTAGCTGTGGAATTATAACGATCAGAACATAAATCAATGAAGTAATCCCAATAATCCTTTGCTAAGTCATGTCCTTGATTTGTACAGACTTTCAACGCATAATCTTTTGCAGCCTGATAATAATCCTTTTTCTCAGCATCTGTAGCAGCACGGTTATCGCGATGATATTCTCCTGCACGGAACAGATATACACGCGCCAAAATACCCCAAGCGGCTGATTTTGACACACGACCAGGCTTATAATTCAGTTTTGCTGCTGTCAACAAGCCTCCAGTCTTTTCATCTGAAACTTCCTGCATCTCCTTAATAATGAAATCATAAATTTCCTGCTTGTCTGTACGAGGAATATCCAATCCTACCACATCCTTCGTAGATTCTGTTTTAAAAGGCACGTCTCCCCAGCACTGCACTAAGTTAAAATAATAGAACGCACGCAAAAATCTTGCTTCCGCTGTATACTGAGCTTTCAAACCAGAATCAATATCAGAAACCTTATCAATATTTTCCAAAAAAATGTTCGCACGGTTAATGCCGGAATACAAAGTATACCAGAATCCTGTTACTGCCGCATCACTGGTAGTAGCATTATTACAAATCAGTCCTTTAGTGGCAGGTGCACGTCCTGAACCTCCATAGTGAGACAAATCATCACCTCCCACAAGATACATATAGTCTGCTCCATAGAACGTAGACTGACCTAACTCTGCATAAATTCCGGTCAAAAAAGAGTTGGCCTCATCTGTCGTATTAAAATAGTCTGACAGTGTAAGCTGGTAAGGCTCTTTATCCAGAAAATTACAGGATGTCAGTGCACCGCCAAACAATAAAGTAAAAATCGTATATTTTAATGCTTTCATAATTAATCCCTTAAAACTTTGTAAACTCTTATTAGAAACCTAGGTTAACACCAAAACTGATAGAATAAGCTCTCGGATAAGAAGAGAAGTCAAGTCCCGGAGTCAACGCACTGTTACGAACCGACACTTCCGGATCATAACCAGAGTAGCTGGTCCATGTCCACAAATTCTGCGCAGCAATGTAAACTCTTGCATTGCTTAACTTAGCCTTTGCAATCAACGTTTTTGGGAAAGTGTAACCCAATGTCACTGTTTTCAAACGTAAGAAGGAACCGTCTTCTACAATTCGGGAAGAAATCACACGATTTGAAGCAGAAGTAGTTGCAGCCGGAATGTCACTGTCCGGATTTTCCGGTGTCCAGCGGTTGGCATAGCTGGCATACTGATTCAGTTCGCGAGACTTATTGTTTGAACTTTCAAAGAACAACCGGTTGGCATTCATAATGTCATTACCGTATGACCACTGGAAGAATACACTTAAGTCAAATCCTTTGTAAGTAAAGTTATTAGTGAAACCACCTGTGTGAATCGGTAAGCCACGGCCTATAATCTGTCTCTTATACACATCTCCGAGCCCACGAGACTAGGCATGATCTCGT
>ENA-OZXA01000454-OZXA01000454.1-human-gut-metagenome-genome-assembly--contig:-NODE-454-length-13699-cov-4.935796_pt1 | contig 13699 bp, 7 predicted proteins | sample MGYA00244853_ERZ654090 | MGnify/ENA primary metagenome ERZ654090 (study PRJEB26926, sample SAMN06164943) | human gut metagenome | biome: ENVO:00009003; feature: ENVO:2100002; material: ENVO:00002003...
CCATAATTCAGGCCCTGGCTATAGTAACCGCCATGGCGCAGGCACGGGCTACTACCGCTGAAATTCCAGTCATCCGGGACATAAGTAGTTTGACTACCGCTTGTCGCAGCCGGACGGAGCGCCCATTCAAATCCGCTTTGTGTCGGGATTGCCAAGTCGGACGGATAACCGCTCGAAGGCATGGAACCAATCAGCGTGCCGTTGGCGTTGTCGCTGAACTTGGCGGGATTGAGAATGACATTCAGGCCGCTGCTGGTATAATAGCAGCCGTCCATCCAGTCAAAGACGTTATCCCACCAGCCCTCAATGTTTCGGTACTGGGTAAAGCCGTAGGTCGTTCGGTTGGCCGCCGTGGTGCCCGTGTGGTACTGCATGGAGTCCGTCCGGCCATTGTTCTGCTTGGAGCTACTCTGAGAACAGCCATAGCCGATTGCGGTCTGACCGTTCCAGTCGGCAAACTCCACCAGGAACAGCATCCCCACATACCACATCTGAGCAAAGTCCATCTGCCAGATATTCGCACCGAGATTGTGGATATTGCTGCGGGCTGTGCTTCGGGTAATATTCGTCTGCTGAGCCTTGTTGGTCTCCGACTTATAGGTGCCGCTTGCACAGTGGTAGCGGCCAATGAAGGAGTAGTCCAGTTCTCCCAGGCCGTCCCCCCGGTCCATATTCACCGGGTCCACATGGAACCCCTCAACAGGGCCGTCCGCAATCTGGAGTTTCAGCTTCTTTCCCGTCTTGGTCCACTTGAACCAATACTTGGGTTCCTTGACCATCACGCCGCCCGTCCGGGTCACCTTGGTCATGTCCTTCCACGGGTACAGGTTGTCGAAGGGAGAGGAGCCGGAACCGTTGTTCACCGCCGGATTGGGGTCGCTGAACCCGGCCGCACCGTCCGTGCGGGTGCCCTTGGTAGAGCCGCCGGAGGTCCAGTCCCACTCTACGCCGTAGATGGTCACGAACTGGGCGTTGACCTGCACCTCTTTATCGGCTCCGGCCAGATAGTTGGTTCCTGCGGCCACCTTTACCGTGATGACCGCCGTGCCTGTGGTATCGTTGACACTGTTCACCGTCACTTCGCCAGTTTGCTGGTTGATCCCGCCGATGGTAGCGACACTGGGGGTGCCAGAAGTAGCTGAAATGACACCATCTCCCTTTCGAGTCACCGTAAACTTTGCGCTCCGGGTGCTGGTGTTCAGCGTTACGCTTTGCGGGCTAACAGACACCACCTGGTCGCCCTTGCCGATAGTCCAGGTTGCGGTCTTGGCGCCCACAGAGCCGTCCCACCACTGGTGGTTGGAGTCCGGCGTAAAGGACGCGGTGTAGCCGGTTCCAGCGTTGATCTGCGCCTCCACCGAAACGGTCATCTTGTTGCTGTCGTAATTGGTATCCCAGGACGGGGTCTTGGGGTTTCCGTCATACTTCAGCGAACCGCTCTGCTGCGGAACAGCAGGAATAGACGCCCGGCCGATGGTCCAGTTTACTGTCTTCTTCCCGGTGGTGCCGTCCGACCACATACCAGTCAACAGGGTGAAGGTAGCAGAGTGGGTGCCCGCATTGGTCTGGGGCGTCACCGACACCGAGGAATTCTCCTGATCAAAGTTGTCCCACTCCGGCGTCTGGGGCGCTCCCGTATAAGTGAGAGAACCCGACTGCACCGGAATAGACACGATGACACTGGTAATGGTCCAGGTGACCTCCTTGGCCTCTGTGGAGCCATCCCACCACTTGTAGTTGGCCGTGGGGGTAAAGGTGGCCGTATAGTTGCCGGCGTCTGTACCGAACCGGTCCCCGCCGATGGTCAGCTGGGTGACATCATAGCCATCCCAGGTCGGGGTCTGAGGCGTACCGTTGGCCGCCAGCACATTGCTCTGAGAGGGCAAAGAGGCAATAGTCGCCCGGTCGATAGTCCACTCAACCTCGGCCTCCGATGCGTCGCCGGGGAACACATAGCCATAATTCAGGACGAACTTGACCTTATAGGTTCCCGCATTGACGCCGTTGGTCTCCCCGGACATGGACATCTTCACTGAGTCATAGCCGGTCCAGGAGGGTGTCTTGGCAGTTCCGTCATAGACGGGCAGTCCATTTTGAACGGGGACGGCCACCTCGATGGGATTGACGGTCACATTCAGGCTTGCGGTCTTGGTCACGCCCTCATAGGCATACGCAATCTCCACCGCCTGCTGCCCCAGCGTGGAAAAGGCGGTCTCGGGATAAGTGTACCCGGAGACGGCCTCAGAGGAACCGTCCGAATACTCCGCGGTGACCACCATGCCGGCCGGGTTAAATGTCTCCAGATAGCTGTACGCCATCTTGGAGGGATTGGTGGTAACGGCGATAGACACCAGCACCTTCTCCACCGTAACCGAGACCATTGCCGTCTTGGTGACGCGCCCCTCGGTGTAGGTAATGGTGACCTCTGTCACGCCGTCTGTCAGAATCTGAGGCGACACGGAATAGCCGGTCACATCCGAAGTGAGCCCGTACCCATAGCCTGCGGTAACGATCATGCCCGTGGGGTCAAAGGACTCTCCGGATTTGTAGACCGTCTTGTTGGGCTGTTTGGTGATGGTAAGGGTCTCCAGTTTCAGAGTACCGCCGCCCCCGTTGCCGCCGGTCATGTTGAAAACCTTGCCAACGTTAGCGTTACTCATTGTTCTGCTCGACCTCCAGTCGCAAAATATAAAGAGTCAGATCCTCCACCGGAGTCACCTCGCAGTGGAATGTGATCTGACCGTCAACCGTGATATTATCGGCTTTTACGCCGGTTTCGCTTGCCGCCATAAAGCAGTCCGCATCAGCACATACAATGTACCAATACTTGCTGTTGGCTAAGAGGGACTCGTCCTGCACAGTCTGAGCTCTGCCGCTCCAGTTCTCGGCCGGCAGAGTAACGGTGATACCGGTATGCTGCGCGCTTTCCAGCAGAGGGGTGATGACCTCCAAAAGCGCGTCAATGCGGGTTAAGGTGTCGAGTTTCCCCTTTTCTGCCAGTGCCCGCAGCTGCTCCATGGTGGTGAGTTTTTTCTCTGCCATATGAGAGCTCCTTTCGGGAAAAAGTAGAAGGGGGACAGGACATCCCCATCCCCCTTCTCAGGCTTTCTTAGGTAGTCTCTTCATCAGAGGCCCCAAAGACCTCGTCCAGCATACTCTTCACTTCGGGATCGGTGGCGACCTCGATGCCATCCAGCTTGGTCTTGTCCGCGCCGGACATCAGGCCGGAGGCGCCGCCAGCTACCACATTAGAGTAGGTGGTGTCCTGAGCAGGAATACCCAGAGCCACAATGTCCTGCTTGGTCACATCGGCGCCCAGCACCACATGACCCTTGTCATCGTTACCGACCTTCTTAAAGCCGGCGCCAACAGCAGTGGTGGTGGGGTGAGTGTAGACAGGAGTCTCCACACCGTCGATCTTGATGTTGCCGTTGGTCTCGGAGGCCTCGACCTTGGTGGCGCCCTCGGAGAGGTCCGTCAGGGCCGCCGCAATCTTGCCGTCAATGGCGGCAATCACAGTGGCATAGGTGTCGCTCTCACCGCCGATGCCTGCGGCAATGGCCTGGAGCTTGCTGATGGCGGAGTTCATCGCAGAGGCGTCATCGGGGTGATCCTGAATCCACTGGGCGATCTCGGTCAGGGTGTCCAGGGAATCCTTGGCGCTCTCAGGAATCAGCTGCGCGGCCAGCTCCTCATTGGCGATGGTACGGGCGCTCTTTCCGGTGTCGGTGCCGATCAGGGTAGCCAGATCAGCGCCGGAGGCCTTGGCGTCCAGAACCACCTTCAGAGCGGTGTCCAGATCAGCCTCGGACACCTGAGCCTTGTAGGCCAGAGCGGCAAGCCCCTTCACCGCCACATCAACACCGTTGACGGCAACAGTGCCGTTAGCAGTGCCGGTGGCGATCAGGATGTCCACCATCTTGTCGGCGATGGACAGCGCTGTGCCGTTGACCTTGATGCCCACCAGAGACTTGGATTCGACCTGGTCGATCTCAGCCTTGGTGCGCTGGGCCAGCATTTTCAGCTGGTCAAGAGTGGTGTGCTTAGACATAAATATGTCCCCCCTTAAAAATATTTGTTTACGGCTCTTCGCCGAAAACAGCATCGAGAATGTCCTCCACCTCTTCGTCGGTGGCGGTATTATCCGGGTCCTCCGGGTCATCGGGATTATCAGGCGGCGTCCAATCGGTTCCAAATGCCTCGTCCAGCGCCTGGTCGACTTCCTCGTCCGTGGCCGTATTCTCTCGGATAACCTCCAAAATCTGGGCTCGGATATCTCCTCCAGAATAGGCAGGCGGAATCAGCTGGGTCGCATCGACGGCATACATGATGCGGCTGGTCAGGCACCAAATGGTGTCCTTCTGCTCCTCACCGTTCACGCCGACATGAAGATTGACTCCCGCCTGTTTCAGACACTCGGCAGGAATGATACAGCGATCGTCGGTCAGCGGTACGGAAAGTTCCACGCTTCCAGCCTTAAAAACGGCTGTCTTGGTGTACCTATCCCAGCTCTGGTCAAAGATGAATTCCACAATGTAGATCTTTTCAGAGTTCTGCACCAGGCTTTCGTCCTTGAGCATGTGGGCGTAGGTTTCTTTCACTGCAATTTCCATAGGTTACACCTCCTCACTGAATAGCCCCGTTCCCGGACAGCTCAAATCGAATGAGATTGACCGTCAAATCCATGGCGGGGTCGCTCTCATTGGTAAAAGTAATAAAGCCTGTCGCGGTGATGTCCTTCGGCTGCACATTGCAGTCGATGAACTCCTCCTTACAGACTTCATCTGCGCTGAGAAAGTATTTGTGGGTCGCAAGGGCCAGGAGCCTGCTGTCAGCTATGGTGATGCTCCCGTCTTTCCATCCGGACGCCGGAATGACCAAATCAAAGGAGATCCCCAGCACATCGCCGGCGCCAGTACCATTCAGGCCATTGTAGACCGAGATGTTGTAGGAGGACCCGTCTGTCAGCAGCACGGTGTAAATATCCGTGGTGCCTGGAGAGTGGTCGCCGCTTGTCAGCTGGATATCGTCAATGCCGACACCAGTGGGCCCCGGCAGCTCGCAGCTGATGTGGCTGTCGTAATACTCGCCGGTGTCGGCGTTCCAAATCCACCAAGTTCCATTTTGAGGCTTGGGCGGCTTTCCACTGTACTGTTCCGCTTTGACGGCGCTGTCTGCGGCGTCGGAGGCGCTCTCCTCTGCGGCGGTCTTTGCCTGTTCCGCGGCAGTCTTGGCACTCTCAGCATCTTCTTTAGCCTGAACAGCGGCCAGGGCATCGTCCTCAGCGCTCTCCTTGGCGGAAAGAGCCTCGTTCTTCGCCGTCTCAGCGGCAGCCTTGGACTCCAAAGCAGAGGTTTCTGAGTTCTTAGCATTGGTCTCGCTGAGCTTAGCGGCGTCCCGGGCAGTTTCGGCAGCCTCCTTAGCAGCCTGAGCCGTCTTAGCATCCGCCGTGGCCTGAGCGCCCAGGGTCTCTACCTCAGTCTTGACGGTCTTGACCCGTTCCTCGGCGGCCTTGGCCTCGGCTGCGCTGAGTGCGGCGGCATTCTTGGCGTCCTCCGCCTCGCGGGACTCCTTGAGGGCGACCGCCTCCGAGTTGGCGGCATTGGTCTCCGACTCCTTGGCCCGGTTTGCCGCGCCGATGGCGTCATCGGAATACTGCTTTGCCAGGTTTTCAGATGCCTTTGCAGCGGTCTCAGAAAGCGCGGCTTTCCCAGCGGAATCCAAAGCCTCAGATGCTTTTTTGGTAGCGGTGTCCGCCTCCGTCTTGGCTTTCTCGGCAGAGGCGGCGGCAGAGTCCTTGGCCGTAGCCGCAAACTCCATGGCGCTGGAGGACTCCTGATTCATGGCGGCCAGGGCGTCGTGGATGGAACCACGCACCTCCTCGCCATAAATCGCCTCCAGGATTTTCTTTAGATAACTGCTGATATCGGCCAAATCAACTCACCCCTTCCTAATCTTCCAGCATCCAGTCGATGGCCAAAATTTCCTCTCCGGACAGGTTCCCTGCGGCATCATCGTACTTCGCCGTCATCAGATCCACCTCATGCTCCATCTCATTGAAGGGAGCCAGCTCGTCGCAAAACTGCTTGAAGTTGGGCGAATCCATTTTGAGGACATAGTTCGGCGCCCCATGCTCGTCCTTACCCTCTTCGCCATACTTCTCAATCAGGCTCCGGCGAATAGCCTCGTACTCCACAAGGGAGTTGGAGAGAAAGCGGTAGTTCCGAGCGGCGATGTAGCCAATCTTATCCCGTCGGGAAAGCAAGGGCTTGAGCGAATGGAGCCGCTCAAACACCTCTGAGTTTTTCAATGTTTTCTTCATGGCATGTCATTCTCCTGTTCCTAAATCGAGACCTTGGACGGTCGCTCCACTAAAATCCACATATCCCTCGAAATACACAACACCGCCGGTGTTTCTCCGGCCAATGGTGATATAGCCTCCACAAGGACTGTAAATGTCAATATAGGGGGCATCGCCCTCGTAATACTCGATGGTCAGCATGTGAAATCGACGGTCCCCATATGGGCCATATAGATTAAAACTTCCATAATCGCTTCCAGCGATGATGTTGAACTCCTCACCATAGAACTGCCCACCCTGAATAACAGGAGAACGAATTTCCGTAGGGCCAATATAAGTAGACCGAATATAGCTTGGCATCTCAATAGAATCGGCCAGCTTATAAGCCCGGTCCGCCCGGTCATAGGCCGTCTCCGCCTCCCACATTGCATCATCCGCCAAATTGTAGGCGTCGTTGGCCATGGAGTAAGCCGGATTGTAGGCAAGATTCGTATTGCTGACACTGGACCAGTCAATCACACTCCCAGCGCCCATGCTGATTTGGCCGTTGATGGTAATGCGGCCTGTGGAGCTGACCGCGAAGGTAATCTCCCCGGTACTCCGATTGGTAATGGTAATACCATAGAGGTCCAGATAGTCGGAGGCAAATTTGGTTCCGTTCATCATACTGTTGCCATAGCGGTCCAGGAAGTCCTCGGCCTGCACCACGCCTTTGAAGTCTCCGGTGGCCGCTACCAGCTGACCGCCAAAGGTCCCATTGGCGCCGGACAGAGTACCCGCAAAAGTGCCCCGCCGGGCATAGAGATTGCCCTGCTCGTCCACGGTGAAGTTGCCATTTCCGATGTCGATGGAGCCCTTTTTCATGGTCAGCGTTCCGGCGTCCAAATCCAGTATCACATTGGAGTTATAATCTCGGATGACGCCCACCCGGAGCACATTACCATTAAGCACGCCGGCAGTGATGTAGTCCGCCACAATGGCGCCGTCCATGGTGATGGCCAGCCCATAGGTCTTTCCTCCATCGTTGGAGTAGCCCAGACCGTTCATGTTCCACTTCCAGAGCTTGTCGGCCTTGGTGTAGTCCCGGACATTGGAAATATACAAAGTGTCTGAGCCATATTCATCCCGGGTAATGGTGATGTAGCCCGTAGTGGCCATGTTCATGATCTCGGTGGCATTCTCCTGAGCCTCCTTGAGAATGGAATGGGCCTTGGGGAGATTGTCGATCTTCTCCAGCACCGCGGCGTTGGTCTGGTTGTTGACGCTGGTAAGACTGACCTGTACGGAATCCCCCATTTTGAACTGGGTGTTCTCCGGATGGTCCAATGGGATCTCCAGCTTGGTCACCGGAAACAGGCGGTCCAAACCGTGGGGACGGGAGATGACCCGGATCTCGTCCAGCAGCTTGACCGCCTCGGTGTTCACATCCAGATAGTGCAGGTCCAGGGCACTCAGCTCCAGCTCCAGATTGTCAAACTGAAGGTCGGCCAAATACTCCTTGGCCTTCTCCAGCAGAACCGCCGGGTCGCTTACATCGTCCCAGGTAACCGTCTTGACGATCCAGCCATAGTTCTTGACCGCCTCGTCTAACTGGACATATAGACTTCCGTTGTTCACGCTCTCTACCGTCAAATAGGCGTCCAGCGCCTCGATGGGGCTCTCGTCCAGCCGATTGCCAAGGGGTACGATGGCCGTGGCGTACTCGGAAGAATCCCAGTTTCGGGTAAAATCAATAAGGTTGGAGCCGAACTGAATAACCTGACTGCAAGTGTCGGGATAATCCTCCAAATAGTCCAGATAGCGCACTCCATCCACCTTCCGAACCCGGAGATGACCACCATAGGTTTCCACCAAGGCGTTGAGCAGTTCCATGGTCTTCTCATAATTGGTGTAGTAGGTGGGGAAGTTTTCATCCACCACTGTCACCGCGCCAATGATAAACTGCCGGTTGGCGCCGACCTTAGCATTGTGGACGGAGATCAGCTGCTCCAGATACTCCCGGACAGACTTTCCCGCATACTCCGCCGGAGGCTGCACCGAGTCGTTGAAGTAAGCCAGCTCCCCCTCGCAGTAGAGCACCCGGTTGTTCCAGAAATCCTTGCTCTCCGAAAGGACACGCCCCGACCAGATCTCTTCCCCATGCTTTTTCACGGAGATCTCCGTGACCATACGAACAATAGTATCGTAAGCCTTGTTGGTGTGAGGAAGCGTCATTTCAAGGGAGCCGGCCGCGCTGTCCTCCAGCGTTAGCTTGGGGGTCACGACCTTCATATCATCCAGCGAGAACACATCGTTGTAGATGCACACGCCATCTGCATAAATGCTATACATCGGTCACAACCTCCCTACTCTGAAGTCCACGGAGACCGTTCCGGTCCCGGTGTCACACCACAGCTCCAGGGTAGCCCCCTGGTCGCCGAAGAACACAAACTCCGGGAACTGGATGGTTCCGTCGGTGAGCAGCTTGGTTTCGTCCAGCCCCAGGGTAGGGTTGACAAACCGGATATGCACACCCCGCTTGTCTGAGCTGCTCACAAAGAACTGCGGACAGACCGGAGCCCTTCCAAACAGATCCGCGGCCAGCTTGACAGTCTTCTTAGCGGTGGTCACGGTGATGTTCTTGAACAGGGCAGGCCGAATCACGCCATTTTGAAAGTTGAAAGGGTCCCACAGCCAGTCGTCCGTCGAAGACAAGAGCGACCACTTGTAGGGCCCCACATCATAGTCAATGGTGATGCGCGACCAGTCCTTTTCCGACTTCCAGGCATTGACGGTGAACCGCCCTTCGTAGAAATACTCCGGGTCATCCTCCAGCACCGCACGTAACTTTTGCCCGTGCAGGTGATCCATGATGTCGGAATAGGCCATGTGCCAGGGTTTGAAGTCGTTCATCACAATAAACTCAATCGAACCCGTCCGGTTCTGATACACCGGATACCCGGTGAGAGACTGGGATAAGTCGATCACCCCATCCCCACCGGGTATATCCAGCGTCGTCACCTTCTGTGCGGGAGGATTGAATAGAGGCCGAGAGGCGGGGACAAGCCGCCAGTCGTCCCAAGAGTTTTTGTCCCCAAAGGTAACCGAATGGTACAAAGCTTAGTTCCCCCTTCCTCTTCGAGCCGCCCTCTGCCCAAGGGCATTGTCCATGGGTCCTGCCATCTCGCCGACCAGAGTGCCGGTATCCAGCACGACCCGCATCCGTTCCATTCGCTCCGTCATCTCCGCCATTTCGCTGCGAAGAGCACGGAGTTCCTCCACGACGTCATTGTTGTCCACATTGACCGTCGTTCCGCCATTTCTGCCAGATTCAGCAAATGCCAAACTAGCCTGTCCGGCAAGTCCAATGGTCCGCTGCGGATAGAATAGACTGTTGAGCTGCTCCGCACCATGCATCACATTAGAAAGGTCAAGTACGGGACGAATTGTAGGCTGGGTATCCATGTCGCCATTGAGAAGGTCTGCCACAATGGACATGGCGTTGGAGAGCCCATCCGTCGCATAATCCGCCATATTAGCGCCTGCGGCATAGGATTTCTCCGCATAATCCGCAAGACCATTCACAAAGCCGAGGCCCGTGAAGTTACCCAGCTCCCGGAAAACCCGGGAGGGAGAGTTGATCTCCAGTGTGCTCTTGACTGCCTCCACACCGGCGAGCGCCATATTGGTCAACTCGTCCAGGAAAGTGGATTTCGACATGGCAACGCCCTGCGCAAGACCAGCGGGAATCTGTTGACCTGTTTCGGTCCATCCGGCTTCGGACAGGATCTTTGTGGCAACCGCAGTCATTTCCTTCATCTCGGCCTCGGTGTCCTTTTTGATCAGGCCCACGTTTTCCGCAAACTCTTGACGGAGCGACGCCAGCTGACTGCTGGTATCTGCCTCCAACTGAGCCATTTCTTCCTGCCAGGTAAGCCGATACTCCTCCAGTTCCACTTCGGCATCGACGCGCAGCTGAGCGATTTGCTCCTGGGTTTCGATGCGCATACCTTCCAGCTCACTGACGGCCTGTTCCCGGGCCTGAGTATGCTTGATGGACCAGAGAGACACGTACTTCTCCAGTTCATCGTCGCTCATGGAGTTGAGCGCCCGGATCTCCTCGATAGCGGAGGGTCCCATCTCCTGGAGCTCGGAAATCAACTCCGAGTCAACGCCCCTTGCAGAGAGCTGACCCAGAATATCCTGCCACTCGCCAAACTCCTGGACCTGCCCCTCCAGATTCTTCATCAGCGTGCCACTGCTGACCGCCTCCTTCTCCGTCACCTCGTCAAAGAGGCCGTAGGACTGATAGAGGCTGTTGGTACGGGACTCCACAGCGTTCTGGTACTGGTCATTCAGAGACTGAATATCCCGTTCCAGCTGCTCATTGATGGATTGGACTTTGTTGGCATACTCCTGCTCCAGCTGAATGCGCTTCTGATTGGCGGATTCCTGAACCTCCTGCACATCGGCGATGTACTGCTGCTGAGCCTCATAGATCTCCTTCTCCAGCTGATAGACCTTCAAGTCCATCTCCTCGCGCTCTTCCGTACCGGCTGCATACCGGCTCTGGACGCGCTTATAGGCCGCCAGTTCATCGGCAAGGCTCATTCGACCGTAGTTCTTTTCCTTCTCGATCCAGTCCATGGAGTTCTGATAGGACTCGTCCACAAGCTGGTTACGAAGGGTGTAGACCTTCCGGTCGATCTCCATCCGCTCTTCGCTGCCTTCCATGTATCGGGACTGCATCCGCTCATAGGCGGCCAATTCCTCCTCGGTGCTCAGGCGGTTGTAGTATTTCTCCTTCTCGATCCAGTCGATGGAGGCCTGATAGGTGGACGCCACCAGTTCATTTTGAAGTCGATAGACCTCACGGTCGATCTCCTTGCGCTCCTCAGAACCGGCTTTGTACTGCTTCTGAAGATTCTCCCATCCGGCCAGCTGATCTTTCAGGCTCAGCTCGTCGTAATAGGTCTTCTCGTCGACCCAGTCCTTCCAGGCGTCGATACCCTTGTTGCTGACATCGATAACTTCCCCAATCATGTTGGAGGTCGCCTGGGCGGCCGGGACGATGCTGTTGTTCACGCCAATGGCCAGACCCTCGCCGATGTTCTCGCCCAGGTAGATAAACTCCCGGGAAGGAGAATGGCTGTCCAGGGCCTTCTTCGCCGCGTTGAGCGCGGCCAGACCCAGGCTGCGACCCGCGGAACTGGAGGCACTGAACTTAGACCGGATACCATTGACGAAACCCTGACCGGCATTCTCGCCAGCGGTCTCGAACTCGGGTTTCATACTGTTGATTTTGGACGCGGCCGCCGTAACCACCGTCCCCATCGCTGTTTTCACAGTGTTGGAGGACGAGGTGATCGTGGTTCCAATGTTTCGCATCATCCCCTCGATCGCGTCTTCAATCACAATGACTTTGGTATCCACAATGTTTGCCATCGACTCCACGAGCGTCTCCATGGCGGAACTCGCCACGGAAATGTTTGATGTGATGGAGCCGCTGACTGAAGACAACATGCTGACCACGGCGCTGTTAATGGTGTCGCCGCAGTTGTAGAAGGCCTCGGTGAACCCGGAGATCCCGGTATCACCCATCTTCTTCATACTGTCGGCGAAATTAGTCAGACCGCTGGTATTGATGCCATTGACGCCCTCCGCCAGGTCGATCAAATCCCAGACCTGGGTAATGACGTCGGATAGTTTGCCAATGTCGATGCCGGAAACCTCATTGTAGTAATCCTTCATAGAGGAGCCAAACTTAGAGATATCCGCGCCGAAGGAGGCCAAAGTCTGGTCTCCGCCGAACCACTGGTCAAACAGACTGCTGTCGGGAAGACCTGTCGCCAGATTGGACAGAGCGCTTGCAGCATTGGCCGAGGCCGTCACCGCTTCCGGTTTCACGTCCTTGATGGCCTCCGCATAGGCGGCCAGATCCGCTCCAAAGGCAGTAAGGTCATCTCCAAATGCGGCAAGATCGGTTCCTCCTGTGAAGAAGGAGACCAATCCGCCGGTATTGGGCAGCGTGTTCGCCAGTTCCACCAGGGCTTGCCCGGCGGAGGCAGAGCTCTCCACTGCGGTCGGATTGATGTCAGCCACAGCATCGCTGTAAGACTTCATCGCCGCGCCGAAGGGGATAATGCCGGCGGCAAAGGTTGCCAAGTCATTGCTTCCGTTGAAGAAAGCCATGACGCCGCCAACATTGGGCAAATCGGCCTGGAGCTGCGCCAAGGACTGGGCGGCAACGGCGGAGGCAGTAATGGCCTCAGCCTTAATATCTGCCACAGCCTCTCCATAAGATTTCATAGCTTGGCCGAAGGGCACGATACCCTCTGCAAACTTGCCGAGGTCATTCCCACCGGTGAAGAACTCCATCACCCCGCCCACACTGGGAAGAGATGCCTGGAGCGCAGCAAGCGCCTGAGCCGCAGTCACAGAGGCGGATACCGCCCCCGTATCCATTCCGGTCACAGCATCGGCATAAGCCTTCATGCCCTCTCCAAAGGGAAGCAGGCCATTTGCAAAGGTCTCCAAATCGTTTCCACCGGTAAAGAAGTCCACCACGCCTCCAATATTAGGCAGTGAACTTTGCAGCTCTGCAAGAGCTTTCGCCGCCGTAGCGGAGGCCGTAACTGCTTCGCTGTCCATACCGGTCACACTGTCGGAATAGGACTTCATCGCCTCTCCGAAGGGCACCAACTGATCGCCGAAAGTTTCCAGGTCATTATCGCCGGTAAAGAAGGCTACCAAGCCTCCGGTGTTGGGGATGGTGTTTGCCAATTCCACAAGAGTTTTTCCGGCAACAGCCGAGTTAGCAACAGCATCTCCATCCAGACCACTAACCGATTTTGAATAATTCTTCATGGACTCGCCGAAGGAGGCCAACTGGTCGCCGAACGTCGCCATGTCATTATCACCAGCGAAGAACGCAACAACCCCTCCCGTGTTCGGAAGTGTGGCTGCCAGTTCGGACATGGCCTGCCCGGCGATGGCAGAGTTCTTCACTGCGTCCACATCCAACCCGGTCACAGCGTCGGAGTAGGCTTTGATTGCCTCACCGAATGGCACCAGTTGATCGCCAAAGGCGCTCATATCATTGTCGCCGGTGAAGAAAGCAACAGCCCCTCCTGTGTTCGGAAGTGTAGCCGCCATTTCTGCCATAGCCTTACCCGCGGTAGCTGCATTGGTCACAGCATCGGTATCCAGCCCCTTGATGCTTGCCGCAAACTTCATCATGGACTCGCCGAAACCAACCAACTGGTTTCCAAACTCGCCCATATCATTCTCCCCGGCAAAGAAACCAACAATGCCGCCACTGTTGGGCAGCGTCGCGGCCATCTCCGCCAAGGTTTTTCCAGCGATTGCCGCCGTGCTGACCAAATCACCGTCAAGCCCGGTAATACTGTTGGAGAACCT
>ENA-OZXA01000541-OZXA01000541.1-human-gut-metagenome-genome-assembly--contig:-NODE-541-length-12362-cov-5.132526_pt1 | contig 12362 bp, 13 predicted proteins | sample MGYA00244853_ERZ654090 | MGnify/ENA primary metagenome ERZ654090 (study PRJEB26926, sample SAMN06164943) | human gut metagenome | biome: ENVO:00009003; feature: ENVO:2100002; material: ENVO:00002003...
ATACGAGATCATGCCTAGTCTCGTGGGCTCGGAGATGTGTATAAGAGACAGTCATTTACCATGAGAACTGCCATAATACCCAGACGAACTTTACTTTCAAATGCCTTATTTATATTTTGAAATGCTTCTATCATCTATTATTTTTTCCTTTCGTACTGTAAATAAAACAACATGCCATACAAAATATGGAATCCACCAAAACCAATTGTCCAAAACATTAAGCCATGTCCTTCAAAGAAACAGTCTGCAATACCCAGACAAAGAAAAGCATATCCTAACCATGCTACATTGGAGTAAGTGAACTTAGACACATTGACCAAAGAAAGTCCATAGAAAAGTAACATCACAGAAGATACCAGTCCGTAATGTTCATGTAGCAATAAGGCTATACAGAACAACCCTCCCGTCAACAACGGCAATGAAAAATTCCATGCAATGCGATAGGTTAGTTTACTGAATAGCTTTTGTTGCATCTTCTTGGCCTTATACCAGGACAAGATACAGGCGGTAACGACTGAAACAGTCAAAACCAGTGAAGCAACCATTATTAGTCCTTCCCTATTATCTCCTGATCTTAATAACTGACCGGCCACATAAGCACCGGCTAATGCATACACTCCGGCCAAGACAGCCGTCATTCCACTGAGAGATACGAACTTGGAAGATCTTTCCATCAATTCTTTTATCTCATTTACTGATTCTATCGCTTTATTCTTATCCATATACAAAAAGTACTTTGTGGTGCAAAGTAAAATATAAAAAATGAAAGGAACAAAGAATATCGAGAAAAAATATATTCAATGAAGATTAAGCCGCATAAGAATTACTATATTTGCAATCAACCAAATATCAACAGTCATAGCCTAATGATGAAACAATTAATTGCTTGTTGCGGATTAGATTGCGAAAGTTGCGATGCCCGCATAGCTACTGTCAGAGATGACAATGAGTTAAGAGAAAAAACAGCCCAACTGTGGAGTGAGTTGAATAACATACCGGAGATTACGGCAGATACCATTAATTGTATGGGATGTCGTGTGGATGGGGTGAAAACGATGTATTGCAGCGATATGTGCGCAATTCGCAAATGCGTAAACGAAAAAGGATTTAACACCTGTGGTGACTGTAAAGAATTGGATAACTGCCAGATAGTTAGTCCTATTTTTCAGCATACTCCCAGTGCTAAAGAAAATCTTCTATAACATTGTAGTTGATAAATTTGCACTGCCAACAAAACATTGATAACCATGCATAAATACACTGAAATAAAGAGCATCATTTTATCTCTATTCTATTTAAGTTTTTTCGTACTTTTCAGCTCATGCTCTTCTACCCACACTCCGTTTGCTGTGGTAGATACAAATAGAACATTGGAGTACACTATGGATGGAAAACACTTGTTTACTTACAATTATGCAGTAACTTATCCTCCACAGGGTGTAGATACTGTTTATAAACGAAGCGGATTCATCCATCCTTTACGTACGTTGGAAGGTGAGGTACTGACCAATTGTTCCCCATCCGACCATTATCACCATTTCGGCTTGTGGTATGCCTGGACAAAAACCACATTCGAAGAAAATGAAATTGACTTCTGGAATCTCTATAAGAAACAAGGTACGGTTCGTTTTCGGCAATTCGTTGAAGTGCAACCCGATGGTTTTTCCGCAGTACTCGACCATGTGGTATATCCCGACTCCACAAAAGAAAAAATAGCGATGACCGAGCAACTGAAAATCCGTGTGGGAAAACCCCAACAACGGGGATATTACATTGACTATCACACCACGCTTCGTTGTGCCACTTCTGCCCCGGTAGTATTGGAAAGCTACCGCTATGGAGGCATTTGTATCCGTGTATGCGAAAGTTGGAATGGGCAGACAGCCGAGATGCTCACATCCGAAGGGCTCGACCGTAATAATGCCGATGGATCACTGGCCCGTTGGTGCTACTTTCAAAAGAAACCCGGCAAGGACGATGCCTGTATCCTGATTGTTCCTTACCCTTCCAATCTAAACTATCCCGAACCGATACGCGTATGGGATGATAAAGCCAATAATTCCCGGGGCGACCTGATGTGGAACTTCTCTCCAACCAAACGCCAGTCATTTACTTTGCATCCCGATCAGGAATTGCGTCTTTCTTATCGGATCTATGTGCTGGATGAATCGATAAACGCCTCTACTGCCGAGGCACTTGCAAAAGAGGTTATCTAATTGTATTCTTTTTCCGATTCATCAATTTATGCACCTATAAACTGATGAATCGGAAAAGCATTTTTATCGTGATACCCTTCCCGATGTATTTCCTTGCATCAGGCTCTCTACTTCCTCCACCGTCACATGATTAAAATCACCGTATACGGTATTCTTTAATGCAGAGGCTGCCAGAGCATATTCCAATGCTTTCTGATCATTATCCGGATACATTATGAGACCATAAATCATGCCACCGACAAAAGCATCACCGGCACCCACGCGGTCCACTTCGCATTCGATATCATAAATACCTGTATGTTTCAATGTGCTATCTGAATAGAGAACGGCAGCCAGCAAATTATGATTGGAAGTAATGGAATTACGAAGTTCCAGAAATGCCTTCTGGCAACGAGGAACAAGTTCCACCACCCGACGACCGAACTCTTCAAAGGCAGAAAGGTTTGCTTCAAACGTAGTATCCGCAGCATCTACCGCTTTGAAACCGACAGGCTGTATGCCAAGTATCTCTTTATATTCCGGTTCGGCACCGAAAATAACATCACTATATTGTACTAAAGGTTGCATGACTTCGGCAGCAGAACTCCCATAGTTCCAAAGTTTCTTACGGAAATTCAGGTCACAGGAGATAGTCAATCCCATACGGTCAGCTATTTCAAGAGCCTCACGACATGCATCGGCACCATCTTGTGACAAAGCAGCAGCAATACCCGACCAATGAAACCAACCGGCATCAGAGAATATCTTTTCCCAATCAATCATGCCCGGACGCAAAGTAGCAAAAGAAGAGCCTTCACGGTCGTAAACCACATTAGAATTACGGAATGCCGCACCACTTTCCAGGAAATAAAGCCCCATGCGCTTACCACCAAAAACAATACCTTCCGTACCTAAACCGTTAGCACGGAGCGAAGCTATACAGGCACGTGCCACAGCATTGTCCGGCAGGCGGGTTACGAATTCTGTGGAAATACCAAAGTTAGCCAACGAAACGGCCACATTTGCTTCACTGCCACCGTAAGTGGCTATCATCTGATTGGTTTGTGAAAAACGTAGGAAATCAGGAGCAGTAAGCCTCAGCATTACTTCACCAAAGGTGACTACTTTCTTATTTGTGGTAATTTGTTTCTTGTTCATACGATGTCAATAATAAAGATTAACTAAACTGCAAAGTTGTATTTTTATTCCAAGCAAACGCAAAGATATAATAATATTTATTGGCGGAAAAGCAGGGATAAAATAGAATCATCAGATTTGTTGTAACTTTGCAAAGTTTTAACTGATATAACAAACAGAATGAGTTCATTGAAGAAAATTCCCTCTCCTTTAGTATCTCTCCTGCCCATCGTACTGTTGGTAGGAATGTTATTTGCCACAATACATACATTCGGAAGCGATGCCTTGGGAGGAGGAAGCCAGATTTCCCTGCTGACCACTACAGCTTTCTGCGTATTTATAGGAATAGCTTTTTACCGGGTTCCCTGGAAAGATTACGAACTCGCCATTACGAATAATATTGCCGGAGTTGCCACTGCCATCATCATTCTGCTGATTATCGGTGCACTGAGCGGTGCATGGATGATAAGCGGCATCGTCCCTACCCTTATATATTATGGTATGCAGATTATCCATCCCGATTTCTTCCTGGCATCCACCTGCATCATCTGCGCACTGATTTCCGTGATGACGGGTAGCTCGTGGACCACAATCGCCACTATCGGTATTGCCTTGATGGGCATCGGCAAAGCACAGGGCTTCAATGAGGGTTGGATAGCGGGAGCCATCATCTCCGGCGCCTACTTCGGTGATAAGATTTCTCCATTGTCAGAAACCACCATACTCGCTTCTTCCATAACGGATGTACCTTTGTTCCGGCATATACGTTATATGCTGATTACGACTACGCCGTCATTGATTATCACACTCGTTATCTTCACCGTGATGGGTTTTGTCATCGAAACGCACTCTACGGAACACATGGCCGACTTTGCCGTTTCGCTGAAAGATACATTCACCATCACTCCCTGGCTGCTGATTGTACCCATAGTGACCGGAATACTTATTGCGCGGAAGACTCCGTCCATCATCACCTTGTTCCTCTCTACTCTGCTGGCAGGGATATGCGCTATCATCTTCCAGCCGGAATTGCTTCGGGAAATTGCCGGAGAGAGTAATATATTTAAAGGCGTAATGATGACATTCTACGGAAGCACCAGCCTGGACACGGGAAACACGATGCTGACCGACCTTGTCTCCACCCGTGGCATGGCGGGCATGATGGATACGGTCTGGCTGATACTTTGTGCCATGTGTTTCGGCGGCGCAATGACGGCAAGCGGCATGCTGGGCAGCATTACATCCGTCTTCGTACGCTTCATGAAAGGCAGGGTCAGTGTGGTGGCCTCCACCGTTTGTTCGGGATTGTTTCTCAATCTCACCACTGCCGACCAGTATATCAGTATCATCCTTACCGGAAATATGTTCCGCAACATTTATGAGAAAAAAGGATATGAGAACCGGTTGCTGAGCCGCACAACGGAAGATGCCGTCACCGTCACTTCGCCTCTGATACCTTGGAACACCTGTGGAATGACGCAGGCAACGATATTGAACGTATCTACGCTGACGTACCTTCCCTATTGCTTTTTCAACATTATCAGCCCGCTGATGAGCATCCTGGTTGCAGCCATCGGATATAAAATTGTGAAGCGTCCCGTGAACAATCCCGAATAAAGGTTGTTTTGCAATAAACGAACAAGAATCGTAAAACCTAAACATTAAAGAATTATGAAAAAGTTTATTGCATTAGTAGCATTAGTAATGATGAGTGCGGCAACGACCGCCATGTATGCACAAGAAAGTAGAGCGGAACGCCGCGCAGACCGTAAAGCTCAGAGAGACGCAGAACGCGCCCGCATGAAAGCTGAAGAACAAGTGGCCGACGCCATTTCGTATGATGACGCTGTGGCAGCATTGAAAGCCCACCAGTTTGTACTGGAAGCTGACCAGGTGATGTTCCGCAACGGACAGACGGCTTTCGTAAACTCCAACACCAACTTCGTATTAGTGAACCAAGGACGTGGTACCGTGCAGGTAGCATTCAACACTGTATATCCCGGTCCTAACGGTATCGGTGGTGTAACTGTGGACGGAACAACCTCGGATATGAAGATTACTACTGATAAAAAAGGTAATGTAAATTGCCAGTTCAGTATTCAGGGTATCGGTATTTCGGCACAGATTTTCATTACGCTGACCAACGGTGGCAACAATGCCAGTGTAACCATCAGCCCGAACTTCAACTCCAACACTATGACGTTGAGCGGTAATCTGGTTCCGTTAGACCAATCCAGTATCTTCAAAGGACGTTCCTGGTAAAGCCCTTTACAATATATATATTTCCACTCCGCTGCAAAGGTGCCTTTTAGGGATTATTTGCAGCGGAGTTTTTTGTGATAAATACGAATCAGCAGACAGCTCCCCATAGGATCGGAAAGGGACGAAAGCCGGACTGTAATGGTCAAGATATATGAGAGAGACAGGATAAGGTTATAGATAAGCATAGAATCAATACGGATGATGACTATCATCAATACGGATGATGACTACCATCAATGCCGATGATGACTACCATCAATGCCGATGATGACTATCATCAATGCCATTGATGGTATGCCAATCTATATCCTTATCCTGTCTTTGTCATATACCTTGACCATTACAGCCCGGCTTCCAACCCATCCGAACAAAAAAAGGAGTAGTTCATTTCATTCTGCCTCTGTTTGCATTATCTTTGTACCCGATATGAGAGAATTTATCATCGCCGACAATCAGGACATCACCAAAGCAGGTATGATGTTCTTACTTAGCAAGCAAAAAGACACTGCCTTGTTGCTGGAAGCGGACAACAAAGGAGAATTGGTTCAGCAACTGCGCCTGCATCCGCAAGCAGTGGTTATACTGGACTATACCTTGTTTGACTTTTCCGGAGCAGACGAGCTGATTGTATTGCACGAACGATTTAAGGAAGCCGACTGGTTGCTTTTCTCGGATGAGTTAAGTGTAGAGTTTTTGCGGCAAGTGCTGTTCAGCAGCATGTCGTTCGGGGTAGTATTGAAAGATAATTCAAAAGAAGAAATACTGTCTGCACTGCAATGCGCCTCAAGGAAGGAACGGTTCATCTGCAATCATGTAAGTAACCTGTTGCTGTCCGGCAGCAGTGTTGCTCCCGCCCGCCCCGTGCCGAAAGATGATTTACTGACCCCGGCGGAACGTAGCATACTGAAAGAAATAGCTTTAGGAAAAACAACCAAAGAGATTGCGGCGGAAAGAAATCTCAGTTTCCACACCGTAAACAGCCACCGCAAAAATATATTCCGCAAGTTAGGGGTGAACAATGCCCACGAAGCTACAAAATATGCGATGAAAGCGGGAATTGTCGACTTGGTGGAATACTATATATAAGGGAGTTTTCAGACACAGATTTCTCCGCTACCGATACATATCCGGGAAGCCTCGTCATAAACTACGCCGAATTGTCCCGGAGCTATGCCTTGCAGATTATCAGAAGAAATGATACGGTAGTTCCCTCCTTCCTGTACTAATTTTCCTTTCATAAACTCCGGCGTGTGCCTGATTTTAAAAGTAACATCCACTTCTTCAGCCTCCTGCCAGGGATTTTCCGTTATAAAATGGAAATCGTGCATTCGGAATTCACGACCGTATTGCCACTGTGTGTCATATCCGCGAGAAACATAAAGCACATTTTCTTCAATATCCTTCCGAATAACAAACCAGGGACCGCCACTCAGCCCCAGACCTTTACGCTGTCCGATAGTATGGAACCAATATCCGCGATGCGTACCAATCTTCTTACCGCTTTCCCACTCCACAATGTCCCCTTCACGCTCGCCAAGGAAACGGCGGACAAAGTCATTATAGTTAATCTTGCCCAAAAAGCAGATGCCCTGGCTGTCACGGCGGCGGGCAGTGGGCAATCCTGCCGTGCGGGCAATGTCCCGTACTTCCTGTTTCATCAGCCCACCCAAGGGGAACATTAGTTTGGAAACTTGCAGGTAATCAATCTGGGCAAGGAAATCGGTTTGGTCTTTTACCGGGTCTACGGCTGTACCCAGCCATATCTTCCCGTCTTTACTGACGGTAGTGGCATAATGCCCGGTAGCGGTAAAGTCAAATTCCTTCCCTACCTTCTGCTCGAAACAGCCGAATTTGATGAACCGGTTGCACATCACATCAGGATTGGGAGTCAAGCCGCGACGGATTTTATCAATGGCATAGGCAGCCACCTGTTCCCAATATTCATTCTGCAAATCTATCATCTCCAAAGGCAAGCCATAACGGCGGGCAACAACCAAAGCCATCTCCCAATCTTCTTCGGCCGAACAATCCATAAATTCGGCACCGTCCATTCCTATCTTAATGTAAAAGAGGGACGGACGGTAGCCTTGTTCACAAAGAAGGTGTACGACAACAGAACTGTCGACACCTCCTGATAATAAAACAGCAATATTCATTTAGTTAAGGAGTAGTTATTGTTCTTTCAAATTTTATCTAATGCCTGAGACAAGTCGTCCAGCAAATCGGCAATGTGTTCCGTGCCGATGGACAGACGGATAGTTCCCGGCTTGATGCCTTGTTCTTCCAGTTCCCGCTCATTCAGTTGTGAGTGGGTGGTGGTGGCGGGATGAATGACGAGAGATTTGACATCCGCCACATTCGCCAGAAGCGAGAATATCTGCAAGTTATCAATAAAAGTATGCGCCTCTTTCACTCCGCCCTTCACTTCAAAGGTAAAGATGGAACCGGCACCATTGGGGAAATACTTCTCATACAAAGCATGGTCCGGATGTTCCGGCAATGACGGATGATTGACCGCCGCCACTTTAGGATGCTTCTTCAGGAAATCAACCACCCTCAAGGCATTTTCCACATGGCGTTCCACACGGAGGGACAGCGTTTCCAGTCCCTGCAACAGAATGAATGCGTTGAACGGGCTAATAGTAGCCCCCGTGTCACGAAGCAGTACGGCGCGGATACGTGTGACATAAGCCGCAGGCCCCGCAGCATCCGTAAACCGTACACCATGATAACAAGGTTCCGGTTCCGTGAGTTGGGGGAACTTACCGGAAGCCACCCAGTCGAACTTACCGCTATCCACAATCACACCTCCCAATGACGTGCCATGACCGCCGATGAACTTCGTAGCGGAGTGGACTACGATATCCGCCCCGTGCTCTATGGGACGTATCAGGTAAGGAGTACCGAACGTATTATCAATAATCAATGGAATCCGGTGGCGATGGGCAATTTCGGCAATGGCATCAATATCAATGATATTGGAATTGGGATTGCCCAGGGTTTCGATAAATACGGCTTTCGTATTCTCCTGTATCGCATTCTCAAAGTTTGAAAGCTCCGTAGGGTCTACAAAAGTGGTAGTCACTCCGTAGGCCGGCAAAGTATGCGCCAACAGATTATAGGTACCTCCGTAGATGGTCTTGGCTGAGACAATATGATCTCCGGCACGGGTGATATTCTCAAAAGCATAAGTAACGGCAGCAGCTCCTGAGGCAACCGCCAATGCAGCAACGCCACCTTCCAGTGCAGCCACACGAGCCTCAAACACGCCTTGTGTGGAGTTTGTCAGCCGACCGTAAATATTACCCGCATCTTGCAGACCGAAGCGTGCGGCAGCATGGGCTGAGTCACGGAATACGTATGAAGTAGTTTGGTAAATGGGCACGGCGCGCGCATCGGTAGCCGGGTCGGGCTGTTCTTGTCCTACGTGGAGTTGAAGCGTCTCAAAATGCAATTTCTTTGTTTCCATTGTCTTTGTATTTTTAGGATTAATTGATTGAGCGCAAAGATAATGGGATGTCCTGATATGGGCAATGACATAAGATAGGGAATTTTATACCACATTTATGGTAGATAAACAAACTATTCGCTAAATTTGCAACGAAAACCAAACGATAGATACAGATGAGAAGAAGGAATATACAGCTTTTCCTACTATTGGGAGTCCTCGCAATGACAAGTTTATTCTCTTGTGGAGTAGACCGTTGGCCGGAATATTACAAATGGACCGGGCGTGATCTATGGATAGACAGCGTCATGAGAGAAGAATATCTGTGGTTTGAAGACATCCCCAACACAAAGGACCTGAACTACTTCCTTGAACCAGATGCTTTTTTGAAGAAAATAATATCCCCACTCGATAAAGGATACTCCAGCGTAGATACGCTGTATGCTACCCCATTGCCAAGTTATGGTTTCGACTATACGCTGTATAGTATAGTTGGTAATGACACTGCTTTTAATGCGCTGATTACTTATGTAATACCCGGTTCTCCTGCCGCCGAAGTTGGTTTAAAACGGGGTGAGTGGATTATGAAAGTCAACGATGACTTTATCACCAAGAAAACTGAAGAATTATTGAAAGAAGGTGAAAGCCGGAAGTTATTAATGGGAGAATATAGTGCACAGGAAAATGAAGCAGGGGAAACAGAAGGTGTCATTACTTCCTATGGTGAAGCCAACCTACCCGCTTCCCGCCCCGTGGAAGACGTTACGATACCCGCCTATGATGTTCTCACCGGTGGTGTAGGTTATCTGGCATACAATAGTTTCAGTGCAGAAGATAATAGTGAATTGCTTCGACTCTCCCAATACTATAAAGAGAACAATGTGAAAGAGTTCGTTCTCGACTTACGCTACAATGCCGGTGGAGCAATGGATTGTGTACAACTTCTGGCAACGATATTAGCACCTGCAGATAAATTAGGCAGTACCCTCGCTTCACTGGAATACAGCCAAAAGCAGATGTCCAAAGACCGGGAACTCACTTTCGACAACCAGCTTTTGCAAGGAGGTAACAATTTAAATCTATCGAAAGTATATATCCTGACAAGCAGTACTACTGCAGGCGCCGCAGAAATGCTGATCAACTGCCTGAAGCCTTATATGACCGTAGTACTTGTGGGTGCCACAACTAAGGGAGAAAACGTAGCAACAGCCAGTTTCTCCAGTGATAAGTTCCAGTGGATTCTTCGCCCCGTTGTATGCGAGGTATTCAATTCCGAAGGCAAGGCTGATTATTCCACTGGCTTTACTGCAGACTATGCAGTCAATTCCCTACAAGACTTTGCAAAAGTACTGCCCTTAGGTAATCCTAATGAAGAAATGTTGAGTGCAGCATTAGGAATTATCGACGGCAGCATCGTACTTCCGGAACCGGAGCCAGAACCGGAGCTCGAAACCCAAATGAAGGCGGTGAAAAGTGTGAAAGTAAAACGCACCTTCCGCAACGGTCTTATCGTTAAATAAACCAGAATGAAGAAAAATATTCTCATAGCATTGCTATTCATAGGAGGATTGACGGCTTGTAATGATAGTGATAACGAACAACCGGAAAATTTAGAATCCGTAAATATCTTTGTCTGTAGTGACGAATTAGCAATACCAAATGCCCTTGGATATCCTGTAACTAATTTCTCACAAATAAAATTATCGGAGATTAAGACAGGAGACGCACAGCCGGTTACTCTCACTCAAACTTATGACTATGAAGCTGGTCGGATAGCAAGCTTTACATCTCTACAGAAGTTTGCAGCCGGAGGAGAATCCTTTGAAATAGAGAACATTACCGATGTTATTTATGAAGATCACAAAGTAATAGTTACAGATGAAATCAACAATGTATCTACATATACACTGAATGATAAAGGATATGCCGTAAGTTGTGTACGTCAGGAAATGGATGGGAAAGTACGCTCTTACACATTCAGTTATCTCACCAATACAGCCGGAAAATATTTTCTTAAGAACATAACAGAAACACTGAATGGAGATCGAATTTATTCCACAATCAATATTGATTATAACAATTATAGAGCATTACGCATCACCCAGCAGATTGATGTTTATGAGCAAACGTATATAGCCAGCACACCTGCTGATAATGAAATTGCCAACACGTCAGAGATTCCATATCTATTCTTGACAGATCTATATCCCCTTTCATTCCACTCGGTAGCCATTTACGGGAAGTTCTTGGGAGATGCATACAATACTCTGATTACTAATCTCAGGCCAGAGGATAACAGTGAAAGTAACGAAACCACGACTTATAAATATGAATTCGACGGACGAGGTATCGTTACTTCCTGTGATGAGGTGACCAAGAGTTACGGAGACAACTACGAGCGTACCATAAAGTACACAATCGAATAAATTGAAATATTATTTCCTGAAGAATTTATCAAAGAAAAGAATTTGGTAATCAATAGAGTTATTCCAGTATTGCCCGTTATGTGCACCAGGACGAGTAATAAAGTCATGACTAATATTCTTTTCCAATAAAGCTTTATGCAATGCTTTATTTACTTCCAGAAAGAAATCTTTTTCGCCACAATCGATAATTAATGCCAAATCACCATCTGTAATCTTATCAATCTGGGTAATGACAGTGTGCTGGTCCCATAAAGCGCTGTCGGCCTCGTATTCACCGAGTTGTTTGCTCATCTCCCAATTCTTCGGGAATGGGCGGATATCCACTCCACCACTGGTACTTCCTCCGGCACCAAATACATCTTTATGACGGATTGCAAGCCACAAAGCACCATGACCACCCATGCTCAATCCGGTAATGGCCCTTCCTTTTTTCTCCGGAATTGTGGAATAGTTTTTATCTGTATAATTCACCAGTTCTGAAGCTACAAAAGTTTCATAGCGGTAAGCCGGATTCTTAGGACTATCCCAGTACCAACTGTTTTTACCATCAGGACATACAAAGATGATTCCTTTTTCATCCGCAATCTTAGGCAATTCCGGCTTAACACCTACCCAGGTACGTGCATTGCCACCATAACCATGCAACAGATAAACGACCGGGCAAGCCTCAGCTTTCTCTCCCAATGCTTTATCAGGAAGTACATACACTACCTGTACCTCCTTATTCATGGAGGGACTTTTCACCATTATAGTATCTACTCGTGCAGCCTGTGTGGCAACAACCGAAAACAGTAATAGAACACTGAATAAAATTTGTTTTCTTTTCATGTCTTTCATTCTTTAATAACTGTCTCTTATACACATCTCCGAGCCCACGAGACTAGGCATGATCTC
>ENA-OZXA01000551-OZXA01000551.1-human-gut-metagenome-genome-assembly--contig:-NODE-551-length-12214-cov-5.357019_pt1 | contig 12214 bp, 10 predicted proteins | sample MGYA00244853_ERZ654090 | MGnify/ENA primary metagenome ERZ654090 (study PRJEB26926, sample SAMN06164943) | human gut metagenome | biome: ENVO:00009003; feature: ENVO:2100002; material: ENVO:00002003...
GGGTGTAAATCCTGTAACAATCTGATTATCAATCTTATTTGTGGAGCTGGAGGGAATCGAACCCTCGTCCAAACGAGGAAATCATAAGCTTTCTACATGCTTATCTTTGCTTAAGTTTTCGAGCAACGGCAGAACCAAAGCCATCAACCATTGCCTTATCCTTTAAAGTTTCATTCTCGCCTCAAGGCCGACAAGAACTATCTCCGATGTAACTGCACCACTGGATCGGAATGCTTCGGAGCAACAGCTTCCGAGTGATGTCTCGTCCCAGCACCTGGTGCCGGGATTAAGCTAATCTACTATGATTCGATTAAGCAGCAAGAGCGTATTGTCTTTCGCCAGATAAAATTTTGAGGACTGAGATTAAAGTGCAAATCAACGACGCACTGCATGCTTACTTACTATTTCTACCCGCTGTCAAATCCAGTCAACCCCAGAATACATACGGTTTTTAGAAATCGTGGGGCAAAGATAAGAATTCTTTTGTTACTGTACAAAAGAATAGTGTGATTGCTTACTCCGGATTAATAAACCTTATCTTTTTATAAGACCCAAAGCAGTCTTGCATTACCATACGTACAATAAAAGCCAGTACTCCGGACGATTTTACCTTTCTTTCTCCCACATAACCCGTACCTTTGGCAACAGAAGATAATATACACAAAAATATAAATATCATGAAGAAACTAATTGCAATGACACTACTGCTCGGAGGCAGTACTCTGCTCTGCGCACAAAAGACCGTGAAGATACCGGCTGTATACAAACCCGTCAAAAGCGAGATGTACAAGAAAGGCTGGATTGATTTCAACAAAAACGGAGTGAAGGATGTATACGAAGATCCGAATGCCTCGCTGGATGCACGTATCGAAGATCTGCTCAGCCAGATGACACTGGAAGAAAAGACTTGCCAGATGGTAACCCTCTACGGCTATAAACGTGTACTAAAGGACGACCTCCCCACCCCCGAATGGAAACAAATGCTTTGGAAAGACGGCATCGGTGCCATTGACGAACACCTGAACGGTTTCCAACAATGGGGACTTCCCCCATCGGATAATCCCTATGTATGGCCGGCATCCCGCCATGCCTGGGCACTGAATGAAGTACAACGCTTCTTTATAGAAGAAACGCGCCTCGGCATCCCCGTAGACTTTACGAACGAAGGTATCCGCGGAATAGAAAGTTACCGTGCCACCAATTTTCCCACACAACTGGGATTGGGACATACCTGGAACCGCGAACTGATACGCCAGGTAGGATTAATCACCGGACGGGAAGCCCGTATATTGGGATATACCAATGTCTATGCTCCCATCCTCGATGTCGGCCGTGACCAGCGTTGGGGACGCTATGAGGAAGTATATGGTGAATCTCCTTACCTCGTTGCCGAACTGGGTATTGAAATGGTACGCGGCATGCAACATAACCATCAGGTAGCAGCAACCGGAAAACATTTCGTTGCTTATAGTAACAACAAGGGCGCCCGCGAAGGTATGGCACGTGTAGACCCGCAAATGTCACCACGCGAAGTGGAAATGATACATGTCTACCCCTTCAAACGAGTGATAAAGGAAGCGGGATTATTGGGAGTGATGAGTTCGTACAATGATTACGACGGTGTTCCCATACAAGGCAGTTATTATTGGCTGACTACACGTCTGCGTGGCGAGATGGGTTTCCGGGGATATGTGGTTTCGGATAGTGATGCCGTTGAATATCTTTATACCAAACACAGCACCGCCAAAGATATGAAAGAAGCCGTGCGTCAAAGTGTAGAAGCCGGTCTGAATGTACGTTGCACCTTCCGGTCACCGGATTCATATGTATTGCCTTTGCGCGAATTGGTAAAAGAGGGCGGACTAAGCGAAGAAGTGATTAACGACCGTGTACGTGACATTCTGCGTGTAAAATTCCTCATAGGGCTGTTCGACGCTCCCTATCAGACTGACCTTGCAGGAGCCGATAGAGAAGTAGAGAAAGCTGAAAATGAATCTCTTGCACTGCAAGCCTCACGCGAAAGCCTCGTCTTATTGAAGAATGAAAACAACGTGTTGCCATTGGATATCAACAACGTGAAGAAAATAGCAGTTTGCGGCCCAAATGCAGACGAAGAGGGATATGCACTGACACACTACGGTCCTTTGGCAGTAGAAGTAACCACAGTGCTGGAAGGCATTCGCCAAAAATCCGAAGGCAAAACAGAAGTACTCTACACCAAAGGCTGTGATCTTGTAGATGCCAATTGGCCGGAAAGCGAACTTATCGACTATCCGATGACAGATAACGAACAAGCTGAAATCGATAAAGCAGTAGAAAACGCACGCCAGGCAGATGTAGCCGTAGTCGTATTAGGAGGCGGACAGCGTACCTGCGGTGAAAACAAATCACGCAGCAGCCTCGACCTTCCGGGACGACAACTGAAACTGCTTCAAGCGGTACAAGCAACCGGAAAGCCCGTCGTACTGGTGCTGATTAACGGTCGCCCGCTATCCATCAATTGGGCAGACAAGTTCGTTCCCGCTATTTTAGAAGCATGGTATCCGGGGTCCAAAGGTGGAACAGCAGTAGCCGATGTACTCTTCGGAGATTATAACCCGGGCGGAAAACTGACAGTCACTTTCCCGAAAAGTGTCGGACAAATTCCTTTCAACTTCCCCTGCAAACCTTCTTCACAGATTGACAGCGGAAAGAATCCGGGACTGGATGGAAATATGTCACGCGTCAACGGTGCACTCTATTCATTCGGATATGGTCTGAGTTACACCACCTTTGAGTATTCCGACATCGAAATCAGTCCGAAAGTAATTACACCGAACCAAAAGGCAACCGTGCGCTGCAAAGTAACAAATACCGGAAAACGTGCAGGTGATGAAGTGGTTCAGCTGTATATTCGTGACATCCTGAGCAGCGTTACCACTTACGAAAAGAATCTGGCAGGCTTTGAGCGTATCCACCTGCAACCGGGAGAAGCTAAAGAGGTAGTTTTCGCCCTCGACCGTAAACAGCTGGAATTGCTGGATAAACACATGGAATGGGTGGTGGAACCGGGAGACTTCAGCATTATGGTAGGTGCTTCTTCCGAAGATATCCGCCTAAGTGGAACATTGACAGTAGAAGATCCAAATGCCCCCATGCAAACACAGGCAAAACCGGATGCTCCCGTAACTGCCAGCACCAATCCGGAAAGTGTAATGAACGTGCTCGATAAAAAAATGAATACTGTTTGGGAAGGAAATAAAGGAGATTATATTACCTTTGCCTTGGAGAACGGTTCCAAGGTAGATGGCGTTTCCATTGCATTCAGCAGAGGCAACGGTCTGCCGGCGGAGTTTGAAATCCAGCTTTCAAGTGGCGGCGGACAATTCCTGACGGTTTATTCGGGTACAGTCAGCGAGTACGGAAAGTTGATTTCATATACGTTCAAAGGAACTATTGCCAGCGACTTGCGCATTGTACTAAATGATGACCGCGTAGGAGTGGCAGAAATAGTGTACGAAGTACGCTAAAGAGTAATAAGGTGATAAAGTTATAGCGTGATATTTTACCACATTATCACCTTATCACTCTATAACATTATCACTTTATAACATAATATCATGAGAAAACTTCTTTTTTGTATGCTTGGATTAGCAATGACAGCCTGCGCACCCCGCAAAGCGGAAAACGTAAACAACGGAAGTGACGAACTTGCTATGCTGGTAGGTACGTACACCGATGGAAACAGCAAAGGTATTTACACCTTCCGCTTCAACCAAGAAACGGGAGTTGCCACCTCGCTCAGTTCTATCGAAGTGCTCAACCCGTCTTATCTCATCCCTTCGGAAGATGGAAAGTTTGTCTATGCCGTCAGCGAAATGAACGACACAACAGCTGCTCTCAATGCTTTCTCCTTCGATAAGGAAACAGGAAAACTCAGTTTGTTGAACCGGCAGCCCACTATGGGAGCCGATCCCTGCTACGTTGCCACCAATGGAAAAGAAGTACTCACAGCCAACTATAGCGGAGGTAGCATGTCTATCTTCCCGTTGAAAAAGAATGGTTCATTAGAGCCTGTCGATACGCTCTTTGAAGGCAGTACCGGCGGACCGGACGCTGAAAGACAGGCAACACCCCACGTGCATTGCACTGTCTTCTCTCCGGATGGAAAATATATCTTTGCCACTGACTTCAGTGCCGACCGCATCCTACGCTTTGTCATACATCCGAAGAGCATTATCCCCCACCCTTCTGCCGAAGCCATTGACGTAGATCCTAATTCCGGTCCACGTCATCTCACTTTCAGCCCTAACGGCAAGTACGCGTATCTTATCAGCGAATTATCTGGTAATATCACCGCTTTCAGTTACTTGGATGGTAAACTGGAAAAGATACAGACCATTGCAGCCGACACACTTCGTGCACGTGGCAGTGCCGATATACATCTCAGTCCCGACGGGAAATACTTGTATGCCAGCAATCGCCTGAAAGGTGACGGTCTTGCCATCTTCGAAGTAAATCCGGGAACCGGCATGTTAGCAAAAGTAGGCTACCAGTTGACGGGGATTCATCCGCGTAACTTTATTATCACCCCGAACGGGAAATATCTGTTAGCCGCCTGTCGCGATAGTCATGTCATTCAGGTATTCCAACGAGATTCCGTAACAGGTCTGTTATCAGATACCCATCAAGACATCAGTATTGACAAACCCGTTTGCATCCAATTCATAAAATAACCGGGTAAAAGCTTGACTTCCGGTTTTTAATGTCGTATATTTGTCATCGTAATCCTGATTTAGATTCGGGTTCACAGATAGTAACAGGGAAAAGCATTTGCTTCTCCCTGTTTTTTATATCCGATACCTTTTCAGGCGAAAAATAAGATACTTTGAGGCCAAATACATCATCTATTGAGATAAAACAAACCATCTATCGAGATGAAACATACCATCTAATGATACAAAAGAAATGATCTATTGGGACAAAACATACCATCTCATGGAGCGAAAAGAGCCGTTAACTCACCCAGACAGCCTATTCTGTTAATATTCTATAATCTTACTCTTGACAAAAATAACTTCATTAACTTTGTCCCTTAACCGAAATTGTTTAAATAACGCGACTTATGAAGAAAAAAAATATAGTATTACTCTCAGCACTGTTGTTCTCCGTTTCTGCCATAGCGCAAACAGAAGTGACAACAGGTATCATGCGTGGCAAAGACTACGGCGTTACTTACGTACTTCCGAAAACAGAAATCGAACTTACCGTGCAAGCCACTAAACATATCTATACCCCCGGAGAATTTTCCAAGTATGCTGACCGCTATCTGCGATTAACCAATGTCTCTTCTGAACCGGAAACTTACTGGACATTGGACAAGATACAAACAGCAGTAGTTGGTATACCTGATAAAGAGAATGTATATTTCGTGAAGATGAAAGACAAAACCGTGGCTCCTCTTATTGAATTGAGTAAAGACGGCATCGTCTACTCCATCAACATGCCGTTGGGCAGCGGACAAAAGAAAGCAGCTCCTGCCACTCCCAAGGCAGCAGATAATGCTCCTAACGTCAATCCCCGTAGCTTCCTGACAGAAGAAATCCTGATGGCAAATTCAACGGCAAAGATGGCGGAACTGGTTGCAAAAGAAATCTATAACATCCGTGAAAGCAAAAATGCCCTGTTGCGCGGTGAATCGGACAACATGCCCAAAGACGGTGCACAACTAAAGCTTATGCTGGATAACCTGACCTTGCAGGAACGTGCAATGACCGAAATGTTTGCAGGTAAAGTGACCGACGAAGAGAAAATATATACCATCCGCATCGTCCCCAAAGAGATGAAGAATGAAGTCGCTTTCCGTTTCTCCAAGAAGTTGGGTATTGTAGCTAACAATGACCTGGCAGGCGAACCTATTTATATCACGGTAACTGACCTTAAAAGCATAAAAATCCCTGAAGTCGATCCAAAGAAGAAGGTGGATGAAGGTGTTGCCTACAATGTACCGGGCAGAGCTCACGTTACATTAAGCTATAACAATAAAGAATTGTATAATTCAGAAATCCCTGTCACACAATTTGGCGTAGTCGAATATCTCGCTCCTGTACTGTTCAATAAGAATTCCACAATAAAGGTATTATTCGATCCTGAAACAGGGGCTTTATTAAAAGTTGACAGAGAGTAATTTTATAAATCCATCCTTTCGTAATTGCATCACATAAGTTGTGACTCGTGAAGCATAATTCTCATCAGGATGGAAATGATCGGCAAGCTGGAAAACAATCTCCCGTACCGTACGCCGCCCGTCTATCAGACGCCACACTGCACTGCCGTGTTCTTCAAGGCGGACATGAATATCAGGAGACATGCTTTGCGGTAACAAAAGCCGGCGCATCCACTCATACTTGAAGCGGGGATAGGAGATTACAGCGTAATCTCCCTCCCATTCGGTCAAGATGTGGTCACAACGAACCGGAACAGCATCCAACAGACTGACTTTTCCTTCTGGTGTTTCCATACTCGTATCTGTTTACACTTATTTCTGAATATTGGGTTCTTCCAATTGATAACCAAACTTTTTATCGGCTCTCTTCAGCATAAAGGCTACCACAAGAGACAAACAAGCAATACCTGTAAATATACACATAGGTATCGTATAGTCGTACAGATTCGTTCCATCCGCCTTCTTGCCCACGATACAATAAAGATCAAGTACCTTACCAATCAGCGTAGGAATACCCCACAAACCAATATTCTGAATAAAGAAAATCAATGCATAAGCTGTACCCAACTGGCTTACAGGGAATATCTTAGCCACCGCAGGCCACATAGCAGAAGGCACCAACGAGAAAGCAATACCCAGAATAATCATCAAACCAATAGCCACTAACCAGTAATTAATGGCAGGAATGGCATAAATAAAGTGCACACCTATCAGCATTGCAGCACCCAGTATCATAATAGAAGCTGACTTACCGCGTTTATCTATAAATCCACCGAATATTGGAGTAAGAATCAAAGCACCCAAAGCCGGCAATCCGGCAAAAGTACCCGCTACATTCTCATTAATACCATATTTGATAATCATCAACTCGGAAGCAAACTTCTGGAAAGGGAATACACAGGAATAGAATAATACGCACAGCAAAGCTATCAACCAGAAGCCCGGGTTAACGAGGATATTCTTCACATCTTTGAAAGAGAATTTCTCTTCCTCCCCTTCTGTACCTGCTGCTATAGCTTCTGCTTCCATCTGCCTGTCAAGCTTCTTATCCATTACTGAAAAAATAAAGAAAGCAACCAGACCACCTAAGAGAAGAATCAATCCTACCAATACCGGAGTAGTGATACCGAAAGCACGTGCCAAAGGAATAGCCACTGCATAACCGGCTTGCGAACCGATACGTGCCAGTGCTACCTGTACACCCATAGCCGTAGCCAGTTCTTTACCCCTGAACCACTTGGCTATAATTTTAGAAACAGTGATACCGGCAACTTCCGCACCTACACCAAAAATGGAATAGCCGGCAAATGCAACGAATACGCCTGCTTTATAACCGAAAATCTCGTTAAGACCGAAAATCTGTGCATCCGGACCGGCAAGCCCTGTCATGGCATAATATTCAAGTGCCGTACCTCCCACCATCAAGATAGTTGATAATTTACCAGTGAAACGGATACCAAAACGGTCAAGGATTAATCCACCCCAAATCAGCATCAGGAAGAATACATTCAGGAAACTATATCCACCTGTGAAGAATCCAAAATCACTACTTGTCCAGGCAAGATCCGACTCCAACATTGTTTTCAGTGGCGCTACCACATCGTTTACATAGTAAGCTGCCATCATTGTGAAAGCAACAATTACCAATGCTCCCCACCGGGTAGCTTTGGAGTCATTCAATTTAAGTTTTAATTGTTCTGTCATTGTACTATTTAGATTAATTATTAGTCAGACTGCATAATCCCGACAAAGGTAGTTAAATCCGTCATAAAAAGAAAAAAGGCTGACACCTTTTCGGCATCAACCTCTTTCTTATTTCTTTTGCGGGATCATCCGCGCTTAGCTTTAGTTAGCTGAATCTTCAGCAGCCGGAGCAGTTGTTGCAGGAGTTTCTGTTGTAGCAGGAGCTTCTGTCTGCGGAGCAGCTGTACCAGTAGGCATGTTATACGGATTGGTCTTTTCTTCTTTTTGAGCTTGCTCCAGAATCACATCGCCTCCCTTACCGGAAGAAGTAGGAACCACATAAGCAGTAGCAATACTCATTACGACCATGAATCCTGCCAAGAACCATGTTCCTTTTTCCAGAAAGTCAGTAGTCTTGCGTACACCCATAATCTGATTGGAAGAAGAAAAGCCGGATGCTAAACCGCCTCCTTTGGAATTTTGAATCAATACAATGAAGCACATCAGCAAAGATGCAACCACCATTAAGATAACTAAGAATAAATACATTTTGTTATTTTGATTTAGCGTTAATAATCAATTTCTCCAAAAATCTGATTTGGTCTGCAAAGTAAGCATTTTTTTTTGGATATTTCAAACTTAATTTTTTAATAATTTCAAGAGCCTTGTCATATCGGCGCTGTTTGATATAAATTTTCGCCAAAGTTTCAGTAAAACAACTGTCATCCAAATCATCCGAAGCTGATTTAGGAGTCGTCTCTTCATCAGTATCCGTATCTTCGGAATCATCTTCCTGCTCTGTTTCTACCTCTGTGGGCTGAGGAATCTCTTCGGCTATAACCGGTGTTTCTTCTTCGACTTCGTCCTCTTCCTCCTCAATCAATGGAAGTAGAAGCGGATTTTCCTCTTTCAGCAACTTCAGGCTGATACCTTCCTCAGTTTCACTCTGCCGGATAAATCCGTCTATCAAATCCTGTCCACGCAACTTGGGTACTTCCACCGGAACAGTCGATGATGTATCTGCCTCGTCCGTATCTTCATCATCCTGCATCAGATAGGCGGTATAATCCATTGAATAATCCAACTCTGTCGTCTGAGAATGTTCTTCCGGCACAGTAGCAAGGAAAGCGTCTATTAATGAAAGGGTACGGTCGACACTCGGCTCTTCCTCCAACTCCCTCCCTACAACAGACTCTGAAGTACGAGGATGAAGGGCATATCGGTCACCTTCAATCAGGTAAAACAATACACGGCGGTCCGATACATACAGTACGGCCTTACGTAATTCTGCACCGAAGTTAACATCGTGCAGCACATAGAGGTTCTTGAGATAGAGCAAACGCAGGGACTGAAAGTAAGGATAGCGGGTTACCAACGTACGAAGTTCGTATAAGGTATCCCGGTTCAACGCCTCGGGATGCTGTATCCATTGTTGCAAATGTACAGGCGTCATTCCTACTCCTACCAGTTAGCTACGGTTGCGTTAAATATTTGTTCCGTTATGTCTTTCACCATCAGTTTAATTAACTCATCCTGCACTTCGGTCAGCAATTTGGAAGAGTCATAAGTCTGGAAAGCGGAGAATTGTTGGTCAGTAAAATCGTCTTTGTGATCCGTATTATTCACAAAAGAAACCTTCACTGTCAAGGTGACTTTTACTTTTGAAGAATACCCACTGGCATCCACCGCTTCGTTATATTGGTTATAACCGGTAATCTCGCCATCAATTTCAATATCGGCATTGCCATTCACAAGTGATAAACGGGTCTGACGAATGAACAAATCTTTCAGCCCCTGATTAAATTCAGTAGCCAGCGGAGCATAAACATACTCCGCACGATTCTGGAAATCAGCTATCGAGACTGTCTTTACCTTGGAGTAGTCAATCGAACTAATCGGTGCCAGTCCTACTTTAATACTACACGAATTTACTATCAGTAACACGCTCAACAACAATGCTGTCGAAGCTATTTTTCTAATCCAATCCATATTCTTTAATCTTTCTGTATAAGGTACGCTCGGAAATATTCAGATCCTTTGCCGCACTCTTGCGTTTACCATGATGTTTTTCCAAGGCTTTTCGTATCATTTCTTTCTCCACCTCATCCAGAGAGAGAGATTCTTCTACATATTCTTCCGTATCCTGTATGTCATCATCAATATCATGAGACGGTTTTATGGAAGGATGAATGATGGTAGGCACACTCTGAGAAACCGGAGTTACCACAGCAGGCGGTTGGGCGAAATAAGTAGCAGGCACAGCCGGAGCAGCAGCTTTCCCACGTTCAGTCATGATCTCATGCACCAGCTTTTTCAATTCCGTCACATCCTGGCGCATATCGAAAAGAACCTGATACAGGATTTCCCGCTCACTTTCAAAACTCTTGGATTCCTTCACACCAAACAAAGCGGGAAGGCGTTGCATACTATTCTGCGCCGGCAGGTATCCACTCAAAATGGCAGCATTGATTTCACGGTTAGTTTCAATGATGGAAATCTGTTCCGTAATATTCTTCAACTGCCGTACATTACCGGGCCATGAATAAGAAATCAATAATTGCTTAGCATCTTCCGTCAACTGGATGGCAGGCATACGATACTTTTCTGCAAAATCTGAAGCAAACTTACGGAATAACAGGAATGCATCCTCTCCACGCTCACGCAGAGGGGGTACCTGAATAGGTACAGTATTCAAACGGTAATACAAATCTTCACGGAAACGTCCTTCGGAAATGGCCTGTGTCAAATTAACATTAGTAGCTGCCACAATACGAACATTGGTTTTCTGCACCTTAGACGAACCGACTTTTAGAAACTCGCCACTCTCGAGTACCCGGAGCAGTCGAGCCTGCGTAGGCAAAGGCAATTCTCCCACTTCATCCAGGAAGATTGTTCCACCATCCGCCTCCCCAAAGTATCCTTTCCGCTCACCGATGGCACCGGTAAAGGCACCTTTCTCGTGACCGAATAACTCAGAGTCAATGGTTCCCTCGGGAATGGCACCACAGTTCACTGCAATGTACTGGCCGTGCTTACGCCTACTGTATTGGTGAATGATCTGTGGAAAGCTCTCCTTACCCACACCACTTTCTCCGGTTATCAGTACAGACAGATCGGTAGGCGCTACCTGAATGGCAACGTCTATCGCACGCATCAATGCTTCATTATTCCCAATGATACCGAATCGTAATTTTACTTGTTGTATTTCCGCTTTTGTCATTCTATAAATCTTCTTCCACACTATCGAGTTTCAGCTTATCGCTGTCATCACGCTTTTCGTAATATTGTTTTCGCAAGGGGTTGGCATGTGCTTCCTTATCGCGAAGGCGATTACGGAATACATCGATAGCCACATAAATAGCCTGACGGAAAGAGTCCTCACTGGCCAATCCTTTTCCAGCAATATCATAAGCAGTGCCATGAGCCGGTGAAGTACGTATCACGGGCAATCCGGCAGTATAGTTCACACCTTCATCCATTGCCAGTGCCTTGAACGGAGCCAATCCCTGATCGTGGTACATGGCAAGCACTCCATCGAAATGAGTGAAATTACCTGAACCCATAAAACCGTCAGCCGGATATGGGCCATAGCACAATATGCCTCTTGCAGCCATTTCTTTCAATGCCGGAATAATAATCTCTTCCTCTTCTTTTCCCAACAATCCTTCGTCACCCGCATGCGGGTTCAGAGAAAGCACAGCAATACGCGGTGCACCGATAGCAAAATCTTGCTTTAATGAATGATTGAAGATAGCTAATTTCTCCTGTATCAGTTCTTTCGTTATAGTCGATGCAATCTGGCTGACAGGAATATGCCCTGTAACCAAAGCCACCCGAAAATCATCTTTCATCAGAATCATCAGTGACTTGGCACCATCGCCCAGACGTTCTTCTATATATTCCGTATGACCGGGAAATGCAAAAGTCTCCGACTGAATGGTATGCTTATTGATAGGAGCAGTAACAATCACATCGACCAGTCCCTCCTTGTATTCTTCAATAGCTCTTTCCAATGCTTCAAGTGCAGCTTTTCCGGCTTCGGGATCTGCTTTCGAAAATTCCACCTTTACTTCATCATCCGTACAGTTCACTACGCTCAGACGATTATGAACCGCTTCTGCAGCAGAGTTCACGATACTGAAGTTTGTCGGCAAATCGAGTGACTTACGATGATAAGCAGCCACTTTAGGCGAACCATAAATAATAGGTGTACACAGTTCCAACATAACAGGGTCAGAGAATGTCTTCAATATAACCTCATAACCCACGCCGTTTATATCTCCTTGTGTAATGCCGACTCTTATTTCTGTCTCTTATACACATCTC
>ENA-OZXA01000554-OZXA01000554.1-human-gut-metagenome-genome-assembly--contig:-NODE-554-length-12198-cov-20.835214_pt1 | contig 12198 bp, 8 predicted proteins | sample MGYA00244853_ERZ654090 | MGnify/ENA primary metagenome ERZ654090 (study PRJEB26926, sample SAMN06164943) | human gut metagenome | biome: ENVO:00009003; feature: ENVO:2100002; material: ENVO:00002003...
GAGATCATGCCTAGTCTCGTGGGCTCGGAGATGTGTATAAGAGACAGGCTTTGATATATTTGCATGGGGTAAGAAAATTCTTATCACAAAGGAGAAAGAAACAAGTTAATTTAATTTCAATATTCAAAATTCTAACCACCATGAGATTAATCATTGAACCCGATTACAGTTCTCTGTCCAACTGGGCAGCAAACTATGTTGCAAAAAAAATCAACGCAGCTAATCCTACTAAAGAAAAACCGTTTGTATTAGGACTTCCCACAGGTTCATCTCCTCTGGGCATGTATAAGGCCCTGATTGAATTAAACAAGAAGGGAGTGGTATCATTCAAGAATGTAGTGACTTTCAATATGGACGAATACGTAGGCTTGCCGGAATCTCATCCTGAAAGCTACCATTCATTCATGTTCAATAACTTCTTTAATCATATTGACATCTGCAAGGAAAACATTCACATCCTGAACGGTAACGCAGCCGACCTGGAAGCTGAATGTGCCAACTATGAAAAAGAAATTGAAAAGTTCGGCGGTATCGACTTGTTCTTAGGAGGTATCGGTCCTGACGGTCACATTGCTTTCAACGAACCGGGCTCTTCACTGACTTCACGCACACGTGTGAAAACACTGACGACTGATACCATCATCGCCAACTCACGTTTCTTCGACAACGACGTGAACAAAGTGCCTAAAACAGCATTGACCGTAGGTGTGGGTACTGTACTTTCTGCTAAAGAAGTGCTGATTATCTGTAACGGACACAACAAGGCACGTGCGTTGCAGCATGCAGTAGAAGGCGGCATCACACAGATGTGGACTATCAGCGCATTGCAGATGCACCAGCACGGTATCATCGTATGTGACGAAGCAGCTACTGACGAACTGAAAGTTGGTACCTACAAGTACTTCAAAGATATTGAAAAGAACAACCTCTAATTCGCTGAATCATGAGAACCAATCTTAGCTCTCAAATTTCACTGAATCGCGTTTCCCCACGTTACTATCGTCCGGGAAACGCAGTAGAACGTTCTGTCCTGACACGACTGGAAAAAATCCCGACCAACATCTTCGAAACAAGCGAAGAAGGTGTGGTACAGATTGCCAATGAAATCGTCGCAAAGATACAGGACAGACAGCGTGAAGGAAAATTCTGTACCATTGCCATAGGTACAGGCGCCTCCCTGCGTCCGCTGTTCACCGAACTGATTCGGAAACACAAGGATGAAGGCGTAAGTTTCCGTAACGTGGTATTCTTCAACTTGTATGAGTATTATCCGCTGACCGAAGGTGCTGGAAGCAGTTTCAGCCACCTGAACAAGCTCTTCCTTTCACAGATAGACATTGACCGCCAGAATATCTTTACAATGGACGGTAGCATCCCTCAGGAAGCCATCATCGAACACTGCCGTTTGTACGAACAGCGTATACAGACCTTTGGAGGTCTTGATATGGTTATCATGGGAATCGGACGTGAAGGAAACATCGGTATGAACGAACCTGGTTCACATGCCAGCTCTACTACCCGCCTGATTTTGATTGATGCAACTTCTCGTTCTGAAGCTGCACATAATATCGGTGTGGACAATCTTCCTCCCTGCTCCATCACCATGGGTATCAATACCATTATGGGAGCCAGAAAAGTTTATATGCTGGCCTGGGGTGAAGACAAAGCTGACATCATCCGAAGTGCAGTGGAAGACAAAGTAAGTGATACACTGCCGGCATCTTACCTGCAACTTCACGCCAACACTTCCGTTTGCGTAGACTTGGCTGCGGCAGCCCACCTGACTCGTATTCAGCGTCCATGGCTGGTAACCAGCTGCGAATGGAACGACAAACTCGTAAGAAGTGCCATCGTATGGTTGTGTACTACACTGAACAAGCCTATTCTGAAACTGACCAACAAGGACTATAATGAAAACGGCTTGAGCGAACTGCTGGCTCTTTACGGCTCTGCCTACAATGCCAATATCAAGGTATTCAACGACCTGCAGCACACCATTACCGGATGGCCGGGTGGTAAACCGAATGCCGACGATACCTATCGTCCGGAACGTGCCAAACCGTTCCCGAAACGCGTGGTGGTATTCTCTCCGCATCCGGATGACGATGTAATCTCCATGGGAGGTACATTGCGCCGTCTCGTTCAGCAGGGACATGAAGTACACGTGGCTTACGAAACTTCCGGAAACATTGCCGTAGGCGATGAAGAAGTAGTACGTTTCATGCATTTCATCAACGGCTTTAACCAGTTGTTCGAAAATAGTGAAGACAAGGTTATCAGCGACAAATATGCTGAAATCAAACAGTTCTTCTCTACCAAGAAAGAAGGCGACATGGATACACGCGACATCCTGACCATCAAAGGTCTGATTCGTCGTGGAGAAGCTCGTACCGCTTGTACGTTCAATCATATTCCGCTCAGCCGCTGTCACTTCCTTGACCTTCCGTTCTATGAAACCGGAAAGATTGAAAAGAACCCGATCAGCGAGGCCGACGTAGAAATCGTGCTCAACCTGCTCCGCGAAGTGAAGCCTCATCAGATTTACGTAGCCGGCGACTTGGCCGACCCGCATGGTACTCACCGCGTATGTACGGACGCTGTTTTTGCCGCTATCGATGAAGAAAAGAATACTGGTGCGGAATGGCTGAAAGACTGCCGCATCTGGATGTACCGTGGTGCATGGGCAGAATGGGAAATCGAAAACATCGAAATGGCCGTACCTTTGAGTCCGGAAGAACTTCGTGCAAAACGTAACTCCATCCTGAAACACCAGTCTCAGATGGAAAGTGCACCGTTCCTGGGCAATGACGAACGTCTGTTCTGGCAGAGAAGCGAAGACCGCAACCGCGGAACTGCTTCACTTTACGACCAGTTAGGTCTGGCTTGCTATGAAGCTATGGAAGCATTTGTAGAATATAAACCTATTTAAGTGCATATCACATTTTAAGCCAAAAGACACAGAAACGCAGAAGTTCACCCCGAAAGGAAGAACTTCTCGTTTCCGTGTCTTTTTTATTTCTGTATTTACCAAATCTTTTTACCTGCATGAAAAAACTACTCATTCCCGCATTTGCATTTTGGCTCAGTTGCCTCTTCCCCTCGTGTACCTCGACTTCTCCCAACCATTTTCTGAAAGAGACCGACTACCGTAACAAAGTGGAAGCTGATTTCGGACAGAAGAAGGAGATTCTCAACCGGGGAAATCTTTTTGACATCTTCAATGAAGACATGTCACTGGAGGAACGGGAAGCCATGATGTTCCTGTATGCCTACATGACTCCGGGCGATATTTCGGATTACTCCGGAGAGTTCTATCTGAAAAATGTACGTCTGGCACTTCAGAACCGAAAAGAGACTTCGTGGGGAGCCGGAATTCCCGACATGATATTCCGCCACTTTGTACTCCCTGTCAGAGTGAACAACGAAAACCTGGATAATGCACGCGAAGTGTTCCGCCAGGAACTGATGCCGCGTGTGGAAAAACTATCCATGTACGATGCCGTACTGGAAGTAAACCACTGGTGTCATGAAAAAGTAATCTATACCCCGACCGACATCCGTACCAGTGCCCCGATGGCTACTGTGAAAACAGCTTACGGACGTTGTGGTGAAGAATCGACCTTCCTGGTAGCCGCTCTCCGCGCCGTAGGTATCCCTGCCCGTCAGGTGTACACCCCGCGCTGGGCACATACAGACGACAACCATGCCTGGGTAGAAGCCTGGGTGGATGGCAAATGGTACTTCCTCGGTGCCTGCGAACCGGAACCGGTACTGAACTTAGGATGGTTCAATGCTCCTGCCAGCAGAGGTATGCTGATGCACACCAAAGTATTCGGTGCATACGACGGACCGGAAGAAGTGATGAAAACCACTGCCAACTATACGGAAATCAACATCATCGACAACTACGGACAGAGTGCCCCCGTCACTGTCACGGTGGTAGATGCTCAGGGTAAGGCCGTAGAAGGTGCACACGTAGAGTTCAAGATTTACAATTACGCTGAATTCTTCACCGTAGCCAACAAAACGACCGACGCACAAGGAAAAGCATCACTTTCTGCCGGATTGGGCGACATGGTAGTCTACGCTTCGGCAAATGACCACTTCGGCTTGCAGAAAGTTTCTTTCGGAAAAGATAAAGAAGTCACATTAACGCTTTCTCACCGTCCGGGAGATGTATTTACCGATACCTTGCACATTGTGCCACCGGCTGAAAAAGCCAACTTCCCGGAAGTGACCGATGCACAGCGTAAGGAAAACAACCGGCGTATGGCTCAGGAAGATTCTATCCGCAATGCTTACGTAGCCAGCTTCCCCACCGAAGAAAAGGCCAAGGCTTTTGCAGAAGGACTGAAACTGGATGTGAACCAAACAAGCACATACATTCTGAAATCCAGAGGAAACCATGCGGACATCATGCAGTTCCTGTCGAATGCTGCGGAAAAGGGACAGGGTGCCCGTGCATTGGAATTGCTCAGCACACTGGCTGATAAAGACCTGCGCGACACACCTTGCAGCATTCTGGAAGACCATTTGTATGCTACCGATGCGAAAGCTGACGTAAAAGAAGTGCTTGCACCGCGTATTGCCACTGAAATGCTGACTCCTTACCGTACCTACCTGCAGAAAGCCTTGTCTGCCGAACTAGCCGCACAAATCAAAGCTGACCCGCAAGTGCTCGTGAAATGGTGTAAGGACAGCCTGTCTATCCGCAACGACCTGAGTACGATATTCACCATTACCTCACCCGAAGGTGTATGGCGCAGCCGTGTAACCGACTCACAGTCCAGAGACATTTTCTTCGTAGCTGCTGCCCGTAGCTTAGGTATCCCCGCCTGGAAGGATGAAGTAAACGGTAACATCTGCTACCGCCTCAACGGAAAACCGGTATTGGTGGACTTTGAAAGTTCAGAAGGTGGAAGTCTGTCGGAAGGTGTATTGAAAGCTACTTACCAGGCTATTCCTCGACTGGACAATCCGAAATATTACACTCACTTCACCCTGTCGAAGTATGACAACGGCACATTCCAGTTGCAGAACCATCCGGAAGATGCCAGCTGGGCTTCTCTGCTGAAAAACGGAAGCAGCATGTCGACCGGTTATTATATGATGGTAACGGGTAGCCATATGGCCAACGGAGGCGTATTGAGCCAGGTTTCATTCTTCTCTGTCGACAAAGGAAAGACCACGGTGACTCCTCTCTGCATGCGCAACAATACGGAAGAAGTACGTGTCATCGGCAGCTTCAATTCCGAAGCACTCTACACCCGTCCGGGCACCGATGAACAAGTATCTGTCCTCAACACTACCGGAAGAGGATATTACATTGTCGGCGTATTGGGCGTAGGTCAGGAACCGACCAATCATGCCCTGAAAGACATCGAAGTAAAGAAAGCGGAATTTGAGAAATGGGGACGTACGATTGTACTGCTTTTCACTGACGAAGCAGCCTATAAGAAATTCGACCGCAAGGAATTCCCCAACCTTCCGTCGAACGTAGTGTTCGGTATAGACAAAGACGGAAGCATTCTGAAAATGATTGCTGAAAATATGAAGCTGGGCAGCAAACCCACCCTGCCGGTGATTATCCTGGGCGATACGTTCAACCGTGTAGTCTTCGAATCACACGGATACACCATCGGCATGGGCGAGCAACTGCTCCATGTTATCCACGGACTGTAAGCGCCTCAATGGTGCGACGCACCTTTTCGGGAGTCGTGACCGGATGAGCATATTCATCCATATCCGTACCTCCCATCGACAAAGCCGGATTGCGAAGAAGCATCCGGCTTTCTTTTTGTTCGCGTGCCGAAAAATGGAACTCACCGGCTCCCGTCACACGGGCCAGTTCCGCAATGTTATGTTCGTTCACTCCGCAGCCCGGCATGATGATAATGCGGTCGCCCGCCTGCTTCACCAGTTCAGCCAGCAAAGGTGCCCCTTCCATGGCCGTAGGCATCTGGCCAGAAGTCAGCACACGGTTCACCCCCATGCCTATCAGTTCTTCAAGTGCCTCACGGGGAGATTTGACATAATCAAATGCACGGTGGAAAGTCACCGAAAGTCCTTTGGAAGCTTCCATCAGACGCTGCATGGCCGGCTTGTCCAGCTCGCCTTCCGGTGTAAGGCAACCGAACACCACTCCATCAGCTCCCGCCTGACGGGCAGCCCGAATATCTTCTTCCATAATCTCCAGTTCAGAAGGCGTGTACAGAAAATCTCCTCCACGCGGACGGATAATGACATGCAGACGGATGTCAATCAACTTACGGGCCACTTTTATCTCGCCCAACGACGGAGTAGTTCCACCTTCCGGCATGCCGGCACACAATTCTACCCGATGAGCACCTCCCTGCTGGGCAGCCACGCAACTCTCTGCAGAGTTCGCACAAATTTCAAACATGTAGTTTTTCATCTCTCAGTCAACTTTAAACAGTGATTTTTTTCACCCTCAGAAAAGGCCTTTGCATTTACCGGAAAACGCTTTGACGCTTCAATCAAAACGCAAGTACGTTTTACTTAAAACACAAGTGCGTTTTACATGAAACGCAAGTACGTTTTATATCAAACGCAAAGGCGTTTTAGCACAAACGTAGGAGCGTTTTTTCCGAAAGTACAAATCGCGATGTCTGAAGGCTGGTATCTATAAACAAAAAAGCTTATTAAACCGTTCTTTTTCAGTCTAATAAGCTTTATGTACGCCCGTGGGGAGTCGAACCCCAATCGAAGGAACCGGAATCCTTTATTCTATCCATTGAACTACGGGCGCAAATATCAATAAGCACACTTTCCAACGTCCTTTTTTGAGAAAGGATATTTCGAAAGCGTGACAAAAATACAATTATTCGGTCTTTTCTCCTAATTTTTTCCTGAAAAAATAGGGAGTGAAAACTAAAATAGTTTTACTCTTACACGCCTATACGACCTCACACATCAGAACTGGAAGTAGATAAACGGCTGAATATCGCTGCTTTTCACCTGAATGACCAGATAAATCAGCGCAATCATTATCAGTGCCTGGGCTATGAGCGGCATACGCACCATGCCCCGGCTGCACGCATTCTGCCAGCTGTCGGGACAGAAATGAAGCAAGAAGCCTACTCCCATCAATGCAAACACTTTCCAGTAGCCCGTCAAAAGCTGCTCCAGCAATTCCGGATGGAAGGCTGTAAATATCTGGCGAATCATAGTCACCGAAGCCTCAAACGTGGAGTTTCGGAAGAATATCCAACAGAAACACACAAAATGGAAGGTCAGCACCACGGCAAAGAATTTACGTATTCCCCGGCTGCGATATTGTTTGGGCCGACCCAATAGGTTACGGAAAAACTTATGTAAGGCCAATGCCACTCCGTGCAATCCGCCCCACACCACAAAGTTCCACGAAGCACCGTGCCACAAACCACCTAAAAGCATGGTCAGTATCAGGTTGATGTAGGTACGGATTTTTCCCTTTCGGTTACCGCCCAGGGAAATATACAGATAGTCGCGCAACCAGGTAGACAAGGAGATGTGCCAGCGATGCCAGAAATCGGTCACACTGTCCGCCTTATAAGGCGAATCAAAGTTGGGAGGGAAATGGAATCCCAGCAGCAGGGCAAGTCCGATAGCCATGTCACTGTAGCCCGAAAAGTCACAGTATATCTGCAAGGCATATCCGTAAATCCCAAACAGGTTTTCCAGTCCGGAATACAATCCCGGATTGTCGAAAATACGCTCCACGAAGTTCACGCTGATGTAGTCCGAAATCACCGCCTTCTTGAACAAACCGCTCACGATAAAGAAGATGCCCTGACCGAACATCTCGGACGTGACGGACAAGGGCCGGCGGATTTGCGGAATGAAATCGCGGGCACGCACGATAGGTCCTGCCACCAGCTGCGGGAAGAAAGACACATAGAAAGCATAATCCAGCAGACTGGACAAGGGTTTCAAATCACGCCGGTACACGTCGATGGTATAGCTCAGCGACTGGAAGGTAAAGAAAGAAATCCCTACCGGAAGGAATATGTCCAGCGGCTCGAACCGTCCGTTCCACAACGGAGCCAGCATTTCGTAAAAGAAATTGGTGTACTTGAAATAACATAGCAGCCCGAGGTTGATACACAAGCTGCACACCACCAGCATCTTCCGCTTCCAGTGCTCCACCGTCATCTCCATCCTGCGCGCCAGCAGGAAGTCGGACACCGTGACAATGCCCAGCAGGAAGAAATAGGTTCCGCTGCTTTTATAATAGAAATAATAAGAAAACAAGGTGACAAACAGCAGGCGTGCCGTAGTCCGTTTCTGCAAAAGCAGATACACCAGGCTGAATCCGAGAAAAAGAAGCAGGAAGAAGCCGCTGCTGAAAATCATCGGCTGCGCCGCATCGTATGTCAATACCTCTTTCAGTCTGTCCAAGTCAATTCCAAGTTCCGTCCAGTTGAGTTTCCACATAATTGTTGTATGATTTGATAATCGCTTCGTGTAATAATAGTCCCTGCAAAATATATCCTTCCTGCGTGAAATGAATCTTGTCACGCTGGAAATAGTTTCCATTACTCCAGTTCAGACAAGCATAACGTTCACCTCCTACCACGTGATACATATCCCATATAGCGAGTTTCCGCGAAGCCGCATAATCCAGTTCTGTCTTTACCACTAATTTCGTACGAGGATTGATTACTCTTGCGCCCCGTCGGCCATTGCGGACATACGCTCCGGGAGGAGTGGTCAGCAGATATACCGCCTGCGGACATCCTTTCTTCAATTCTTCTAACAGATTATCCATCTGTGCCAAGTGCTCCGCCGAAAAATAACGGCGACCATGCGCTTCATTGGTGCCGAACGAAAGAATAACCAGGTCCGGATTCAGTTCGATAATCTGACGAATATTCTCAGGTGTAGCAAAAGAAGCACAAGTCGCTCCGTTTACTCCTACTATGTGATACACAATTCCTGCGGCCCCCGTTTCCTGCGCCAGTCCCGAAGTACGGTAACTCACCTGCATATCGAGCACGGCCTCCCGTCCGAAATCGTCTTCCAGCTGACGCCGTACAATATAAGGATACACATGCCCCCGCACATGAGAATCGCCGATGTGCACGATACGTAACGGACGGTCGAGCACGGAAAGCTTCTGCCAGAAAGGCTCCAGTTCATGCGTAGGGTCTGTAATCGTATTCTCAGTTGTTCCCTTAAAGCCGGCAGGCATCGGATTGCTGACTTCCACAAAGCGCATCAGCTGCTGCATGGCCTCGCTGTCGGACACATGACCGGAATGACGGTCCGGACGCGACTTCTCCGGCAACACATCCTGCGCTAAAAGCGGCAATGCCCCCAAAAGGAATCCGAAGAATATCCTCCAAAAACGTATCTCACTCCATTTCATAAGCTTTTCGTTTTTCGTACTGTTCCTTGCCGTACATCAACGTTTCAAACAAAAGTCCGGCAATGTGCTTTCCTCCCCTGAAATTGATGTGAGTATAGTCATAATTGGCCATCTGAGGCTTGTGGTTCACCATCTCTACCATACTACCTTCTCCTCCCATGGCTTCGAACATATTCCAGAATGCCACACCCGTTTCTGCCGCAAGTGCCTGCTGGTAACGAATCAGGCGCTTCACCCCCGGCATGGTACGCAATTCGCCGTTTTCATCCTTGTTTTCTCTATCTCCCACCCCGACAATCAGGACAGAAGCCTCCGGAAAGGCCGTCTTCAAACGCTCCACTATCGGTTTCATCGCATCCTTGTAATAGGTATAGTTCATTACCTTGTCTGAAGCTACATTCAGCCCGTACTGCAACACAATCAAATCGTATGTACGCAGACGGTTATACTGACGAAGTATCGACATCGGAATATTACCCAACTGCTGTCCGCTGCTTCCACGGGTACTGAAATTATCGACTACCACACCATGACGCGGATCCATCGTCACGGCATAGAACAAAGCTGTAGAATCCAGTTGCTCCACTTTCCAGCGCACAGAGCCGATACGTCCGTTCACAGACACAGCCTGCAACTCTTCTTTTCCACCCACAGAAAATGGCTGTGCCTCGCCCCCATTGACAGATGCAGCCAACCGCAAAGAATCGGAAGTCAGGAAATAACAGGTAGACACTTCGCAGGTATCAATATGCGACAAGAAGCGTTTCTCACCTTTCAGGCTGACATAAGCTCCCGAAGAAGGAATAAAATAATGATTGGAAATGTCCTGACGGGAACGGTCAAAATAGGTGGAATCTGTAATGGAGTGACTGCCCCATCCACCAAACGAATGGTGTACCGTAGGACGGAAACCAGCTATTTTGGTAGTGATAGATACATAGCCTACCCCACATCCGCCAAAACGTTTCTGCAACATCTCGCGCAAATCGCCGGTCAGAATATCGGCCTCAATAAATGAATCTCCGAAATAGGCAATACGTACCGGGCGGTCCAAAGAAGACACCTTTCCCAAAGCTTCATAGAAATACTCCATTCCACGCCCTGCAGAATCAGCATATTCTTCAATGCAGACCATTCCACTCTTGCAGGTATCCACAAAAGCAGGCTTTACGGGAGGCGGCAACACCAAGGTATCAGAATCCATAGGTTCTGCTATTTCCTTCTTTATACGAATGTCTGAAAGCAAATCAACCCTTCTCAAAGGTTCGCCACGAAAAGAAACAGACGGCAAAAAATGCATGGCAAACAGACCTGCCACCACCAAAAGGGTGAACAGAAAAGTGTATAACAATTTATTCTTCATGAACTTTCCTCTAAAACCGGGTGCAAAGATAGTGAAAGGTGAGAGCAATACCAAGCCAAAAGCTTGCTTTTGAGCGCAAGTATTGCCGAACCGCATCCTATCTTCGAGAAATCAAAGATAGAGGAGTTTAAGTACAAAGATTATCTGGTATGTTTCTCTCGAATATTCTTCAAGAAATCATCGACCATGCGGTAACCTTTTTCCGTGGTAATCCCCCGCATGTGTAGAATAGTGATTTCACTATAGATTTCGGCCAGCGGATAATGGTCTGTAATGTCTGAATAAATCAACAAGTCCATCTGCATGGCCATGGCCTGATTAATAATCTGGAAATTGATGTCGCTGCGAAAAATACCTTGCTCTACTCCCTTTTGAAAATAGGCCAGTGCATCAGCATCTCCCCTGCGACGGTCATCGTGTATATAGTCCAACACCTTGGAATATTTGCGCAAGTCACGAAAGAACAGAGGATTTACCGAACACAGCTCATTGAACTTACGCTCATAAAATGTAAGGATTACTTCCAGCACATTATTCGCGCTGGAAGCAATCTCTTGCATATACTCATTCATACAATGACGATAAAAACGGAAAACTTCCAGCAGAAGTTCTTCTTTATCTCCAAACAGTTCATAAAGCGTACGCTTGGATATAGAAAGCGAACTTGCTATATCGTCCATGTGGACAGCCTTAATCCCCAAAGTCATAAAAGATTTGGAGGCTGTTTCCACCACACGCAACTTTAACTCTTCACGGCCGTTTTCCTTTCTTCGCCCTGCCATTATCTACATCAATGAATAATTCCTAATTTTGAAGTTTCCACAAACTGGATAATGTTTTCAATTTCCGGTCCGTTAGGAATCTGTTCACGAATACGTCCCAATGCATCATGCAATGAAGTATTTGCTTTATAAAGGATACGGTATGCCTGTGCAATGTGTTTGATAATGGTTTCAGAAAAACCGGTATGCTCCAGCACTTTTGTATTGATGCTATAGAATGCAATCGGTTCATGGGCTGCTACAATATATGGAGGAATGTCCTTGATGAAACGGCATCCGCCTTGCACTACTGAGAAACTTCCCAGGCGTGTATTACCCTGCATCAGCACATTGGAAGTAAGGATGGCATTGTCATAGATAATACAGTTGCCCGAAACCTGTGAACCGTTACCGATAATGCAACGGTTACCCACTTCCACGTCATGAGAAAGACGGGCTCCACTCATGATGAAGTTGCCATCACCCACTTTTGTAGCATGTGAAGCATGTGTACCGCGAATAATCACGGCATTTTCACGAATCACATTGTTATTGCCGATAATAGCCAGTGTTTCTTCACCTGTAAAGGCAAAATCCTGGGGAACTGCTGCCACAACAGCTCCCTGATAAACTGTATTTCCATTTCCCATACGTGTGCCGCTCATCAGACTGGCATAAGGCATAATCACGTTGTCATCACCTAT
>ENA-OZXA01000568-OZXA01000568.1-human-gut-metagenome-genome-assembly--contig:-NODE-568-length-12012-cov-19.319144_pt1 | contig 12012 bp, 8 predicted proteins | sample MGYA00244853_ERZ654090 | MGnify/ENA primary metagenome ERZ654090 (study PRJEB26926, sample SAMN06164943) | human gut metagenome | biome: ENVO:00009003; feature: ENVO:2100002; material: ENVO:00002003...
GGACTGATTGACTGTGAATTGGGGTTATTCGGCTCGATGAAGCGCGACCGTACACTGTTTGATTTACAGAAAACTTTTTATTCGGCAGCCGCTTTTAATCCTACTTTTCCTGATTTCCCGGATCCGGAAACCGGGAGCTGGGACCAGATTACGACGGCCAGTCAGATTACAAATCCATTGGCCTGGATGGACGTGGACAACCGCGAGGAGACTTCTTATTTCAGTTCGCACGCCCGCCTGACTTTTAATTTGCTGAAGGATTTGAAGATGGTGCTATTTGGTTCTTATACCTATAGCACAACAGAAAACGCCCAGTTCCTGCCAACAACGGTATGGGCCAACGGACAGGCTTACCGGGGAAACCGGAAGTCGGAAGCCTTATTAGGAAACCTGATGCTGACGTATCAGAAGCAGTTGGGAACTCACTTTCTGGATGTGCTGGCTTTAGGTGAAGTAGAGAAGAATCGTTTTCACGGCTTTTACACGACCACGACTAATTTTTCCTCCAATGAGTTGGGGTATCACAGCTTGCAGGGTGGAGCATTGCGTCCTTGGGAAGGTACCGGTTCCTATTATGAAGAGCCGCATCTGGTGTCGTTCCTAGGACGTGTGAATTATACGTACGATGACCGTTACGTGCTGACGGTGAACTTGCGTACGGATGCGTCTTCCAAGTTTGGACGGAATCATAAATGGGGTGTATTCCCTTCTGTTTCTGCTGCGTGGAATATAACCCGTGAGAAGTTTATGAGACGTTTTCACCTGATTGATAACCTGAAGCTGCGATTGGGATACGGATTGGCAGGAAATCAGGGAGGGATTGATTCGTATACCACTATGGCACTGGTGCGTCCGAACGGGGTAACTCCGGTGGGGAATTCGCCTTTGGTGACGTATGAGAGCCTGAAAAACGTCAATCCGGATTTAAAATGGGAAGTCAAGTCGACTTTCAATGCGGGGCTGGACATGGGATTTTACGGAAACCGCTTGTTGCTGTCGGTGAATTATTATTTGTCGAAGACAAGAGATATGCTGTATCAGTATGATGTCAGTGTTCCTCCGTTTGCCTATAACAAGCTTTTGGCTAATCTGGGCTCCATGCGGAATAGTGGAACGGAACTCTCTATCGGTATCACCCCCTTGCGGACCAAGGACATGGAGCTGAATATCAACGCAAACGTAACTTTCCAGCGGAACAAATTGCTGTCGTTGAGCGGTATGTATGAAGGAGAGTACATCAGTGCGGCGCAATATACGGCTTTGGCCGGACTGAACGGTGCGGGACTGCACGGCGGATACAATAATATCGTGTATCAGATTGTAGGACAGCCGTTGGGCGTTTTCTATCTGCCGCATTGTGAAGGACTGGTTTCGGATGGGAACGGAGGATATACCTATCAGATTGCTGACTTGAATGGAGGAGGCGTGAACTTGGAGGAAGGAGAAGACCGTTATGTAGCCGGACAGGCTACTCCCAAGACCTTGTTAGGTTCCAACATCAGCTTCCGTTACAAGCGTTTTGATGTGTCGTTGCAGATAAACGGAGCATTCGGGCATAAGATTTATAATGGCACGGCGCTGAGTTACATGAACATGAACAGCTTGCCGGATTACAATGTGTTGGCTGAGGCTCCGGCACGGAATATACATGACCTGACGGCAACGGATTACTGGCTGGAAAGCGGCAATTATGTGAACTTTGATTACCTGACTGTGGGTTGGAACGTACCTATCAAAAAACAGCGTTTCTTGCACGGGGCACGCCTGGCACTGACCATTAACAACCTGGGTACAATCTCCGGTTATTCGGGGCTGACTCCACTGATTAATTCTACCTTGGTGGACAATACTTTCGGGGTGGACGACAAGCGTACTTATCCTCTTTCAAGAACTTATATGATTAGTTTAGGTCTTAACTTTTAATCTGCTTATTATGAAAAGAATATACTCAATACTATTTGCGTCGTTTTCTCTTCTGTCATGGACTTCCTGCAGCAGTTACCTGGAAGAAAATCCGAAGGACCGTCTGGATGAAGAAACGGCTTATTCTACCTTGTCGGACGTGCAGAAAAATGGGGTGCTTTCGTTGTATAATTACGTGGGTGGATATGTCGACAGTCAGGGCCTTCAGGGGACAGGCCGGGGTATCTATGATTTGAATACGTTTACTACTGATGAGGCTATCATGCCCACACGTGGAGGAGACTGGTATGATGGTGGATTCTGGCAGGGATTGTACTTGCATCGCTGGGGAGTGAACAATGAGGCGATTTATGCTACTTGGGAATACCTGTATCGTACGGTGATTTTGTGTAATGGCTCTTTGGAAAGAATACAGGATTTTGCTGAAAAACATCCCGGGGAAAATGTGGCAGATTGTGTGGCTGAAGTACGGGCATTGAGAGCCATGTTTTATTATTATATCATGGATTTGTTCGGGAGCGTTCCACTGATTGAAAAGAGTGATCCGGCAGTTGAAGATATTGTTCAGGAAAAGCGTACTAAAGTATTTAATTTCATTGTGAAAGAACTTACGGAATCTTCTTCTATTTTGAGTAAAGAGCGGAGCAATCAGCCGGGAGTGTATTACGGGCGAATGACACAGCCAGTGGTGTGGTTTTTGCTCGCTAAGTTAGCTTTGAATGCAGAAGTTTATACCGATGATGACTGGACAGACGGAAGCCGTCCGGATGGGAAATCCATCTTTTTCGAAGTGGAAGGACAACGTCTGAATGCCTGGCAAACGGTGAACTATTATTGTGAGAAGATTACGGTTGCAGGATATACCCTGGAAAAGGATTATACAGCCAACTTTGCCGTGTTCAATGAGTCCTCGGAGGAAAATATTTTTGTCATTCCCATGAGCAAGACTTTATACACCAACCAGTTTATCTACTTGTTCCGTTCGCGGCATTACAACCATGCCAAGGCGTATGGGCTGAGTGGAGAAAATGGCTCGTCGGCTACGAAAGAGGTGCTTGAGACCTTCGGCTATGATACGCCGCAGGTGGATGCCCGTTTTGATTACTGCTATTTTGCCGGGCCGGTAAAGGATTTGGAGGGAAATCAGATTCTGCTGGATGACGGGGTTACTCCATTGGTGTATGAGCCTTGGAACGTGGCACTGGATGTGTCGGGAAAGCCGTACGAGAAAACAGCCGGAGCCCGAATGAAAAAATACGAAGTCGATAAGACGGGGCTTAAGGACGGAAAACTGCTGGACAATGACATCGTGTTGTTCCGCTACGCTGACGTGCTGCTCATGCAAAGTGAGGCCAAGGTGCGGAATGGGGAAGATGGCGATGCCGAGCTGAATTTAGTGAGAAGTCGGGTAGGTATGGCTCCGAGAACTGCTACATTGAAAAATTTGCTGGATGAGCGAATGATGGAGCTGGCCTGGGAGGGCTGGAGACGGCAGGATATGATTCGTTTCGGCGTTTTTACCCGTTCGTACAGCTGTCGTCCGCAGCTTCCGGGAGAGGAAAACGGCTATACTACTGTCTTCCCGATTCCGGAAAAAGTGATTGACATGAACCCTCAGCTGCACCAGCACAAGGGATATTAAGTGTATTTTTGCTCTCTCTATATGGCAGAATAGCCATTTTGTCATAGTGATTTACTATTTGCCTTTCGATATAAAGAAATATTTCTCTAATTCGATGGGCAAATATTCTTTTTTCACCTCTTTTTTATTTAATTTTGCACGCAAAATACAAAACCATTTTTTATAACCTAACATGGCAAATTTAATTAAGTTGCGTAAAGGCTTGGACATAAACCTGAAAGGTAAGGCGGCTGCGGAAGTGGTGGCTGTGAAAGAGCCGGGATTCTATACTCTGTGTCCCGATGATTTTACAGGCGTGACTCCGAAAGTGGTCGTGAAGGAACAGGAATATGTGATGGCCGGAGGACCCTTGTTTGTAGACAAGAATCATCCAGAAGTGAAATTTGTTTCGCCGGTAAGCGGCGTAGTGACAAGCGTGGAACGTGGGGCAAGACGCAAGGTGATGAGCATCACCGTGCAGGCTGCTACGGAACAGGACTTTGAAGAATTCGGCAAGAAGAGCGTGGCTGCGCTTGACGGGGCTGCTGTAAAGGAAATGCTGCTGAATGCCGGTTTGTTCGCGTTTATCCGTCAGCGTCCGTATGACGTAGTAGCTGATCCGACTGTGGCACCTCGTGCTATCTTCGTTTCTGCATTCGACACAAACCCGCTGGCTCCAGAATTCGAACTGGCGCTTTCAGGCGAAGAAGCAAACTTCCAGACTGGATTGGATGCATTGGCTAAGATGGCCAAGACATACCTGAGTATCAGTGTAAATCAGAAATCACCGGCTTTGACGCAGGCGAAGAACGTGGAAGTAACTGTATTTGACGGACCGCATCCTGCAGGTAACGTTGGTGTACAGATTAACCACATCGCTCCTGTAAACAAGGGTGAAACAGTATGGACTATCGATCCGCAGGCTGTTATCTTCATCGGCCGTCTGTTCAATACGGGTCATGTAGACTTTACCCGCACGGTAGCAGTGACTGGTTCGGAAGTGCTCAAGCCTGCCTACGTGAAACTGAAAGTAGGTGCACTGCTGACAGGTGTGTTTGAAAACAACGTGACAAAAGACAAGGCTTTGCGTTACATCAGCGGTAACGTGCTCACTGGTAAGCAGATTTCTGCGAACGGTTATCTGGGAGCTTTTCACAGCCAGGTGACTGTGATTCCGGAAGGAAATGACGTGCACGAAATGCTGGGTTGGATTATGCCGCGTTTCAATGACTTCAGTACCAGCCGTTCTTATTTCAGCTGGATGATGTGTAAAAAGAAAGAGTATGTGTTGGATGCCCGTGTGAAGGGTGGGGAACGCCACATGATCATGTCAAATGAATACGACCATGTACTTCCGATGGACATTCTGCCGGAATACCTGATTAAAGCCATCATTGCAGGAGATATTGACCGGATGGAGGCATTGGGTATTTATGAGGTAGCTCCGGAAGACTTTGCCTTGTGTGAATTTGTCTGCTCTTCAAAGATGGAACTGCAGCGTATTGTTCGCGACGGACTCGACATGCTCCGCCGTGAAATGTGTTAATGCTAACTAAAACGATTATTAATAAATGAACGCGTTAAGAAATTATCTCGATAAGATAAAGCCTAACTTTGAAGAGGGAGGCAAATTTCATGCTTTTCGTTCTGTGTTCGACGGGTTTGAAACATTCCTGTTTGTTCCGAACACTACTTCGAAGACAGGTACGCACATCCACGATGCGATAGACAGCAAACGTATCATGTCGTTCGTGGTGATTGCGCTGATACCGGCCTTGTTGTTCGGTATGTATAATGTAGGTTACCAGCATTTCCATGCTACCAATGTAGAAGGAAGCTTCTGGGAAATGTTCGGCTATGGTTTCCTGGCTGTACTGCCGAAAATCATTGTATCCTACGTGGTAGGTCTGGGTATCGAATTTGTGGTAGCCCAGTGGAAGAAGGAAGAAATTCAGGAAGGTTTCCTGGTTTCCGGTATGTTGATTCCGATGATTGTGCCGGTTGAGTGTCCGTTGTGGATGCTGGCCGTGGCTACTGCTTTCTCTGTGGTGTTTGCAAAGGAAGTGTTCGGTGGTACAGGTATGAATATCTTTAACCCTGCATTGATTACTCGTGCATTCTTGTTCTTTGCTTATCCGACCAAAATGTCTGGTGATATTGTATGGGTATCCAGCGACAGCATCTTTGGCTTGGGAAGCAATGTAGACGGTCTGACTGCTGCTACAGCACTTGGACAGGCTTCTACTGCAACTGATGCGATGGCATATCCTGCTTTCTCTTGGGATATGGTAACTGGTCTGATTCCGGGTTCTATCGGTGAAACCAGCGTAATCGCTATTGCTATCGGTGCGGTTATCCTGTTGTGGTCAGGTGTGGCAAGCTGGAAGACAATGTTGTCAGTATTTGTAGGTGGTGCGGTAATGGGATGGATTTTCAATACCATCGGTCCGGACACTGCAATGGCTAAGATGCCTTGGTATGAACACTTGTGCTTGGGTGGTTTCTGCTTCGGTGCTGTGTTTATGGCTACAGACCCTGTAACTTCTTCACGTACTGAAAACGGTAAGTTTGTATATGGCTTCCTGATTGGTGCCATGGCAATTATTATCCGTGTATTGAATCCGGGTTATCCTGAAGGTATGATGTTGGCTATCCTGCTGATGAACATCTTCGCTCCGCTGATTGACTACGTAGTAGTTCAGAATAACATTTCTCGCCGTGCAAAACGTGCTATGTCTAACAAATAAAAACCGAAAATACAATGAATACTAATAGTAACTCTTATACTATCATTTATGCTTCGGTAATGGTTGTTATCGTAGCATTCTTGCTGGCTTTCGTGAACTCTTCTTTGCGCGACTTGCAGGGAAAGAACGTAGAGCTGGATACAAAGAAGCAGATTCTTTCTTCACTGGGCATCAAAGGTGTGCAGGATGCAGAAGCTGAATTTGCTAAAGTGGTGAAATCGGATATGGTGGTAGCTGAAGACGGTACACTGACTCCGTATGAAGGCGCTTTCGTGACTTCTTACGAAAAAGATTTCAAGGAAAACGGTCGTGCTCACATCTTCGTATGTGAAATCGAAGGACAGACTAAATATGTAATTCCGGTATACGGTGCCGGTCTTTGGGGTGCTATCTGGGGATATGTTGCCTTGAACGAAGACAAGAATACAGTATACGGAACTTACTTCTCTCATGCGTCTGAAACTCCGGGTCTGGGAGCAGAAATTGCAGGAGATCATTTCCAGAGTGAATTTAAGGACAAGCATGTAATGGACGGTGAAGCCGTTGCACTGGGAGTTGTAAAGAACGGAAAAGTTGAAAATCCGGAATTCCAGGTAGACGGTATCTCTGGTGGTACAATCACTTCAGTTGGTGTAGATGCCATGTTGAAAGGATGTATGACACATTACGCTAAATTTTTAACATCTAAAGAATAAGGAGGAGAACGAAAATGGGAAGTTTATTTTCAGCTAAAAACAGAGAAGTATTTTCTACTCCTATAGGCATGAACAACCCGGTAACCGTACAGGTGTTGGGTATCTGTTCTGCACTGGCTGTAACCTCCAAACTGGAGCCGGCCATCGTGATGGGTCTTTCTGTAACCATTATTACTGCTTTTTCTAACGTAGTGATTTCTTTGTTGCGTAAGACAGTGCCTAACCGTATTCGTATCATCGTACAGCTGGTAGTTGTAGCTGCTTTGGTAACTATCGTAAGTGAGTTGCTGAAAGCTTTTGCCTACGACGTGAGCGTACAGTTGTCTGTATACGTAGGTTTGATCATTACCAACTGTATCCTGATGGGACGTCTGGAAGCATTTGCTATGTCAAACGGTCCGTGGGAATCATGCCTTGATGGTATTGGTAACGGTCTGGGTTATGCCAAGATTCTGGTAATCGTTGCATTCTTCCGTGAATTGCTGGGTTCAGGAACACTGTTGGGCTTCAACATCCTGAACTATGAGGCTGTAAAGAATGCCGGTTATGTAAACAACGGTTTGATGTTGATGCCGCCGATGGCTTTGATCATCGTAGCTTGCCTGATCTGGTATCAGCGTGCAAAACACAAAGAGTTGCAAGAAAAAGAATAATTATTAACCAACAACGGAAATTAAAAATCCAGAATTATGGAACATTTTTTTAGTTTATTGGTCCGCTCAATCTTTGTGGACAATATGATATTTGCGTTCTTCCTGGGTATGTGTTCATACCTGGCGGTATCGAAGAACGTGAAGACTGCCCTCGGTCTGGGTATCGCCGTAACTTTCGTGCTGGTGGTTACCTTGCCGGTGAACTACCTTCTGCAGACGAAGGTACTGGCTGCCGACGGCATTCTGGGAATTGACTTGAGCTTCCTTAGCTTCATTCTTTTCATTGCCGTAATTGCGGCTATCGTTCAGCTGGTAGAAATGATTGTAGAACGCTTCAGTCCTTCACTGTATGCGTCACTGGGTATCTTCCTGCCGTTGATTGCTGTAAACTGTGCCATCATGGGTGCTTCTCTGTTCATGCAGCAGCGTATCACTCTGAGCCCGTCTGATGCTAAATACATCGGCGATATCTGGGATTCTATCTCTTACGCACTGGGTTCAGGTATCGGCTGGTTGCTGGCTATCGTAGGTCTGGCTGCTATCCGTGAAAAAATGGCTTACTCTGACGTACCTGCTCCGCTGAAAGGCTTGGGCATCACATTCATCACTGTAGGTCTGATGGCAATGGCATTTATGTGTTTCTCTGGTTTGAACATCTAATAGGAAAGGAATAAGACAATGGATATGAATTTTATTTTAGCAAGCATTGGAGTATTCCTCGTGACTATTCTGGTGCTGGTAGTCATCCTGCTGGTTGCAAAGAATTTCCTCGTTGCTTCCGGTAATGTGAAACTGACTATCAACGGCGATAAGGATATGGAAGTAGAGTCTGGCTCTACATTGCTGAACACATTGGCCGTAAACGGAGTGTTCTTGCCTTCAGCTTGTGGTGGTAAGGGGTCTTGCGGACAGTGTAAATGTCAGGTAGTAGAAGGTGGAGGCGAAATCCTGCCTTCTGAGGTGAGCCACTTCAGCCGTAAACAGCAGAAAGACCACTGGCGTCTGGGCTGTCAGGTGAAAGTGAAGGGAGATATGGCTATCAAGGTTCCTGAATCTGTAATGGGTGTAAAGGAATACGAATGTACAGTTATCTCCAACAAGAACGTGGCTACCTTTATCAAAGAGTTCAAAGTGCAGTTGCCTAAGGGTGCGCACATGGACTTTATCCCGGGTTCATACGCACAGATTAAGATTCCTAAATTCGAAATGGATTACAACAAGGATATCGACAAAGATCTTATCGGTGCTGAATACTTGCCTGCATGGGAAAAATTCGGTTTGTTCGGTCTGAAATGTAAGAACGAAGAAGAAACTATCCGTGCTTACTCTATGGCTAACTACCCTGCAGAAGGTGACGTGTTCATGTTGACAGTTCGTATCGCAACTCCTCCGTTCAAGCCAGACCGCAGCGGATTCATGGATGTAAATCCGGGTATCGCTTCTTCTTATATCTTTACCCTGAAACCGGGTGACAAGGTATTGATGAGTGGTCCTTACGGAGACTTCCATCCGATTTTCGATTCTAAGAAGGAAATGATCTGGGTAGGTGGTGGTGCCGGTATGGCTCCGCTTCGTGCACAGATTATGCACATGACTCGTACATTGCATACTACTGACCGTGAATTGCATTACTTCTATGGTGCGCGTGCGTTGAACGAAGTGTTCTATCTGGACGACTTCTTGAAACTGGAAAAAGACTTCCCGAACTTCCACTTCCATCTGGCTCTGGACCGTCCGGACCCTGCAGCCGATGCAGCTGGCGTGAAGTATACAGCAGGATTCGTTCATCAGGTAATGTTGAACACTTACTTGAAAGACCACGAAGCTCCGGAAGACATCGAATACTACATGTGTGGTCCTGGTCCGATGTCGAAGGCAGTTGTCGCTATGCTGGATAGCCTCGGCGTAGAAGAATCTTCTATCATGTATGATAACTTCGGTGGATAATCCGCAGAATTTATGACATAATGAAGCAAAAGGCTTTCAGGAAATATCCTGAAAGCCTTTTTTTTATGCGGATACGGTTCAAAGGGTAATCAATAGAAAGTGAAATGAAGCTTTATATTACAAAAATGTGAAGAAATTGTTCATTTTGCTATACCTTTCTTGATATACGTCAATAAATGATAGGGGTAGAGCAACTTTCTTTGTAGTTTATTTTTATGTTGTCCAACATATCCTTATCTTTGTGGCGGTAAAAGGAAAAAAAGCTCGAGCTAAGCTAGATTTTAAATTATTTAGGTAACAAAGTTTTTAGGTAAAAGATTTTAAAGGTATGAAAAGATTAGGATTAACATTAGCAGCCGCATTGGTATTTTCAGTTTCTATGTTTGCAGAAGGTGTACAGGACAACAATGCACAGAAATGGAATGGTTCAATCAACAAGTCAAAGCTGACTAAATATTTGAATCTTTCATCTAACCAGCATGAAAAAGTTGCTGACATCTGCGACTACTTTGAACAGGAAATGACTCGTGCAAATTCTTCAAAGACAGAAAACAAAGAAAAAGTTCGTAAGGCTGTTTACGGTAACTTGAAATTGATGAAGCAGACGTTGGACGAAAAACAGTATTCTAACTATGTTCGTCTGATGGCCATGACACTGCGCAACAAAGGCATCGACTTGAACGAAGCAAAATAAGAGAGATTGATAAATAAGAAGAGCCCCGGAGACTTGCATAAGGTTTTCCGGGGCTTTTTGCATATCAATCAGTTGTCCTGAGAGAGTGATGAGGATATAGCCCGTAAATGTGGATTGTGTGTGATTCATCATGAATGAGAGAATGAAATAAAAAACGCAAGGACGTTTTAATTAGAACGCTTAGGCATTTGCATTGAAACGCACTTGTGTTTTACTTTAAACGTACTTGCGTTTGGATGGAAACGTACTTGCGTTTTATAGCAGACGCAGGCATGTTTTCCGGAGATAGAACTTATTCTTCGTGATAGTCGTTCAAGCGATTGTCCCATAAATATTTACGCGTTTCGCTGACAACCACTCCCGACAGCAGAACCAATGAAATGAGATTAGGAATAGCCATGAGGGCATTAACCAAGTCGGCAAAGTTCCACACAAGAGCGAGGTTGATGACGGAACCCTCGTAAATCATCAGAATCCACATCAGACGATAGGCAAACATGATTTTCTTTCCACCCAGGTATTCTACTGCTTTCTGTGAGTAATAGGTCCATCCTAAAATGGTGCTGAAGGCAAAAGTGACGATACCAAACGAAAGGATGGGAGTACCGATATAGGGGATTTTGGCAAAAGCCATCTTGGTGAGTGCCGCGTCGCTGGTATAATCAATGTCCGGATAGGCCAGGATACTGCTTACCAGTACGAGACCTGTCAGCGCACATATCACGACCGTATCCCAGAAAGTTCCGGTAGAGGAGACCAGTGCCTGACGTACGGGGTTGCGTGTCTGTGCTGCGGCGGCTACAATCGGTGCGGAACCCAGTCCTGATTCGTTGGAGAATAGTCCGCGGGCAATACCGTAGCGGGCAGCCATCATGACCGTGGTTCCTATGAATCCGCTGCCTGCCGCCCGTGCCGAAAAGGCAGATTCAAAAATCAGCCGGAAAGATTCTCCTAAATAGGCATGGTTGACGATCAGAATATAAATACATCCCCCTACATAGAGTAAGGCCATAATGGGTACGAGGCCCATACAGACTCTGGCGATGCTCTTTACTCCGCCGATGACTACCAAAGCCGTGAGAATACTCATCAGGATACCTGTCAGGTGAGGAGATACTCCGTACGATTCATTCAGCAGCAGGGAAATTGAGTTGGCCTGTACCGTGTTGCCGATGCCGAAAGCAGCCAGTGCGGTAAAGATACAGAACAGAACTCCGAGCCATTTCAATCCTAAGCCGCGTTCCAGCGCATACATCGGTCCGCCAATCATCTCGCCCGACGAATTCTTTATGCGGTATTTTACGGCCAGAAGTCCTTCAGCGTATTTGGTCGACATGCCCAGTACACCTGTCAGCCAGCACCAGAACACGGCACCCGGTCCGCCCAATGCGACGGCGGTCGCTACTCCGATAATGTTTCCGGTCCCGATGGTAGCTGCCAGTGAAGTGGCCAGTGCTCCGAACTGGCTGACATCGCCTCCTGCATCTTTATCCTTGCTTACAGAGAGTCGTAAGGCCTTGAGGATATGTAACTGCGGAAAACGCAACCGGATGGTGAGATAAAGATGGGTGCCCAGGAGCATGATAATCATGGGCCATCCCCACATAAACGAACTGATTTCTTGCACAATTTTTGTAAGCTGTTCCATTTTCTGTTTGTTTTGATTTTGTCGCAAAAGTATAAATCTGTCTCTTATACACATCTCCGAGCCCACGAGACTAGGCATGATCTC
>ENA-OZXA01000633-OZXA01000633.1-human-gut-metagenome-genome-assembly--contig:-NODE-633-length-11266-cov-5.727857_pt1 | contig 11266 bp, 6 predicted proteins | sample MGYA00244853_ERZ654090 | MGnify/ENA primary metagenome ERZ654090 (study PRJEB26926, sample SAMN06164943) | human gut metagenome | biome: ENVO:00009003; feature: ENVO:2100002; material: ENVO:00002003...
AGATCATGCCTAGTCTCGTGGGCTCGGAGATGTGTATAAGAGACAGGTGATAAAGGAATTGGTAGAAAATGCGATTGATGCCGAAGCACAAGAAATACACGTATTAGTGACGGATGCAGGAAAAACCTGCATTCAGGTGATTGATGATGGAAAAGGTATGTCCGAAACGGATGCACGCCTTGCCTTTGAACGCCATGCCACTTCTAAGATAAAAGAAGCAGCCGATTTGTTTGCTTTACGTACGATGGGATTTCGTGGCGAGGCATTGGCTTCTGTGGCTGCGGTAGCAGAAGTAGAATTGAAAACCCGTACGGCAAATGAAGAGCTGGGTACACGGATTGTGATAGCCGGTTCTAAAGTAGAAAGTCAGGAAGCGGTATCCTGCCCTAAAGGGAGTAACTTCTCCATTAAAAACTTATTCTTTAATATTCCTGCCCGTCGTAAATTCCTGAAAGCGAATTCTACGGAACTTAGCAATATCCTTACAGAATTTGAACGCATCGCTTTGGTACATCCCGAAGTGGCATTCTATCTATATAGCAATGATACCGAACTGTTTAATTTGCCGGTTATGCCGCTTCGGCAACGTATTCTTGCTGTGTTTGGCAAAAAGCTGAACCAGTATTTGCTATCGGTGGATGTGGATACCACTATGGTGAAGGTATCGGGTTTTGTAGCCAAGCCGGAGACGGCACGAAAAAAAGGTGCTCATCAATACTTCTTTGTGAATGGCCGTTATATGCGTCATCCATATTTCCATAAAGCAGTGATGGATGCTTATGAACAGCTGATTCCGGCTGGTGAGCAGATCTCTTACTTTATTTATTTTGAGGTAGATCCGGCAAATATAGATGTGAATATACATCCCACAAAGACAGAAATCAAATTTGAAAATGAACAAGCGATTTGGCAGATACTTTCTGCGTCTGTTAAAGAATCATTGGGCAAATTTAATGCTGTACCATCTATCGATTTTGATACCGAAGGTATGCCTGATATTCCGGCATTTGATCAGACACGCCCGATAGAACCGCCGAAAGTGCATTATAATTCAGACTTCAATCCGTTTAAAACTTCTTCTGCCTCTTCTTATAGCGGTGGCAACTATTCTCGTCCGAAAGTAGACTGGGAAGGATTGTACGATGGGCTGGAAAAAGCCAGCAAAATGAATGCTCCGATGGAAGAAGAACCCTTTGTGGATGAAACAGATTGGGCTTCTGCGCCGGTATCGACTGATATGTCCGAAGAACGTACACCGTATGTACCGGAAACGCAGGCTTCTTCTTCCTTATCTGCGCCGTTGTATGCTAATGAGCCGGCAGTGGAAAAGGGGACGCAGCATTTTCAATTCAAGGGACGTTTTATTCTGACTTCGGTGAAGTCCGGCTTGATGTTGATAGACCAACACCGGGCACATATCCGGGTATTGTTTGAACGCTATATGAATCAGATCAGTCAGAAGCAGGGAGTGTCTCAGGGCGTCCTGTTTCCGGAAATCGTACAGTTACCGGCTTCGGAAGCTGCTGTGTTGGAAAGCATTATGGAAGACTTCTCGGCAGTTGGCTTTGAATTAACCCCGTTGGGCGGTGGCAGTTATGCTATCAATGGTATTCCATCTGGCATTGAGGGACTGAATCCTGTGGAACTGGTACGTAATATGGTACATACAGCCATGGAAAAGGGAAGTGATGTAAAAGAAGAAGTGCAAACCATGTTGGCTTTAACGCTCGCAAAGGCTGCGGCAATCGTTTATGGGCAAGTGCTGAGCAATGAAGAAATGGTTAATTTGGTAGATAGTCTGTTTGCTTGCCCTACTCCAAACTATACACCGGATGGGCGTACCGTATTGTCAACTATTAAAGAAGAGGATATTGAGAAATTATTCTCGCGATAAAGATTATAAGGTAATAACAAAAATTAATCTCTTTCAAAAACCTTTTAGCAGGGATGGTGTTATTTAGTCAGTTATAATAATGAATTTAAATTAACCACTTAACTATTTAGGTATATGAAAAAGATTCTAATGTTGCTGGCTTTGGCCGGTCTGACTTCTGCCGCCTGGGCGCAGAACAGTACAAGTGAAGTTGTAGAGTATGAAGTAATTCAGGTACAGGATAAGTATCAGGTGATAACGAATCCTTTCTGGAGCAATTGGTTCTTCTCTATTGGCGGTGGTGCCGAAGCTACATTTGGTGACAATGATTCAGCCGGAAGTTTTGGTAAACGTATTAGTCCGACGCTGAATGTTTCCGTCGGTAAATGGTTTACTCCGGGTTTAGGATTGCGTTTGCAATATAGCGGTCTTCAGGCAAGAGGATTTACGTACGATGCAGGTGCCGACTATGTAAAAGGTACCCAACTGAAAGACGGTTACTATAAACAACGCTTTGACTATATGAACCTCCACGGTGACGTGATGTTCAATCTGAACGCACTCTTCGGTGGTTACAATCAGCATCGCGTTTATGAGATTATCCCTTATGTAGGTGCCGGTTTTACTCACAACTATTCAAAGCCTCACCGCGAAGCACTGTCCGTAAATGCGGGTATCATCAACAAGTTCCGTATTTCGAATGCGATAGATATTAACCTGGAACTTAGTGCAATGGGTGTTGAAGACAAATTCGATGGTGAAGTTGGTGGCGATCATGGATATGATGGCGTACTGAGTGCTACAGTCGGTTTGACTTACCGTTTCCCTGCCCGTGGTTTCCGTCGTCCGATGCCGCAGTTGATTTCTCAAATCGAGTTGGCTGCTATGCAAGATAAGTTGGCCGCAATGGGTGCGCAGAATGCACAGTTGAAGAATGCTTTGATACAGGCTCAAAACCAACCGGTAGCCGAAGTTACAGAAACAGAAGTAATCGTTCCGGATCCGGATATCGCACCGCGTACTGTATTCTTCACAATCGGTTCTGCTGAACTGTCTCCGCGTGAAATCATGAACCTGTCATATCTGGCAGAACAGATGAAGCAGTTCCCGAATGCAACTTACACCGTGAATGGTTATGCAGACTCTGCAACCGGTACTCCGGCATTCAACAAAGAGTTGAGTTTGAAACGTGCACAAGCTGTTAAAGATGCACTGGTTAAGAATTACGGTATTGCTGCCGACCGCTTGAATATTGAAGCCGGTGGTGGTGTAGACAAATTTGGTCAGCCAATTCTGAACCGTGTGGTATTAGTGAAATCTGCCAATTAATAGTTCTTTCATAAGCAAGGAAACGCCCTGCCTTCTCGTTAATCTATGGGAGGCAGGGCGTTTCTCTATTTGATAATAGTGCGGGAATTATTCTGCACTGAATTTCTTCACCTGTTCAGCTATCAGTTCCGCATCGTCGAAATAGTTTATCTTCATCGCTTTGCGTACATCGTCCAGTGTGGCAGCAGCAACTTCGCGTGCCGCATCACAGCCTTTCTTCAGCATCTCATAGATGGCAGGTATATCTTTCTCAAACTCTTTACGGCGGTTGCGAATCGGTTCCAGTGTCTCCTGCATGATGGAGTTCAGGAATCCTTTCACCTTCATATCACCCAGACCGCCACGTTGATAATGCGCTTTCAGTTCATCGAGATTCGGATAGTCGGGCAGGTAAAGACCGAAGTGTTCGGGACGGCAGAAGGCATCCAGATAGGTGAAGACAGGATTGCCCTCTACTTTACCCGGGTCTTGTACACGCAAGTGATCGGGATCGGTGTACATGCTCTTCACTTTTTTCTGTATTTCGTCGGCAGAGTCGGAAAGGTAGATACAGTTACCCAGGCTCTTGCTCATTTTGGCTTTTCCGTCTGTTCCGGGAAGGCGCAGACAAGCGGCATTGTCGGGCAGAAGGATTTCCGGTTCAACCAGCGTTTCACCATAGATATAGTTGAAGCGACGAACGATTTCGCGGGCTTGCTCCAGCATTGGCTCCTGGTCTTCACCTACAGGGACAGTTGTTGCCTTGAAAGCTGTGATATCTGCTGCCTGGCTAATGGGGTAGGTGAAGAAACCCACGGGAATGCTGGCATCGAAGTTGCGTAGTTGGATTTCGGCTTTCACAGTAGGATTGCGTTGCAGGCGGCTCACAGTTACCATATTCATGAAGTAAAAGCTCAACTCGCATAATTCGGCAATTTGTGATTGGATGAAGATGGTGCTTTTCTCCGGATCCAGTCCGCATGCCAGATAGTCAAGGGCCACTTCGATAACGTTCTGGCGTACTTTTTCTGGATTGTCCACATTGTCTGTTAATGCTTGTGCATCAGCAATGAAGACAAATATCTTGTCATATAAACCGGAGTTTTGCAACTCTACTCTTCTTCTCAATGAGCCTACATAGTGTCCTATGTGCAGGCGTCCTGTTGGGCGGTCGCCCGTGAGGATGATTTTCTCTTTAGTCATATCTATGATTTTCTTTGTTTTTTCTTTCGTGAATTTTAATATGACTGCAAAGATACCGATATTTATCGAAACCTCAAGGAAAAGCTGTTTCTTTCCGCTTCACATAGAGCTTATGCGAACCTCGTCCGTTGGTGGTAATGCCTGTTTCCGGCATTTCCCTCCAGTGCTTCAGTTCCTTGGCGGCGGTGTTTCGCAGCAAACCGGTTAGTTGGCAATAGTCATTCACTCTCATATAAGGATGTTCTTCCAGATATTTTTGTGCCAGTTGTAACCGTTGTTCCGGCGTGTATTTTGAGGATGAGCGGTTGGGCTTTATCTCCGAGCGGTTTAATATGCAGCGTCTTCCGGTTTCCTCGATGAATTGCTTGTCGGCACGGAAATTAATATTCTGTACGCAGATGCTCATCGCATTTCGTCGCTGTCCCTTTTTCTCGCCCGATTCCCGTTCTTTGCCTTTGCGCAATCCCAGTGCTGGCGTGAAGATGCCCAGTCCGTCTACCTTTACCGAATTGCCTTGTGCCATTTGGTAGGCAATCTCTTGGGTGAGCGAGTGTACCAATCCGATGATGTCTCCCGGGGTGAAGGTACTGGCATAATTAATGTTGCTCGCAATGTATTCCAGATTTACTTGGTTCCATAACTTCATGCGTGGAAAGAGGATTCGTTTGCCCTCTTCATTTGGCAGGTTCGACTCCTGCATTTCATATTCAGCCATTGTATTTTAATGCTATTAATGATGTTCGTGCTAACAGTTAATGATAAATGAAGACTCTCCTTAACTTTGAGGTGCCTTCTCTTTAGGGATGGAGATACCTGTGATTAGGAAGAAAAGTTATATTCAGGCTGGAGATAAATATCTTTAGGTTGAAGATGCTTATGTTCAGTTTGAAGATATAGATCTTCAGTGCAAAGATAAAGTTTAAAACCGGAGTGAGAAAGTTTTGTAGTAGGTTTATTGTGTTTTTGTGGTAAGGAGAGTGTGACTTTATAATAAAGCTAATTTCATGGGCTATAATTTGTTTATTATTGAAATAAGTCGTTACTTTGCACAAATTTTAAAGCAACGATGCAACAACACGGGAAAAGAGATACATATAATCTGCATTCGAATGAATTTCATTCGTTAGTCGATGATTTCTCTTTCTCTGAGAAGATATTGTTAGTTCTTTGGTAATGCGTTAATCCTTTGTTGGGTAACGCATTTTTTTTGTGCCCGAATGTATAGAAAGAAACTTAATAGACAACAAGAGAATATATGGAAAAGAATTTGAAGAAAGTGTTGGTCTTGGGCTCAGGTGCACTCAAGATCGGTCAGGCCGGGGAGTTCGACTATTCCGGTTCGCAAGCATTGAAAGCTTTGCGTGAAGAAGGTATCAGTTCAGTATTGGTAAACCCGAACATTGCGACTATCCAGACTTCGGAAGGTATCGCAGATAAGGTTTATTTCCTGCCTGTAACTACTTATTTCGTAGAAGAAATCATCAAGAAGGAACAACCTGATGGTATCCTGTTGGCTTTCGGTGGTCAGACTGCCTTGAACTGCGGTGCTGAGTTGTACACAAGTGGTATCCTGAACAAATATGGTGTACGCGTATTGGGTACTTCGGTAGAAGCTATCATGTATACGGAAGACCGTGACCTCTTCGTGAAGAAACTGGACGAGATCGAGATGAAGACTCCTGTCAGCCAGGCTGTAGAGAGCATGGAAGATGCTATTGCGGCTGCTGAACGCATTGGCTTCCCGGTTATGGTTCGATCTGCTTACGCACTGGGTGGTTTGGGCAGCGGTATCTGTCAGGATAAGGAAGAGTTCCTGAAACTGGCTGAAAGCTCCTTCGCTTTCTCTAAACAAATTCTGGTAGAAGAGTCTCTGAAAGGTTGGAAAGAAATTGAGTTCGAGGTAATCCGTGATGCAAATGACCACTGCTTTACAGTGGCAAGCATGGAAAACTTCGACCCGCTGGGTATCCATACGGGAGAGTCTATCGTAGTAGCTCCGACTTGTTCACTGACTGACGAACAGGTGAAGATGTTGCAAGACCTCTCTACAAAGTGTATCCGTCACTTGGGTATCGTGGGTGAATGTAACATTCAGTATGCATTCAATGCTGAAACAAACGACTACCGTGTGATCGAGGTAAATGCTCGTCTGTCCCGTTCTTCTGCTTTGGCTTCTAAGGCTACAGGATATCCGTTGGCATTCGTTGCCGCTAAGATTGCATTGGGCTATACGCTCGACCAGATTGGTGAAATGGGAACTCCGAATTCTGCATACGTGGCTCCGCAACTGGATTACCTGATTTGTAAAATCCCTCGTTGGGACTTGACGAAGTTCGTTGGTGTATCTCGCGAAATCGGTTCCAGCATGAAGTCTGTTGGTGAAATCATGTCTATCGGACGCTCTTTCGAAGAAATTATCCAGAAGGGGTTGCGTATGATCGGTCAAGGTATGCATGGATTTGTAGGCAACGACCTGCACTTTGATGATCTGGACCGCGAACTTTCACGTCCTACGGACTTGCGTGTGTTCGCTATTGCTGAAGCTTTGGAAAATGGCTATACAATAGACCGTATCTTCGACCTGACGAAGATCGATCCCTGGTTCCTTGGCAAATTGAAGAACATTGTTGACTATAAGTTGAAACTTTCTCAATATAATAAGGTGGAAGATATTCCGGCAGATGTATTGCGTCAAGCAAAAGTGCTGGGCTTCTCTGACTTCCAGATTGCACGTTTTGTACTCGATCCGCAAGGTAATATGGAGAAGGAAAACCTGATGGTGCGTGCCCGTCGTAAAGAGTTGGGTATTCTGCCGGCAGTGAAGCGTATCAATACCGTAGCTTCCGAGCATCCGGAACTGACTAACTACCTGTACATGACATATGCCGTTGAAGGGTATGATGTGAACTATTATAAGAATGAAAAATCAGTAGTTGTACTGGGTTCCGGTGCTTACCGTATCGGTTCTTCCGTAGAGTTCGACTGGTGTTCGGTAAATGCAGTGCAGACAGCACGCAAGTTGGGTTATAAGTCTATTATGATCAATTACAACCCCGAAACTGTATCTACTGACTATGATATGTGCGACCGTCTTTACTTCGACGAACTTTCTTTCGAACGTGTACTCGATGTTATCGATCTGGAACAGCCTCGTGGTGTAATTGTATCTGTAGGCGGACAGATTCCGAACAATCTGGCAATGAAGCTGCACCGTCAGTCAGTGCCCATCCTGGGAACTTCTCCTATCTCTATCGACCGTGCTGAAAACCGTAACAAGTTCTCTGCAATGCTCGACCAACTGGGTATTGACCAGCCGGCTTGGCAGGAACTTACCAGTCTGGAAGATGTGAAAGGTTTCGTGGAAAAGGTCGGTTATCCGGTATTGGTTCGTCCGTCTTATGTGCTTTCGGGTGCTGCGATGAACGTATGCTATGATGAAGAAGAATTGGAAAACTTCTTGAAGATGGCTGCTGAGGTATCAAAGGAATATCCGGTAGTAATCTCTCAATTCTTGCAGAATACAAAGGAAATCGAATTTGATGCTGTAGCACAGAATGGTGAAGTGGTGGAATATGCTATTTCCGAGCATGTGGAATTTGCGGGTGTGCACTCTGGTGATGCTACGTTGGTATTCCCGGCACAGAAGATTTACTTTGCTACGGCGCGTCGCATTAAGAAGATCAGCCGTCAGATTGCGAAGGAACTCAATATTTCCGGCCCGTTCAACATCCAGTTCCTGGCACGTAACAATGAAGTGAAGGTAATTGAGTGTAATCTTCGTGCTTCTCGTAGCTTCCCGTTTGTTTCTAAAGTGCTGAAACGCAACTTTATTGAAACGGCTACTCGCATCATGCTGGATGCTCCTTATACACGTCCTGATAAATCAGCATTCGATATTGATTGGATCGGTGTGAAAGCTTCTCAGTTCTCCTTCTCTCGTTTGCACAAGGCAGACCCGGTACTGGGTGTGGATATGTCTTCTACGGGTGAAGTTGGTTGTATTGGTGATGACTTCTCAGAAGCATTGCTGAGTGCAATGATTGCTACAGGTTTCCAGATACCTCAAAAAGGTGTTATGTTCTCTTCCGGTGCAATGAAATCAAAAGTAGATTTGTTGGAGTCCAGTCGTGTACTTTTCGATAAAGGCTACAAGATTTATGCAACGGCAGGTACGGCTGCGTTCTTGAATGCTCATGGTGTATCTACCGAAGCCGTTTACTGGCCGGATGAACGCCCTGATGCTGAGAACAACGTAATGAAGATGATAGCTGAACACAAGTTCGACTTGATCGTTAACATTCCGAAGAATCATACGAAGCGTGAATTGACGAACGGTTACCGTATTCGTCGTGGTGCTATCGACCATAACATTCCGTTGATTACGAATGCTCGTCTGGCAAGTGCCTTTATCGAAGCATTCTGCGAATTGAAGCTGGAAGATATTGCTATCAAGAGTTGGCAAGAATATAAGTAATCAGGTATTTACCTGAAGTTAAAAAAAGAGATGCTAAATTGGCATCTCTTTTTTTTATGCTTATCTTTGTGGGTAAGATAAGGTTTAGTTATTGTTTAACCAGAATGCGTTCTTAAACCATGAAAAAAATCCCCCATTTCTTTATTGTTTTAGTTTGTATATTGGCTGCTGTACAATTAAAGGCAGCAGATGATTTCCTTCCTCAATCCAAATGGATTGGTAGTGAACATTGTCAAAGTACTCCGAATACCTGGCTTTGTTTTCGTAAAACGGTGCATCTGCCCGGCGTTCCGGGTGAGATGATTGCAAATATCGCTGTGGATTCTAAGTATTGGCTATGGATTAACGGCAAGATGGTGGTGTTTGAAGGCGGATTGAAACGGGGGCCTGCTCCCGGAGCGACTTATTATGATCAGGTGGATATTGCCCCTTATCTGGAGAAGGGGGAGAATACCATTGCTCTGCTGGTGTGGCATTTCGGGAAAAACGGATTCAGTCATGTGAATAGTGGAACGGCAGCTTTGTTGTTTTGTGCCCAAGAGGCAAATTTATCCATTGTCAGTGATAAGAGCTGGCAATGTAGTGTGTATCGGGCTTATCAGAATACAGAAGCCCCATTCCCCAATTATCGTTTATCCGAAAGTAATATCCGCTTTGATGCCCGTAAGGAATTGGCAGGTTGGAATATGCCGGATTTCAGTGGAAAGCTGGGAGCATCTATCGAAATTGTGGCTCCGAACGAAATGCCGTTTGGAAAATTGGTAGCCCGTCCCATCCCGATGTGGAAGAATGGTGGGTTAACGGATTATCCGGAAGTAGTCAAAAATGAAAAAGGGGATACTATTCGGTGCCGTTTGCCCTATAATTGTCAGATAACTCCTTATCTGCATGTAAAGGCTCCTGCCGGATTGGTGGTTGGCATGCTGACCGATAATTATACGGGAGGAAGTGCTAATAATGTGAGAGCTGAATACATTACTCGTGAGGGTGAGCAGGAATATGAAAGTTTCGGCTGGATGAATGGTCATGAGGTGCTTTATGTTGTTCCTGCCGGCGTGGAAGTGCTGGGCGTTAAATACCGGGAAACGGGTTATAATGCGGATATGAAAGGTTCTTTCGCATGCGATGATGATTTCTATAATGAATTGTGGAAGCGAAGTGCGCGTACTTTATATATTACCATGCGCGATAATTACATGGACTGTCCTGATCGTGAGCGTGCGCAATGGTGGGGAGATGAAGTAAATGAGTTGGGTGAAGCTTTCTATGTACTTGATCCGCGTGGTTGGCAGTTGGCCGCAAAAGGTATCTATGAATTGATGAACTGGCAACGTCCGGAAGGCGTTATTGCTTCTCCTGTTCCATCGTTGAACTGGTGTAAGGAACTTCCTTTGCAGATGCTTGCGTCTGTAGGCTGGTATGGATTCTACACGCAAGCGTTCTATAGTGACGATTATTCTTTTGTTCCGCATATTTACGACGGCCTGAAGAAGTATTTGCATGAAGTCTGGCAGGTTGATGGCCAAGGTATGCCTGTGGTTCGTCAGGGTGATTGGAGTTGGGGCGATTGGGGAACGGATGTTGATATGGAGGTTCTTACTACCTGTTGGTATTATCTGGCTCTTAAGGCTGAAAAAGAGTTTGCCCTTCATCTGCGTAAACTGTATGATGCCAATCAGATCGGTGAAATGATGAAACGTATCTCTGCGGTTTTTGACGCCCGCTATTGGAATGGTAAGGCTTATCGTTCCAAATTGCATAATGGGGAGACGGATGACCGTGCGCAGGCAATGGCTGTAGTGAGTGGATTGGCACCGGTCGGTAGATATAAAGCTTTGCTAAAGGTTTTCAAGAAGGAATATCATGCCAGTCCTTATATGGAAAAGTATGTAATGGAAGCCTTGTTTATGATGGGCGAACCGGAGTTTGCATTGAAACGTATGCGCGACCGTTATGCTAAAATGATGTCATATCCTTATACCACCTTATTTGAAGGGTGGGGGATAGGCGCCGAAGGTTTTGGTGGAGGCACTATAAATCATGCATGGAGTGGTGGTCCGCTGACTATATTGAGTCAAAAACTGTGTGGAATAGAACCACTTGCTCCCGGATTTAAGCAATTCCGTGTTGCTCCGCAACTGGGTTCGTTGAATAAAGCTTCGGCGGTGGTGCCTACTCTTTATGGTGACATCAGGGTTGATATAAGGCAGCAAGATCATAAACTCGGTATTCAAGTGGTTGTTCCGCAAGGCACCACGGCAGTAGTGGCATTGCCTGGCAGTAAGGAAAAAGTGCTTTCACCGGGTACTCATATTCTTCCGTAAGGCGAAGAATCGGTTTATAGCGATTATGTTGGTGAAATGTCTCAGAAAAAAGTTACTTATTTAAAATGCTGAAATTCAATAAGT
>ENA-OZXA01000637-OZXA01000637.1-human-gut-metagenome-genome-assembly--contig:-NODE-637-length-11215-cov-5.028763_pt1 | contig 11215 bp, 6 predicted proteins | sample MGYA00244853_ERZ654090 | MGnify/ENA primary metagenome ERZ654090 (study PRJEB26926, sample SAMN06164943) | human gut metagenome | biome: ENVO:00009003; feature: ENVO:2100002; material: ENVO:00002003...
AAGAACGGTTTGGTTGGGAATGTAAGGACGAAAATGTAACTTTGCCATAACGAAATACTTTATGCCTAAAGATACAAAAACTTTGGGGAATAGCAAAGCCCGGGCTTGCGAAAGTCTGGGCTTTGTGCATAAAAAAGGTTGTGCCAGAGTTTTGACACAACCTCTTTCTCTATAATATTAATATTATGCTTATACTACTTGACATCTTCTATTCATCAAGCTACTTGATAATCCGGAAATTGCCACTGACATGCAACATAGACATCATATATACCATACCGCTGTAATAACGAAATTTGCCCGTAGGCAATGGTTCATTCCACAATTTCTGTATGCATTCTTTCGCCAGATTCTTGTCATTCAAAGCAAAAGCTCCTACAGCATTTGCACCGATCATACCTGTTGAATAATTGCCGGCAGGTGCTGAACCATCTACATTGAAATATTCGTGCGTAAAATTATCTTGCTTGAAAAAGTTAAGCAATCGACTCATCATCTCTGCCTGGTTAGCAGCATCTTTTCCAAACCAATAATAATCCATACCGACATTCATGGCACAGCGAAGAGCATCAAACTGATATCTTCTTGTATCATATCCCCAATTCTTAGGTTTCCAAGGAGTGCCATCGAATGCAGAATAATCAGGAAACAACCCCGTCTTTTTATGCGATGCATCAGCCAGCAAGCGACGGGCTGCATCAGGTGTCTGCTTCCAGAATTCCTTATTAGTGTCAGACCACAAAGCCCAAAGTTCAAAGAAAGCAGGCAGATTATAGGAAGGATCCGTATAGTTATAATAGACCTTTTCCGGTACAAATGTAACGAGTTTACTCTCAGTATTGAACAGGTTATAAACGCCTTGGGAACCATCTTTAGACATAACATCTTTCAATATTTTCTGAGCCTCCTGATTATAGTCGTATGCCCCGTCATTCCCCCAACGGTGAGAAGCAAAGAATAAAGAAGTTATAAAATAGATTTCACCATCAGAAGCGCAACTTGGCTCCTTACCTATTTTAACACCACGAGGCGTACAGTGCCAGGCATAATATCCCGACCATTTGCCCGAAGTATACAGCATATATTTCTTGGCCCACCGCCATAACTTATCGAATTCAGCCTGCTTATCCAACTGTACACATATCATCATTCCATAGGACATTCCTTCTGTACGTACATCCTGATTCCCTGTATCATAAATATAGGCAGTATTGTCATCACTCTCATAGTAAACCTTTGTTTTCTCATTCACAAAGAAGTGATTCCAGATTTGCTCCATTTTCTGGTCGGTTTGTTGCTGAGAAATACCTAAATACTCATTAAACAAATTCCGATAGTTATCAGTATAGTAAGCTCCAGCAGGAACCGGGTCCCGACTACTGTCTTCCTGAACAGGATGAGCCTGAACTCCAAGTGAACAAAAACCGGAAAGTATCAGGCTGACACTAACCGCAAATAAAGTTGTAAGTTTCATCATTTCAAGGTTTTGTTACAATTAATAGACTACTAATATCATTACATACTACGTTCCAGCGAATAGTCTTCTCCCGGCTGAGTAACAATGTCATATTCGTAAGTACGATAAAGGACCGGCACCTGAGGATTTATCAGTTTGGAAACTACCGGTTCTTTTATAACTGCCGATGCATAAAGAGGATTCGGGCAAGCACCGTCTGCCACTTTCACTCCTTTTCCCTTTAAAGGAACATAAGAACGGATACGCAGTACCCCACCCAAGCGAGAATGTATCTTCGCCTTTTTCAGTTGAACGCCATCCCATTCCATATCTACCACAAAACCACCACGGGCAACAAGGCCTTTCACACTTCCTTTTTTCCATGCTTCAGGCAGTGCAGGCAATAAGTGTACTGCACCATCATGGCTTTGCAACAACATCTCTGCAACTCCTGCCGTATAACCAAAGTTTCCATCGATTTGGAAAGGTGGATGGGCATCAAATAAATTAGGATAAGTACGTCCCTCAGGATATTCTTTCTGAACCTTATCACTAGGCAAAAGATGGAGCATATTCTGTATAATCTTATAAGCATGATTGCCATCCAGCATGCGTGCCCAGAAATTAATCTTCCACCCGATACTCCAACCGGTAGCCATATCTCCACGCTGTATCAAAGTATTCCGTGCAGCCTGGAATAATTCCGGATTTGTAATTGGAGAAATCTGATTACTAGGATACAAACCATATAAGTGTGAAATATGCCGATGGTCATCCAACGGATTGTCAGCATCAATCAACCACTCTTGCAATTGATTATGTTTGCCAATCTGCATGGGTGGCAACTTGTCCAACATGGCCTGCAAAGAATCTTCATACAGTTTATCACCACCCAGAATACGGCTTGCCAGAAGTGTACTGTAAAGGGCATCAAAAGCAATCTGATTATCCATTGTACAACCTGCCGTAATCGTTGTTTGTGAACCCCGGTAGCCATGTTCCGGAGACATGGAAGGTACTGTAACCATCCACTTATACTTCGGATGTTCCACTAAATGACTTAAATAAAAATCAGCAGTTCCTTTCAATATCGGATAATACTTCTTTAGAAACTCTTTATCACCGGTAAATAAATAGTGTTGCCACAGATGTTGTGCCACCCAAGCACCTCCATTAGGCCACATACCGAAACTTGCAGCATCCACCGGTCCGCAGGCACGCCATATATCCGTATTATGATGTGCCACCCAACCTTTAGCATCATAAAGAACTTTAGCAGTTTCACTACCTGTAACTGCCAAGTCAGTCACCATATCAAAGAGAGGTTCATGCGTCTCACTCAGATTGGTTACTTCAGCAGGCCAATAATTCATCTCCGCATTGATATTAATCGTATATTTACTGTCCCAAGGAGCATACAGACTATGATTCCATATACCTTGAAGATTGGCAGGCTGACCACCGGGTTGCGAAGAAGAAATCAGCAGATAACGACCATATTGGAACATCAAAGCTGCCATCGCCATATCATTCCCTTCTATAAAACGTTGCACACGGACAGGTGTCTCCAAAGCAGAAACTCCGGTACTTTCCAAAGTCAGGGCCACACGGTCATATTGCTTGCGATAAGAGGCGATATGACTCTTCAAAGCCTGTTCGTAAGGAATGCGGGTGGCTTTCTGCAAATAAGTAGCTGCACGTTTTGACTCGTTCGCACTGACATCATGATAATTCACAAAATTAGTAGCTGCTGAAATGTACAAGGTAACTTCAGTAGCCCCATTCACGGCAAGTGCGCTTTCTGCCTTACTCACTTTACCATCAGTTTTTACCTGCACCTGGCATTCAGCACGCATAGCGGCAGGGATTCCTTCATGTTCAGCTCCCTGACAGGAGATAATCAGTTTGCCACCCTTTACTTGTACATCTGATTTCAGCGGACTGTTGTATGACACGGCAAAATTCAAGGCCTTTGCCTTATCCGCCTGAATGCGTACAATAATCACATCATCACTCAAAGAGGCAAATGCCGTACGGACAAACTTCACTCCATCCACTTCATAACGTGTTGTAGCAGTAGCATTCTCCAGATTCAGATCCCGATAATATTCAGAAGGATTTTCATGTCCGGGGAAATTCAGGAAAAGACTCCCCAATGTCAAGTAACGCATACCATGCTGAGGCGTCATATAATTCTCATCAATGAGCTTCTGAGCCTCCAAGGTTTTGCCTTCAAAAATAAGTCGACGTATTTCAGGCAATACCTGCAATCCTTTAGGATTATTATTATTGTAAGGTCCACCAGCCCAGAACGTCTCTTCATTGAGTTGCAATTCTTCACGGGCAGTTCCGCCAAACACCATAGCCCCCAAACGGGAATTACCTAATGGCAAAGCTTCCAGCCAGTCTTGTGCCGGACGATTATACCACAACTTCATATTCTGAGCAGACGTCCAATCTCCATATCCTAAAATAGAAAGCATTTTAGCAGCATAGCGTGCTCCCAACATCCGGTATCCTTCGGCTGTAAAGTGAAGATTATCGAATGCAGCCGGACAACCGGCAGAAGATATCACGTGTGCAGTAGGAATCACCTGTGGCAAGCTGTCGATGATTGTATTCATGCTGGCACAGATTCCATTCTGATCTGCATGTACCACCTCACCCGCCAGTAAGGGCACATTAGCAGCAGATAATCCCAAATCTTTCAAAAGATTATCATACACTCCCTTTACTTTTGAAGGCCAGTCTTTATCATTTGTATTCGACTCTCCCTGATGCAGCAGAATACCTTTAATTACTCCATCCTTTTGAGCAAGCTTTGCCATCTCAACCAAACGTGCATAAGGATTGCCACCGTATTCTTTTACCATATTCTTCAGCCAATCCGGAGAAGTTTCTACGTATGACTGATAATTATCCTTATCAAACAGTTCTATTTTGCAACCACCTACGGCAACATTGATAATCCCCACCCGTACATTAGATGGAAGATTAGCCACCATAGCCCGGCCAAAATAATCTCCCGGAGTCAAGCCCGTATAGCAACGCGCCAAAGGAGGAACTGCCTTATACCAATTCCCTTTGGTCCTCCCCAAATTAGGACAATCTACAGCCGCTAATACCTGAAAACGACTGTCAACCGCCACTGTATCCTGTTCTTCTACCTTTGCATTTCCTTCCATGTTCGATTGTCCCAAACACAGATAGATATGGAAGTTCGCGTCCTGCGCAAATGCCGTCATGCCTAAAAGAAGCAAGCATGTAAATACAAATGTTCTCATAATCTGTCTATTATTGTTTGTTATATTATTCCTTACCAAATATCCGGGTTACGAAAGGCAAACACTGATAAAGAGCCGAGTGCCAATATTCCCAATCATGTCCTCCATCGCGCACCCTGAACTGGCAAGGTACACCGGCGTTACGCATAGCCTGATAGAACTCTATATTACGATCAAGCAGGAAATCATCATCCCCACAATCTACAAACCAGGCAACACTACGCAAATCAGCCTTGCGATCCTCGTCAGCCTCCATCACATATTTCACACAGCTATTTTCTATAACACTACGGGTAAGTATCGCAATTTTCGAATTCGGATCATCAGCAGGTACCGCTCCCTGTTCAGGAATAGACATCAGGGCACTCATCGCATAGACTGCACAGAACATATCACTATGGCGCTGACCATAATTAGTAGCTCCGCCACCACCCATCGACAATCCGGCAATGGCACGATGCTGTCTATCGCCTATCACCCTGTATTTTTTCTCTATATAAGGCAAGAATTCCGTATAAAAGAAAGTCTCATATTTCCAACCCGGCATATCAAAATATCCGTTCCACTCCAAATGGATATTTCCACCGGCATTCGGAGTAACAATAATCATTTCGCACGCTTCCCCACTGGCTACAAGCCGATCCATGACATCTTTCACATGACCACGTTCGGTCCAGACAGGATTTGTTTCCCACATACCATGCAAAAGATACAGGACCGGATATTTTTTCTCTTTATTCTGTTCAAAACTCTTTGGCAAAAAAACGGTATAGGCACGCTTTGAATTCAGCACTTTACTAAATAGAGTGTCCGTAACTACTTTACTCTGAAAATTCCAAGGTGCATTTTGTGCATAACCGGACAGTGTATACATCATTACAGCCAACCATACAATTATCCTCTTCATTATATCTTTTATTTAAAGTTTATCAGACCATTCATATATATCTGCAAAAATAAGGCATGAATCCGATCACTGATTTGCAGTTTTAGACATTTGAATATCAATATTAGATAAATATTACAGATTTGTATTCCTGCACACTCTTCACAGAGGATGCAGGAAAGATATTATAAAATGCACAAATTATATCAAACTCTCGGAAAGATGAGAGTTGATATGTCTTTTTAATTTGCTAAGGAGACATTAGCTATCACAATAGGTTTTCCACCTGTTGACCAAAAGCCTGCAATATAAAGATGCGAAGGATCAATCTTTCCTCCGTTCTTATCTTTCATATTGTTCAACTCCACTACAATCTTACGCGAAGATCCGAAATCATACACAGCAGGCTCACTCCAATAATTGTTTTTATCAAACAGACGGAACGAAACACCACTTTCATTATCGTTACCCAGCTCTACGGTCACAGTCTTATATCCCGACAAATCAAGTCCATTGTCATATTGCCAACCTCCGAAACCATACTGCCCCGTCACCAGTGTGCGGGTATTCTCGTCGAATGTGCCTTTCTCCCATATAGAAGGATTGAAGACATCTGCCGTCAGTGAGAAAGGAGAAATTACCGTAACCAGTAAAGTCAGTTGCTTACTGACTCCGGCAGCCGATTGATACGTAACGGTTACCGTAGCTTCACCGGGTGCCACAGCTACTAATTTGGCTGCCTGTTCTACTTTCAGCACGTTTGTATCTGAGCTGTTGACAGTCGCCTCCGCAGTCACCATCCGTACCGTTCCATCAGAATAAACAGCTTTCACTTTGAGATAATTCGTACCACCCATTTGCAGACGAAGTTCTCCCTCTTGTCCCATCAACTCCAGTTTTTCCAGTTCCCCATTTACTACTATCCCTTCAGCATATTCTTTGAACCAATGGTACATCGCCCACGGGCAGGCCTCGGGATCATTGAGGAAAGTGTAATTGCCCGGTTCACCCGGCACATCTTTAAACGCCGCCAGTTCGTGTGACCTCGTTGTAAAGAACAACCAGGAAACATTGCCTGAATTATCAGCTATATATTTGAAGTTGGCACCAAAGCCTTCACCACCTGCCGTTCCTGTAATACTTTTACCCCAAGTGGCATCATATTTCTTCGGAGCCCAGTCTATTTCAGTCACCATGATAGGAGCGAAAGCCGCCACAGGGCCTACTTGCGCATCCCAACCACGCTGAAAAGCTTCATAACCTCCTCTTGTGGAAGAGCCGATTCCTTCACCGCTGTCTTCCTCGGCATCGCTACCATACCAACCGGGATAGCAGTGAACGGCAAAGCCTATATTCTCCCCTTCGATACGGTGAATGGCATATCCGGCGTAAGATGACTGATAAGACAATCCCGGCACCCAAACAATGTTGCGGCAGTTGGCACGTATTTTATCTACTATAGCCTGAAAGTAGAGTTGGAGGTTCTTGAAATGACCGTCACCGCTACTGCCGTATGTTCCGTCAGTACCTTTTATTCTGACAGGTTCATTGGCAAGCTCGAACATGACATCCATATTATTTTTCAGCTTAGGATGTTGCGAAACAATATCCCACACTTTGAGCAAAAACTGCTGATAAGTGTCTCCTATTTCTATACCTTGATAGGGAGCATCAGCCGGACAGACTCCGGGCGGACGCATCACCACATACATTCCTTTGGAAATAAAGTATTCTGCCATCGGCACAAACAACTCTTCAAGATACTTCCGAAAGCGAGTTTCGGAGAACCGTTCATGTCCTTCATATCTCACGGACTGCATGGAGGGGTCATCACTCCAATACGGGTCGAGGTGCATACGCACGAAATTGAACTTCCATCCGGCAGCCACAATTCCGTCTACCATACTCTTATTATACCTGAGGCATGCCTGCACGTCATAGTTACCCCAGGCATTGTTATTAAAGAAAGGGCTGTAAGTCTGCGTAAAACCATGCAGATTGACTATCTCTCCCTTTTCATTTTTAAGGTAGCGCCCGGCTACATTCAGGACTGGCAACTTGGCTTCAGCAGGAGGCTCGGGTTCCGGGTCCGGATTCGGTTCGACAGGTTGTTCCGGTTCCTGCTTTTCCGGCTGCTCAGGAATAGTCTCGTCCGAGCAAGCCGCTAAAGACACTCCTAAGAGCAATGTCAATAAATAAATTATTTTTCTCATATTGTTCTTCATTGTTTTAAGGACTTGAAAGTTGTAAGCTAAAGCAAGAGAGTGATAACAATCTACATTCTTTACAAATAATACAAACGAAGGATACAGTCGTATATCGAACCTAATTCAGTCGTATACTGAATGCCATTCACTCGTATACTGAATAGGGTTCAGTCGTATACTGAATGCAGCATATCCTATAAGCATTGATATTCAAGATATTACGAAGCATCCTCATCCTTTTGATAAATTACAACAAATATTCCAAATTACACCATTATCTGCTGACGTTACATACTAAATGGAAAGCCCCAACAGACCTGTTTATTATAATATCACCAATAGCGAACAAAACTATAGGTATAAATATCATCTCCTGTAGTAGTTCCTTCATATAGTTTATAGCCTTTTATATCACCATGATAATCAACTAACGGAGAACCATTATAATCCATTTCGTAAGTTCCTTTCGTTTCTCCTTTCGGAATAGTGATTGATGCATTGCCGTCATACTTTCCCCCATCATTGTATGCTTCGTATGGGATTCTGCAGCTTATATCTTTTTTTACGGGATAAGTTGTGGTGGCAGTAAAGACAGGATGATTCTTATAAGATTCTCTCACAGCAATCATTATATGATTATTACCTGCCTCTTGTATAATTTTGATAGATAAGATTTTATTAGATTCTGGTTGTTGCCACACAATATCCCCACTTCTTTCTTTTGAAGAAATATTATTTTGCATATATACATACACCGCAAACATACCATTATACATAGTAGCTTTATGTGCAATACTATCTATCCAAACAGGTTTAGTTAAAACCTGAGGTATAATTGGTTCAATACTGTTATTATCACCCCTATGAAATGAAACTATGGCAGGCATTACTTTTTCCCAATTACCCTTACAATCATATTGGTAGTAAGCTGACAACGCTCCGCCATAAATTTCAAATGAATATTCATCTAAATTCGCAGCCCTTGTAGCAACCATATCTTCTGCCCTACCAGTATCAAAAGGAATTTCATCACTACAACCACACCAAATGACCAAACTCAAAATAAATAATATGTTTTTCATTGTTATTCGATTTTTATTGAAACAATAAAGGCAGCGGTTTCACATCATGCCCCGCTGCCTTTTCTCATAAGACTCTATTATTTTCCAGCCAATCCATCAGCAAAACCTGCATAGGTATGCTTACGACTGTAGTTGGAATCCCAAAGGCCTACGGGTTCACCACCACGCCAGCCCGAATCACTGGGAGCATCGGTAGCACACCATTGCGTGATACCATACTGCTGAGCAGCAGGAATAATCTCGAAGTACTTCTTCACGATGAACTTATAGTATTCTGCCATCGCTTTATGCTGAGCTTCGGTCATATTCTCTGTCTTAACACTGGTATTATTCTCATCTATATAACCCATATCAAGTTCTGATATCTTTACCAGTTTACCACTTTCCGCCAATATCTCAAACATCTTCACTACATGGTCTTCCTTACTCTTCTGAGTAGCAGCATTAGCATAACAACTTACATGCATCTGTGTACCGATACCGTCAATCTTCGTCACACCATCAGCTTCCCACTTCTTAATCCAGTGTACTAAACTCTTAACCTTTTGATTGTCATCCCAGTCAGACTCTAAATTATAGTCATTGACAAAGAGCTTTAAAGGATTGGTACCACCATTTTCTGCATAATACTTACGGGCAGCAGCCACAACAACGCGAACGTAATCTTCGCTACCTAAGTAGTCTTGCCAATAGAAATTGTTCTTAGCATCCTCAGCAGAAACGTTGCTGGCAGACTGCAAAGGATAGAAGCCTTCACCGTCATCACCGCCACCGGAAATAGCTTCATTCACTACATCCCAAGCAGTTACATAACCAGCAGTGGATTTCATCATACCCTCTATCCAGCTATTCATAGCTCCTGTAAGGATTTCTTTCTTTTCTTCGGGAGTTTTCTCTATAATCTGGTCAGGGGTTCCACCAGAAACATAACCCTCTCCCTCCTCAGACAAAGAATGATAACCGTTACTATTCCATCCATTTACGTTACCAGCTTCAAAGTCGCTATTATCAATCAGGTTTTTATTGCTTCCTGACTCTACAAGTTTAACATTGTCCAAGAATAATGTTCCAACAAAATCCCCAAAATTCAATGTTACTTTGTCCTTATCACTATTCTCTAAAGTAAATGAAATCTTGACCTCTCCCCATGTTTGCTCAAAATCCAAGGATGGCTTATACTCTTGAGCACCTGTAGCCTCACATTGTAAAAAGACCGCAGAAGAATAAGGTTCAGAAGCCTTGCCCATAGCAGTTAAAGTATATTCAACCCCCGCCAATAAAGGTTCACTCAACTTATACCATGCTTGAGCTCTCCAATTATCCGTTTGTTTGGTAGTGTTTGTTATCTTCAAACAATAACCACCACTGCCACCACTCGAACTTTCGGTTTCAACAGAATAAGTAAAAGCATGCCAAGAATATTTTTCCCAATTTGTAGTTTCTCCGGTCTCAAAGTCACCATTATCTATCAGATTTTCAGTATCTCCATCAGCTGTCAAAACCATGTTATCTATATCCCACCATCCGGCATAATGTCCAAAAACAAGTTTAAGGTTTTGACCATTTTCATAATCGGGAGTAAAAGAGACAGAATAATCATCCCATTCATCAGAAATACTTACTTCAGGAATTCCATATTTGTCTTCCGAGCCAGCAGTCATCACCCAAAGATTCAGGTTAAATGGACTTTCTGCTTTAGCACGAAAAGATAAATTGTATTTTTGACCTTGTCGCAAATTACTTAACAGTTTACAATATAACTGACCATCCCAATTATTTGTCGCTGTCGGATTAACAATATGCAGATATTTATTTCCCGATGAATCAGGTACTCCAGGAATAATAATCGGTTGAATCAGCGAATTCAGATACTTATTATTCTGCTGCGCATGCCAAGCCAATGTATGTCCATAAATGGTGATTCCAGCTGCTTGAGCTGCAGAAACAAATTTTTCCACAGTTCCAAAATCCATATCGCCCTTATCGTTTACACACGAAGCGTATTTCATGGCATTGCCTGCCGTCATCTCATCGAAATTGGAGATGGCCATAGTACGCACCATTTCTCCTTTCAGAAAATCACTCGCCGACAGCGCAATTCCCAACTTAAAGTCGGGACTTGCACTTCGGTCTATATATGTTTTCAATGCATCGTAAGCATTGAGATATTCATATTGGGCTATACTTTCCGGCTTTTCAGTCTTGAAGTCAACGATTTGATCATCGGCACAAGAGGCAAGCGACAGCAATAAGCCCAAGGATAATGAGTATTTTATTGTTTTCATTGTATAATCACTGTC
>ENA-OZXA01000640-OZXA01000640.1-human-gut-metagenome-genome-assembly--contig:-NODE-640-length-11197-cov-4.833333_pt1 | contig 11197 bp, 8 predicted proteins | sample MGYA00244853_ERZ654090 | MGnify/ENA primary metagenome ERZ654090 (study PRJEB26926, sample SAMN06164943) | human gut metagenome | biome: ENVO:00009003; feature: ENVO:2100002; material: ENVO:00002003...
TACGAGATCATGCCTAGTCTCGTGGGCTCGGAGATGTGTATAAGAGACAGTCGAAGCACTCAGAATATCCCCCTTTTGATAGTAATATTGCAATATCCAAAAGAAATACCTATCTTTGCACCCACTAACTAATAATTACTACGATGAGAATTTCCAAGTAAAGACAAACATTTCGGTAAACATCACTTTTTACATGCTTTATAATTCAGAACGCTGAGCATCACAAACGTGAATGTTTAGCCAATACTGTGTTTGTCTATTCCCTCCACAATCGAGATTTTATTGTATCCAAAGCACTTTTTGGTACAGTGTATTCACCTCTTTAAACACAGTATTTACCATGAGTATTATTATCAGAGATCTTAGTTATGTCCATTCCGACAAAGAAGTCTTATTCCAACATTTGAACCTTGTTATCAACCCGGGAGATAAAATGGCGCTAACCGGAAACAACGGTTGCGGAAAATCCACTTTAATGCGGATTATTGCAGGTGATTTATCTGCTACAACCGGAACGGTCAGCCACCCGGAACATCTCTATTATGTGCCTCAACATTTCGGGCAATATGATGACCGAACCATTGCACAGGCTTTAAGAATAGATGGCAAACTGGAAGCCTTGCATGCCATCCTGAACGGAGATGTATCCGAAAAGCATTTTGCCACACTGAATGATGACTGGAATATTGAAGAACGTGCCCAAGCTGCCCTGTCGGCCTGGGGAATGAATGACATTCCCCTCTCCCGTCTGATGGACGGATTAAGCGGGGGAGAAAAAACGCGTATCTTCCTCGCCGGCATGGAATTACATTCACCTGTCGCTATTCTGCTGGATGAGCCAACAAACCATCTGGACGCAATGGGGCGGCAACGGTTATATGACTTTGTACGGCGCACTCCGGCCATTGTACTCGTCATCAGCCATGACCGCGCCTTACTAAACCGGTTACCTGCCATTTGTGAATTATCCTCTAACGGACTAACTTTCTATGGCGGCAATTACGATTTCTTTAAGGAGCAAAAGGGAATCCAACTGAATGCCCTGCAAGAGCAACTGGAAGAAAAACAAAAAGCCCTGCGGCTTGCCCGGAAAACTGCCCGTGAATTGGCGGAACAAAAGGCAAAACAGAATGTACGGGGCGAAAAGGCCGCCATCAAAAAAGGCATCCCCCGCATTATGATGGGTGCCATGAAAAACAGAGCAGAAGTAAGTACCAATAAACTAAAAAGTGTACATACCGAGAAAGCAGAAAAGCTACAGCAGGATATGCAAAACATAAAAAGTACTCTTCCCCTTGCAGAGAAACTAAAAACAAACTTCAATGCCTCCACTCTGCACGAAGGTAAAATATTGGCTACTGCAAAAGAAATGAACTTTCAATATCCGGATGTTCCCCACCCCATGTGGACAACACCGTTAAGCTTTCAGTTACGGAGTGGCGACCGCTTCTATATTGAAGGCAATAACGGCAGTGGTAAAACTACATTGCTAAAGCTGATTTGCGGCGAACTCGCTGCCGTCAACGGAACACTCGACCGCATTGATTTCAGCACTGTTTATCTGGATCAGGAATACTCTCTTATCCATAATGAATATAGCATTCTGGAACAGGCGGACCATTTCAACCGTCGTCATCTACCGGAGCATGAACTGAAAACGATATTGAACCGTTACCTTTTTCCAGTAGCTACATGGAACAAGCCTTGCAAATTGCTTAGTGGTGGAGAAAAGATGCGTCTCTCCTTTTGTTGTCTGATGATTGCAGATAATACCCCGGATGTTTTCATACTGGACGAACCGACCAATAATCTGGATATTGAAAGCATCGAGATTATTACGGCAACCATCCGGGACTATACAGGAACGGTGATTGCCATATCACATGATAAGGAATTCCTGAAAGAAATAAACTGTAAATCATGGGTTAAGTTAGAAAGATAGTAAGTATAGAAAAAGCAGAGCAAGCTTTAGCTGCTATTTCCGAGTTTCGTCTACAAACCCATCCGGTTCGTCTCAAATAAAAAAGTAACGCATAGCAGAGACCTATCTTTGTCGCATTAAACAAAAAACGATAAAGATGGATAAAACTAAAGTATTAGTAATAGCCGCATTACTAATTTCAATTTGCTCTTTCGGAAAGGAAATATCTAATATCCCCGGACAAGCATCAGTCGATGATGAGAATATCCCACAAAGTAGTGGGCGCCCTGTACAAACACTACGAGGAGTGGTTAATGACCGGGCGTCGGGGCATCCTATCCCTTATGCAACGATACAGTTGACGGACATTCCGGGTTTAGGGATGATGTGCGATAGTCTCGGACGTTTCGCACTTCCCAAAGTTCCGGTAGGCCGCCATTCCGTGCAGGCTTCGTTTATGGGATACGAGCCGGCAACCGTACGGGAGATTCTGGTGACTTCCGCTAAAGAAGTTTATCTGGAAATAGCTTTGCAGGAAAGCGTAAACGAACTGAGCGAAGTAGTGGTGCATGCACACAACCGGAACGAAGCAATGAATAAAATGGCTGTCGCAGGAGCACGTATGCTCAGTGTAGAGGAAGCAAGCCGCTATGCAGGCGGATTTGATGATCCGGCCCGACTGGTTGCCTCATTTGCCGGAGTAACGCCAAGCGTTTCCAATAATGGTATATCCATCCACGGCAATGCACCGCATTTATTGCAGTGGCGACTGGAAGATGTGGAAATTCCAAACCCAAACCATTTCGCAGATATCGCCACTTTGGGAGGTGGAATTCTGTCCTCACTCAGTGCACAGGTTTTAGGAAACTCCGACTTCTTCACGGGTGCTTTTCCGGCAGAATACGGCAATGCCGTTTCCGGTGTCTTCGACATGAAGCTACGCAACGGGAACAACCAACGAAATGAAAATACATTCCAGGTAGGCATCATGGGAATAGATTTCGCTTCCGAAGGTCCGTTAAGCAAGAAACATAAAGCCTCATATATCTTCAATTACCGCTACTCCACTACGGGACTACTGAACGTTGACTTAGGTGGAAAGATGGACTATCAGGACCTGAACTTCAAACTAAACTTCCCCACCCGCCATGCAGGTACCTTTGCCGTATGGGGTACTGCATTGCTTGACAAATACAAAAGTTCACTCGAAGAGAATCCGGATAAATGGGATTACCTGGAAGATGCCGGACAGGGGCGTTCCACCCAGTACATGGCAGCCGGAGGTGTTACCCATCGCTACTTCTTTAATGAAAACACCTTACTGAAAACCACACTTGCCGGAACTTATTCCGACCAAGAGGCCATTCAAACCACTTACGACAGAGAATTTAATTCTTCACCTTACATCGAACAGAACAGCAGTAACACGAACCTGATACTGACTTCGTCACTGAACCGGAAAGTAAGCAACCGTTTTACCAACAAAACCGGATTCACCTTTACACAAATGTTCTACAATATGAATTTCGAGCTTGCTCCATTCATCGATCAACCGTTGGAAACAATCTCAAAAGGAGATGGAAACACCAGCCTGATTTCAGCCTACAACAGCTCTGCATGGGGAATAAACGACAAACTAAGCCTGAACTTCGGATTGCACGGCCAACTGCTCACGCTAAATAACCGCTGGACCCTTGAACCCCGCACCAGCCTGAAATGGCAAACCAATGCCCGAACTTCCTTTGCTTTGGCTTACGGTATGTACAGCCGTATGGAAAAGATGGACGTTTACTTCGTAAAGACGCAAAGCACCGGTGACCGGTCAGTAAACAAAAACCTCGATTTTACCAAAGCACACCATCTGATGCTTTCATTCGCCTATAAGGTTTCAGAAAATATAAGCTTGAAAGTGGAACCTTACATTCAGTTTCTATACGATGTACCCGTCATGCGCGACAGCTCCTTTTCGGTACTTAACCGAGATGAATTCTTCGTGGAAAACGCTTTAGTGAACAAAGGACGAGGACGCAACTTCGGTGTAGACTTCACTTGGGAACGGGCACTGAACAAAGGACTCTATTATATGATAACCGCTTCCCTGTTCGATTCCCGTTATTGCGGTGGCGATGGTATCTGGCACAACACACGCTTCAACCGGAAATATGTATTGAACGGACTGATCGGTAAAGAGTGGATGCTGGGACGCAACAAACAAAACATTCTCAGTGTCAACCTGAAGCTTACCCTGCAAAGTGGAGAACGCTATGCTCCGATAGATGTGGAAGCAACGATGGCCCACCCCGACAAAGAAGTGCAGTATGATGAAACGCGGGCATATTCCATTCAACGCTCTCCGATGCTGATTGGCAATTATACGGTAAGCTACCGCATCAATAAACGCCGTGTATCTCATGAATTCTCCGTGAAAGGCCTCAACTTTACAGGCAGCAAAGAGTTCATTCAGCACCTCTATAACATAAAAACAGGAAAGATAGAGGCAAGTGAACAGAAAACCGGTCTGACCAATATCAGCTACAAAATAGAGTTTTAATTCAGGATAATCCAGTGTTTTATATGAATTTATTCTATCTTCGTCACCTCAAATGAGAGATACTCCCATGAAAGTAATACCAATTATAGGCAATGATGATTCTTTTCTATACCGCTTCCTCGTCAGCTCACGCTTCCGGGTAGCCAGACATACCACTGTCGTCGTGGCACTGTTTGTCATAGCCTGTAATCTGGTATTATTCAGCTGTCAGGGTTATATAGAGATGTTGGGAAAGTGGATCTATCTTCTCATCTTCAACATGTTTCTGCTCTACGGTGGCATTTTTTATTTCAATTTGCTCTATCTGGTGCCCCGTTACTTGCTCAAACAAAGATATCTGACGTATATTCTTTCCCTATCAGGTGCTTTAATCATAGTTTTTATTTTTCAAGCTACACAGGAGTATATTGTATCCGATATCTTCTCTGTACCTAATATTTACGTGGGATATTCTAAGGTGGCATTTGTTATGGATTATCTTTCCTCTTTCCCATTAACCCTTCTCAGCATCATGGGCGGCGGTATGACTGTCTTGTTGCGGCTCTGGATACTGGAAAACCAACGGGTGATGCAACTAGAAAAAATCAGGTTACAGTCCGAAATAGAACATCTGAAAGAACAAATTAGCCCCTCCATGTTATTCCGGGTACTCCACTATTCAGGAGAACAGGCACTGGTAAATCCGGGAAAAGCGTCGGAAATGTTAATGAAACTGAGCCAGATACTCCGTTATCAGTTGTATGACTGTAACCGGGAGAAAGTGCTGCTAAATACGGAAATCAAATTCCTTTCCAATTATCTGGAACTGGAACAACTTGTTTCGAATAAATTTGATTTCCACATGAGTGCCTCGGGAGAGACAGGGCGTACATTTGTATTCCCATTGCTCTTTATACCTTTTATCCAGTACACAGTAAAGCAAATAGAAATTCAGGAAGAACAATCCGCATCCATTGAAATTCATTTGCAAGCGGAAGATGAGACCATTCTGTTCAACTGTCAGGTATCCATGCCTTGCCTGGAACCGGAGCAGGAATTGAATAAAATCCGGCAACGCCTCGATTTGCAATACGGTGAGAATTACCGGTTGGAATTAACCGGCCAGAACATCCAGCTTGAATTGAAAGGAGGTGGAAAATGATTAATAACCGTTTTACCAGTTTCCTGCTTGCTCCACGTTACCGTACGGCAAGACATTTGTTTCTGCAATTCGTAGTGTTTATGATTACAGTGAACATACTCTGGAATGTCCCCATGCGTCCCCTCAGTTTCCCTCAAAGGTTATTGGGATGGACCATCTATTTCATTTCCATTGATGCAGTTTTCTATATCAATCTTTACTGGCTATTCCCTCGCTTCCTGCTGAAAAACCGCCTGTTGATATATGCGCTCGGTGTGTCCGGAGTAAGTCTGATAGTCATTATAGCTGTAGCTATATTCCAAATTTTCACCATCGACATTTCAGTGCCCGCATCCGATAACAATCTGTTGCCTATCGTGGTAAATGCCATATCGGGAGTATTGGCCATGGGATTTACCGTAGCCGGGATGCCCGCCATACTCCTGCTTCGTCACTGGATGCTCTATAATCAGCGGGTAGATGAAATTCAATCTACTACCTTGCATTCTGAGTTGAGATTTCTCAAAAATCAGATAAATCCGCACTTTCTGTTCAATATGCTGAATAATGCCAATGTACTCATTCGGAAAAATCCCGCGGAGGCATCCAAAGTCTTATTCAAACTGGAAGATTTATTGCGTTACCAGATGAATGATAACTTCCGCGAACATGTACCTCTCCGCTCCGATATCCATTTCCTGAACGACTATCTGAATCTGGAAAAGGTACGGCGCGATCACTTTGATTACAATATCACAGAGGAAGGTAATATCGATGCCATACAATTACCGGCTTTGCTATTCATTCCCTTTGTAGAGAATGCGGTGAAACATAATTTCGACAGCGAACATCCGTCATACGTTCACCTTTTCTTTAAGGTCGAGGATAATCAATTGGAATTCCAGTGTGAGAACTCCAAGCCTGCCGTAGCAACAGGCAAAAGCCATGTGGGGGGAATCGGACTAACTAATATCCGACGCCGGCTTGAGCTCCTATACCTCGGTCGCTATTTACTGGAAGTAGCCGAGACAGAAAATAAGTATGTAGTAATTTTAAAACTGGATTTATGAATTGTATTATAATAGATGATGAACCACTAGCACGCGAAGCCATGGAAATGCTGGTGCAAGAAAATAAAGAGCTTTGCTTACTGGGCATGTTCAATAATGCCGTATCCGCCACACAGTTTATGGAAGAACATTCTGTCGACCTTATCTTTCTGGATATTCAGATGCCGGGTATCACCGGCATAGAGTTCGCACATACCGTCTCCAAACGAACCCTCATCATCTTTACGACCGCCTATACGGAATATGCATTGGACAGCTATGAAGTCGATGCTATCGATTATCTGGTGAAGCCTATAGAACCGGAACGCTTCCAAAAGGCAGTACAGAAAGCCCTCTCCTATCATTCATTATTGATGAAAGAGGAGAAAGAGGCCATTGAAACCAATGTTTCTTCCGAGTATTTCTTCGTGAAATCCGAACGGAAATACTTCAAAGTAAACTACACTGATATTCTCTTCATCGAAGGATTGAAAGACTATGTAATTCTTCAACTCCCGGAGCAGCGCATCATTACCCGCATGAATATGAAAGGCATCTCCGAGCTCCTGCCCCAGGATCTGTTCCTACGGGTAAACAAGTCCTATATCGTCAATACCCGTCACATCGATTCATTTGATAACAATGACATTTACATAGGTAATTATGAGATTGCCATAGGTAACAGCTACCGCGATACATTCTTTGAAGAATTTCTAATGAAAGGAAAAAGAAAAGAGTGATAAAGTGGTGAGGTGATAGAGTGTAAATTATCATTTTTCAAAATAATCACGTACTTTTGTATTCCGGAATAAGCAACTTAACAGGTTTACAGATATGATACAAATTCGCCCCAGCCAGCTTTCAGATTTAGACCGCCTGATGGAGATATTCGATCATGCCCGCAAATTTATGGCATCTGTAGGAAATGGAAATCAGTGGATCAATGGCTACCCACAACGTGAGCTGATTGCCAAAGAAATCACCGACGGACATTGCTATGCATGTGAAGATAAGCACGGAAAAATCGTCGGAACATTCTGTTTTGTTCCGAGTCCCGATCCCTTTTATGCCATTATCGAAGACGGAGCCTGGTTGAATGATGATTCCTATTATGTGATTCACCGCATCGCCTCCGACGGAAGTTACAAAGGTATCGGCGATATCTGTTTAAACTGGTGCGCCAAGCAACATCCTAATTTACGTGCGGACACACATAAAGACAATATTATCATGCAAAATCTGCTCACAAGAAATGGCTTTATCCGCTGTGGAATCGTGTATGTATCTAATGGTACAGCAAGAATCGCATATCAAAAGATAGTCTGAACAATAATTGCTTTCACATAAATCTGTTATACACAGAATAAATAATCAAAAAACAGAAAAATCATAGAATAATGGAAGATACGGAGAAACAAGAACCTACGCAGTGGTTCGTCTTTTTTAAAGACCAACTGCTGCTGAAAAAGGAAAAAACAGAAAAAGGAGAAATAAAATACAGAGTACCTTACGGTACAGAACTACCGTTGAATCCCGGTACAGGTAGTACGATTCACGAAGTATTTCTACCTACGGATGAAATGGTACACGCATTCGCCATCGAACAACTCGTTGTGGAAACGGAAGAATGGGTTATGGTCAATCTCCGGGGTTCCTATGAATATATCACCTTGGATGAATATAAAGCTGCCGGAAAAGCATATCAGATATTGTATTGGGACCAACACAGCCGTTTTTGTCCTGCATGTGGTATGCCTACGGAACACAAGACACCTATCATGAAGAAGTGCCCTTCGTGTGCCTATGAAATATATCCGCCTATTTCTACAGCTATCATCGTATTGATACGTCGCGGAGAAGAAATCTTACTGGTACATGCCCATAACTTCCGCGGAACATTCTATGGCTTGGTAGCCGGTTTTCTTGAGGTAGGGGAAACTCTGGAACAATGTGTACAACGTGAAGTAATGGAAGAAACCGGATTGCGAGTGAAGAATATCACTTATTTCGGCAACCAGCCCTGGCCCTATCCCAGCGGGCTAATGGTAGGTTTTATTGCCGATTATGAAAGTGGAGAAATCAAGTTGCAAAAAGACGAACTCAGTGCCGGAGCATTCTATTCGAAAGAAAATATGCCGGAAATTCCACGAAAACTGAGCATAGCACGAAAGATGATAGACTGGTGGCTAAGCAATAATTAAAAGACGAAAAACATTCAAATAAAAACAGATTGCGGAGGACATGCATTCAACAAACGAACAACTACGAATGAAACGACTCTCATTCACATCAACCAATTAGCATGCAACCGCAATCTGTATATCTTCTCATCTCCCGGTCATCCGACCTTCATCAAATCATTCTAAATATATCCATCAGAAACAAAAGAGGATAATGGCAATTTATATCAACTGGTGCTTTCACTATTGAAAACGTTCTTACGCCACTAATTGCCAAAATCCCCTTTTACCATCCTGATGGCTATTAACTAAGGTTTAGGTTAGGTTCATACGTTGCATATAAAACGGCATTTAACAGAGAATGATTTCAGAGTTGACTTAAAGAAAGCAAAAGAACCTTAAAGCGGAAAGAATGTCCACGCTAACGGATAAAAAACAGAAAAGGTGCAACCCTTCGCAGGATTACACCTTCCCTTCTGCCTATCAGCAGTTTATCTTTCTCAAATACCGAGTGACTTGCGTACTGCTACCACCTTCTCTTCTGCTTCCGCATCAGCACTGGCATAGCATTTCGGGCAACCCATTTCACCCTTCACCTCAATATAGAACTTAATTTTCGGTTCAGTACCTGACGGACGAACAGAAATCTTTGTACCGTCTTCTGTGAAGTATTGAAGCACATTTGAAGCTTCCGGCATATCCAGTTCACTAACCTTTCCCTGGGCATCAGTAATCTTCAACGTCTTATAATCCTTAATCAGTTTAACAGGTGAACCTCCGATTTCCTTCGGCGGGTTAGCACGGAAATTATCCATCATGGCTTTGATTTCATCTGCACCGCTCTTACCGGGTTTCACTACGTTTACAGTCGTTTCTTTAGAGAAACCATACTCTACGTAGATATCCATCAGCACGTCATACAATGTCTTGCCCTGGTCCTTAGCCCATGCACAGATCTCAGCAAGCAGTGAGCAAGCAGAAACGGCATCTTTATCACGAACAAAGTCTTCTGCCAGGAAACCATAGCTCTCTTCACCACCACCGATGTATTGCTGCTTACCTTCGCTCAAACGGATTTCACGTGCGATCCACTTAAAACCAGTGTAGCAATCACGCATTTCAATCTTATTCTTATCAGCTACAGCCTTAATCAATTCAGTAGTTACAATGGTCTTCACAATGAAGTCATTCGGCTGCATCTTACCCATTGCAATACGGTTCTTGATGATATAATACAGGAAGATCAGACAAGTCTGGTTACCATTGATAAGTACCCACTCACCCTTATCATCTTTACAAGCCATACCTACACGGTCAGCATCGGGGTCGCTGGCCATTACGATATCAGCATCGATCTTCTTCGCCAAAGCGATAGCCATAGAAAGTGCCTCAGCATTTTCCGGATTTGGAGATACCACTGTCGGGAAATTACCATCCTTCACCATCTGCTCAGGTACACAATTTACATTTTCAAATCCCCATTCTTTCAGAGAGGCAGGAATCAAAACACGACCTGCACCATGCAGCGGAGTATAAACAATGCTGAGATCTTTCTGACGCTTGATCACTTCCGGATCGATAGAAATGGAATGAACCATATCCAGATAGATCTTATCCACATCAGCACCGATAGTCTGAATCAGGTCTTTGTTACCTTTAAACTTAATGTCGGCAACAGTCACCTTATTTACTTCATCGATGATAGCGGTATCGTGCGGAGCAAGTACCTGTGCACCATCATCCCAATAAGCCTTATAACCGTTGTACTCTCTCGGATTGTGGCTTGCAGTGATATTGATACCACTTTGGCAACCGAAGTGACGGATGGCAAAAGAAACTTCCGGTGTAGGACGCAAATCATCGAAGAGATATACTTTGATACCGTTTGCCGAGAAGATATCTGCAGAAATCTGAGCAAACTTGTCGCTGTTGTTGCGGCAGTCATAACCTACCACCACAGAAATCTGCTCTTTATCCTTGAAGCACTTGTTCAGATAGTTAGAAAGTCCCTGTGTAGCAGCACCTACCGTGTAAATATTCATACGATTGGTTCCTGCGCCCATGATGCCGCGCAAACCACCCGTTCCGAATTCCAAATCCTTATAAAAGCAATCTATCAGTTCGGTTTTATCTTCGTTCTCCAACATGCGTTTCACTTCCGCCTGAGTTTCGGCATCGTATGCCGGGGTGAGCCATCTCTGGGCTTTCTCAGTTACCTGTTTGATAAGTTCCTGATTCTCCATATAATTATTGTTATTTTAGAGGTTAAAATATATCTGTTATTTGTAAGACACAAATGTAGGCGAATAAGTTCAAATATCCTACATTTTCATGAAAGATTTACACCTGTCTCTTATACACATCTCCGAGCCCACG
>ENA-OZXA01000644-OZXA01000644.1-human-gut-metagenome-genome-assembly--contig:-NODE-644-length-11168-cov-4.998470_pt1 | contig 11168 bp, 7 predicted proteins | sample MGYA00244853_ERZ654090 | MGnify/ENA primary metagenome ERZ654090 (study PRJEB26926, sample SAMN06164943) | human gut metagenome | biome: ENVO:00009003; feature: ENVO:2100002; material: ENVO:00002003...
TCGTGGGCTCGGAGATGTGTATAAGAGACAGTATATATACTATCTGCACTTTTCATACTCACGTCATGTGAAAGTTTCCTTGACACTGAGTTACTTACAGATAAAACAACAGAGAACTTTCCGGAAACGGAGAAAGATGCCAACCAAATGTTGACGTCTATCTATGCCAAGTTATTGTTTGAAGATCCTGAAACATCTTCAGAATACTATACAGCCCAATTGGCCAGTGATGATTGCTTAGGCGGCAACCTCTCTTATTCCGGCAATTGCGCCACAAACTTCTTGCTTTATCAAGGAAGCCTGAACAGTAGACTTGGTATCTGGGACCGTTGTTATCAACTCATAAATCGTGCCAACAATACGATTAACACGCTCGATAACGTAAAAAGCTGGTCAAGTGAATCTGAACGTTTACGTCACTTCGGCGAAGCTTATTTCCTCCGGGCATGGACCTACTATGAATTAGTAAAGATATTCGGCGGCGTTCCCCTTCGTACCACGATTGAAGCTGTAAACCTCCCGCGGGCGTCCGTTGATGAAGTATATGCCTTGATTGCTTCTGATATAAAGAATGCAATTGAGATGATGCCTAACCAGATATATCCGGCCGGGAATGCCATGGCAGGTCATGCTACCAAGTATGCAGCCGAAGCACTTGCAGCGCGAGTATTTCTATTCTATACCGGACGTTATGACAAGAAGACTTTACCTCTGACTCCCGAAGGCGAAATCACAAAAGAACAAGTTATCAGTTGGTTGGAAGACTGCATAGATCATTCCGGACACAACCTAATTTCCGATCAACGCAATCTATGGGGTTATACAAACTCTGCCACTAACAGTACCAGTTCCAAGAAGCAATACGCATACGCAGTGAAGCATAAACTCGCTTGGGATGGCAATTCTTCTATCGAAACACTCTTTGCCAACAAGCACAACCTGACCTCCACATGGACCTACACATGGTTTGCCAATACATGTGCAATGTTCTACTCCCCTTCCGGTGACGATGCCGACTGGAAAGAAGAAAGTTATCCATTCAACTTTGGTTGGGGTGCAGGCCCGGTATCTCCCAGTATGGTTCAGGACTGGAAAGAGTGGTCTAAACAACAAACATTCTTGGATGGATACACTGAAGACCCGCGTATTTCCGGTTCTATTTGGTCGTACAAGGCTATGGACCCCAACAATGAAGGAAATGTTTTGGCAGACTTCCGTTTAGATGATTCAGAACCCGCATATACCGTTTCTTACCGCTATTACGAGCAGACCGGATATTTCAACAAGAAATACATCAATATCAATGCATATAATAGCAACGGAGTACTTGAAGCTTTCGGTAAAACATTACATCCGGGCATATCCAGCCAGACTTCCCCGCAGTTACTGAATATTACCGATCTTATCCACATCCGCTTTGCCGATGTACTGCTGATGCATTCCGAACTAAAAGGAGATGCAACCGGTTTGAACAGAGTACGCCAACGTTCCCACTTAGCCCCTATCTCATACACATTGGATGCACTTAAACAGGAACGCCGTTGGGAGTTTGCTTTCGAATCCATCCGTTGGTGGGATCTGCTCCGCTGGTCCGGTCCAAGTCTGGAAGAAGCAGGAAATGCACTAAACCGCCAGACAGGCTTTGAGGTTATCAATGCCGCCGCTCTTACGCCTATGGTCAAGTATGATTATAAGAAACGTCTACAGCAAACCCAGGGTTACTGGCCTATACCTCAAATAGAAATAGACCGTTCCAATGGTGTGCTCGAGCAAAATCCGGGTTGGGGACCTGATGCGCAATTCAGTGATTGGACAAAAATGTAATGCCATTTAAAATCTCAATGATATGAAAACATTAAAAGCAATACTATTATTATTCGCAGCAATGGCTATAGTCACAGCCTGCGACCCTATGGAAGATGAATCCTTACGCGATAAATACATTACTAATGCCGGAGACCCTATCAGCAAGGAAGAACTGAACAACATATTATCCGTCACCCAGCCTATTCCCAACCAAGATGACGCTGTAGAAGGAGATCAATATGTAGTACTCAAAAACAACCGTCCTGAATTGGGAGGTATCTGGCACTATGGAGTCGGCACAAAGATTACCGGCAGCGATAATGATACGATCATATATGGTGCCAACGGAACTTATGAGATATATTATGAAGCTATTTCTAATGGTAAAATTGTAACCAGTGATATCTTTACCGTGACAGTCACCAATGTGTTTGATGAATGGATGGGGCTATTTACCGGAGCCAAAGACAAAGCTGATGCCGATGCAACCAAAGCATGGGGATTCCGCGAAGTAAAATGGGGATCGGTCTGCAACATGGGAGCACATGGTGGATGGAAATATACCAGTTCAGGATATACTCCGGAATCTAATTTTGCATGGTGGGGATCAGTAAACCTTGCACAGGCAGGAGATCAGAAGATAGTATTCGAAATTCAGGGAACCAAAGTGAAGACTTATGACAAGAGCGGCAATCTGATGAATGAAGGAACTTTCGGATTCGACCGTGACCAACCGGAAGACTTGGTTCAGGGCAGACTGACTACCAATATTCCTGTTATCGGCAGCAATTATGATGACCTCGGCCAGAGCAAAGGAAAAGACAATGTTTTCTGGATACTTACATTGACTGATGAATATATCACTCTGTATCACCCACAAAAATACACAGGTGGGGGCGACTGGGACGACTATGGTTGGTATGTATATTATGAATCCAGAGAATAATGCCTTATGAAAAAGATTATATTTATTGTAATAGCTATTATATTAGGACTGAGTTCCTGTCACGATGACGACTACATCACCGGTGTACCCAGTTTCGGGCCTCCGGAAGTGAACAACATGGCAGAGAGAGTTAACGGACGCGTCGCATTAGGTTATGTGACCTACTATGGCAAAATGCTTCCCGACCCCACTTACATGACGCATATCAATTATGCTTTCGCCGAACTTTATGTTAAGAACAATGTCTATCAGAAGTTTGACTTGCAAGGTGACAAGGAACGTTTCAATCAAGTGAAGAAGTTAAAAGAAAGAAATAGCAATTTAAAGATATTACTCTCTTTTACAAATAGTGTCTCTAATACCGGTAATTCCCAAGACGGTGGTTTCTCCGCCCTGGCAAAAAGTCCCGAGATGCGTAAACAATTCGCACAAGATTGCAAAAAGTTCGTTCAGCAGGAAGGCATAGACGGCATTGATATCGACTGGGAATTTCCCGGCATGACTTTCGGCAGTAACGCCTACGATCCGTTGGTTGACGTAGAGAATTTCACTCTGTTAATGAAAGATCTGCGCGAAACACTATCAAGTTCCACTTTACTGACCTACGCCGGGTATTGCAAGAACAAGCAACCGCAAGGAGCAGGATGGAAGTATATCGATGTGAAAGCTGTAGACCCCTATGTGGACTTCGTCAACATTATGACGTACGACTTAGTAGGTGCCCCCGGCCATCAATCACCATTGAACAAACCAAGTGCTACTTGGGATTGCCAGCGTTCAGTCAACGAATATCTGAGTGCCGGTGTACCTGCCAATAAATTAGTCCTGGGTATTCCATTCTATGGAAGAGCACATTTCAACTCCGGTGGTTCTATCAATTACAGAGACATTGTCGACTTAAGCGCAGGCGAAGGCTATGTCATTGATAATTGGGATGAAGAGGGCAGCGTTCCGTACGTTACCAAGAACGGAGTATTCTATTGTGGTTATGACAATCCCCGAAGCATTGCCGCAAAAGGTACATGGCTTTTAGGATTAGGCATGAAAGGTATGATGTTCTGGGATTACGATGGTGATGATAACCAGGGAACACTACGCAATGCACTCTGGAATGCCGTAATGCAGGAAGACAAAGACGCCCAATTACATGACTTCATAAACAATTCGGATGGTTACAAAACACTCGTCACCAGTTGCGACAAGATAATCAGCACCGGTCAATACATGGCGGGAACACTGATAGAGGAAACGACCACCTATCCTAATTATGAAGGATACCCGGTTAGGCTTTACGAATATTCAACCGGCAAGGACGTGCAAACCGGCGTTCAGAAAAAAGGCAAGGTATACATGCTCAATCCTACAGCCGAAAAACTTGCAACCTGGATTGCAACTGCCGTATGGAAAGCAAAAGGTGACACCGATACGGATGCGATGGCAGCTGTATTGAAGCATATACAATTGCAATCGGGAGCTCAGTTCCCAGTATGCGGCATTGTATATGAAGACATGGACAACTCAGGATATTATCCTTATCTCTTCAAGGACGGAGTCACCGTGTATGCAGCAGACCGTTCCAAGTGGGCTACCGAAAATCCTGCCCATCCGGGAAATTATAGTTGCACGGACGATCAACTCAACTACGATGTTAAGGTAACCAACAATGACCTGAACACATATACCGGGACCTATGCTCGTATTTGTGGTACCCTGCGTGAAGATTATAAAGCATACGGCGGCGCCGTTGATGTAGGAACAAGTGATTCTAAAGAGACCCGCAGCATTAAGTGGCTCGATGTGGTACGCGACCTTTATAAGGAAGCTTGGAACTCCAATGAAAACAAACTGATTACAGCATGGGCCAAAGCAAACTTATAATACTCTAACTTAACACGGATACAGGAGGTTGTTCCACCCACTGGATGATTTTGCGATCTTCATTCATGAGTGAAAAAATATATAAATGGAGCAGCCTCCTTTTTCTAAAGATAACAGAAAAGACAAGCCGATATGAATAAACATTTCTTTTATCTTATCTTACTATTTTGCATCAGCAGTTGTCAGCCGATAGCAAAGAAACTGATGAATATCGAAGGAGTGGTATCTTCGGAATACAACGGGCAAATCATATATTTGGTTCCACGCCCCCATCCCACTCCGGAAACAGTAGATTCTGCCTATATTGTAAACGGAACTTTCTCCTTTTCCATTCCGGCAGATTCCGCTATTTACGATATTGTTATCAGCAGGCGGGCAAATGCACCTATACAACGTCTGCTCGTTGTGGCAGAAGAAGGAACGCTGCATGCCAACATGGGTATGAATAGTTCCGGTATCGGCACTCCACTCAATAACCAACTGCAACACTGGAAAGAACAAATGGAATCTGCCGGTGAAAAAGCAGCCTTACTATCGCAGAAAATCAATAAAAATAAGAAAGACAGTACCATTACAGCAATCCTGAAGAAACAAAGGGATAGCATCTACGAAAGTTTTGGTGACTCTACGTTCTGTTTCATTAAACAGAATCTGAATCCGTTAGGAGGATACTTATTCATGACGCTTGAGCACATGTTCAATGAACAGCAAGCCAATGATTTAAAAAGACTTGGAATAGAAAAATGGAAACCCGAACCATGAGAAAACAAATAAACAGTATCTTTGTCTACCTATTCTTTATAGCCTGCTGGATATTCTTCTTTTACTTCTATCCATATCATCTGCATTATAAAGAACAGATAACACTATGCGTACTCCAACCGGACTTTCTACAAACGTACTTACAGAAACCGGCATTCCTGACCGAAATCTGTGGCGATTATCTTACTCAGTTTTTCCTGTGGACAGGTGGTGGAAGCAGTATATTAACCCTCACTTTTGTGTTCACCTGGCTGGGACTCCGGATAGCATTACGTAAAACCGGCATCACCAGCCATGTATCCCTCTGGGCATTACTGCCCATAGTTGCCGAATGGGCGTTATCCTGCCATTTAGAATATCCCCTTTCCATGTCACTTGGACTAATGTGCAGCGTCTGGGCATTCTCACTGTCAACATTGAGCACATCAACACATACGAGGGGAATACTCCACGTAGTTATGCTTATCATCCTCTATTGCGCCGTAGGGGCACACTTCTTTGCATATGTCATTTTAGCCACAATTTATGAGTGCAAGCACTTCAACAATTACAAGTTATCCTTCTTTCTGCTACTCATCTCCCTCCTCATACCTATCGGAGGTAGTTATTTCTATTTTTTAACTCCCCGCCAATCATACTTCTATCCATTGATAAGCGGATACATGCTGCGTCAGCCTTTTGTATTCCTCCTGACAGAAGTTTTTCTGCTACTCTCCCTCCTGCCGGTTTTTATTTCCCGGCAGTGTAAGCAATGGATTGCACTATTTACAATCCTTACCCTGGGTACAATTACCATAACCAAGGCACACAACGCCTCCGAAGAAAAAACACTCGCCTTTTCATCCGAAGCCTACTTCGGACACTGGGATAAGGTAATCCGGCTCAACAAGGATAACTCCTACCCGACCTATCTCAGTGCCTACTATACAAATCTCGCTTATGCCCGCCAAGACAAGCTCTGCGATGAATTAATGCTACATTATCAGCCAGCTTTCCATGGGCTTCTACTACAAATCAACGAATCAACAGGCTATATATACGCCATGGCAAGTCCCGATGCCCTCATGGAATGCGGTGACATGGCACAAGCCCAGCACTCTGCCATGCTTGCTATGACATTTACCCCGCATCAGCGTTCTTCACGCATGGTACGGAAACTGGCGGAAATTGCCATTATCAACGAAGATTATTCAGTTGCCCAAAAGTATCTACGCATGTTGTCCCATACTTCCTTGCACCGGAGCTGGGCAAAGGAGCGATTGGAACTTATTAAATCCGGCCAATGTGATTCCATCCCTTACTGGATTCATAAACGTCGGATGCTTCCACAACAAGATACGTTGTTCTCCGCCAATCAATGGCGTACTTCACTGGCTAATTTAATCGAAAGCAATCCTCAAAACAAAATGGCTGCCGACTACCTCTTATGCTTCCACCTATTGAATAAAGATCTGCAGCTTTTCAAGAAGGATTATGACCGTTACTATTATCCGGCATTCGGTTCGTTTCCATCCCGTCTCTATCAAGAAGCATTGATAGCATGTATGAATGAGAAAGAAAACCCGCAGGAACAACTGAAGCATTATCGCATCTCTGCTAAAGTTTACAAAGACTGTCTGCAATACCTCTCCATATACGAAGATGCCAAAGGAGACGGGCGGGCTTTGGAAAAGTTATTCGGAAAAACATATTGGTTCTATTACTATTATGCACAACTGAAACCATGAAAAGAGCTATCATCCTGTTCATTGCAACCCTGACGCTTTTCTCCTGTGGAAAACGTTTACTTCAGGATTACACCGACTGTCCCGAACAGCCGCTCCTGTTTCCTGACTATACAGATATCACCGTACCCTGCAACATCGCTCCGCTGAACTTCCAACTGGAAGGTGCGGCAAACCTCTCCGTTATTATCCAGGGAAAGAAAGAGTATCAATTCGACAGCCAGTCCTACAGGCTCCAGTTCCCCATAAAGAAATGGAAAAAGATGCTTGCGGATGAAAAAGGGGATACACTGTCTGTGTCTGTCTATGCCCATATCTCGCAACAAAAGATACATTACAAAGATTTCTACTGGTACATCTCACCCGACAGCATAGACCGATATCTCAGCTACCGCCTGATAGAGCCAGCTTATGAGATATGGAACATGCTGCAAGTTTGCGAACGTAACCTTGAGAATTTCGATACCCGCCTTCTGGCCGATAACAATATTACAGATCATAGCTGTATCAATTGCCATACATCCAACCGTGCAGCCAATCCCACTACATTTATGCATATGCGTGGCAGTAAGGGAGGTACAATTTATAGTCGTGACGGGCAATTACGGAAAATCAATACTAAAACAGATCATACAGCCGGTGCTGTCTATGGAGAGATTTCCCAGGACGGGCGTTTCGGCATATTCACCACAGCCGAAATTATCCCTATTCTGCACAGCTATCGCACCGAACGTCTGGAAGTTTTCGATAAATGTAGTGATCTTATCCTGATAGATTTTGAACAGGGAACGGTTACCGATAACCCCGGTATCAGCGGAACGGAATATCAGGAAACCTTCCCTTGTTTCTCTGCTAATAACCATACTATCTATTTCTGCCGGGCACCCTATATCCCTCAGCCGGACAGTACCCGTCATATGCGCTATGACCTCTACTCCATCTCCTTTAATCCTCAAACCGGACAATTGGGTGATAGTATTCACGAAGTCTTCCGAGCTTCATCCGAAGGGAAATCCGTAAGTTTTCCCAAATGCTCACCGGACGGCAAATACCTGCTGTTCTCCGTATCCGATTATGGTACTTTCCCCATCTGGCATCCGGAAACAGACCTTTGGATGCTGGAGCTTTCTACCGGAAAGATTGATAAAATGGAAGAAACAAACGGACGGTACTCTGATTCCTATCATTCCTGGAGCAGTAATTCCCAATGGATAGCTTTCGCCTCCAAACGAGACGACCGGGTATATGGGCGTCCTTACTTTGCCCATGTATCCCAAGATGGAAGCGTAAGTAAAGCGTTTCTTCTTCCACAAGAAAATCCGGAAGTTTATCTGAATACGTTCAAGTCTTATAATATACCAGAACTTTACAATACAGCCGAGACGTATGATGCCCATGAATTGCAAAAAGCCTATTTCGGTAAAGAAACGGAGAACCTCCGCTACAAATCAATCAAAAAATAACATATCCGTCATTCTTCTACTCAACCTTTTTTCATTTAGGTTGTTCAATGGGCATTCACCAAAACCTAACTTAATAATGAAGACAATCTTTAAAGTAATGTTTCTGTTGTGCACCATCGACCTTGTTCCGTCTGTGGCTAAAGCACAAGAAAAAGTGATTATTGACGACGAAGCATCTAATGGCATCGTCATGGTTACCATCGACAAAGCAGGCGACGAGATCATCCGTATCATGAACGAATCACAGTTCAGGTACATCCACGATCCACAGGCACCCCGCTTCCTGTTGATGGATAAAAAAGGAAAATTCGCCCTTGGTATCGGAGGATATGTGCGTGCCACTGCCGAGTATGACTTTGGCGGCATTGTAGATAATATGGATTTCATCCCGGCCTACATTCCGAATGCCAGTAAAGTAAAGAACCAGTTCCAGATGGATGCAAGCACTTCCACCATCTTCCTGAAACTGGTAGGACATACTAAGCTGCTGGGTGATTTCGTAGTGTACACTGCCGGTAACTTCCGTGGTGGGGACAAAGTATTCCAGCTGCGAAACGCATATATGTCGTTCCGCAATGTGACAGTAGGTTATACCTACGGTGGTTTCATGGATTTGGCTGCATTACCTTCCACTATTGACTTCCAAGGCCCTAACGGTGCTACTTTCTATCGCGCCACTCAACTGGCTTACACTTACAAAGGCCTGAAGAACTGGCGTTTCCATGCATCCATAGAGGTGCCCAGTGTAGATGGTACTACAAACGATCAACTCAGCGTAGCCCAACAACGTATGCCGGACTTCACCGCTTACGCCCAATATGGTTGGGGAGCCAACAGTCATCTTCGTGTAGGTGGCCTCGTTCGCAGCATGACATACACCAGTACGCTCAGCGATCATGCATCCGACGTTACCGGATGGGGTATACAGGCATCTACCTCATTCAATCTCAGTAAGAAATGGGAAATCTTCGGGCAGGCTACTTATGGAAAAGGTATCGGACAGTATCTGAATGACATAAGCAATCTGAATGTAGACATCGTTCCCAATCCCGAAAAAGAAGGAAAGATGCAGGCATTGCCTATGCTGGGCTGGTTTGCCGGGGCACAGTATAACATCTGCCCGAAAGTGTTTGTGTCCACTACTTACAGTATGTCCAGATTGTATTCGGAGAACGGTTATCCCAACGATCAACCCAGTAGTTACCGTTACGGACAATATCTCGTAACCAATGTATTCTGGAATGTTACTCCGAATATGCAAGTAGGTGCTGAATACCTTCGCGGCTGGCGTACAGATTTCAATAATTCAACGCACCATGCCAACCGGATGAATTTGTTGGTACAATATTCTTTCTAAATCAGATACATAAATCAAGGAAGCCGCCTCAAAACAATGTTTCGAGACGGCTTCTGCTATATATAAAGTAATTATGAAATCAGAATCTGTAGTTGATACTAGCGCCAAACACCTTGTTTGTACGGCTGTAGATATTTGTACCACTCAATCCGGTATTATTATAGTTCTGAGATTTTTTAGTATAATCATCATAAGTAGTCCACATGTACCCAACGTTCAGGGCAGCTCTTTCAGTTAAATTCAACTTGGCACCAAAACCCAGAGTATAAGAATCACAAGAGAAACTGGTGTCGCTCTGGTAATTGTCAGACAATCCATAGTCTGTGATCTGACCTCCACAACTCAAAGTCAGATGTTTGGTTACATCCCACTCAATACCGGCCAGATATTCGTTTGTTCCTTTTGTCAGAAACTCCTGCTTGCCACCAGCCATTCCTGCACTTTTATCATCAAAGAAGTGGTATTCTACAGATGCACGCAATACCGGAAGAAACTCATATGAAGCAGCTATAGAAAGCATGGAAGGGATATCATTCGGAGTATTCACACCATGCTTGTAATCCGCCAATTCAGTTTCAGCGGCACCAATCATGCGAAGCGAGTTCGCTTTAGTGGAATTTTCAATGTTCAGGTTAGTCATGAACTCATACTTTGCACCAATGTTCAGCTTGCCCCACTTGGCATCCAAGCCGATAACCGGAGTAAATCCCCATCCGGTCTGGTCACAATCCAAGTCTATGCCGATAAGCTCCGTACCAACAGGTATCGTTCCTCCGGCAGGAGAAGGCAAATCTACGGCAGCACTGGCTTTCAATGCACCTTGGTAACCACCCGTAAAGTAGTTCATCCGACCACCCGCAAAAGCAGAAAGCCATTCCGTTATCTTATAAGTCAAACCCAACTGTACAGAATAGATGTACTGCTTGCCATCCATGTAGCTTTTCAGCGAATAGGCATTGCTTGGAATTTTTTGGGCTCCCAATCCGCCTATCACCATAGCATCGAACATAGGAAGACCGTCGTCAAACGAAGCCTTTCCTCCGCCACCGGTAATACCGAAAAAGCCGGAGATCGTCCAGTCACCCATCTTATAAGCAGCAAACAAACTGGGGATGACAGGCGCAGATGCCTTACCCTCATAATACTTATTCAGCCCCAGACCTTCGCACGAAGCATCGATATTCCCTGTCTCTTATACACATCTCCGAGCCCACGAGACTAGGCATGATCTC
>ENA-OZXA01000650-OZXA01000650.1-human-gut-metagenome-genome-assembly--contig:-NODE-650-length-11119-cov-19.733550_pt1 | contig 11119 bp, 9 predicted proteins | sample MGYA00244853_ERZ654090 | MGnify/ENA primary metagenome ERZ654090 (study PRJEB26926, sample SAMN06164943) | human gut metagenome | biome: ENVO:00009003; feature: ENVO:2100002; material: ENVO:00002003...
GTTCCGCTGAACTCCAACCTTTGTTAACCTTAAATCTAATACTATGAAAAACACGATGCAAAGGTACGGACTTTCTGGAATTATGCAAGTTTTGTGTGCGTTTACATGTATTTTATAACATACATTAAGAAGTGGTATTCTTGCTTTAAAGGCCATTAACAAGCAAGCTGAGACTTTTTAAAGTCCCAGCTTGGCAGATATTTCCAGCATTTTCTGAATAGGCTTAATGGCTTCCTGTGCGATGGCTTCATCCACATTGACTTCCGGCCATTCGTATTTCAGCGTATTGTACAACTTTTCAAGCGTATTCAGGCGCATGAAGTTGCACTCATTGCAAGCGCAGGTGCTGTCTTCAGGAGGCGCAGGAATAAAGTTCTTTTCCGGACATTTTTTCCGCATCTCATACAGAATACCGCTTTCTGTAGCTACGATGAAGTCTTTCTTGTCGCTGGCCATAGCATATTTCAGCAATCCGGCTGTAGACCCAATCTTGTCAGCCAGTTTAGCTACAGCGCCCTTGCATTCCGGATGAACCAATACCTGTGCATCGGGATACTGCTTTTTCAGCTCGATAATCTTTTCTACGGAGAATTTTTCGTGCACATGGCAAGCACCGTCCCATAACAACATCTGACGTCCGGTGATAGAGTTGATATAATTTCCCAGATTCTTATCAGGACCGAAAATCAGTTTTTCATCTTCCGGGAAACTTTCCACAATCTGGCGGGCATTGGTCGATGTCACTACCACGTCAGTCACCGCCTTGACGGCAGCGCTTGTATTGACATACGAGATTACCTTGTAACCAGGATGGTCTTTTACGAAAGCAGCAAACTTATCGGCCGGACAGCTGTCGGCCAAAGAGCATCCGGCATTCAAGTCGGGAATCAACACTTTTTTGTCCGGACAAAGTATCTTGGCGGTTTCACCCATAAAATGTACCCCGCACATCACAATGATCTTTGCATCCGTTTTGGCAGCCCACTGAGCCAGTGCCAGACTGTCTCCAATGAAGTCTGCTATTTCCTGTATTTCGTCTGCCTGGTAGTAGTGGCCCAGGATTACGGCATCTTTTTCACGACACAGTCTTTTGATCTCCGTTTTCAGGTCAAGCGCTTTTTCTACGGGTTCATCCACATAACCCTTTTTCAACCATTCTTCTTTCTTCATTATTAGATTATATTTTTTCTTCTTTTTAAAAGAAACAATGATACTGATAATATCCCGTTAATAATGTTAGTAAAAATAACACCCTTTTTTTTGTTTTTCCGTTATCAGCATCCGGGTGGAGGATATGAATAACTGATAAACATGCTTACGTATTGATAATTTTGATTTTATCTATACTATTAACAATTTGTTGATACGTTGCAAAGTTAAAAACTTTTCGTGTATTCATTCCTGAAAATTCGGGAAGAATGTGTTTAAACTGTCAGTGAAAATTATCTCTAACTTTTTTGGATTGTTGGTTTTGAGCGTGCTATAATCTATTTGTGGAATAATGCAAGAAATAATTTTCATTTTCTATGCGCGCGTTTTTTACACCTTTTCCACCGTTTTCAACAAGGTTATGAATATAGTTTTTATCTTTGCAGGCAAACGCATACCAAATATACGAAAAATGTCTGAATTAAGAAAACTGAAGATTACGGAGATGAACCGCCTGACGGTGGAGGAGTTTAAGGAAGTAGATAAGTTGCCGTTGGTTGTGGTGCTGGATGAAGTTCGCAGCTTGCATAACATAGGTGCGGTGTTTCGTACCTCTGATGCGTTTCTGGTGAACTGCATTTATCTTTGTGGCATTACGGCTACACCTCCTCATCCGGAAATGCACAAAACGGCTTTGGGAGCGGAGTATACAGTGGACTGGAAGTATTTCAAGCGTACGCAAGATGCTGTGAATGAACTTCATAATGACGGATATACAGTACTGGCCATCGAACAGTGTGCCGGAAGTACACTACTGGATGAACTGGTACTGGAGAAAGGCCGGAAATATGCCATTGTATTGGGAAATGAAGTGAAAGGTGTGCAGCAGGAAGTGGTAGACATGTGCGACGGTTGTATTGAGATACCTCAGTTCGGTACAAAGCATTCACTGAATGTGTCTGTAACGGCAGGCATTATGATATGGGAATTTGCACATAAACTGTTTAAACTGCGTTGAACACTACCTGTGAATATCTTATTAATATGTTGTTAATTTATTGATTTACATAGTTATAGTTGTCCGTTCTCAACAAGTGTAACTACTCTTTCTACCATCTTGTCGTCATCTTCAGGATGGTATTCTTTTTTTAGGCTGGCTCCGAATAGGGCTGCAAATGCCTGATAAAATCCTGCTTTAAAAGGTCCCATAAAAGCTTTCACCAGCTGATAAGACGATTGGTTGCATTCTCGGTTCACCAGTTTGATAAGCAGCTTACCTTGTGAAAAAGTCAGTTTTTTCATGCGGGCGGTGTATTGTTCCTTCAATTCTTTTTCTACCATCTTCATGTGTTGCTCCTTGGCTTTCTGGTTGGGGAGCGTTTCCATGTATTCGTATGTCTCGATGACGGCCCGCTTGATTTCTTTGGCCAAAGGAAGCGTCTTTTTCACATCCCTCACCAGTTTGTAGTAATATCTTTCCTGTCTTTTGTTTTTAAACTTGAGTTTAGGGTAAACGTAAATGTTCCTCAGCGTTATACAAGGTATAGTGTCTCCTTCATATACGCATACGGGAACTCTATATCCTTTACCGGAGGTCACAGGAGATACTTGTTGGGCGTGAATTTCTGAAAAGAAGCTTAGCCCTAAGAAGATGAGTATGTAAAAACATGTCTTCATGCTCACAAAAATAGGAATAATATTCAGATTACGTGATATAATTAACGTATTTATAGTATGTGTATAACCTAGTGAATAACATGTGGAAAAAGTATGTTTCTCTTTGTGTATCAGTTATTTTTACTTGTTTAAATGTATGTGCTCAGTCTGACTGGATGGAATGGGAGGAACAGATTGGGGAGAAGGCAGATTTATCCTCCTGGGAAGAACAGTATGAAAACTTGAGTGAACTGGCTGAACATCCGTTTAATATTAATACAGTAACGAAGGAAGAGCTGGAACAATTGCCTTTCTTATCTGATAAAATGGTGGAAAATATTCTTTACTATGTGTATAAATATGGACCGTTGGTCAGTTTGAATGAATTATGGGGAGTGGAAGGAATGGATAAGCAGACTCAAACTTTCTTGAAGGATTTTGTATATGTGGGTAACTCAGTGGAAAAACGGGCGTTTTCCTGGAAAAACTTGTGGAAATACAATAAGCAGGAAGTATGGATGCGGACAGATATTCCTTTAAATGAAAAGGCGGGCTATGCGAATATTCCCTTGGGTGAAGAGGAGAAATTTGCTTCGAAACGGTATTATGGAGATCCGTATTATTTGAACCTGAGATATAAATTTCAGTTTCAGCAGAAAGTTTCCGTAATTCTGGAAAACTTTCGTTTGTGCCTTATACAAAGGACTTTGGAAGAATTACCAGATTTTGAGGTAATGACTTGGCAACTGTGCCGTATGCTGCGTTCTGCCTTGAATTGCTTTCAAGTAACTCGTTTCTGTGTACAAAAATAATAGAATAGTCCGATGCACACAAGGTACATCAAAGAAAAAGTTCGACTATTTGTTTAGTTTGTTTAATCGCATTACAATCGAAGTTTGACTTCTACCCATTTTGTTTGCAATATATTTGACACTCTTACCTTCATTGTGCAGTTTCAATAAAAATTGGTCTGCACTTCTTGTCCATCTTTTATTGGCGTTAGGGTGCTTTACATAGCTTTCTTCTGACACCTTTTCGGGGTGCAAGAATTCATCCACAAATACAGACGGGAAACGCTTATCGTATAATACAAGCGTTTTTACCTTAGCCCTTGTTATTGCAACATAGAATAATCTTCTTTCTTCTCCGTATGGGAATTGGTCGCTCTTAGTGAGCACATAGTTAAGCACAGGGTCGTCACTCACCTGTGATGGGAAACCGTATGTATCTTTATTGCATTGTAAGAGTATTACATAATCCGCTTCAAGACCTTTTGACTTATGTACGGTTAAAAACTCTATTTTTCGTCCTCCTATCACATAGTAGAATCTATTACCCTCTTTAATTGATTGGTACATAAAAGAGAGGTAGTAATCATCAAAAGAGTAACGCCCCAATAGGAATATTGATTTATCCGATGGAATAGAAGCCACAAGTTGCCCTATCGTATTGCAGTAATCTCGTCTATCATAAGCATAGAATTCCAACTCGGTTCTCATTTCTGAGCTGAACGAATGGATATTCTTTTGTATTTGGGCTTTATTGCGTTGTATAAAGTTCGACGATAAAGAAACCAAAGGCTCTCCAAACCTGTATGTAGTTTCAATCTTGTTTATCTCCGTTGCTCCAAAATATTCGGGGAATTGATTGAATAGAGCCATATCACTTCCCGAAAAACGATAAATAGACTGCCAATCATCACCCACACAATACAACTTTGCAGGAGGATTACCCTCTCGCAATACTTTCAAGAAGTTGTAACGGTCAACAGAAATATCTTGAAACTCATCCACTATGATATAATCATATTCAACAGGGTGTGAAGTACGACATATCTCAGTGGCTTGAAGAATAGCATCGGTAAAATCAATTTGGTTACTATCGCTTAACGCATTTATGTAGCGTTCATATACAGGTTGAAATATATTCTTGATGATAAACACACTTCGTTCATCATCTGCATTTTTGGCTTGTTTCAAAACCTCTTTAACTGATTTACAACTTGATTTTACCAATGTAACGAAAGTAACAACAAGTCGTATAAACGCCTTTTCCTGCTTGCTGCCTTTGGGTAGTACTAAATCGTATAACTCCTCATCGGTCTTTTCTTGAATTGGTACACCTGCTTCAGCTAATAGTTTACGGAGTTTATCCCTAATATCAGAATAATGGAAATCTGCACTTGATGTCACTAAAAGTTGTGTACCAAATTTCTCGTGAGCCGCTTTTTTCCAAGTTATACCATCATTGTATTTCTGATTGGCTTCTTCATAGGTTATACCCTTGTCTTTTGCGAACCAAGCAGGAACAAGCCCGTGTTCATCAACTCCGAAATGTTCAAGATAGATGCGTTTGGTTACTCCTCCTTGCTTAAAATATATTGAGAAGTCGGGACGATATTGTGAGTGCATCTCATCTGCTAATTGATGTTCGTATGGTTCTTCATATCTGAATTTCACTCCCAGCGAGGACAAAGCAAAACATATTTTTTGTTCTTGTTCACTTCTCACATATATGGCTCTGCCGTCCATATCGGGGAACATCGCCTTTAGCTGCACATTCTTTTGCTCTGATAATTGCTCTCGTCTTTCATTCTTGCGTTGTTCCCAATCGGCTTCATTCGTTTGGTAATCAATAAAGTATTCCACTATATTTTTCTTGAAAGACGATTTATCTAATAATTTGTGATATATATCAACAAACAATGAATCTGTATTGTCGCAAATCGATGGTTTTGTGCCTGTTGTTTTGCCTATAATATCAATGGCTAACTTATGGAATGTGTAACCTTTCAATCCATTGGTCGCCATTCTTTCGGTTAGTTCGGCTGCTGCTTTGTTGGTATAACTGATAAGTAAAATTCTTTCAGGTGCTATACCCTTGATTTCGGTGAGATATTTAACCTTACCGACAATTGAAGAGGTTTTACCACTACCTGCACTGCTGACTACTAAACAATTATCCTCTTCTGAAACAATTGAGCGTCTTTGTTGCTTGTCTAATGGGTATTTTAGGCAATGGTCGAAAAAGTCCCTGTGCGTGTCAAGTAGAAAGGTTATAACACCATCATTATGTTGTTTTACAAGTTTGTTGATTCTTCCAAAGTCGTTAATGAATTTGGATATGGTTTCTGATGGAGTGATGTTAAAGGCTTCAAGTTTCTTCAGAAGTGAATATGCCTCTTGGAAATGTACCTTATAATGATTGATGAAATCTTTTTCTTGCGTTGCGGAGATTACCCTGCCATAAAAGCCATTATTCAAGTCTGAGGGAATATCTATAAACGCCCCCTCATTAAGAGCCGATAATCTCTCTCTTGCTTGCTCATAATTTGATTTCTCGCTATATGCAGATATATGGTTTAGCTTTTCTGCAAGCTCTTTGGATTTGTTTTTTAGGCGTGTTCGTACCATCGCTATTACAATAATCGAAATAGCAATTATACAAATAACCAAAATAAACGCCCATTGCATATTAAAAAAATAGCAGTTGATAATATTTGCTTTGCATAAAAATTAGCGTACTACGGAAATACGGAATTTATAGCAAAAAATTATTTTCTTTAAAATAATCTATTACATCTTCATCCGAAGTTGCTTCATCTACTGCGTTTAAAATTTTTACGAAGTCCTCAAACTTATCTGTTTCATAACCCCCACAAGTTGTAAATTCTTCATCGCAAAAGAAAATCATTTCTCCCGGAATGGTCATTGAGCCTGCTCCATTAAGACTTCTAAATCTATGGCTTACTGCCCAACCTGTAAATTCTCCTTTGTGATATTTAGCGACATTTTCTTTTAGAAAAGCAAGTTGTTCTGAAAGTTTCTTGGTGTATTTGTTCAAATCAGATTTGGCTTCTTCCTTTTCTTTTTTTGCTCGTGAATACTCTCCACGAGAGTATTGAGAAGAATAACCATTGGGGGCAAAAATATCCATAGAAGATTCTGCTGATTCAATTTTTCTCTCACAGCGATTTATTTTAGATATCAAATTCTTGATTTCATCGCTAATTTTCATAATAGGCTCGATAGTAGTTACATCAATAAACATACTATCAACTCTTGTTGATATTGGCTCATAAGAATCAGGGTGATAGAGATAGTCTTTAAGCGTCTCTTTAACCAATTTCTCAGCTTTTTCCTCGTTAGAGAGTGTACAAGAAGTTATAACTAAAGCGGATAATACTAAAAACTTTTTCATAATCTGTCGTATTATTGGGTTATTTCTCAGGGAATAAACTTGTTAAGGCTCTTCTAATGGCTTGACGGATATCATCAGCTTCTGTTTCGCCTTGTCCTTCTGCTGTACAAGAACATATCATTTCATTGGTTTTTGCAGAGCTAAACTGTATAGTTACTTCTATTGTGTAACCTAAACCTCTATTACGCCTGCCACTCTCACCATAATTGACGATTAGAGTTTCATTAGATAATTCGGGTTTAAGTTCGGGTAATATGATATATCCTTCTTTTATTAGTATTCCTGCTATTACATCACTTGGATTAACACTTTTGGTGGTTGAAGAACCATAGATACCGTATTGCCCACCATATGTACCTCCTGTGCTTGATGTCAATTCCTTTGTTGGGGAAATGTATGCGTATTTATACATTTCAATAGGAGCATTCCTTACTATTACAGGCATTCGAAGTGGTGCACATCCATTCATTAATATAATGGCACAAATAGCTAATAACCATTTTTTTATTACGCTCATACACTACATTTTTTAATCTCCAGTTCCCAAAGGAATTTAACCTATTAAAGAAGCGTGGAACTGTATGCCACATTCTTTACTTGAAGGTCGTAGGAAACCATAGATGCAGATGTAACAATAGCAGCCCACGCTATATGCGTGAGAACCACTATGCTATCCTTGCATCTAATTGAAAATTTCCTACGTTTTCAAGTACAAGATAAGCATAACGCTTCTTTTTTTTCGTATGTCTTGGAAAGAGTTGCCTCAATCCAATACAAAAGTATGAAAAATCCGTGATATACCATTCTACTATCACGGATTTTTTTGATTTACAGTTTCATACTTCTATTCTGTCTTGGCTTCGGTATTCCGATGGCTTCTCTAAACTCATTCATTTTCTTTCTAAACCAGCTCACGTGTGAAACCCCGTCTATCTTGAAATCGAATTTACCGTTTTCATCCTGTTTGATGGAGCAGACGGAATGTCGGGTATCAAAACTTCGGTTAAATTCGGAAGAATAGAGTTCGCCTTTTATCCCGACCTCCTTGAACTCGCACAGTCTTCTGATTATTCTGTCATTGAAGCCCAAACGTTCACGTAGGAAGTTTACCACGGGCATCAGCTTCTCCACATACGGGAAATAGCGTCTGACAAAATCCGTAAACTCCGACAGCTTGCGGTGCTGTTGCTCGTAAGCGTTTCTTATCTCCTGTATCTGTTCGGCTTGTTGCCGTTCCCGTTGTCGGGCTTCGTCTTCAAGTTCAAGGATGCGGTCTTGCAAGTCCTCGTTCCTGCGTTCCAACGATTTCATTCTTCCACTTCCGAAAAGAGAACCCACACTGCTTGCAAGGGCGGTTGCCGTATCGGTGGCTGCACATTTGAGCTTGTCAGTACGGATTTCTGCTTTTACCTGTCTCAATTCCTCCTGCGCTTCGGTCTTCTTTTCCTGCAACAGTCTGGTTTCGGTTTCGAGGACTTCATTCTTCTTTTTCAAGTCCCTATAATACTGCATGGTGGTGGTGTGCCGTGCTTCCGAACCCCGTACCCCACGCTGCAATCCGTATTTCGCCATCACCCTTGCGTAATTGTCGTGGTAGGCGACCAAGGTCTGGCGGTTGAACAGGTCATCGGCACACAAACGGACGGAATTTGTTTTCTTGCGGTACTTGCGCTTACCGTCCGTCTGCTCTTTCTTGGCTTTGCGCCTTTCACCCGTCACGATGGGAACAACGGCTGCATGTATGTGCGGAGTCTTCTCGTCCATGTGCAGATGTGCGGCAACCACATTGTCTTTGCCGAATGTGGCTTGCAGCCATTGGATGCTGTCGCTGCACCATTCATCGAGTTCTCCTTTTTCCTGTATGTTCATCATGTCCTCGTGCGTACCCGACAAGACCACCCGAACGACACGGACTTGGTCGTGTGTGATTTTCCGTCTGATGCCTGCCGTGTTCAGCCTGTGGGCAATCGCTTCATCCCTGCCGTGAACGCCATCGGGGTATTCGACAAGTACCCTGTTCAGATGCGTTCTTGTCGGGTCTGCGTTTTTAGGTATTATCTTTCTCTCTATATGGTCGGACTGCGTGGTGTCCGATGTACCCTTTGCTTTCTTTATGTCTAATGAAAAATATCCCATATTATTCCTATTTTTGCGGTTATCGTTATGTTTCTTCTCTCTGCCTGTGGCATCGGCTCACAGGGTTTATTATGCAAATGAACCATTGCTGCACTCGGCATAATCCAAACGAGTTTGGCTTCTGCTCTCGTTTGCACAGGGTTTCCAAAGGGATTTCCCTTTGGCTCGATAGGGTGTTTTTAGCGTTACGGAGTAATGCGTGAAGAAAACGCCCTATTGAGCTATGGTATTTCTGTCTAAATACCTTGGGAGAGCAGACGAGCATATTACAGATGAAATCCCCCTTTCTTTTTCGGTGGCTGCATCATCCGCCTTGCGGATTGGACTTGCTTCTTCTCCTTTATCGGCTCTGCCGATTGGGACAAGGGCTTACCGCACAGGTAGTCGTTCAAGTCCTTATACTCACGATAGTACATTGACTTGTCAAGCAGCCGTTCCCCAAACTTCTCTTTCAGCTTCTTGCAGGTGTTCCGTCCTGCCGTGTCGTTGTCAAGGAAACAGCCGACTTGGGTGTAGGTCTCCAATATGCTTTCCGCTTTTGCAAGATTGGAAACGGAGTTCAATATGATATAGTCCTGTGTGTCCAATCGCGGGTGTTGCGGATTGTTTCCTACTCGGATGGTAAGGAATGAAAGGTAATCCATGAACCCCTCGAACAGGTAACACATACATCGTTGTCCGCCCTGCTGTCGGATATGGGTGATGTCTTTCGGGGCGACACATCCCTTGAAGTATCTGTTGCGCACTTCATATCCTCCTGCCATGTTCGGAAAGCCGATGGCAAAATAGGGTTTGTCGGCATTCATAAACCGAAGCTCCCTGCATTCTCTTTTGGCAAGTCCGATGTTTATTCCCCTTTCTTGCAGATAGGCTATAAGAGCAGGAGAGGACAACTCACCAACCCTTAATCCCTGATAAGGCTGATTGTCGGAATGCTGTCTGCCAAAAGAGAACGATGCAGGGCGGATGTATGCTGTCCGCTCCTCTATGCGTTTCAGCAGATAGGCTACATCTTCCGAATGGTAGAGTTCCGCTGCCAATGCAATGATATTACCGCCTTTGCCGCTGCCGAAGTCGTACCATTTTTCAAGCTCGGTGTTTACCTTGAACGATGCGTCCGTTTCTTCCCGTAACGGTGATTTGTACCACAGGTTCCTGCCTTGTTGCTTTACAGGCGTATAGCCCAGACTTTGCAGATAGTCTGCCAGTTTGATTTGCTTTACATCTTGGATTGTCATATTACATACGGTTTTGAAGTTGATGAAAATTTGTTGATTTGATGAACTGTTGATGTAATATGTTTATATACAGACCTGTAAACTTTCAACATCTTCTCAACAAACCGCTCGCCAAAAGAGAAATCCACAAACGGGTATCGGTGGTCTCTCAACTTCTCTTTTGGCTTGTTGAGATTTTGTTGAGAATGTATATCGTTTATTGTCATTGTATTTATACCCATATTCAACAATTCAACAGAAAAATGATAGTATTACAGGGATTCGAGTTGCTCCCTTGTGACGGTGTAGAAGCGTCCCACCCTCTTTATCGGCTCATAGTGACAACTTCTGTTGTAATTGCCCTGATAGGTGGTGTAGGTAAGCCCGTTTGGTGCAGGTGTCAATTTCCAGCACTCCTGCACCACCTTACGCACTTGGTGCTTTTCCGCCTTTACCTGCGAGTGTACCAGCAGTACGACAAGGTCGTTAAGGCAGAATGAAACGCTATCCACATCCATTGCAACCATAATGTCAAGCAGCAGTTCCGACATCTCTATCTCCAGCCGGTTGCGGTTGCTACGGATAATCTTCTGCAAGGCTTCTGTATGCAGCAATGTGGGGTTGAACCACATCCGGCTTTCCTTTTCGGTGGATAGCTGTCTGTGTTGCAGGAAATGAAGAAAGGCGGGTATCTCCGCTTTCAGCTTTTGCAGGAAGTCGGTATCATCGGACTGCAAGCGGTCTATCTTGCGCACCCAATA
>ENA-OZXA01000690-OZXA01000690.1-human-gut-metagenome-genome-assembly--contig:-NODE-690-length-10776-cov-7.351740_pt1 | contig 10776 bp, 10 predicted proteins | sample MGYA00244853_ERZ654090 | MGnify/ENA primary metagenome ERZ654090 (study PRJEB26926, sample SAMN06164943) | human gut metagenome | biome: ENVO:00009003; feature: ENVO:2100002; material: ENVO:00002003...
GCGGTTCATTGGACACTTGTGCAAATAATAATAATATTTTATCTGTATATATATTGACAAATACCGCAAAATGCAGTAAACTAATGTCATAAAAATCCCGAAGAACATCTTCGGGACGAATAGCTTGCCGATTTAATTGTGCGTATAATTCGGTAAGTCTTTGTTGTCAGTCAGCCCCAAAATATAGTCGGTGCTGGTGTGATAATGTTTTGCGAGGCAAATCAAAACAACGGTGGGGATATCACGCTGACCAAGTTCATAATTGCTGTAAACCTGTTGTGAACAATGCAGAATTTTGCTAACTTCTTTTTGCGTGAGGTCGGCATCTTCCCTCAGTTCCCTGATTCTTTTATACACAGAATTCACCTCGCATACAGTATAGCATACCGCAGATTGTTGTATTGCAATATACCGCAAAATGCAGTAAAACAGCAATGGTATTTTGGGTTAATTTTTAAATAATTATTCAGAGGGGAATGGTGTTTAAAATAAAAATATTAATCTTGCATATCAGATAAAACAATAAAATGATGGAGGAAATTATGAGAAAACATTCAAAATTTATTACGATTTTGCTGTCTGCTTTGTTGGCGGTGTGTCTTATGCAGACAGTATTTGTTCAGGCATTTGCAACCGAAAACTCAGCAACACCTGACGAACCTACAGACGGCTTGTATCCTGTTTCAATGGAAGTTGTTAAAGCACCCGAAAGCGTTACCGATATTAACGACAATACTTTCTGGAGCAATGTTGTGTTGCACATTGTTTACAGCAACGGTGAAGAATTTGATGTGAACTGTGACGGCATTAACAGCGAGGGCGGTATTGTTCCGCCGATTGCCGAGATTGACGGTTTTACAGGCTATATATGTGTTGGTTATGTTGATGATTATGACTATCTTGAAGGTGATACTGAAGATTATACTGTCAATATTAATGTAAGTTATCTTTACGCTTATGATTTAGATGTTTCAGCGACATTTTCTGCTGAGATGTTGCATCCTGTTTCAATGGAAGTTGTTAAAGCACCCGAAAGCGTTACTGTTAGTGAAAGCGTTCTTGATAAAAATCGAATTACCGATAGCACTTTCTGGAGCAATGTTGTGTTGCACATTGTTTACAGCAACGGTGAAGAATATGATGTAAACTGTGACGGCATTAACAGCGAGGACGGTATTGTTCCGCCGATTGCCAAGATTAACGGCTATAAGGGAAAAATAGACTATTATATAAATTCTGAAAATGAGGATACAATCAGTTTTTATATAACATATGTGTATGCCTCTTCCGAACTCGTCAGATGGGATAAAAGTAATATTTCAGCGGAATTTTCTGCCAAGAAAAAGTTAGATCCACACTCTATTGCAAGAGTTGAAGTTACAAAGCTCCCCGATAAGGTGTTTACAGCACCGCTTTGGACAGGTAAGCCTGATGATTTTTCGACGACGGAAGGATTTCTTAAATGGAATGAATCTCTTGATACAAACAATGCTATCTCGCACAATTGCGAAGGTATGGAAGTAACAGCATATTACGCAAACGGCGAAAAGTGTGGTACTTTTGCAGTCGATAATTTTACAAAAGCGCCTCTGTATAATTATTCTGTAAATTATTGGTTAAATGATATTGACGAATATGGAAACTATTTATTTTTTCAGGTAAACGATTTAGGTAATTACGAATTTTCGGTACTTTTGGACGGTGATCAAGGAGAAAAAATAGTTTACACCGCAAAATCAGCATCTAATCCTAACCCGTCAATTAAGCCTGTAAGCACAGAGGACACTCCTGCAAAGCCTGAAAAGCCGAGCGGTAACATTTCATCCGCAACAAGTGATGTTGCAACAAATGACAATGCAAACAATAACAACAGCACAAACGGCACAGCCAACAACGGTGTTGTTGCAACAGGCAACTTTGCAACTCCTGCAATTATCACAGTAGTTATGCTTTCGGCAGTTGCAGTTATGTTTGTATTCAAAAGAAAAAGAATGTTTTAATTTTGTGTGATTGTGTGAATTGATTTTATTGCCATACAATTTTTCAAAGCACCTGACATTAATTTGTCGGGTGCTTTTTGTATGATGAATGTTGCGGTTCGCCGCTACAGAATGGCATTATCTTTGCGGTATTTATATAATCGTATTTATCATAAATTCTGTGCCGTTACTCGCGGGCGCCCAATGGGACGCCCCTACAGAATGGTATTATCCTTGTTTCTTTTATAAGGTTTGTATTACCGTAATGTTTGCACTTTTACTTTTTGGCAGTCACAGACCGTTGATACAAAATTAAATTTATAACAAAACTGCACAAAAATTTATGGATAAAGACAGCGTGGGGTATTGCTCATGCTGTCTTTTTGTGTTAAAATTGTAGATAACAAAATGAAATAACGAAGGAATTGTCTATGAAATATTGTTCAAAATGCAAGCGACTGCATAATGATGAAGAAACAGTCTGCAAAAACTGCAAGGCTCAGCTTAAAACAATAACCGATGAAAACACTCCCGTGTATCTGCTTACGGCATCGGGCTTTGAATTGCAGAGAGTTAAAGCCGCACTTGAGGACAGCACCGTTCCGTGTGACGCTACAATCAAGAAGTGTATGGAAAATAAATACAGCAAAAGCATTAAGGCATACACCGGCTATGATGATTTGACCTATGATGTCTATGTTCCGTATTCGGCTTATGAAAAGGCGTTCGACACCTGTGTCGGAATCGGCGCAATCAAGCTTGAGGGCGAAGAAATTCTTGACGAAGATGTTGAATACACCGAGAATGACGGTGAAACGCTTGACGAGCAGTTTGAAAAAATGACGGGTGCAAAGCGTACAACCGTAAGAATTGTCAGCGCATTACTGCTTTTGCTTATAGTTGCAGGCGTTGTATTCGGAACAGATGCAATAATGAATTTTATTAAAGAATTTTTCGGATAATTCGGTATCCGATTTTGAGTTAATATTTAGTTAAAATGAATGAAATTACGGAGGATTTTTTACAATGAAACAGGAAACAAAGTGTTTGCATTCCGGCTATGTGCCTAAGAACGGAGAACCCAGACAGATGCCCATTTATCAAAGCACCACCTTTAAGTATGATTCAAGTGACGCAATGGGCAGACTTTTTGACCTTGAGGACAGCGGATATTTTTATACCCGTCTGCAGAACCCGTCAAATGATATGACTGCCGCAAAAATTGCCGACCTTGAGGGCGGTGTTGCCGCAATGCTCACATCAAGCGGTCAAGCGGCTAACTTCTTTGCACTTTTCAACATCTGCGAAACAGGCAGTCACATTGTTGCATCGTCTGCAATCTACGGCGGTACATATAATCTGCTCGGTGTTACAATGAAGAAAATGGGCATTGATGTTACTTTTGTCGATCAGAATCTTCCCGAAGAAGAGCTTGCAAAGGCATTCAGACCAAACACAAGGGCAATGTTCGGTGAAACAATAACCAACCCGACCGTGTCTGTTCTTGATATTGAAAAGTTTGCAAGACTTGCTCACTCACACGGTGTTCCGCTTATTGTTGACAACACTTTTGCAACCCCTGTCAATTGTCAGCCGATTAAGTGGGGTGCTGACATTGTTACTCACTCAACCACAAAATATATGGACGGTCACGGTGTTTCTGTCGGCGGTGCAATTGTTGACAGCGGAAACTTTGACTGGCTGAAATATGCCGACAAATATCCGGGACTTACAACTCCCGATGATTCATATCACGGCATTGTCTATGTCGAAAAATTCGGCAAGCTCGGCTACATTACAAAGGCAACTTCTCAGCTTATGCGTGACCTCGGTTCAATCCAGTCACCGCAGAATGCTTTTTATGTTATGAACGGTCTTGAAAGTCTTCATGTGAGAATGGAAAGACATTGCAAAAATGCTCTTGAAATTGCAAGATTCCTCAAGGCTAATGACAAGGTTGCGTGGGTTGATTATCCCGACCTTGAAGATGACAAATATCACGCACTTGCTGAAAAGTATCTTCCGAACGGCTCATGCGGTGTACTTTCTTTTGCGGTTAAGGGCGGAAGAGATTGTGCGGTTAAATTTATGGACAGCTTAAAGCTCTGCGACATTGAAACTCATGTTGCAGACGCAAAGACCTGTATTCTTCATCCCGCAAGCCACACCCATCGTCAGATGACGGATGAACAGCTTATTGAGGCAGGTGTTGCACCCGACCTTATCAGACTTTCGGTAGGTCTTGAAAATGTTGATGATCTTATTGCCGACATCAGTCAGGCTCTTGATGAGATTTAATTTTCTTTAAAAGAAATTATATATAATTGCAAAATAAATTTACGGAGGGTTGAATATGTCAGCTTTTGTATCTGCGGTTATTGTTGCGGCAGGCGGTTCTGTGAGAATGGGAATTTCCGACAGCAAGCAGTTTATTCCGCTTTTGTCACGACCTGCAATTGAATACACCCTGAAGGCATTCCAAAAATGCCACCTTATCAAAGAAATTGTAATTGTCTGCCGTGAACAGGATAACGACAGAATCAATAAAATTATCGAGCTTAACGGTTTCAACAAGGTTTCAAAACTTGTCAAGGGCGGTGACAGCCGTGCCGACAGCGTGCGTAACGGAATCGGTGCGTGCAGTGAAAATGCCAAATACTATGCTATTCATGACGGTGCAAGACCGCTTATTACCGTTGAAGAAATCGAGCGTGTTGTTGAAGCGGCTTTTGATACGGGTGCGGCAACTCTCGGAACTTCCGTAAAAGATACAATCAAGGTTGTTGACGGTTTCAATAATATAGAAAGCACTCCTATCCGTTCACAGCTCCGTGCAGTTCAGACTCCGCAGGTTTTTGAGCGTGATCTGTACCGCTTTGCTCTTGAAAATGCCGGCGATAATATCATCAACTTTACAGACGATTGTTCGCTGATTGAAAACATGGGCGGCGAGGTTCTTGTTGTAAAGGGCAATGAGGAAAATATTAAACTGACAACCCCGATTGACATTGTCATTGCAGAGAGTATTCTCAAGTCAAGACAACAGGGTTGATTGTGCAAAGGAGATTTATATGAGAATCGGTCACGGATATGATGTGCATAAATTTGCCGAGAACAGAAAGCTGATAATCGGCGGTACAGAGATTCCTTTTGAACTCGGACTTCTCGGTCATTCGGATGCCGATGTGCTTGTTCACGCAATTATGGATGCACTTCTCGGTGCGGCGGCTCTCGGTGATATCGGAAAGCTGTTTCCAGATACAGATGAAAAGTATAAGGACGCAGACAGTATTCTTCTTTTGAAAGAGGTGTGTCGTGTGCTTGCTGAGTACAACTACAGAATTGTCAATATCGACTCAACCGTTATTGCTCAACAGCCAAAGCTGAAACCGCATATTGACGAAATGAGAAAAAATATCGCCAATGCCTGCGGAATTGATATTTCGCTCGTCAGCGTTAAGGCTACTACCGAGGAAAAACTCGGATTTACAGGCAGACTTGAGGGCATTTCCGCTCACGCAGTTTGTCTTATTGAGAAGTATTAAAAAGTTACAGCTTCGAAAAATGCACATATTTTATTACATACATTCGACACCTTGTTCATATTAATGAACGAGGTGTTTTTTATGTTAAGAAAGGCATTTGTTTCAATAACATTGTGTGCAGTGTTTTTATTGTTGCCGTTTGTCGGATTAAAAGTGAATGCTCTCAGTGCAGACAGCATATCCGCTCCGTCTGCCGTGCTTATGGAATCGTCAACAGGCAAAATTCTTTTTGAGAAAAATCCGCATGAGCAAAGACCGTGTGCGTCCGTAACAAAGGTAATGACGCTTTTGCTTGTCTTTGAAGCTGTTGACAGCGGAAAATTAAGCCTTGACGATGAAATTACTGCATCAGAACACGCCGCAGGAATGGGCGGAAGTGACATTTGGCTTGAAAAAGGCGAAACCATGAGTGCGGATGATATGATAAAGGCAACGGTTGTTGTATCTGCCAATGATGCTGCGGTTGCGCTTGCGGAGCATATCAGCGGAAGCGAGGACGCTTTTGTTGAAAAAATGAACAGCCGTGCCAAAGAACTCGGAATGAACGACACCGTTTTCAAAAACTGTAACGGACTTGACGAGGAGGGGCATATAACCTCTGCCTATGATGTTGCGCTTATGTCAAGAGAGCTTACAAAACACGAGAAAATTTTTGACTACACATCAATTTGGCTCGACAATCTTCGTGGCGGTAAAACTCAGATTGTCAACACGAACAAGCTGTTGAAAACCTATAACGGAATTACGGGATTGAAAACAGGCACAACCAACGATGCGGGTTGCTGTATGTCTGCAACCGCAACAAGGGGAGATGTTTCGCTGATAAGCGTTGTCCTCGGCTGTAAAACAGGCAAAGAGCGATTTGCAGACGCGGCGGCACTTCTTGATTACGGCTTTGCAAATGTTTCTGTAAAAGAATTAACACTTCCCGAAGATATGCCGAAAAGCATTGAAGTAAACGGCGGTATGACCGACAGCGTAAAGCTTGAATGTAAGGTTTCTTCAAAAATAGTGGTTGACAAAGGAAACGGTGCTAAAATTACAACCGAAATCGACCTGCCCGACAAGATTGACGCTCCCGTTGAAAAGAATAGGAAGATAGGTACGCTTACATATCTTGTCAATTCAAAAAAGGTGCAGAGCTTTGATATTTGTGCAGGCGATTCTGTTCAAAAAACAAGCTTCGGCGCATTGCTTGAATATGTGTTCGCTTCACTGATTTCGCTTTGATTTTGTCGGAAAATCAAGCGTTTGTGCATTGTTATTAAAAGCAGTACAAAAAACAATACGGGTTTATTTTAAAAATTCACAAATTGACCTTGCAAAAACGCTCATATTATAGTATAATAAAACAACAAAGATACTTATTGCGATTCTATTTTCGCTATAGGAATTTTGGAGGAATTTATAAATGGCAACAAAGTTAAATGACAAGTATTTAAGTGATTTTATCGGCGAACACGAATATGACGGTGTTGCTGCCGAAGTTAAAGCAGCTCACAAGGTGTTGCATGACGGCAGCGGCCTCGGCAATGACTTTTTGGGTTGGCTCAATCTTCCTACAGATTATGACAAGGAAGAGTTCGCACGCATCAAGAAGTGTGCAGAGAAAATCAAGAAAGATACTGATGTATTCATTGTAATCGGTATCGGCGGTTCTTACCTCGGCGCAAGAGCGGCTATTGAATTTCTTTCATCACAGAACTACAACCTTACCTGCAAGGACACACCGCAGATTTTCTTCACAGGTAACTCAATCAGCTCATCTGCACTTGCAGAAATCATGGAGCTTTGCGAGGGCAAGGATGTTTCCGTAAATATGATTTCCAAGTCAGGTACAACAACTGAGCCTGCCATCGCTTTCCGTGTGTTCCGTGAAATGCTCGAAAAGAAGTACGGTAAAGAGGGCGCAAGAGAGCGTATTTACTGCACAACTGACAAGGCCAAGGGTACACTCAAGGCTCTTGCCGACGAAGAAGGTTACGAAACATTTGTTGTTCCGGATGATGTAGGCGGCCGTTTCTCGGTTCTCACAGCAGTAGGTCTTCTTCCTATCGCAGTTTCGGGTGCTGATATTGACGCTCTTATGCAGGGTGCCGCAACAGCTCAGAAAGAATTTGACAACGATGATTTAAAGACAAACGATTGTTACAAATATGCTGCAATCAGAAATATGCTTTACCGCAAGGGCAAAACTATGGAAGTTATGGTTTCTTATGAGCCGGCTTACACAATGATGTCAGAGTGGTTCAAGCAGCTCTTTGCAGAGAGTGAAGGCAAGGATAACAAGGGTATTTTCCCCGCAAGCGTTATCTTCTCAACAGACCTTCATTCACTCGGTCAGTACATTCAGGACGGCAGACGCACAATGTTTGAAACTGTTGTTCTCTTTGATAAATGTAAAAAAGAAGTTACTCTCGGTACAGACCCGACAAATGTTGACGGTCTTAACTTCCTTTCGGGCAAGACAATGGGATTCGTAAATCAGAAGGCTTTCGAGGGTACAGTTCTCGCTCATAATGACGGCGGTGTACCGAACATTGTTCTTAATGTTCCCGAAATGAACGAATCAGAGCTTGGCTATCTCATCTACTTCTTTGAGAAGGCTTGTGCTATTTCAGGTTATATGCTCGGTGTTAATCCGTTTAACCAGCCGGGTGTTGAAAGCTACAAGAAGAATATGTTCGCTCTTCTCGGCAAGCCGGGCTATGAGGATCAGAAGGCTGCTCTTGAGGCAAGACTCGGATAATTTCTTAATAAAGTATAACAACGGAGGAACTAATTATGGTTACTTTACTTATCGGTAAAAAAGGAACAGGCAAAACTAAAAAGCTCATCTCTCTTGCTAACGAGGCTGTTGCCGCTTCAACAGGCAATGTTGTTGTAATTGAAAAAGGCTCAAAGCTCACATATGATGTTACACATAAGGCAAGACTTATTGATACAGAGCAGTATCTCATCAGCGGTTATGATATGCTTTTCGGTTTTATCAGCGGTATCTGCGCAGGCAACTATGATGTTACTGACATTCTCGTTGACTCAACATTCAAGATTTGCCCGGAGGCTCTTGCAGGCCTTGAAACCTTCACAAAGAAGCTTCAGGATCTTGCCGAAACTGCATCAACTAACATTGTTCTCCTTATTTCTGCTGATGAAAGCGAAATTCCGGAGTCAATCAATGCTGTTTGCAGAAAAGTATAATTATACTAATTGATACTTAAAAACAAACTTATCCCTCTCGTTTTTCGGGAGGGATTTTTGTATATACAACTGTATAAATTTAGCACCTCAGTCAATAATAGAAACGGAGGTGCTTTTTTATGAGCGATTATTATAACAACAGAAAGAAAAAACGCAGTCGCCGTGAAAAAATCGGATTTTACACGGCTTGCTCAATTTGTCTGATTGCCGTTTGCATGGCGGTGTACTCAACCTACAATACATTATCAGTGCCAAGTGCAAAAACTCCTGCCGCAACTCAAAGCAATGAGGTTAAGGTTAATGAAAATGTCACGGGTGTAACCCAAACCTTGCCCGAGGTTAAGCTTGATGTCGAAGTTCCTACCATTGCGGCAACCGAAGAACCGTCAACAAATCCGACAGAAAGTTCAAAAAACGCTCTTGAAACAATGCTTTCAACAGATTTGAGCCTGAACTATCCGCTTAATTCAAACAATGTTGTTCGTGAGTACAGCGAAAAAAGTGTTTATTTCAAAACTTTGAATGTATGGAAACCGCACACGGGAGTTGATTTCGGCGGCAAACTCGGCGATGATGTAACCGCAATGACTGGCGGAGTAGTTACTAATGTTTGTGAAGATAAAATGCTCGGCAAAATCGTTGAAATTTCAACCGACAATGTCATATGCAGATATTGCGGACTTGGCTCGGTCGATGTAAACAAGGGTGATTCAATCGATGTTGGGAAGAAGGTCGGTACAATCGGCGCAGTCCCCTTTGAGGCAGGGGACGAAAACCATATACACATTGAAGTGAAGATTGATGGCAAGTACGCCGATCCGCTTTCTTTTATAAATAACAATGAATAATTGCGATTTTGGCGCATACAATATTAATGCAAGCCCTCGTTTCGTTTTAAGGGGCAACAAAAAAGGCGGATACTTTTGATTGAGTATCCGCCTCTTTTTTTGATTTTATGTCAATGATAAAAAATCACGGTAAATAAATTAAAATTCTGTCCGAAAAGCGATTATCTTTCGCTCTCGTGCCATTCTTCGTTACCAAAGATAAAATCATCAAGATCCATAATGACAAATTTCATATAGTACACCTCCTTAATAAAACAATATAGTATATTCAGGAAATGCTCGAATATGAGTGTTATTTTTTATTTGAGTCACAAATATTGATGTAACTTATAATAATGTCAACGGCCTGATCAACTGTAATGTTAGTGCTGTTAAGGCACAAATCATAGTTGTCTGCAAGACCCCATTTTTTTCCTGAATAAAAACTATAGTAATTTGCTCTGTTCTTGTCTGCCTTCAAAACTGCCTGTTTGGCTCTGGCAGGGTCAATGTCCTGTCTGTCAACAGCTCTTTTAATTCTCTTATCAAGATCAGCATAAATATATACCTTCACAAGCTTCGGATTATCTTTAAGAACATAGTCGGCGCATCTACCGACTACAACGAAATTTTCCTTTTCTGCAAGCTGCTTGATAATCTTGTGCTGTAAAATATAAAGACGGTCATTAACCGGCAGGTCGCCCACTGAAGAAAAGTTGTTACCGTAATTGTACAGTCCCACAGACAATGAATACAAAAGACTGTTGGTAGCTCTTTCGTCAGCATGCTTGAATACCTCGGGAGAAACACCGCTCTCTTTAGCGGCAATAGAAATGAGCTCCTTATCATAAAACGATATACCAAGCTTCTCGGCAAGTGCTTTACCGATATCGTGTCCGCCTGAACCATACTGTCTTGTAATGGCGATAATTTTATCAAAACTCATAACTAAACCTCCCGGTATTTGCAATTTGTAAAGTTGTACAGCAGCAACATTAAGTAGCTAAATGTCAAAACTATATCGCTTTACATATACTATAATAACACATTTTTGCGAAAAGTCCAGTCTTTAAACACATACTTTATGAAATTTGTACAATGTGAATAAATACGGGCGTTCTAAGTTAGACAAAAAGACAATAGAAGAGCCAAGGCTCAGAACCATGAAATAAAAAATCAATTTCTTTATTTATTACATATATATGTATATATAGGGGAATAAAG
>ENA-OZXA01000705-OZXA01000705.1-human-gut-metagenome-genome-assembly--contig:-NODE-705-length-10578-cov-5.665970_pt1 | contig 10578 bp, 9 predicted proteins | sample MGYA00244853_ERZ654090 | MGnify/ENA primary metagenome ERZ654090 (study PRJEB26926, sample SAMN06164943) | human gut metagenome | biome: ENVO:00009003; feature: ENVO:2100002; material: ENVO:00002003...
CTTCCCGGTACATGTGGTTCACGGCGTTACCACCACCACACCTACACCAATCACTTTGATGATCTTCGGTGAGTCTGTCGGGAAATCGAATTGTACTATATCGTCCATAGTTCCTTATTTTATTGAGTTTATTTCAAATCGTCATCCGAGAAAATTTCATTGGAAAGCTTGTTGAAGGTCTTTTCAAACCAGCTGGGACCTTCTTTCTTCTTTTTCTTTTTCTCTTCTTTCTCTTTACGCTCTTTCTCCTTACGTTCCCGTTCACGGCGTTCTTTCTCTTCTTTTTCACGTTGGGCCTTGGCAGCGCGGGCGGCAGCTTCCTGTTCTTTCAGGGCTTCGTCATCGCCGAACATATCAACGGGTTGTGTAGGAGTAGCAGTAGTCGTAACGGCGGGTTTCATCTCTTGCAGGCAGCAGTTTTCATTTCCGGCAGCAAGCAGTCCGAGCAAAGTATTCTGCATACAGTCTTTCTTCAGCACATCATTGAAGCCGTGGATGCTGCTATGAACAAATTTGGTGGTCTTCACTTTCTCAACCTTGCTACGTTTACGGAATGCTTCTTCCAGGTTTTTCAGGTTGGCACCTCCACCGGTGAAAATGATACCGGATAATAGTTTATCCTCGTATCCTGACAATTGAAGCTGGTTCCATACATTGGCAAGGATTTCTTCGGCGCGTGCATCGATGATATCATTCAATACGTTAAGTTCGATGTTGCGACCGTCTTCCAAAGTGCAGACTGCGGGTGTCTCTGTTTCCTCTTCTTCATAGAGCATATCGCCGTACTTCTTTTTCAGTTGTTCAGCTTCGGCCTCTTCCATTTGCAGGGCAGTGATGTCACGGGTAATATTGTTTCCACCCAGTGGCAATACACTGAGGAAGCGGAGCATGTTATTTTTATAAACCGATACAGTCGTTGTATCTGCACCGAAATCCACCAATGCACAACCCGAACGCATCTCACTTTCCGTCAGCACGGCATTCGCCAATGCTATCGGAGCGATGAGCAGGTCGGCTATTTCTATTTTAGCCTGTTCAAAGCTGTGTTCCAGATTCTTCTTAAGTGAAGCACGGGCCACAATATTCAGGAAGTTTCCCGTGATACGCTTGCCTGCCACACCTACCGGGTCGGCTTGAAGGTTATTATCTATTTTATATTCCTGCGGGGCGACATCCAGCACACTCATGTCCATCAGGGGGACTTCGAGGTTTTCGTCGCTGATAGCGTCTACCAACTCTTGTGAGATAATCCCTTCCTCTTCCAGCACACGGCTTACCGCATTCTTTACCGTGCGCAAAGACTGTCCGCCAATGCCTACGTATACTTTGGCAATGGAGTTGTTCAACTGGCTTTCCAGCTTGTTGATGATGGAAGTCAGAGCCTGTGCGGTCTTATCAATGTTGTAGATGACTCCTTTATGGATAAAAGAAGCGGCATCTTCACGCGCATAAGCCAGCACTTGTATGCTTCCGTCACTGTTCTTCTTTCCTGCGATACCGGAAATCTTGGAAGAACTCAACTCGATAGCGGCGATAAATTCTGTTGTTGCCATAAATATATTCCTATTTTACAATTTTCTATTTACGATTAAGATTACTCTGTAAATCAATGTATGGGGACGTCTGATATTAATCGTACGTCCGACATCGTCAAATCGTACATTAGTTCTCTCGCTTTGTACAGATAATCTGGTTACTAAATTCAACGCTAATGCGGGAATATTTGTTCCATCCTACCTGATTTAAACCTTTTTCATAAAAAGCTTTCATCCGTTCGAGTTTACGCTCAAAACCATCCAACTTCCCAAGATAGATAATATGGTCGCCTACGCGAGGCACCAGTTCCACGTCTTTGTCCGACAGCACATGTATCTGTTCAATCTGTGCTTCCCAGAACTTATTATTCTGCAAAAATACACCAAACTTATATAAATCCCTCATGGCAAACGACTTTTCTACTCTTCCGGTCACTATGGCAAGGTGTGCAACGCACTTTGCATCGGGTGGCATCACAGTACCTTTATTGTCCAGATAGTAGTTCTCCCCGTTCGCACTCATCACTCGCAGGATAGGGATACGTTGACTGACTTCTACGCAAAGTTTGCCACTGGGAGTCTTGTAGCATTCCACTTCATCGATAAGCGGATGTTTGGCAAGTTCCCGTTCCAGCGTTTTACTACGGATGCGATCCATTGGTTTACCAACAGGATAAATCCCTTTCTTCTCCAATATGTCAGCCACTTCCTTTTTGGTGATGAAACCTGCATAGACGGTATCTTTGATAACCAATTCCATGTCATTGCACACCTGTCCGGCAGGCTTCCGGTTGAAAGCCGAGAGAGCTACCACCAGATAGGCGATGACGAGCAGTAGGACGATAGACAATAGAATTCTTTTAAACATGTATCAACTATCTAATTATCATTATTCAACTATTAACTGTCAATTGTTAATTATCAATTGTCAATTGCTTTGTGATTTCAGGGACGTAGTTGTCTATATCTCCGGCACCTAAAGTTATCAGAACTTCAATCTGCTTTTGAGATAAGAGTTCCAGTATATCCTCTTTCTTACACATGCATTTCTCAATGCCCGGTCGCAGGTTATCGTATATCAATTGGCTGGTGACACCGGGAATTGGTTGCTCACGTGCCGGGTAGATATCTACGAGAATGACTTCGTCAAGTAACGACAAACTGTTGGCAAATTCCTTATAGAAATCGCGCGTGCGGGTATAGAGATGTGGTTGGAAGATAGCTGTAATCTTCTTGTCCTGATACAGATCACGAATGGATTTCACACTCTGTGCTATTTCGGCAGGATGATGGGCATAGTCGCTCAGGAATACGACTTTGTCATTCTTGACCTTGAAATCGAAACGACGGTCTACTCCACGGAAACTTGCCATACCTTGCTTGATCTCTTCGTCTGTCACACCGTTGAGGTGGGCGAGTGCCATGGCTGCTACGCCATTCTCTATATTGATGCTGACGGGAACACCCAGTTGGATATCATTAATACGCGTGTCGGGTGCAATAAAATCGATAAAGATCTCACCATTTCCGATACGGATATTCTCTGCGTGGAAATCTCCTTCGGTACGGGCGTAACTATAGACTTTTACACCGGCCTGCACATCAGGTTTCAAAGCGATGTCCTTGTGTATAATGAGTGCACCACCCGACTGGATAAGCGTCGTATAATGACGAAAACTTTCCAGGTAGGCTTCTTCTGTGCCATAAATATCCAGATGGTCGGGGTCTGTAGCAGTTATTACGCTCATGTAAGGTGATAACCAGTGGAATGAGCGGTCAAATTCATCTGCCTCAATCACAGTGTATGGGCTGGACTGTGATAATAACAGGTTAGTATCATAATTCTTGGAGATGCCTCCGAGGAATGCAGTGCAACCTACGTGTGATTGGTAAAGCAGATGCGCTGTCATTGTACTGGTAGTTGTTTTACCATGTGTACCGGCTACGCACAAGCCTTTGCTATTATGTGTGATCGTTCCTAAAACCTGTGCCCGTTTTTGAATTTCGAAACCATTGTTACGGAAATATACTAACTCGGCATGCTTTTGCGGAACAGCTGGAGTATACACTACCAAAGTGCTTTCCATATTCTTGCAGGCTTCAGGAATCAGATCCACATTCTCTTCGTAATGTATCTGTGCTCCTTCTGCAATCAGGTGTTCGGTTAGTTCGCTTGGGGTACGGTCGTAACCGGCAACGAGCTTTCCCTTTGATAAGAAGTAGCGTATCAGGGCGCTCATACCGATGCCACCGGCACCAACGAAATATACGGATTTTATATTTTCTATATTCATAATACACTTATCACTTATCGTTATTTATCAGTTTTAATACTTCTTTTGCAATAATGGTTGCCGAATCCGGCAAAGCCAATTTAGCGATGTTCTCGCTCAATGTTTTCAGCTTCTCGGCATCTGTGACAGTTTCAAGAGCCACAGGAATCAGATGCTTCATAGCATCTACATCTTTCACATAAATAGCAGCTTTCTTATCTACCAGTGCCAGTGCATTTTTAGTCTGATGGTCTTCTGCCACATTTGGTGAAGGCACTAGGATGACCGGCTTGTTCAGCAGGCAGAATTCAGAGATAGAACCGGCACCTGCACGGGAAATGACGAGGTCGGCAGCTGCATATGCACTTGCCATGTCTTTGATGAAATCCGTTACATACAGATTCGGGATGGCAGAAATCCGTGGATTACGTATAGCTTCGCCCGTTGCGGTAGTAATAGCATCTTTGACTTGCTGGATATATATTTTTCCTGTTTGCCAGATGAACTGAATGTCGCCGTTTACTTTTATCGTATCCAGTACAGCAATGAGGGTCTGATTGATGGTACGTGCCCCCAAGCTACCACCCAGTATCAATATTGTTTTCTTCTCCGGATTGAAACCGAAAGAGCTTACAGCTTCTTCGCGGCTCTGTTTATTTGCTAACAGGTTCTGGCGTACAGGATTCCCTGTCATGATAATCTTATCTGCGGGGAAGAATTTCTCCATTCCATCATATGCTACGCAGATTTTACATGCTTTCTGTGCAAGCAACTTGTTTGTCACTCCTGCATAAGAATTCTGCTCTTGTATCAAAGTAGGGACTCCCATCATGCCCGCTACTTTTAATGTAGGACCACTGGCATATCCGCCTACACCTACTGCTACCTGCGGGCTAAATTCTTTCAGGATACGACGTGCTTTCCATTGGCTACGCAATAACTTGATAATTACTGCAAAGTTCTTCCATAAGCGCTTACGGTCGAAACCTGCTACAGGCAGACCGATAATTTTATATCCTGCATCGGGCACGCGTTGCATCTCCATTCGTCCTTCTGCACCTACAAAGAGGATTTCTGCATCTGGGCGCAGTTCCTTGATGGCGTTGGCGATAGATACTGCGGGAAATATATGCCCTCCTGTACCTCCACCACTGATTATGATGCGTGGTCCGTTATTTTTTGTTTCCATATATCTTATTTTTATTCAAATTCAGCATCACTGTTCAATACCTTTGCCGTCGGTTCAGCAGCTGTTTGTGCATCGCTATTTGTCTCTTCGGCAGGTACTTCTACTTGCATGGGTATCAAAGCATCGTGTTCTTTCTGCTCTTCCAGTCTGGCGGTATAGCGGCTCACACTCAGTATCATGCCGATATAAGCACAGTTGATAAGTGTAGAAGTACCACCTTTACTGATAAGCGGAAGCGGCTGTCCGGTTACCGGGGCCAATCCTACTGCTACCATCATGTTGAATATAGCTTGCGATACAAGTAGTAGTGCAATTCCTATTATAAGGAAAGCAGGGAATGTTCGTTCGCACTTTTTCGCAATACGCCCGACTCGTATCAGCAGACAGACGTAAAGGAATACGACGAAAGCTCCACCTATCAATCCCAATTCTTCGATAATGATAGCAAAGATAAAGTCAGAGAAAGCCTGACTCAGGAAGTCGCGCTGTACCGAGTTACCCGGTCCTTTGCCTACAACGTGACTCGTAGCTACGGCAATACGTGCATGGGCTATCTGAGCATCTTTGTCTATATCGAATTTGGCAGCAGGTACCTCATTGTCATTTGTAAACTTCTCAATACGGGCACGCCATGTGTCGAAACGGTGCAGGAATGGTAAATCGCTATTCTTGGTCAGTACAAGGAATGTCACACCTATAATTGCTACTCCAGCCAGGCCGCCTGCCAGTATTAATAATTTTTTCATTGCCACTCGCCCGATGAACATCATCAGATAAACCACTCCGAAGAGCAGTGCTGCCGTCGAGAGGTTTTCCGGGGCAATCAGCAGACAAATAATACCTGTGATAATCATGATACGTTTAAAAGCTTTCGGGCTGGCCCCATCTTCGTCCTGTCCTTTCGAAAGAATAAAGGCGGTAACGATGATGACAGCCATTTTGGCTACTTCCGAAGGCTGGAACTGAACCCCCATGAAGGTCATCCAGCGTGCAGCACCGTTAATGCGTTCCATCATCATAACGAGGGCCAGCAGTACCACGGATAGTGGAAGCAGGAATACAGGAAATACCTGAAACCATTTGTAGGGGATATTGTGCATAAACACCACTACTACGGCACCCACCATCAAGATGATGCTGTGCTGTGTAATCGGCCCCCAGTGGTCACCGCTTTTATACGTCAGGGTAGACGCAGCGCTGAACACTTCTACGATAGAAATGAGGCAAAGGAAAAGGAATATAATCCAGATTACCTTATCACCTTTGAATATGCTTTTTAATAAATCCATAAATTTAATGTGGTAATGTGTCCTATAATTCTCTTACACACTTTTTGAACTGGTCGCCCCGGTCTTCATAGCTGCTGAAAAGGTCGAAACTGGCACAGCAAGGACTGAGTAATACGGTTTCACCCTTTTGGGCCAGACGGAATGCTGCGTCTACAGCGTCCTTCATGCCGGTTTGTACATCGGCGACGGGCAATCCCATGCGATCAAAGAAGTCATGTAGCTTCTCATTGTGCAATCCCAGATAGACTAAGGCTGAACATTTCTCGCGTACTAAATCCTCTATTTCCGTATAGTCATTACCTTTATCCTTTCCTCCCAGAATAAGCACGGTCTTCGTCTTCATACTCTGCAGGGCGTACCAACAGGAATTTACGTTTGTGGCTTTAGAGTCATTGATAAACTCCACGCCACGTACAGTTACAACTTTTTCCAAGCGATGTTCCACACCTTTAAAATCAGACAATGCCCGACGAATATATTCTTTCTCTATTCCGGCAAGATTGGCTGAGATACCTGCGGCGAGAGAATTGTATAAATTGTGCGTACCCTGCAGGGCCAGTTTCTCCTGCTCCATATTGAAGGCGATGGGTTCGTTGATTTCAACCTCGCCGTCTTCTGCATAAGCTATGGCTCCATCTTCTTTTACTGCAGAGAACGGATAAAGATGGGCTCGCAGTCCATGCTTGTCCAGTTCCCGCTTGATGATGGGGTCATCGTTCCAGAAGATGAAAGCATCTTCTGGTGTCTGGTTCTGTGTGATGCGGAATTTGGCATCCACATAATTCTGCATGCAATGGTCGTAACGGTCCAGATGATCGGGTGTGATGTTCATCAGCACGGCAATATTGGCACGGAACTTATACATATTATCCAGTTGGAAAGAGCTGAGCTCAATCACATAATAATCATGTTGGTCTGTGGCTACCTGCAAGGCAAGACTTTTACCTATGTTACCAGCCAATCCCACATTCAGACCTGCACTTTTGAAAATGTGGTAAATAAGTGAGGTGGTAGTGGTCTTGCCATTTGAACCGGTAATACATATCATTTTTGCATTGGTATAGCGTCCCGCAAACTCTATCTCAGAGATAACAGGCGTACCTTGCTCTTTCAGTTTCAGTATCATCGGAGCGTCGTTGGGAATACCGGGGCTCTTCACCACTTCATCCGCACTCAAAATCAATTCTTCCGTATGCTGTCCTTCTTCCCAGGCAATGCCGTACTTATCCAGCACTTCCTTATATTTATCTTTGATGGCGGACATGTCGGATACGAATGTGTCGAAACCCTTCACTTTGGCGAGTACGGCAGCACCTGCACCGCTCTCTCCGGCTCCTAATACTACAATTCTACTCATATATTCTTTAAAGTTACAGGCTACCAGCTACAAGCTATCAGTAAGTGGCTGGAGTTGGTAGTTGCTACAAGTTTGTTATTTATCAGCAACCAGTAGCGAGCACTTGTAGCTCGCGGCTGGCAGCTCTATTATCTTATCTTTAATGTTATAATTGTTATCGCTGCCAATACAATCGTCACAATCCAGAAGCGGACTGTTATCTTTGATTCATGGAACAGCTTGGTCGGCGTTGTGAACTTCACTGTACACCCCGATTCTATCAGACTCATGGAAGTACGGAAATGGTCGTGAATGGGAGTTCGCTTGAACAACCTTTGCTTAACGCCCTTTCTCTTTCCGGCTTTGTAATAAAATCGTTGCAGGATGACGGACAAGTTTTCTACCAGGAACACTCCACAAAGGATAGGTATCAGTAACTCTTTGTGTATGATAATGGCAAACACGGCAATGATGCCACCAATCGTCAAACTGCCCGTATCGCCCATGAATACCTGTGCAGGATATGCATTGTACCACAGGAAACCGATCAATGCACCGATAAAGGCACAAATGAAAATTACCAGTTCCTCCGATCCGGGGATATACATGATGTTAAGGTAACTGGCATACGTAATGTGGCTCGATACATAGGCTAAAATCCCTAATGCCAAGCCTATGATTGCTGAGTTTCCCGCTGCCATGCCGTCCATTCCGTCATTCAGATTGGCGCCATTGCTGACAGCTGTTACTACGAATATAGTAATGATTACGAATAAAACCCAACCGGCAGTTTGTGCATGCTCACCTAAGAAACCCACAAAGTCTGCGTAATCCAGGTTATTGCTCTTAAAGAACGGAATCGTAGTCTGCGTGGACTTAATGTCTTGCCCTGCATGGATGACCTCCATTTCCTGTCCTGGTTTCTTTACTTCAATATTCTCGCGGATAACTGCCTGTGGACTCAGGTAAAGTGTCAGGCCTACAATCAGTCCCAAACCTACCTGGCCGATAATTTTGAATTTCCCGTGCAAACCTTCTTTGTCTTTCTTAAAGATTTTGATGTAATCATCGGCAAAGCCCAGCGATCCTAACCATACTGTGGTAATCAGCATCAATATCATATAGACATTGCTCAGTTTACCCAGCAATAGGCATGGAATGAGAATGGCCACAATAATAATGACACCTCCCATACTTGGTACACCCACTTTGTTCACTCCGAACGGGTCGATGCTGGCATCACGTTGGGTCTCTGTAATTTGTTTCCGTTTCAGCAAGTCTATAAAACGGTCACCCCAGATACTTGAGATGAGCAATGCGAGAATGATTGCCATCAGAGCCCGGAATGATGTATAGCCAAACATGCCCGCACCGGGAATGTTATATTTGTCCAGCCATTGAAATAAGTAGTATAACATAAATCAACTATTTAGTGTGATAGTGTGGTAAAGTGATAATGTGTTAAAGTAATATCACTCTACCACTTTATCACTTTAAAACATTATCGCCTTTAACTCTTCTTTGTCATCAAAATGATGTTTAACTCCTTTGACTTCCTGATAGTTCTCATGGCCCTTTCCGGCTACAAGAATAACATCACCGGGCTGCGCCAGCATACATGCTGTTTTGATAGCTTCGCGCCGGTCGGCAATGCTGATGGTCTTCTGCATGTCGTCTTTATCCAATCCGGCAAGCATATCATTGATGATATCTTGCGGCTCTTCAAAGCGGGGGTTGTCCGAAGTGATGATAACACGATCGCTTGCTTTGGCCGCCTCTTTTGCCATGATGGGGCGTTTACCTTTGTCTCGGTTGCCGCCTGCACCTACTACAGTAATTATTTTCCCTTTTCCTTCGAGTACGCCGTGAATGGCATTCAGAACATTGATGAGAGCGTCCGGTGTGTGTGCATAGTCCACAATGGCAGTGATACCTTTGGGTGAACGTACAGCATCGAAGCGTCCGGCCACAGGTTGCAGGGTACTGAGTGCAACGAGTACGTCTTCTTCCTTCTTTCCAAGCAATACGGCTGCACCGAATACTGCCAGCAAGTTTGAAGCATTGAAACGACCAATGAAATGTACGGCCAGTTCATGGTTGTTGAAGTCGAGCAACATCCCTTCAAAATGAGATTCCAATATTTTGCCCTTGAAGTCGCTGAGGCTACGCAAGGAATAAGTATATACTTTGGAACGTGTGTTCTGGGTCATGACGAGTCCGTTCTTGTCATCCAGATTAGTCAGACTGAAAGCACCTTTCGGCATATCATCGAAAAATTTCTTCTTGGCTTTGAGATAGTTTTCCACAGTCTTGTGGTAGTCCAGGTGGTCACGTGTCAGGTTGGTAAAGATTCCCCCTGCAAAGCGTAGACCACTGATGCGTTTCTGGGCAATGGAATGTGAACTTACTTCCATAAAGACATATTTGCACCCGGAGTCTGCCATCTGTCCCAGCAACTGATTTAGGGTGATGGGGTCGGGGGTGGTATGTTCAGTTGGGATTGCCTGATCATCTATATAGTTGCAGACTGTAGAGATCAGTCCTACCTTGTAACCGAAATAACGGAATGTATTATATAATAAGGTAGCGATGGTGGTTTTTCCGTTTGTTCCGGTTACGCCTACCAATTCCATTTTGGAGGTTGGGTCGTCGTAAAAAGTAGTGGCTATTTTACCAACAGCTTCTTCGCTGTCTTTCACCTGGATATAGGTGATGCCTTCTTTCTTTTCTTCAGGCACATCTTCGCAAAGCACTGCGACGGCACCTTTCTCAATGGCAGCGGGAATGTAAGCATGCCCGTCAGTCTGGGTACCGCGCATAGCCATGAACAGATGTCCGGCTTGCACCAGACGGGAGTCGATATTTACCCCCGTTATTTCCGTCTCCGTACTTCCGATAATTTGTATCGGTTGTATTGCTTTCAGTAATTCACTTAATATCATACCTTATTATATAT
>ENA-OZXA01000767-OZXA01000767.1-human-gut-metagenome-genome-assembly--contig:-NODE-767-length-10018-cov-11.078591_pt1 | contig 10018 bp, 9 predicted proteins | sample MGYA00244853_ERZ654090 | MGnify/ENA primary metagenome ERZ654090 (study PRJEB26926, sample SAMN06164943) | human gut metagenome | biome: ENVO:00009003; feature: ENVO:2100002; material: ENVO:00002003...
CGTTATCTGAAAGACAGTATAGATAACGAACCGGAGCGCACCTGGAACAAAGAAATGCGTTCACTGGTACAGGAAATGATCCATTTCCGAAAAGGCTTCCAGCCGACCCAGGAGCCGGATCTGAAAAAGGTTTCCGAATTTGAAAAAAGATATCAGAAGATACTGGAAACCGCCAGAAAGGAATACAGGGACATTCCGGCAAATGATTATTATAGAGACGGGTATAATTTATTTTTGAGAATGGAGAAATACATGCAGAATCATCTGCTGTTCTTGCATAACTCCAGAGTACCTGCCACGAATAACGAAGCCGAACGGCTTCTGAGGAATTATAAGCGGAAACAGGCGCAGGCCGTGACATTTAGGAGTTTCGAAAGTATCGATTATCTCTGCCAATGCATGAGCATGCTTGTTTTGATGCGCTTGGAAGAATCGGCAAATATATTTGACAGAGTGTCCAAGATATTTGGATAAAGAAAATCGATGGCTTTGACTGTTATCAGTCTACACCATCGGTTTTCTTAAGTCCAGTTAACCTCTGAACAGTAACGTGTAACTCGTATTCTTGTACCGGACAATCTAAAAACCGGAGTGATTAAAAATACACGGACAGAGCTTGTGCTCAACCGATCCTACCACGAAATGGCGGAGCATTATGGAACAGCTATTATTCCTGCCAGACCGGTAAAACCTAAGGATAAACCCAATGCTGAGGGTACTGTAAGAGTACTCGAAACATGGATTCTTGCGGCATTATAATGGTCTCATAAATTAAGACACTTTTTCGGACATTTTTTAATGAATCTGATATACTAAATTCAGTATGAAAGAGAGGATTCATAATTATGTCCAGACAAAGAAGAAACTTTAGTGCCAAATTTAAATCTGACCTAGTAATCTAGTGGTTACTGTTCAGAGGTATGCATAAGTCATTGTAAAAAATAACGAAATTTATTTTTTTATTTTGTGGATATTCATTTTGGGCAGGAAAAACTGTGTTTATAGTTTTTCCTGCCGTTCTTTTTTGGCAAAGTTATACACCAGATTCTGGATTCCAGAGCCCGTTTTCGAAGTTTCATGGCTGATATCAATGCTTTTTCAATCGCAAAACGAATACTTATCCACAGTCAGATTGACGAAAGAACGATTTTTGGAAATTCGCTTTTTTTCTATGTTTTTGTTATACTCTTTCATAAGAAAGAGAGGTTTTCTTATGGACATCGATTTAAAAGAAGAATTGAAAAAACGTGATAAACTTCTCGCTGGTTACCTCAAACAGATTGAGATACAAGAGGAATTTATCCAAAAACAAAAGGAAATGATTGAATATCTGGAAGATTATATTTCAAAGATCACAGACATTATCAGTGGCGTTTAATGATAACTGTGCCGGAGGAAAACGTATGCCTGATACTTATGATTACATCACACTCATGTGCCGGCTAAAAGCCGCACAGACAAGGAATAAAGAGCTGGAATCCGGTGAGAGATATGTCAAACTGAAAGAACTCCACCAGAAGGATTGCAGAGACTATGAACATAAAATTCTGGAACTGCAGACAGAACTAGCGGAAGCGCATAAAGAAACTATCCGTGTCCGTAATTACTGGTTCCAGGTATTGGAGGATATGCTCCTGGAGTTTGAAGCGATGCAGAAAAAAGCCGAACGGAAGCTAAAGGAGATGGAGAAGCGTGTCCTTTTTGCCCAAAAACAAAGAGATGATGCTTTAGATAAAGTAAAAGAGCTCCGCCTTCAGTTTTATAAAACAGCAGCCAGGCTGGAAGAAGAACAGGGAAAAAACTTGAAACTTCGCGCACAAATCAACCGGGATTATGAAAATTCTTCTATTCCTTCTTCAAAGGTCCTCCGCCGAAAAAAGATTACAAACAGCAGAGAAAAAACGGGCAGGAAACCGGGAGGACAGCCCGGTCATAAGGGGCACAGCCGAAAGAAACAGGAACCTACGCGGCCGGCAATCCTTCTTCCACCGCCAGAAGAAGTCTTTGAAGACTGTGCTTTTAAAAAGACTGCAAGGACAATCATAAAACAACTGGTAAGGGTCCGTATGGTTCTGGATGTAACGGAATACCATGCAGATGTTTATTATAACAGTCAGACGGGAGAACGTGTACATGCTGCATTTCCGGATGGCGTGATTGATGATGTGAATTATGATGGCAGCATCCGGGCGTTTCTGTTTCTTTTAAATAATGACTGCTGTACTTCCATTGATAAGAGCAGAAAATTCCTGTCGGATTTAACAGGTGGAAAACTGAATATTTCGAAAGGAATGATAAGTAAACTCAGCAGGGAGTTTGCTTTAAAAACAGAGTCTGAACGCAGAACTGCCTACGCAGAGATGCTGCTTTCCCCTGTCATGCATACAGACTGTACAAATGCAAGGGAAAACGGAAAGAACTGTCAGGTATATGTCTGTGTGACACCGGACGGAAAAGCCCTATACTTTGCACGTGAGAAAAAAGGGCATGAAGGGGTAAAAGGTACTGTCACGGAGGATTATCAGGGAATTCTGGTCCATGACCATGATCTTACCTTTTATCATTATGGAGCAAATCATCAGGAATGTCTTGCTCATGTACTGCGTTATCTGAAAGACAGTATAGATAACGAACCGGAGCGCACCTGGAACAAAGAAAGTAAGCGCAAAATATTGCTACGCTATCCATGAATTACGCTTGCACCAAAATGATAGATGCAAGCGTTTTACTCTAGTTTAGTTTTGACAGTTCGCTTTCGCAGTCTCGCTCCATGGGGCAAGCTGTTCCAGCTGTTCATCTGACATTTTATCGTCTGGCCGCTGTGATAAGAGGTATGTCAGATATTTGTAGGTATTCAGGTCATTCGCTTTTGCCATCTCAACCATTGTATACACAATAGCACTAGAGGCCGCTCCCTTCGGACTGGCACTGAACAGCCAGTTCCTCCGACCAACAGTGAATGGTCTGATTGCATTCTCGCTAAGATTGTTGGATAAACTGCAATGACCATCTTCCAGATAGGTCATCAGGGTGTCTTTCCGATTTTGGGCATAGTTCACCGCTTTCGCCAAACGGGTTCCCTTGTTTGGACGCTGTTGATCCAGCCAATTCCAGAATGCCTCCAGTATCGGCTTCTCCTTTTCAAGACGGAACTGTTTTCTCTGCTCCGCAGTATGATTTTTTGCTTTTGAGTACCGCTCACAATCAAACAGCTTGGAGCAGAATTGTACTCCCTGCACCGCCGGAAGGCTGTAATCATACTCTTTCCCTTTCGGTATGGCATCTGTGAAATAACGTCTCACATGTGCCCAGCAAGAGCAGCGTTTGATATCCGGCAGATTGTTATAACCCTGGTATCCGTCGGTCTCCAGATATCCACGGAACCCCTGCAGGAAAGATGCTGCATGGAACTTTGCCCTTGTCTCTGTGTAATGATAGAGCAGGATCGGCGGAAGCCCATCTTCTCCACTGCGGAAGAGCCACATCCAGGAATCTGTTTCAGGATTGCGCTCCGGCTCATTCAGTACCTGAACCCGGGTTTCATCTGCCATCAGATATTTACGCATCCGTAACTGACGGTGAAAATAATCATAAACATGACAGAGGTAATTCTCGGCACAGTAAATGATCCAGTTAGCAAGCGTAGCCCGGCTCAATGGGACACCCAGCTGCTTCCATTCCGATTCCTGCCGGTTTAATGGCAGACCATTCTGGTACTTCTGGTGCATTGCCCATCCTACAACAGATTCCGATGCATAACTTTCTGGGATCAATGGTTCCTGAACAGGCGCTTTGACAAATGTCTGATCATCCGGGTGTTCCTCTGATATGGCACACTCCGGGCATTTATAGGTTTCACGATAGATATTTACTACTTTCCCTTTGGCAGGGGTAAACCGGAATTCATGGCGGACGAATTCTTTCCCAATACATTCCATCTGCGTTCCGCAGGTTGGACAGTTTCGCTCCTCCTCCGGAAGAGAAATGATCTCGTCGCAGGAAGGAACATTTTTAAAGAGATCCGCATGTGTCCGTCGTGCTTTTCGCTTATGTTCCGGAACAGTGATGTCATCAGGAAGTTCCTGTTTCCATGTCGGATCTGCTTCCTGCTCGGCTTCATCAAAAAGATTCAGCTGACCATCGATATCTTTCCGTTTTTCACTGGAAGTACCAAAAAGCTTCTTCGTGAGATATTCAATCTGCTGACGAAGATTTTCTTTTTCCAGACGGTCTGCTTCCAATGTTTTTTGTAAAGACTGGATCAGTTCTGTCTGTGCGGAAATCGTTTTATTCAGTTGGTTGATCATGTCCTTGTACGCAAGGATTTTTGAATCTTTTGAATTACCAGCCATATGTTTTCTGCTCCTTTTTTACTGCTCTTATTATACCATAAAAAGCAATGAAAAAGAAGCAGAAAACCCAGTATTTACAAGGGATTGCAGACATGATACAGGGTGTGGAAAGCTCTCCATTTTTGTTGGCTGGCATAGAGGCTTTACACGATCATTGCGTAGGTTTGAATGCTTTTGGTTGTTCGATTTCAAGACCGGACATGAGCCAGTCGAATTGCTGCCAGGTCAGTTGCTTTACTTCCAACTGATTTCTGGGCCAGCGGAATCTGCCCTGGACTTCCATACGTTTATACAGCAGCACAAATCCGTCAGATTCCCAGAGCAAAGCTTTGATCCTGTCACAACGTTTTCCACAGAAAAGATACAGGGCGCTTCGCCTTGGATCCATATGGAGTTGATCCTCTACAATAGCACACAGCCCGTCAATGGATTTCCGCATATCCGTTCTGCCTGTTACGATATAGATTTCATCGGCGGCTGTGATATCCCCTAACATTCCAACTCCTTCACAATGCGAAGCGTTTGAGCCAGAAGCTGAGGATCTGTTCCATTTGGTATTGTTAGATGAAAACTTCCTACAGACAGCTTCATTGGCTCTGCTACGGAAAGGTTATTTCTTTCCGTAGCTACCGGAATCACATTTAATGGCTGTTCATATGGGAGCGGGTCAGTATCATGAAAATCCACTCTGACAACTTCCTGGCTTTCCGGTGCACGATAGCTGCGTCCGGTTGACGCTGGCAAATCCACACAACCTTTCTGACGCAGCCTTTTTACCCAGTTGTAAAAAGTTCCCGGTTTGATGTCGTGTTCCACACACCATTGATGATCTGTCAATCCACTTTGACGGCATTCCATGATGAGACGGTATTGTTCTTCGGCAGGTATTCTTTTGCTTCTCATGAGCACACCTCCATAAATCGGATAGAGTAAAATGCTCGCATCTATCATTTCTAGCAAGAGAAGATGAAGTGAAATGCTTGCATTTTCTAATGATTATTATGGATTCATTTTTAGGGCAACACAATCCGTCGAATTATTTTGCGCTTACGAAGATGTAAATGAAAAGCTGTATGTTTTATCAACTTATCTAGGACATGTAAAACCGGCAGATACTTTGTAAACGCACCATAGTGCGTACTATCAATTGATTAGCCACTCATCAGAGTGGCATATTTTATAAGTTACTTTCTACATTTCTCTGGCAACTTATCTGACCAAGGAAGCAGATCCTCACAGAAACTTGTATCATGATCTTCCATATGTTTTGGAATCTCTGTGAGTAAATATTCAAAATAATCGTATGGTTTCAGATTGTTTGCTTTTGCTGTTTCAGCAATACTATAGATGATTGCACTTGCTTCAGCTCCTGCAATGGTATCAATCATGACCCAGTTTTTCTTGCCAACACAGAATGGGCGGATTGCCTGTTCTGCGGCATTATTGTCTAGTGGGACATCACCATCTTCAAGAAACACACGCAAATATTTTTCCTGATTCAATGAATACGTGAATCCATTTGCTGTTTTACTCTTTGGCATCACAGACAACAAGTTTTGTTTTGCCCACGCAAAATAAGCATCTACCAGAGGCTTCACAGTCAGCTGTCGATGTTTCAAACGTTCCTCAGAACCTAACTCCTTGAGTTTATTATTCTCACGATAAATCGCTTGGATTTGTTTTAATGCAAGATATGCAAGTGACATTTTCTGACTCGCCTTCGGCAAAGCCTTTACCGCTTCATCAAAGCGACGTCTCACATGTGCCCAACATCCGGCAATCTTCAGGTCTTCACGTTCTTCTGCAATCGTGTGGTAAACCTGGTAGCCATCCGTTATACAGACTCCACGAAATTCCTTTAGGAAGGATCTTGGATGGTTTGCATTACGAGTAGGTTGATACTCATATAGGACAATCTGCTTATCAAGATACATCATTCCTGTTCGGTAAACCCACATGTAGTGCTTTGTTCCGGTTGTTCGGTCTTCCTTTGAAACAAGAACCGGAGTTTCATCGGCTTGAAGCACATGATATTCATATAACTTTTCGTGTAGGTAATCATAGAAAATCGACAAGTATCTTTCTGCACAAAGAATCGTCCAGCGAGCCATATCTGCTCGATCAATGTTCACTCCCATTCGTTGGAATTCTTGTTCTTGACGATAAAGCGGAACTGCATTTATATACTTTGCATTCCAAATTCCAGCGAGCAATGATGCTGATACAAGGCTGTTCCTTAATAAGTAAGCTGGATGATCTGCCCTTTTGAAATGGTTATCCTTCTTTGACTTATAGACTCCCACATGATGTTCCTCAATTTCAACTTTCATTGGTGTAAAACGGTAACGATTATATACTTCATCTTCTAATTGATACCAGCCGTCTTCTCCGAATTCAGCAATCAATTCATCCTCTGTCATCTTGTGTTCTACAGGGATGACTGGAAGATTCCGGATATCAGCAATACGTTTCCCTTTTGTCTTCTTTCCACGTTTTTTAACAGGTTCTTCTTCGGATTCATCCAGTGCTGCAACAGCCTCTGCCTCATTGAAAAAGACGATATTCCCATCAACCTCCATGAAACAAATCTGGTTATCTACACCTAGTTTCTCAGAAGATTTGCCGAAACGTTTGTTGTTCAATACAGCGACTTGCTCCAACAATAACTGCAACTTCTGATCAATATCCTTCAGTTGTGATTGTTGAACCAAAAACAGTTGAACAAGTGTAGACTTGTCAAAATGATTTAATTGTTCTTCTGTATATTCCATCGCCATAATGACACCCCTTTTCTAAGTATTATTATAGCGGATATGGCAGAAAATTGCGAATTTCATCCCCATCTGAATTCGTCATTTTGCCTATGGTTGTAAGCAACCACAATAAGATTCTACCCCATTAAAATCAAAGGCTTTTAAAGTGATTCCTATAAAATATAAGCTTGCCAAAGTGCTGTAACACACCGATAATGCCTAATAAATCACTTACTGATTATTCAAAATAAAGGGAATGAAGCACTTGATTTATCCTGTAAAATTTCTACCTTTTGCACAAGGATTATGTGGTATATTTCGGTATGGAAATCTCCTGGACCTTTCTTTTAGGAGAAATGGTCAGTCCTTCCATCAGCCAACGGAATTGTTGTCCTGTAAGTTCCTGTACTTCAGATTCATTTCTTGGCCATACAAAACTGCCTTTTTCAAGACGTTTATACAAAAGCAAGAATCCGTCCTTTTCCCAAACTAATCCTTTAATACGATCTGTCTTTCGACCACAGAAAAGGTAGAGCGTATCTGGAACATAAGGACTTCTTCCTGATTTAGATTCAATAATAGATGCCAGGGAATCCAATCCAAATCTAAGATCTGTATATCCTGTTACGATATAGATTTGTTTAAAACAAGTTGCATCATTCAACATGAACGACAGCCCCCAGTACTTTTTGAATCAGTGAACTGGATGTATTTTCATGAATCCGAATCTTCATTCCATGAGCATCCACTTCGACAAATGCACCATCATGTTCTGGAATAGCATCTTTTTGAGAACTGTGACTTGAAGATATAACATTCATCGGAATCGGAACGATTGCCTGCTCAACAACTTCATTAGAAAGCGAATCCAAACAAGCCTTCCTAACTTGAGCCATACGATAATAATAATTCGATGTTGTAATAGAATGCTCTTGGCACCATTCACTGACAGTTACACCGATCGGACGATTCTGGCAATCCTGAATCATTTGAGCCCATTCCTGTAATCGGCAATTACGTGCAACTATAGCTGTTTGAGTTTTCGTAATAGACCACCTCCATGTTGTCGAAACTTTAGGCTAAATTTTTTAGACTAAACTTTTTTGACAAGTATCATTTGTTGAGTCTATTTTCTCAAATAACTAGAGTGAATTCAATATACGCACTATGGTGCGTTTACGGTTTGATAACCACTTGCCGCTGCTTAAGTCGTTCATCAGAAGAAAGATCATTCAGTTTCCCTTCTTCCCGATAGATCGCCTGGATCTGTTTCATTAGCAGAAATGCATTAGATTCCTTTTGATAGGATTTCGGGACCAGCTTCAAGGCTTCATCAAATCTGCGGCGACAATGCACCCAACATCCGGCAATGGTCAGTTCTTCCAACTCTTTTTCTAAAGTATGGTATACCTGGTAACCGTCTGTTACACAGATGCCGTCGTATCCTTTTAGGAATTCCCGTGGATGGGATGCATTTCTCGTCTGCTGGTATTCATACAGGACAATCTGTCGATCTTGATACAGATGTCCGGAACGATATACCCACATCCAGCTTTTGGAACCGGCTTTGCGTCCATCATGGTTTACAAGTACTGGTGTCTCATCCGCCTGGATCACGTGATAAGAATACAACACCTTATGAAGATGATCATAAAGAACCGATAAATATTCTTCCGCTAAACGTATGCACCAGTTTGCCATGTTTTGTCTGGTGATCTGCAGACCATAACGCTGGAATTCCTGCTCCAACCGATAGAGTGGAACTGCGTTCACATATTTTCCATTGATGATCGCAGCACCCAGAGATGGCGATACCAGACTTCCATGCAGTAATGCCTTTGGATGGTCTGCTTTCACCATGTGTTCATCTGTTTTGCTGGCATACACGCCGATGTGATGTTCTTCCACTTCTACCTTCGCAGGTACGAAATGATATTTTCTGGAAATGGCATCCGGTAACTGCTTCCATCCCCTGACACCGAATTCCGCTTCCAATTCCTCTTCGGACAGATAATGATCAATCCGTCTGACTGGAAGCCCGGAAAGATCAGCCTCTTTTTTCCCCTTGCGCTTTGGCTGTTTGGGTGATTTAAGTTCCAGATCATCAGGCTCTGCTGCATTGAGATCGCAGACAGCTTCGGCTTCATTGAAAAAGACAATCGTTCCATCTACTTCGCAAAAACAGATCTGGCTGGTATCTTCCATTTTTTCAGAAGACCTGCCAAAACGGTTCTGCTTACCAAGGATCACCTGTTCCATCAGAAGCTGCATTTTTTCGTTCGATGTGTGAAGTTCCTTTGTTAAAGCATTCAGCTGTTCCTGCTGTTGTAAAAGAAGCTGGATAAGAAACGACTTATCAACACTATTTAATTGTTCCTCCGTATAATTGACTGCCATAACTGAACCTCACTTTCCTGAGTGGTATTATAGCAGAATCCACGGTTTTTGGCTATTTTTACATTCTGTCACCTTCGTCATTTTGACGGTGGATAACAGTCATGGATACCTGAAAATAAAAGCCTGAAATTCAGATATTTATGACTGTTATCCACAATCTGAAAAGTTTTGGAATCAGGAGGATATAGAATCTCACTGAAAACTTTCAGGATGTGAATAACTTTAAATTTTATATTGCACAGGATAACCGGATATGGATGAAAATGATTTTATTTTCTATGTTTTGCACAAAATCACAACGAGAATTCAGGATCAGGAACTTCTTCTATAGGATGTCTGGCAACGATTTCCAGACCCTGCATCAACATTTGATACTGGTCCGTGCTGATCTCCAGTGCTTCTTCCTGGGTACGGGGCCATCGGAAGTTTCCGTTTTCAATCCGCTTGTACAGAAGGAGGAATCCGTCTCCTTCCCAGATCAGTCCTTTTATACCTGTCTCTTATACACATCTCCGA
>ENA-OZXA01000768-OZXA01000768.1-human-gut-metagenome-genome-assembly--contig:-NODE-768-length-10016-cov-11.196667_pt1 | contig 10016 bp, 6 predicted proteins | sample MGYA00244853_ERZ654090 | MGnify/ENA primary metagenome ERZ654090 (study PRJEB26926, sample SAMN06164943) | human gut metagenome | biome: ENVO:00009003; feature: ENVO:2100002; material: ENVO:00002003...
GTACTAAACACACAATATCAAAATAAATTTTTGGAGTAACTCATGATTAAAATCAGCATAAAAGATGCGCAGATTGGTATGGTGGCAGCAGAACCGATAAAGACCCCTCTGGGGCAGATACTTGCACTGCCCGGCACACCACTCACCCGTCAGCTCATCAACAAAATGAAGCTATATAAGGTAGGCAGCATCTCAATTCAAAACCCATTCGATGCAACAGCACCGCAAGCCGGCGAAAATACAGCAAAGCGAGACAAGGTAAAACCTGTACCCAAAACCCGCGCACATGAGATGGTGACCAACATCCAGCGTGTTCAGGCCTCAGAAGAGTTCCGAGGCTTCCAGCTCAAATACCTCACATGCATAAATCAAATCAAGGATACCTTTGGCAAAATCTGTGCCGGCGAAAAATCCTTTGATGAGGCTGCGCTTCTTACTGCTGTCATTGACCTTTCCTCATCGTGCGGCACTACAATCGAGACCTTTGACATGCTCTACAACATGCGCACCATTGCAGACCCGTTGTACTCACACTGTCTGAATGTAGGGCTTATTACAAGGATGATCGGACGATGGCTTCATATGGAAAAGACAGATGTGAATACGCTTACTATCGCAGGAGTACTTCACGATATCGGTAAATGCAAGATTCCCGATGATGTGCTAAACAAGCCTGACAAGCTCACAGATGAAGAATTTGCGCTCATAAAAAAGCACCCACAGTTTGGTTTTGATTTGATTAGGGATCTGCAGATTGACTCCAGAATAAAGCGCACAGCCCTCATGCATCATGAGCGCTGTGATGGCTCAGGCTATCCTTCACAGCTTGACAGCTCACTGATTGACGACTTTGCCATGATAACAGCCATCGCCGATGTATATGATGCCATGACTGCTGCCAGACGCTATCGCGCACCACTTTGTCCGTTCGCTGTCATATCAAGCTTTGAGAGTGAAGGTTTTACAAAGTACAATACAAAGTTCCTGCTTTTGTTTTTGAAAAAGCTTGCTACCACATACCAGAGCAACCGTGTAATGCTCAACGACAGCCGGTTCTGTAATATTGTGATGCTCAACCCACATGAACTGTCACGCCCTATTGTACGTTTTGATGACGGCAGTATACTTGATTTGTCCACAAACCGCGAGTTTTTCATCAAATCTGTGATGTAAGCCGATTTATAATCAAAAGGGTTACGGAATAGTTACTCAAAAAAATTATAAAATAACCAAAAATAAGAACCGTGCATCTACAGTAAGATGCTGCCGGTTCTTATTTTATATATTGCATTTATATTGTGTTTACATTTCATGCTTTACGTATATATCTATTACGATACCTTGAGTATGAACTTCTGAAGCTCCTTCTCATCCTCTACCCTGGCAATCTTTGCGCCAATCTTTGTAAGCTTCTCCTCGAGTGCCTCATAGCCTCTCTGGATATAGTAGATATCATCAACCACTGTGATGCCCTCTGCTGCAAGACCTGCTATAACCAGTGCAGCTCCTGCTCTTAGGTCAGGTGCATTCACTCTGGCACCTGTGTATCTTTTCACGCCGCTGATGATTGCTATATTGCTCTCTACCTTTATATCAGCTCCCATTCTGGTGAGCTCGTCAACATACTTGAAACGATTCTCAAATATGCTCTCTGTCACTGTACTGGTGCCCTCAGCGATACCCAAAAGCACCGCCATCTGTGGCTGCATATCTGTCGGGAAGCCCGGATATGGAAGTGTGGTGACCTGTGTATGCTTTAAATGTCCATCTGATATTACTCTGACTGAGTCATCAAACTCCTCTACCTGGCAGCCTACCTCCAACAGCTTTGCTGTGGTGGCCTCAAGATGCTTTGGAATGACATTCTTTACCAGCACGTTGCCTCCCGCTGCCGCAACTGCAAACATGAATGTACCGGCCTCAATCTGATCCGGAATGACAGAATACTCTGTAGCATGTAATTTCTCCACACCTACAATTCTGATGACATCGGTTCCTGCGCCCCTGATATTCGCTCCCATGCTGTTTAAGAAGTTTGCCACATCAACGACATGAGGCTCCTTAGCCGCATTCTCGATAACAGTCTTGCCATCTGCCATGGCTGCAGCCATCATAATATTGATTGTGGCACCTACAGAAACCTTATCCATATATATGTGTGTGCCCTTAAGCTCCTTTGCCCTGGCGATGACAAGGCCATGAGCTATGTCTATGTCTGCTCCCATGGAGCGGAAGCCCTTCATATGAAGGTCAATCGGCCTGCTTCCGATATCACAGCCTCCCGGAAGCGCAACCTCTGCATGCTTGTATTTTCCAAGTAATGCACCAATCAAATAATATGATGCCCTGATTCGTCTGATGAATTCATTATCGACATTTACGCCCCTGATAAATGAACCGTTTATCTTTACCTTGTGTATATCCACGCGCTCCACATGTGCGCCGATTTCTTCGATTGCCTGAAGTAAGACATTGATATCCCTTACATTTGGCAAATTATCTATTGTTACAGTCTCGTCTGTCATTATGGCAGCGGCCAAAATAGCAAGTGCAGCATTTTTAGCTCCACCAATTTCAACTTCACCGTATAAAGGATTTCCACCTTTGATTACGTACTGTTCCATATTCCACCTCTATGAATTCAGGAGTATACTTCCTCCTAATATACTATTCTCAATTTACACTATTGTTATACATCCAACTACAAATTTCATTTATGACGACGTATTTAAGCCGCCATTTGTGCCGGTGCTGCTTTTAATAAATGACGCAGCAGCTACTATTATCTAATCATATCACGATAAATAAGCACTATAATTCAAGTGCCTCCACCAGCTTCTCTACTGTCTGCTCCACATCAAGCCCCTCCTCGGAAACCTCGATGTCTGCATACTGCTCATACAATTTTGAGCGCTCTTCAAAAAGGGTTTCTAAAGTCTGCCCTTTCTTTAATACTACACCTCTACCCTTTATGTCTGCAAGTCGTTTTTCCAAAATAGCATAAGAAACCTTGAGATACACAACTCTGCCTATCTCCTTAAGATGCTCCATGGCCTCTTTTCCGTATACCACCGAACCGCCTGTAGCTATAATGGCCCTATCAGCCCTGATAGAAGCATTGACACGGTTCTCTACCTCTATAAAACCATCCGTGCCCTTTTCCTCAATTATCTCACGCAGAAGCTTTCCCTCCTGCTCCTGTATCAGTAAATCCGCATCCAGGAAGCTGTATCCCAGCACCTTTGCAAGTATTACGCCTATGGTACTCTTTCCAACTCCCGGCATGCCTATAAGTACGATATTAGTTTTCTGTTCCATCTACTGCCTCAGTATTCTCTGTATCTGTACTATTGGTGCTTTCTGACTGCTGTGTGCTCTCTGTAGCACTTGTGTCTGCTGCCTTTTTGTCCTTCTTGGTAGTAGTAAAATAATTGTGAATCTTGATCTTGTCAAGCTGCTTCTGCTTTACAGACCATTTTTCATCGTCCTGCCATCCTGAAAGGATGCCATTGTAATATTTGTCCTCTTTATTGCCCTTTACAGTCTTCCTGTTTGACTCTGTTGCTTTCTCATCGGTCTTTTTGTCGAGCCTTACGATATAGTAAGTGCTGTCTGTGGTGATGAGGTCTGAGGTCTGTCCCTCCTCAAGGGAATTGAGTGCATCTACAACGCTCTGATCAAGATTGTTTGTAGTGTATACACTGTCCTTTGTCTTGCTGTCCGATGACTCTGAGCTCTCTGTAGACTCTGTGTCATCTGATTTCTTATCTGAATCATCTGTCTTCTCCGCATCCGGATCAACGTATGTGGCGTATGTGCCTGTTGTGGCTGTAGTGCCTGCTGCCTTGGCTGCATCCTCTAAGGATGATCCTCCTGCAAGCGCCTCTACCACTGCATCTGCCTGTGCCTTTATCTGTGCTGACTGCTCATCTGTATATGTCTGATACTGGTAATTAGAGTCATATGCACCCTTGTAATCAAGCTTCACAATGGTGTATGCAGCCATATTGGCTTCCTCATCCGTCACGCTTGAATCAGCATTTTTGATGATTGCAGCATACATCTTACTCTTTATGAGGCGAAGCTCTAAATATTCCTCGACAATCTCCTCTGTAGCACTCATCTCGTCTATCACATCATCGGAATTTGCCTTCATAAACTTCTCTGCGGCTTTTTTGATTTCCTTTTTCTCATCATCAGAAACCTCTACATCGTAATCTGACTGATGCGCCTTTAATGTGTAAAGCTCATGAGCCTCCTCGATAGCATTTTTCTTCCATGTTTCAAGCACAGTATTATTGCCTGATACTGTCTTGTCCCAGTAGCCCTCGCCCATGTACTGTATATACATGTCATCATAACCGGCCTCCTGGTACCTTATCATAAAATTAACAAGCCCAAGCTTGATATCCTCTTTATCTAATGTCGCAACTGTTGCGGTTTTATTTATTGCACATCCTGTAAAAGCTGTAACTGAGAGTGTTGCAGCTAATAACATAGCTATTACTTTTTTCGCTTTCATTGTATCTATCCTCTTTAAAATTGGTATAGTATCGCTCGTATATTATAGAGCTTTTCGGGCCTGCTGGCAAGCATTTTCTAAACTTTGTAAATTATCGTCAATTTCGCGTAAAGCATGTGGTGTTTCCTATGCTATATGCTACATGATTCCAAAATTCGGGTAACTATTCAGCCGTAATCAGTTCCTTACGCATTTGCGAAATCAGTTCCTCCACCACATCAAGCACATCCCGCTTCTTCGCCACGCTGCCATTTTTTAAATCAAATGTGAAATATGGGTTTTCTGCCATATTAAATTTGAGTGAGGATTTATACTGGGCAATAAGCTCCGGTATCTTCTCCGGATTTATCCTTGCCCGTTCAAACATGGTAAGCTTTATCAGTGAGCCGGTCTGCTTTATCTCAGTGATATATACGGCATGTGCCAACGCCTTAAGCCTTGCCACGCGAAGCAGGCTGAGCACTGATTTTGGTGGTTCACCAAACCTGTCTATGAGCTCCTCGAGCATCTCATCCTTCTCTTCCTCTGTCTCTATGCCTGCAATACGCTTGTATATATCCAGCTTCTGGAATTCGTTTGCGATATAACCTGCCGGAATATAAGCATCGGTTACAATATCCACGGTCGTGTCAAATTTGTCACTGATATCCTCGATGCCCTTTGCCTCTTTTACAGCCTCGCTCAACATCTTGCAGTACAAATCATAGCCCACTGCCTCCATGTGTCCGCTCTGCTCCGCACCGAGCAGATTGCCCGCACCACGGATTTCAAGGTCTCTCATGGCAATCTTAAAGCCGCTGCCAAGGTCTGAGTACTCCTTTATCGCTGCAAGACGCTTTTCTGCCACCTCTTTTAGCATCTTGTTGCGCCTGTACATGAGAAATGCATACGCAGTACGGTTAGATCTGCCGACTCGTCCGCGGAGCTGATAAAGCTGTGAAAGTCCCATGTTGTCCGCATCGTGTATAATCATTGTATTGACGTTTGAGATATCAAGTCCGGTCTCTATAATGGTCGTGGATACAAGCACATCTATTTCACCATTGATGAAACGGTACATGATGCGCTCAAGCTCCGTCTCCTTCATCTGTCCGTGCGCAAATGCAACAGTCGCATCCGGCACCAGCTCCTGCAGCTTTGCTGTTATGTCTGCTATGTCGCGCACTTTATTGTACACATAGTACACCTGTCCGTTTCTGGCAAGCTCCCTGTTAATTGCCTCTCTGACAAGCTCATCATTGTACTCCATGACATATGTCTGAATCGGTACACGGTCCATCGGCGGCTCCTCAAGCACACTCATATCCCTTATGCCGATTAAGCTCATGTGGAGTGTCCTCGGAATCGGTGTAGCAGTCAGTGTGAGCACATCCACATTGACCTTCATCTGCTTAATTTTCTCCTTGTGAGTCACTCCGAAGCGCTGCTCCTCATCGATTACCAAAAGTCCCAGATCCTTAAACTGCACATCCTTTGAGAGTATACGGTGTGTTCCGATGATGATATCAACCTCACCCTTTTTAAGCTTTTCTATCGTCTTTTTCTGCTCTGCTGCGCTTCTGAAACGGCACATCAAATCCACATTCACCGGAAAATCCTTCATCCTCTGCGAAAACGTATCGTAAATCTGCTGTGCCAGAATGGTTGTCGGAGCAAGATATGCCACTTGCTTGCTGTCCTGCACCGCCTTGAAGGCCGCACGGATTGCAACCTCCGTCTTGCCGTAGCCCACATCACCGCAAATCAGTCTATCCATTATTTTATGGCTCTGCATATCAGTCTTTGTGGCTTCAATTGCAAGAATCTGATCCTCAGTCTCATCAAAAGGAAAAAGCTCCTCAAACTCTCTCTGCCATACCGTATCCTCGCCGAAGGCATATCCGTTTTGCTGCTCACGCTGGGCGTACAGCTTCACCAGGTCTCCTGCAATCTGCTTTACCGCACCTCTGACACGGTTCTTCGTCCTGGTCCATTCCTGACCTCCAAGCTTGTTGAGCTTTGGTTTTCTGGCATCCTTTCCGGCATATTTTTGTATCATGTCAAGCTGGGTGGCAAGAATATAGAGATTGGAGCCACCCTGATACTCTATCTTGATGTAGTCCTTTACCTTTTTGTCCACCTCAAGCTTTTCAATGCCGCGGTAAATACCTAGTCCGTGGTTTTCATGCACCACATAGTCCCCAACCGACAAATCGGTAAAGCTCTGTATTTTTTCACCCTCATAGGTGCGGTGACGCTTCTTTTTCTTCTGCTGCGCCCCAAAAATATCTGACTCCGTAATCACGGCAAACTTTAGGATAGGATACTCAAAGCCTCTTCTCACCTTGCCGTAGCAGACCATAATCTGCCCCTCAAAAAGCTCATGGTCGTAGTTTTCAGTGTAAAAGCATGTGATTCCCTGGTCTGTGATATCCTCTGAAAGCCTCTTTGCCCTTGTCCTTGAACCGGATAAAAGAATGACTCTGTAGCCGTTTTTCTTATAGCGCTTTAAGTCCTTTATCAAAAGCTCAAAGCTGTTATTGTATGGGCTGACACTCTGACAGTGAATACCATAGCTTCCCAGCTGGTGCAGTCCGTTTGCTTTATTATCAAGCGCAGCGAGTGCGATGCACGAATACTTCCCAAGCTTTGCCACTATCTCCTTCTCTGTAAAAAGACCGTTCATCTGCCCCGGAAGTATATATCCCATCGTAAGTCTCTGCTTCATGCTCTCTGAAAACTCGGTCTCTGTAAGCTTTCCCTGCTCTGTACATCTGGTCAGCTCATCAAAAAATATAAGGCTGTCCGATGGATTAAAATAATCCAAAATCCCGACTCTCTCGTCAAAAAAGTACGACAAAAAAGCATCCATGCCTGCATACATGGACAGTTCTCCCCACTCCTCGGTAAGCTCGTCTGCCATCACAGTCACTCTGTGTGCTTCCTCTGTCTTCATCTGCTTTCTAAGCTTGTCAGACACACGCTTTGCCTCTGCCTTAAGCTTGTCAATTCCCCCGGCCTTTTCCTCATCGCTAAGTACAAGCTCTGCCGCCGGATATATGCTCACCCGATCAATATTTTCAATGGATTTCTGGCTCTCGCAGTCAAAATATCTGATGGTGTCTATCTCGTCTCCCCACAGCTCAATTCGGATAGGATTCTCCTCCGTCAGTGGAAAAACATCAAGAATACCGCCCCTGACAGAAAACTGTCCCATAGTCTGGACCTGATACTCTTTTTCATAGCCCATTCTGATAAGAGCAGCCTGAATTTCCTTCAAATCCAAAAGCTGTCCCTGCTCAAGTGTAAGCACGTTTTCCCACATCTTTTCTATCGGCGCCATCGTATTCATCAGCGCATCAAATGTGGTCACAAGTGTCACACTCTCCTGCTCATGGATAGCCTTCAAAGCCCTGATGCGCTCCGCTGTCAGGAGATTGCCCCTGATATCCGACTGGTAAAAAAGCACATCCTTTGATGGATAATACACCACCTCTTTGTCAAAAAAACTGTACTCATCGTACAGTTCCTTCGCCTTCTGCTCTCCAAAGGTCACAATAAGCTTGTTTTTCCTGTGACCTCCAAAGGCATATATCATCTGTGATTTTTGCGCATCTATACATCCCGTGACAGATATAAGTCCGGACGATTTTTCTGCCGTTTTTGTCATCTCCTCAAAGCCCGCAAGGGAAAGGAGTGGCTCTGTAAATGCTTTCACTTTCAATTCTCCATTTCTGTCTGTTCAAAATCACCTTGTCGATTTCCAGCTAGTTATATATGTTCATAGCCTTATCCGTCTCGCCCTGCATCATAAGAACTGCTGCATCCATCGCATGACCGATAGCTTCCTCCACCTTTGCCATGTCCTCAGAACTGAAACGCCCGAGCACATGGTCAGCAAGATCCCAGCCCTGCGGCTTCTCTCCAACACCGACCTTGATACGGCTGAAGCCCTGTGTGCCGGTCATTGCAATGATGCTCTTAATCCCGTTGTGACCGCCGGCGCTGCCCTTTTTGCGGATACGGATACGCCCCGGCTCAAGCGAAATATCATCAAAAATAACAATCATTTCCTCATCCGGATCAAGCTTATAAAAATTCATCACCTCAGCAACAGACTCGCCGCTTAAGTTCATGTATGTCTGCGGCTTCACAAGCAGCACCTTCATGCCCTCAATCACTCCGCTTCCACAGAGCGCCTTGTGCTTTTTGTCTGTCACACTTATATTATATTTATCCGCAAGCGCATCTATCACATCAAATCCGATATTGTGTCTTGTGTGCTCATATTTTTTGTCAGGATTTCCAAGTCCTACTATAACGTACATCGTTTATCCTTTCTCTTTCTCATATCATTTACAATTCAAAATAAAACAAATACTGCTGGATAATTCCCGCCACACCCTTGTAGCGCTCAAAATCAAAGCCGTCACTATAATATTTGTCCAAAAGCTGCTTTACATGCGTATCTATCGGAAACGCATCCACATGATGTAAACCAAAAAGACATATGCAGTTCGCCACCTTTTTGCCAATTCCTTTGCGGGTAAGCAGGCTTTCCATCGCCTCATCATAGCTCATTTTGCGCAGATTATCAAGCCAGTCAGGATTATTAGCACCATACTCATATATTTCCTTCAGATACGGTGCCCTGTAGCCAAAGCCCATGCTCCTGTCATCAAATACCTCATCCGGTACCTCAAGAGGCTTGGGAAATGTATACAGTTCTTCCCCCTCTGCACTGCCGTCTATTTTATGTCCGCACCGCCTGCAAAGTAAATCCACACTGTTTGTGATTCGCTTTATGTTATTATTCTGGGAAATCATAAAAGTAACAATCATCTCCCACAAATCCTGCCTTAAAATGCGCACACCACTGCCATATGCATACGCCTCTTTCAGATGCGCGTCATCTCCGTCTGCTATAAGCTTTGCAATCCCCGCATAATCCGTATCCATATCCAGATAGCTTTTCCATATATTGTTCCAGTCTGCCTCATCACAGTCCAGCTCAAACTCATTCCCATCCTGCTTAATCCGAAGTGCCCTGTCAAATGCCACTACTGTGTATTCATTTTCTCCTGTATTCTTCCATCTGAAGCACTGACCACTGTCAGCAATCTGTTTTAAATCCAGATTATCTATTTTCGTCTTGTACATATCTGTTTGTCTATCCTCTTTTATTGTAGCTATACTCTAAAAAGCCGGTCTTTCTGTGGCTTATTGTACCACGGATAGACCGGTTTGTGTGAAATATATTTAGATTATTATACCAGCTCAGGAATTTTATATCCTGCTTTGCTCATCGCTTTTTCAAATTCATCAAGCGACATCTCTGCTTTCTCGGCACCTCTTTTTGCAGAATAGTCTCCCTCCTGTACTGAAAGATAAATTTCAAAAAGACGGCCCTGCTGCATTCCCTGTTGCATTCCTCTCTGCATGCCCTCCTGAATGCCAAGCTTTTTATGATCATCCCATGCCTTACACATATTTACCACCTCTTCCTTTTCATCAT
>ENA-OZXA01000782-OZXA01000782.1-human-gut-metagenome-genome-assembly--contig:-NODE-782-length-9891-cov-5.503558_pt1 | contig 9891 bp, 3 predicted proteins | sample MGYA00244853_ERZ654090 | MGnify/ENA primary metagenome ERZ654090 (study PRJEB26926, sample SAMN06164943) | human gut metagenome | biome: ENVO:00009003; feature: ENVO:2100002; material: ENVO:00002003...
GCCTAGTCTCGTGGGCTCGGAGATGTGTATAAGAGACAGCATTTTTGATTCGTGCCCTGCAACTCATTATGAGCCTTTCGTTGCTCGTTATCGTTCATGAGGGAGGGCACTTCCTCTTCGCCCGTCTTTTCAAGACACGGGTAGAAAAGTTTTGTTTGTTCTTCGACCCTTGGTTTACCCTGTTCAAGTTCAAGCCGAAAAATAGTGATACGGAATATGGTATTGGTTGGCTGCCGTTAGGTGGTTATGTAAAGATAGCAGGTATGATAGATGAGTCTATGGATACCGAACAGATGCAACAGCCAATGCAACCGTGGGAGTTCCGGGCCAAACCGGCATGGCAACGGTTGTTAATCATGGTAGGTGGTGTATTGTTCAATTTCATATTGGCATTATTCATCTATTCTATGATACTTTTTACCTGGGGAGATGAATACGTACCGGTACAAAAGGCCCCGCTGGGTATGGAATTCAACGAAACGGCAAAAGCTATCGGTTTCCGTGACGGTGACGTACTGATATCTGCTGATGGTGTACCCTTTGAACGTTACGGTGGTGACATGCTGACAAGCGTTGTCGATGCCCGCCAAGTAACAGTACGCCGTGATGGGCAAGAGGTATCCGTTTATATTCCTGAGAATTTCATGGAGCGTCTGCTGGCTGACAGTGTACGTTTTGCCTCGTTCCGCTATCCATATGTTATTGATAGTATTTGTGCCAACCGTCCTGCTGCCCTTGCCGGCCTGCAAGCGGGTGACAGTATTATGCAATTGGACGGAAAGAACATTGCTTATTTCGATTTCAAAGAAGAGATGTTACGCCGTCAGAAAACGGATTCTGCTTCTCATTATATCACATTGACTTATGCACGTGCCGGAGTGATAGATACCGTGACTTTTGCAACAGATTCAATCTATGAGATAGGTGTAGTGGTACGTACGGCAACCAATCAGTTACTGCCGGTCGTAAGGAAAGAATATAGTTTTCTGGCCTCTTTCCCCGCCGGTGCAGCATTGGGAGTACAAACGCTGAAAGGCTATGTAGGACAGATGAAATATCTCTTCTCTAAAGAAGGTGCCAAGCAATTGGGTGGCTTCGGAACTATCGGAAGCATCTTCCCTGCTACATGGGATTGGCATCAGTTCTGGTACATGACAGCATTCCTTTCTATTATCCTCGCCTTCATGAATATTTTGCCTATTCCGGCACTGGATGGCGGACATGTACTATTCCTTATTTATGAGATTGTGGCTCGTCGCAAACCAAGTGATAAATTTATGGAGCGTGCGCAAATGGTGGGTATGTTCCTGCTATTCGGATTGCTGCTTTGGGCAAACTTTAATGATATTCTACGGTTTCTGTTCTAAGAGAACTTTAGATTTACCTCAATAAAAAAGGATGACCAATATTACCTTGGCCATCCTTTTCTATATAATCGTATTTTCTTACACTAAGTGTCCGATCCACTCTTCACGATCTCCCGGCAGAAGATCAATAACCGGAACCTCTACCATAGTGTAACAACCTGGTTGTTGACGCATGGAAGCGCGAGCTACACAAACCAATACCTGAGCAGTAAGTGCAGGATTATTAATGCGCATATTGAACTCAAACAATTGATTCTGAGTTTTACCGGAAACACCTTTACGAGTGAGGTTTACACCATGTCCCATGTCAAGCAAAGCGTCTACGCTGGGAACTTGTTTCACATGTGTTTCATCATTCACAAAATAAGCGTCGGCCTTGATGGCAGCAGCTACTTTGTCAAACTCATAACCGTCTTTCAATTCGATATAAACCATACGGCGGTGAATACCTGTTCCGGTAGGAATAGTCATGGAGAGAGCAGCCTTTACACCATCAATAGCTTTTACAGCAACTGTATGCCCCATACTCATTCCCGGACCAAAGTTTGTATAAGTAATTCCTTTCGGAGCAATCGCTTCCAACAGGGTACGTACAATAGAATCGCTTCCCGGATCCCAACCTGCAGAAATAATAGAAACTGCATTATGCTCTTTTGCAGAAGCAGACAGTGTACGACGCAAATCTACAATACCGGTATGAATATCGAAGCTGTCAACCGTATTGATGCCAAGTGCAAGGATTTCTTTGGCATAAGTCTCTACACTGCGGGTTGGTGTACAAAGAATTGCAACATCAACGCCTTCCAATTCCTTGATATTCTTTACAACAGGGTATTCACTCAGTTCTGCGGGACGATTTTCAGCTCCAGCTCGGCGTACTACACCGGCAATTTCAAAGTCGGGAGCCGCTTGCAACGCTTCGAGCACGTATTGCCCGATATTGCCATAGCCAACAATGGCTGCTCTTACTTTTTTCATTCTTTTATTGATATTATTTATCAGTTTTCTATTTTATCGGCACAAAAGTAATCATTTTCATTCAAATTAACCACAAAACGATTCAGTGTTCCACAGAGTTTTTTCTTTATTAACAAGATAAAAGAGTTACGAGCTACAAGCTACGAGTGGCTGCGCTATTATACCGAAAGGAGCTTGTAGCTTGTAGCTCGTAACTTGTAACTCTTTCACACAATATTCTTCGCTCGCGCGCGTTATAGAGTATTATGATAGAATACATTAGAGGCGGACTTGCCGAGCTCAGCCCGGCAACCGCAGTTATCGACTGTAACGGATTGGGATATGCCGTTAATATTTCATTAAATACGTATGCTGCCATCCAAGGCAAAAAAGAGTGCAAACTGTATATCTACGAGGCTATACGTGAGGATGCATATGTCCTCTACGGCTTTGCAGATAAACAAGAGCGTGAATTATTCTTGTTGTTGATTTCCGTTTCGGGCATTGGCGGTAATACTGCACGAATGATACTTTCGGCACTTTCACCGGCAGAACTGGTGAATGTTATCAGTACTGAAAATGCCAATTTACTGAAGACAGTGAAAGGTATCGGATTAAAAACAGCCCAACGGGTGATTGTGGATTTGAAAGATAAAATCAAGACAGGTACTGCAAGTGCAGGAAGTACGATAGGAAGTCTCAGCGGAATGCTATCTGCTGCTAATGCACAGGTGCAGGAAGAGGCTATTGCAGCATTGACAATGTTGGGATTTGCACAGGCACCATCACAAAAGGTAGTTTTGGCAATATTGAAAGAAGAGCCAGATGCGCCAGTGGAACAAGTTATTAAGCTGGCGCTAAAAAGACTCTAATTTAGCACTATGCGCTAAATTAAGTGACAAGCTACGAGCAACGAGCGACAAGAGCTTTTCAGCGTGATAGCCGAACGAATAATTATTCGTCCACGGATATAGCTCAGTAACTTGTTACCCGTAGCTTGTAGCTCGTAACTTATTCAATTAAACACACATGAAGTCTCCTCGTATACGACATATCATTTGGTTATTGCTGCTATGGCTCATGCCTGGCAGCTTTGTCGTTATGGGACAGAATGTAAATGGGGAGAGTACACAAAAAGCGGAAAATGTACAGGATACAATAGCTCCGCGATATTCCGTTCGCAAGACCGTGCCGGGTACACTAAAAGACCTTTCTCCCCACCCTGCCGACCTGCAATCCCCCATGAACCTACGAACCGAAGCAGAATATGATGCAAAAACAGACAGGTACTACATACGCACAAAATTAGGGAATACCGAAATCGATGTACCGATGGTACTAACTCCCGAAGAATATCTGGACTGGACATTGAAACAATCCATGCAATCTTATTACCGCCAAAAGAACGGAGAACAAATCGGCAAAGGAAAAGAGGCTTTCGACTTTATGGATATGAAGTTCAACTTTGGTCCGGCAGAGAAATTGTTTGGTCCCGGTGGGGTACAGATACGTACACAAGGTAATGCAGAACTCAGCTTTGGCATGACGTACAAAAATGTGAAGAACCCCTCACTTCCGGAAAGTCAACGCAAAACACTCGGTTTTGACTTTGACGAGAAAATCAATATCAACGTCAATGGAAAAGTAGGTGACAAGGTGAATATGAACATGAACTACAACACCGATGCTACCTTTGATTTTGACACCAAACGACTGAAACTGAAATATGAGGGAAAAGAAGATGAGATCATCAAACTGATTGAAGCCGGTAATGTGAGCATGTCCACCAATAACTCACTGATACGCGGAGCATCCGCACTGTTCGGCATTCGTACAGACCTGCAATTCGGCAAACTAAAGCTACAGGCTGTTATCAGCCAGCAAGAGAGTGAAGCCAAAACAGTGACCAGCCGCGGTGGTGCACAAACCACTACGTTCGATTTCTCCGCAGATAATTACGAAGAAAACCGTCACTTTTTTCTAGCACATTATTTCCGGGATACTTATGACAAAAACTTGGCACAGCTTCCGAATATCCTTTCGGGAGTTACAATTAACCGGATCGAAGTATGGGTAACCAATAAACGAAACAACTATGATAATCCGCGCAATATAGTAGCATTAACTGACCTCGGGGAAGCCTTTCATATTGGTAACAACACAGCTTGGCAGGGAACAGGAAACCCATCTAATCCGACTTCCAATGTCAATGCACCCACCAACAATGCCAATACCCTTTATGCACAGATGACCAGTACCTACGCTGCTGCCCGCGACATCAGCCAGGTAAGCAATACCATGAACAATATTCCCGGTGTAGAGGGAGGTATGGATTATGAGAAGATTGAAAATGCCCGACTTCTCACTTCTTCGGAATATACTTTGAACAGTAAGCTAGGTTATATTTCACTAAAACAAACCCTGCAACCGGATGAAGTGTTGGCAGTCGCTTATGAATACACACTGGGGGGACGGAGTTATCAGGTAGGTGAATTTTCTTCTGACATCAAAGAGACAGGACAAAGTTTATTTGTTAAACTATTGAAGAATACGGCTAACTCTCCCGATGCCGCTTGCTGGGATCTGATGATGAAAAATGTCTATAGTCTCAATGCCTACTCTGTTCAAAAGGAGAAGTTCCAGTTGAATATCACCTACCAAAGTGATACGACAGGTGTGTATCTACGCTATATTCCCGAAGGCAAGATTGCCAAAATGCCTCTATTACGCGTCATGAATCTCGACCGCCTCAATAGCCAGAACCAAACAGGTGCAGACGGTTTCTTCGACTTTGTCGAAGGCTATACTGTAACTGCTGCAGACGGACGTATTTATTTTCCGGTTGTAGAACCTTTCGGCAGTCATTTGCGAAAAGCAATCGGCAATGACGCACTGGCAGATAAATACGTATTTCAGGAACTCTACGATTCTACCCGTACTGTTGCCAGGCAAACTGCAGAAAAGAATAAATACCGATTGACGGGAGAATACCGTGCCTCCAATGCAAATGAAATACGATTGGGAGCCATGAATGTTCCACAAGGGTCGGTACGCGTAACAGCAGGTGGCATGACGCTGGTTGAGAATTCTGACTACACAGTAGATTACACATTGGGAATAGTTACCATCCTCAACCAAAGCATCATAGATGCTGGCACAGCCATCAGTGTAAATCTGGAAAGCAACACACTTTACAGCATGCAGCGTAAAACGATGATGGGACTAAACTTCACTTATGATTTCTCACAAAACTTCTCTTTCGGAGGAAGCATCATGCACCTCAGCGAAAAACCACTGACAAGCAAAGTTGCAATGGGTGATGACCCCCTCTCCAACACTTTATGGGGAGTAAATGCCTCATGGAAGAAAGAGAGTCAATGGCTTACAAATATGATAGATAAGTTACCTTTTGTCAATGCCACCGTCCCCAGTAGTATCAATCTGGGTGTGGAATTCGCCCACCTCATTCCGGGACATGCCAAAGGACTGCAACAAAACGCTTCGTACATCGATGACTTTGAAAGCACGCAAAGTGGTATCGACCTCCGCCAGCCCTCATACTGGATGCTGGCAAGCACTCCCTACAGCCCTTCCGCCTCTGCCCTCTTTCCCGAAGCATCACTCAGTAATGATATAAACTATGGAAAAAACCGGGCATTACTGGCATGGTATCATATTGACGGACTTTTTACCCGACGCAATTCTTCGCTGACACCGACACACATCAAAAATGATCTCAACCAACTTAGTAACCACTACGTACGCGAAGTATATGAACAAGAACTTTTTCCCAATAAGGAAACCCCTTATCAAGAATCAGCCTCTATGAATGTACTGAACCTGGCATATTACCCGCAGGAACGGGGACCCTATAATCTCGATACGGATATAAATTCGGATGGTACTCTGCGTAATCCGGAGAAACGCTGGGGAGGTATGATGCGCAAATTGGATACAAGTGACTTTGAAGCTGCAAATATCGAGTATGTTTCATTCTGGCTACTCGATCCTTTCATCTATGCAGAAGATGGTACGCTTATTAAAAATACGACTTCTACCGCCCGTGGAGGTGACCTTTATATCAATCTCGGAGAAGTATCTGAAGATATATTGAAAGACGGCAAGAAATTCTTTGAAAATGGTCTGCCTATTGATGGAGATATGACAAAAACCGAAGAAACCGTCTGGGGACGTGTCCCCAGAGATCGTAGTGTAGTATATGCCTTCGATAATACTTCCGGCGCACGCCGCCGCCAGGATGTCGGTCTGAACGGACTCTCCACAGAAGACGAACGTACTTTCTCCACGTATCAGAAATATCTGGAACGAGTACAAGGCATCGTTAATGCCGAAGCTTACCAAAAGTTCTACAATGACCCGGCAGGTGATACTTATCATTATTTTCGGGGCAGTGATTATGACCGTGAAGAGCGTAGTATCCTGGAGCGTTATAAATACTATAACAATACCGAAGGCAACTCCACAGCCAGTGAAGACTCTCCGGAGCGATACGATATATCCTCAAAAACCGTGCCCGATGTAGAGGATATCAATCAGGACAATACACTAAACGAGACAGAGAAGTATTTCCAATATCGCATCAATCTGACACCTGCCGACCTGAAAGTAGGGCAGAATTACATCACGGATAAACGAACCGCCAGCGTCCGCCTGCGCAACGGACAAACAGAAGAAGTAACCTGGTATCAGTTCAAAGTACCTGTACGTAGTGGTGAGGCGGTGGGAAGCATTAAAGATTTTAAATCCATCCGCTTCATGCGTATGTTCCTGACCGGATTTGAGAAACCTATCGTGCTGCGTTTTGCCACACTCGAATTAGTACGCGGCGAATGGCGTACCTATACCGACGCACTAAACAATACGCAACAAGGTACTTCTACCACCAGTTCCGCTACATTGGATGTATCTGCCGTCAACATCGAAGAAAATGGTGACCGCACTCCGGTAAACTATGTAATGCCTCCGGGTATTTCCCGCGTCATCGATCCCGGACAACCGCAACTCCGTCAACAGAATGAACAAGCCATGAGCTTGAAGTTGGAAAAGTTGGCTCCCGGTGATGCCCGTGCCGTCTACAAAAACACCGGTATGGATATGAGACAGTACAAACGCCTGCAAATGTTTGCCCATGCCGAAACCTTACCCGATCTCAGCACTGACCCACAAGACGGTGAGCTCTCCGTATTTATCCGCCTCGGTTCAGACTATCGTAGCAATTATTATGAATACGAAATTCCACTCACACTCACTCCCCACGGAGAGTATAATGGAAGCACTGCTGCCGGTTGCCTTGCCGTCTGGCCTAAGTCAAATAATCTGGATATCGACCTCAGTGTGCTGACCAATGCAAAAAAAGCACGCAATCGCCTGAAGAATATTTCAAATAGTGGTGTAACCTATGCCAAAGTCTATTCTGAATACGATCCGGATAAGCCTGCTAACAAAATAAGTGTAATTGGTAATCCTTCGTTGGCAGAAGTAAAGACCTTAATGATCGGAGTTCGCAATAATTCTCGTACTGTCAAGTCGGCAGAAGTCTGGGTAAACGAACTGCGTCTCACCGAATTCAATGAAGAAGGAGGTTGGGCTGCACAGGGCAATCTCAATGTGCAACTCTCTGATATAGGTAGCATCAATCTGGCCGGACACATGGAAACAGCCGGTTTCGGCGGATTGGAACAAAGTGTCAGTGAACGCCGTCTGGATGACTACTATCAATACAGCTTCACTACTACATTCGACCTTGGACGCTTCTTTCCCAAGAAAGCCAAACTGACTGCACCCATTTATTTCTCCTACTCCAAAGAAGCCACTACGCCCAAGTATAATCCGCTGGACAAAGATATGTTGCTGGATGATGCGCTTGATGCCTGCACTACCGATTGGGAACGCGACTCACTGATGAATATAGCCCGCGAAATTACTACTTACCGTAATTTCAGCCTCAGCAATGCACGGCTGGGTATCACCAGTAAGAATCCCATGCCATACGATCCGGGAAACTTTACTTTCAGCTACTCCCGTTCCCTACGTCATAATCAAGGCAGTACTACCGCCTATGAAAATGAAACAGACTGGCGTGCTGCTATGACTTATAACTACGCTCCCATATACCGTCCATGGGAACCTTTCAAAAGCATGGAGAACAAGTCTCCCTGGATGCGTTTTATTAAGGAATTCAACCTGAACTGGCTACCTCAAAGTATATCATTCAATACCGATATGACGCGCCATTACTACGAACTGCAACTTCGTGACCTGGAAGCATTGACCTCCGGAGCATCTGTGGGCAATGGAGATATCAGTATCGAAAGTATTCCAATCTCTGTAGCCAAAGAATTTCTCTGGAACCGTGACTTTGCCCTACGCTGGGACCTGACGAAAAATCTACGCTTCAATTTCACCTCTGCTACCCACGCTGAAATTGTAGAACCCTACGGCGTAGTGAATAAAGACCTTTATCCTGACGAATACACAGCCTGGAAGGATACTGTCCGCCGTAGCCTGCTCTCACTCGGCCGCCCCATCGACTTCCAGCAGACATTCAATGCTACCTATAAACTCCCATTTGATAAATTCCCCGCCAGTGACTGGATCAGTGCAGATCTCCGCTTTGCTTCTTCCTATAATTGGGATCGTGGCGTGTCCTTATCCGAAGGCATAGAAATGGGAAATACTGTCAGCAACCAACGAAGCATCGATGTAAATTCCCGTTTCAACCTTGAAGCGTTATATAACAAGATCCCCTATCTGAAACAAGTAAACCGTCGCTTCTCTGCCTCGTATCGTAAACCGACATCCCCCAAAGAACAGAAGCCACGTCGCTACGATAAAGAAATACAACTACGTACAGATACCACCCTCACGATACAGCACAATATGAACTCCCGTCGTCCCAAAGTCAGTGCACTTACAGTCGACGGGCGTCGTTATCCTGTAAATTATAAAGTCCTAAGTGCCAATTCTCTCCGTATCGATACAAAAGATACGGCACGCATTAAACTTACGATCATTCCCGGACCCAATCCGGAAGATGGCTGGTGGTATAAATTCGGGCAACATACCGCCCGCTTCGCTATGAGCCTGCGCAATTTCAGCTTTACGTACAAGAATACATATGCCATGACCCTTCCCGGCTTCCGTCCTGAAGTCGGTGACATGTTCGGACAAAAAAAACATGGTGGCTTCCTTGCTCCGGGAATAGACTTTGCTTTTGGTCTTACCGGAGATGGCTACATTGACCGTGCCCTACAAAACGATTGGCTTGTTTGTAACGACTCCATTGTCAGTCCGGCCAGCAGTAATGCACTGGAAGACTTACAACTACGTATTTCTCTGGAACCGATACGTGATCTCAAAATAGACCTCACTGCAAATCGTACCCGTAACCGCAGTCGCGAAATGCAATATATGTTCGCAGGCATGCCGGATACCCGCAGTGGCAATTTCTCTATGAGCATCATTTCTATCGGAAGTTCTTTCGAACGACACAGTGCCGGAGATGGCTCTGTCTCTTATACACATCTCCGAGCCCACGAGACTAGGC
>ENA-OZXA01000797-OZXA01000797.1-human-gut-metagenome-genome-assembly--contig:-NODE-797-length-9743-cov-11.418559_pt1 | contig 9743 bp, 7 predicted proteins | sample MGYA00244853_ERZ654090 | MGnify/ENA primary metagenome ERZ654090 (study PRJEB26926, sample SAMN06164943) | human gut metagenome | biome: ENVO:00009003; feature: ENVO:2100002; material: ENVO:00002003...
GAGACAGTTGCAAGTGCATGCTGGTAAGCGATGACGAAGAAGCCCTCGTGGGACTGGAAGACCACTGGCGCCGGAGGTTGAACGGAGCGCTGGATGTATTTCGTTCGGAACCTTATTTCCTAGAAGTGGTGCCCTGCTCCATTGATAAATCCAATACGCTGGGCGCCTTGCTTGAGAAGTTAGGTATCAACTCTGAAGAAGTCATCGCCATCGGCGACGGAGTTTGCGATGTCTCCATGATACAATCCGCCGGACTGGGTATCGCTATGGGAAACGCACAAGACTCGGTGAAGGTCTGTGCCGACCGCATCACCGCCTCCAACGATGAAGACGGCGTGGCCGAAGCCGTGGAGAAAGCGATACTTGCCGAAATCCGCCCCGCCGACGTGCCCCTGGAGCAACTCAACCAGCGTGCCCGCCATGCATTGATGGGAAATCTGGGCATACAATACACTTACGCCTCCGAAGATAGGGTAGAGGCCACCATGCCCGTGGACGAACGTACGCGCCAACCTTTCGGCATCCTGCACGGAGGTGCCAGCCTAGCATTGGCCGAAACCGTGGCCGGACTGGGTTCCATGATACTTTGCAAGCCGGACGAAATAGTGGTCGGCATGCAGGTCAGCGGAAACCATATCTCCTCCGCCCATGAGGGGGATACGGTAAGGGCTGTTGCAACTATCGTGCATAAAGGCCGCTCCTCGCATGTGTGGAATGTGGATGTGTTTACTTCCACGGCCAAGCTGGTGTCTTCGGTGCGTGTAGTCAATAGCATACTGAAAAAGGGATGATCGAAAATGAATTGGACAACGGGCCACAAGAACTACCCGTTGAATCCGTTAAGAAGAACAATACCCGGACCCTCGTAAAAAGAACACTTGCGATTGCCGGTTTAGCCTTGGTTGTATATTTTTTGTACTCCATTGTTCACCTGTTTGTTTCGCCCGACCGCAACATTCAGCAAATCTACCTGGTGCCCGAAGACGCGGCATTTATCATCCAGTCCTCGGCGCCCATCGACGATTGGGCAAAGTTCAGCGGAAGCGCAACCTGGCAATGCCTGAAGCGGGCGAAAGCCTTCGAGGACGTCACCCGGAATGTGGAAACGCTCGACACTGTGGTCCGAAGCAATAAAATGTTGTTATCGCTTGTGGGCAAACGGGATATGCTCATCTCGATCCATAAGGTCCGTGCCCGCGATTGGGATTTCCTGATTGTGCTGGACATGCAAAAGGCCTCCAAGATGGACTTGTTGAAGGATCAGCTTGAAACGGTGCTCACCATGGCGGGCAGTTCCGTAACCAACCGGATGCACAACGGGATTAACATCCTCGAAATGCGCGATCCGGATACACGCGATATTTTTTATTGCGCCTTCGTGGACAACCATTTCGTAGGTTCCTATACCTCCAAACTTGTAGAATCGGCCATCGACTCACGCAACAAGCCCAAAATCGGTCTCGATCATTCTTTTATCGAAGCCGAAAAACTGGTGTCCGGCAAAGGACTTGTCCGCGTTTTTATCAATTATGCACGCCTGCCCCAATTCCTGAATATTTATCTGGGAACCGGGAACGAGTACATCGATATGTTCAGCAATTCCATGGATTTTGCCGGACTCTATTTCAATACCGACCACAAACGGATGGAGGTGAAAGGATATACCTTGCGGAAAGACACCGTCGATCCGTACATCATGGCCTTGCTGAACTCGGGTAAGCACCGGATGAAAGCACACGAAATCCTGTCCAGCCGGACGGCACTCTATACCAACATCGGTTTCAGCAATCCGGTGACTTTTGTAAAGGAACTGGAGAATGCACTCGCGGTCCACGATCCGCAATGGTGCGAATCTTATAGGAGTTCCCGGAAGAAGATTGAAAGCCTGTTCGACATCTCTCTGGAAGAAAACTTCCTGAGCTGGATGTCGGGAGAATTTGCCATCACCCAATCCGAACCGGGGCTGTTGGGGCACGATCCGGAACTGATTCTGGCCATCGGCACCAAAAGCATCAAGGACGCCCGTAAGAATATGGAGTTTATAGAAAAAAAGCTCAGGCGGCGCACCCCGCTCCGGATAAAGACGGTTGATTATAAGGGATTTGAAATCAACTATGTGGAAATGAAAGGCTTCTTTCGTTTGTTCTTTGGAGGGCTGTTCGACAAGTTCGAAAAACCCTATTACACGTACGTGGACGATTATGTGGTGTTTAGCAACAAAGCCTCGTCTCTGCTCTCATTTATAGAAGATTACGATCAGAAGAACCTGTTGAAGGATAATCCGGGCTTTAAAAATGCCTTCTCGTACCTGAATTCGAGTTCTACCGTTTTCTTATATACGGATGTGCATAAGTTTTATTACCAGTTGAAGCCTATGATGAATGCCGTTACGTGGGGAGAGATACAATCGGACAAGGACATTGTCTACTCATTTCCCTATTGGACCATGCAGATTACGGGAGACGGCCAGTCCGCCTCGTTGCAATGCGTGATGGACTATAAACTTTATCAACCGGAAGAAGAGGCCGTAGCGGTGGTAGTGGACGATGAAGCCGACGAAGTAATGAACGAAGATGCCGAAACGGAGAAGGAGCAAATGAGTGAGTTGCAACGTTTCTATGTTGAGAAATTTGAGGGCAACGTCTTGCGGGAGTTTTATCCCGAAGGAGCGCTGAAGAGTGAAGCGGAAGTGAAGGATGGAAAGCGCCACGGACGCTATCGCGAATATTATGAGAACGGCAAACTGAAACTCCGCGGAAAATACGGAGATAACATACCCAAGGGCACATGGAAGTACTATACGGAGGAGGGAGAGTTTGAACGGAAAGAGAAGTATTAAAAAAGAGAAAAACAATGCTTGCATATACCTATATTGAACACGGAAAATTTGAACTTATAGAAAAACCGAAACCCGGGTTGAAAGACCCCCGAGACGCCATTGTCCGCGTGACGCTCGGTAGCATCTGCACCAGCGATTTGCACATCAAGCACGGTAGCGTGCCGCGTGCCTTGCCCGGAACCACGGTGGGGCACGAAATGGTAGGCATCGTGGAGCAAGTGGGCGCGGACGTCACTTCCATCAGGCCCGGCGACAGGGTTACGGTGAACGTAGAAACCTTTTGTGGAGAATGCTTCTTTTGCCGACACGGATATGTGAACAATTGCACCGATGCCAATGGTGGTTGGGCACTGGGTTGCCGCATCGACGGAGGTCAGGCCGAGTACGTCCGCGTGCCTTATGCCGACCAGGGACTGAACCGTATTCCGGATGCGGTGAGCGACGAACAAGCGCTCTTTGTGGGCGACGTGCTTGCCACGGGCTTTTGGGCGGCTCGCATATCGGAGATTACCGAAAAGGATACGGTGCTCATCATCGGCGCCGGCCCTACCGGAATCTGCACCCTGCTTTGCGTGATGCTCAAGCACCCCCGCCGCATCATTGTTTGCGAGAAATCTCCTGAAAGAATACGCCTTGTGCGTAAACATTATCCGGACGTACAGGTGGTGGAACCGGAGGATTGCCGGGAGATTGTGTTGCGGAGTAGCGATCATGGCGGAGCCGACGTCGTGCTCGAAGTGGCAGGAACCGACGACACCTTCCGTCTGGCGTGGGAGTGTGCACGCCCCAATGCCATCGTCACCGTGGTGGCCCTCTACGATCATCCCCAGGTGCTTCCCTTGCCCGATATGTACGGAAAAAACCTGATCTTCAAGACCGGTGGCGTGGACGGGTGCGATTGCGCCGAGATACTTCGCCTGATCGAAGAAGGCAAGATAGACACCACGCCGCTTATCACACACCGCTTCCCGTTGAATGAGATTGAGGAGGCTTACCGGATTTATGAAAATAAACTGGACGGGGTGATGAAAGTTGCGGTGTCTGAAAGAGAAAGAAAGGAATAAGAGAGTGATAGGGTGGTAAAAGTGGTAAAGGTGATAGGGCGATAAAGTAGCTGCGCTATATATCACAGAGCGTTATCCCACTATCACCTTACCACTTTTACCACGCTTTGTTCATAACCATATTAAAAAGAATACAGCCTTATGCCCATTATTGAAATATCCTCCTTGTCGCACCCCGGAATCGAGGTGTTCTCCACCCTCACCGAGGCCCAGTTGCGCAACCGCATCGAGCCCGATAAAGGCCTGTTCATAGCCGAAAGCCCGAAAGTGATCCGTGTAGCATTGGATGCCGGATATGAACCTCTGGCCCTCTTGTGCGAGCAAAAACATATCACCGGTGATGCCGCCGACATCATCAGTCGTTGCGGCGACGTGCCCGTCTATACGGGCGGGCGGGAGTTGCTCGCTACGCTGACGGGCTATGTCCTGACGCGCGGAGTGTTGTGTGCCATGCGTCGCCCCGCGCCCCGCACGGTGGAAGACACATGTCGGGATGCCCGGCGCATCGTCGTCATCGACGGTGTGGTGGACACTACGAATATTGGTGCCATTTTTCGTTCGGCGGCCGCTCTCGGGATGGATGCCGTGTTGCTGACGCGTAACTCTTGCGATCCGTTGAACCGTCGTGCGGTCAGGGTGTCCATGGGTTCGGTTTTTTTGGTTCCCTGGACGTGGCTGGACGGCACTCTCAGTGATCTGGCCCGCCACGGCTTCCGCACCGCCGCCATGGCACTTACGGACAATTCTATCTCCATTGCCGATCCTGTCTTGACGTCCGAACCCCGGCTAGCCATTGTGATGGGAACGGAGGGAGAGGGGCTTCCACCCGATACGATTGCCGCGGCGGACTATGTAGTCCGTATCCCGATGGCGCATGGGGTCGATTCGCTCAATGTGGCGGTGGCGGCGGCCGTGGCGTTTTGGCAACTTAGGATTATGGATTAAAACTATTTTTGTTTTAATTTCGATATGGATAATCTTCAGATGTATAAAGAATTACTTGCGGATAAATATTTCTAAGGAAGGAATTCCATGTGGCTGTTGGATGTGTAGAGAGGAAGAGTATGACCGTAAGGAATATAAAAGAGAAACTTGGTGCATTATCAAAGAATGAGCCAATAGATTAAAATACCATTCCTCGCTCTTTCTATAAGCGTGAAATGGTATTTTGTTATTCAGTGCGTAATGTTGAGAATTCTTGTTTTTTAATTGATAATTTATTACAGATTACTTACCGATACAGCATATTCGCACTATTAATTGTCAGCGTTTTGCTCTTTTAAACGGTACAAGCCTCATTTTTACAATTACATTGAAAGTACTGGGAAATTCAATGTGCTGGTTTTCAAACTTTTCGATATACGTGTTGTACCGCATTTTTTCAGTCCATTTGCGGAAGTCTCAAATCAATTTTAGAGGGTTGATTTGGTGGGTATTTCCGTATTGGGGCTACAAATGGTTTGCAAAGGCAAAGATAAAAAATATTCTTTATTACTTCTAATACTTATTGGAAATTATCTTTAATATATATCCTACTTTTAATGTGGTATATACCTATTAGTTGTTGCATATCATTTTGTTGAATTTAAAATAGCCAACCCCTTTACCGTCAACAGATACTTTTGTCGAGGATGTTTGGGATTATTAGGGTAGAGAGGAGCAACAAAGCCATTTTGAATAGCTGGTGTCAAATAGTTGGCAATAAAAGTGGGGCGATGCTTTAACTCTATTCTCTCCATTATTATTTTCAATGAACATTGTTCTATCCCAATAGCTTTTACGATTGATAAAAGTGGGGCGGTGAGTTGTTCGGTTAGCTTGTTCGGTACTTGTACGGTCGGCTTGTTCGGTTGATTGTTGTGGGGCATTGATAATCATATATCTATTCTTTAACTTATGATTTTCTCCCATCATCAGATTTCTGAAAAACAAAATCAAAAAACTCATATCCGGTTCAACCCCTTTTCGCACATTTCTATAATTCGCACGAACCAATGCATTGCGAAAGAACCAAGATTTGTCGGCAAACAAATCATTGTTCACGTCAAAGCCAATGCTGCGTAAATACTTTATAGTAAAGACTGTCGTAGTACGGGTGTTACCCTCACCGAATGGATGAATCTGCCAAATGCCTGATACGAACTTGGCAATATGTGCCACTACATCATCCATAGATAAGCCTTTGTATGAGAAGTTTTTTTCCTGTTCTAAGTCGTATTCTAACGCTCTGCGTAAATTTTCGGAGTTGACATAAAGCGTTGTGTCACTACGAAGTACCTATTTTTTCTTCGTTTTTAGCAGCAAACTTGAAGATACCTTAAAAGAGTCTGCGGTGAATGGAGATAAAGCCTGCCATTGAAAATGCAAAGGACTGTTCATTTAAGATTCTGGCAATATTGGCAGACATTTTATCCGTTTCTTCTGTCTCTTCATCTTCGGGAGTTCGTGTCGTTTTCGACTGGTAATAGTTGTTGATGAGTTTCTTTACTTCGTCAATATTAATATCGCCTTCAATATACTTGACCGCTGTATCTTTCAGATGGTCGGGGGGCAAGCCGTCTACAGCTTAAAGTTCAATAGCAGTTTTCCAAACTGTAGCCTTTTTCTTTTTGTCAGGTTCACTACCTCGGATGTATGATTCAAAATCTATGTCCATCTTAATTATTCATTTTTCAACCCATTTGCTGAAGTCTCAAATTAATTTTAGAGGGTTGATTTGGTGAGTGTTACAGTTATGGGGGTAAATGGTTTAACAAGGTCAAAGATATGAAAAATGAAACAATAGATCAAAAAAAGTGCAGAACTTTTGCAGCAAAACATAAAATCAATATCTTTGCAAAATACATCAATATTCAAGCGAATGGAGCAAATTAATAGATTAAAGGTTGTCCTTGTTGAACAAAAACGTACAGGAAAATGGCTTGCAGAGACTTTAGGGAAGAATGAAGCAACTGTTTCTCGTTGGTGTACAAACGAATCCCAGCCTTCACTTGAAACATTAGTGGAAATTGCGAAGGTTCTAAATGTAGATATAAGGGATTTATTCATATCTACAAAAAAATAAACTCAATTGCAACAAAGATAATTTATCAAAATATGGACTTCAATAAGGTTCTCGAAAAATACAGGAAATATTCATATTCCGAAAAAGATAAAGGCGAGCGTTTTGAACGATTAATGCAAGCATACTTGCTTACAGACCCGCAGTATGCCTATAAATTTAAGAAAGTATGGTTGTGGAGTGAATTTCATGGAAAAGATGATTTAGGTGGAGGCGATACAGGAATTGACTTAGTCGCCATAACTGTTGAAGGGGATTATTGGGCAATACAATGTAAATGCTATCAGGAAAGTAGCATTATTGATAAACCTGCTGTTGATTCCTTTCTATCTACCTCAAGTAGAGAATTTAGAAATGAAGACATTTGGAAAATCCAGTGTAAGCTGCCCCCTAAAACCAAGCGATTCTACCCCCTTAAAACATTCAACAATGCCCCCTTAAAAAGTCTTGACCGATGGGGTTATTATTATTTTAGTTTATTTCCCTCTGTATGCAGCCATTTTACGGACACTTTCTCCTGTCAGCTCAATCCGGTGCGCCGTATGTATAATACGATCCATAATGGCATCTGCTACTGTAGGGTCTCCGATTGCATCATACCAATTGTCCGTTGGCAGTTGCGAGGTGATGATGATGGACTTGCGCCCATGTCGGTCCTCTATTATATCGAGCAGGATGGGGCGTTCCTTGGCATCAAGGTTCACAAGGAAGAGGTCATCCAATATGAGCAGCGTGCTCCGTTCGATTCTCTTGAGTTCCGATTCCAGTGTGCCTTTTACTTTTGCCACCTTAAGCGTACCCATAAGTTTCGGAGCATTCGCATAATATGTCCGTATGCCCTTCTTGCAGGCTTCATACCCCATTGCTGTGGCAAGGAAGCTCTTCCCGGTACCGGATGACCCTGTGATGAAGAGGTTCTGTCCCTTGCGGATGAACTCCAGCGATGCAAGCCGCTCCATCTGATTGCGGTCAAGGCCACGCGGGATTGCATAGTCTATCTGCTCGAGGCAGGCCTTGTAGCGGAACGCCGCCCCGCGTATAAGGCGTTGGATGGCTGCATTGGCACGGTAGTCCCATTCCCTGGCAAGTAACATGTGCAGGAAAGAGTCGATTGTCATTGTTTCTGCCATAGTGGAGGTCAGGCTTTCAGTGAAGGCGGCGGCCATGCCGTGCAGCTTCATACGGTTCATCAGTTCGATTGTCAACGTGTTGCGGTCTTTTTCGACAGCTATCGGTGCGGTAAGATTATTTGTTTCCATTGTTGTCTCTATTTAAATGTTTTAATTGTGCGAAGTAGGCTGCTCCGCGGATGTTTTTGTGGATAGATGTTACGGGGACCTCATCGTCGATGTCGTCTTTTGACAGGAAGTCTGCATCATCCCCGCGTTCAAGGATCCGCCTTATCTCCTGATATCCGTATAGGCGCAGTTGCGTGGCGCATGCGCTTGCCGCCACCAACCGTTCCAGCCCGAAGGTCTTCTCCAACGCCATGATGCCTCTGCATGAACGGAACGCCGCGGGAGGATACTTCTTGAGTTCCGCCACCTTGCGCAGATACAGCAGCAGGACGTTATCTGTCTGGCCGGCCCGTTCGTAAATCTGTTCCAGATCCTTTTCATAACTTCCATGACGTCCGGGCAGTCCGTGGGCATCCTTGGTCGTATAGGAGTATGGCGTGTCATCGCGCTGGTGTGTGGTCACCAGACGCAGGCCATGATATATTTCCAGCGTGTCCGCATCATAGACAATCTCGACACGTTTGCCTATATACTCTTTCGGTACGCTGTAATGGTGAAGCCTGAAGGTGACATAGCCGTTACGCATTACTGTTGCGGAGCGTCGCTCTTTCATCTGATGGCGTATGGCGGGAAGCGGGCGGAGGCAGTCGGACTCAATCTGCTCGAACTGTTCCCGTCTGGACTGGGGACGCCCGCTCATCCTGCGTCCGTTGAAGGCCGAGAGCGATTCGGATATGGCCGCATTCAGAGACTCCAGCGAGTGGAATACAAGACCCTCGATGTCAGCGTAGACGGATCGGTAAAGCAGCTTCACGGCATTCTCCACCAAGGCCTTGTCCTTTGGATGACGTACCCGTGTGGGGTATACGGTACATCCGTAGTGTTCGGCAAATGCCGCAAACTCCTCGTTGATTACCGGCTCGTTACGGTCGCTGCGGGTTACCGCCGATTTGAGGTTGTCTGGTACGATCGCCATCGGAACCCCGCCGTAAAAATGAAGCGCGTTCTCACACGCCTTAATCAAGTCCTGCCTTGACTGGGACCAGACCGCCTCACAATAGGTATAGTGGCTGCACGGAAGTATGGCCACGAACACTTCAACGCTGCGACATTCACCGCTTTCACTGTCAACGACTTCCAGTTTGTCACCGGCGAAGTCGATATACATCTGGTCTCCGGCATAATGCTCGACATGGCCTACGACATGTGTCACCATACGGTAACGCATGAGATAGTTGCCGAAACTGGCATGTCTGTATCCGTCAGGATGGGTCTCGCGGTACTCTTCGTACAGGGTTTTCACTGTTACGCCTCGGCGGCTAAGCCGGGCAGCATACTCAGGAAGGAGTGCCTCAAGCTCAAGCTGGCGTTGTGACGGTTCCCTGTTACGGCCAACACCTTCAGAGAACATTTCCTGGATGCGAGCGGAAGGCATGGCGGCCAACTCCTTTATCGGTATACCACACTCTTGAAACAGGCGCACATATCTGCGCACCGTGTTGCGGGAAAGCTCAAAGCTCCTGCTTATCTGCTTTATCCCC
>ENA-OZXA01000849-OZXA01000849.1-human-gut-metagenome-genome-assembly--contig:-NODE-849-length-9262-cov-2.855327_pt1 | contig 9262 bp, 9 predicted proteins | sample MGYA00244853_ERZ654090 | MGnify/ENA primary metagenome ERZ654090 (study PRJEB26926, sample SAMN06164943) | human gut metagenome | biome: ENVO:00009003; feature: ENVO:2100002; material: ENVO:00002003...
GAGATCATGCCTAGTCTCGTGGGCTCGGAGATGTGTATAAGAGACAGCTGTAACAGTAATATAACAAATCAGATACAAAATCAAGAGATAAAGCTGAAAAAATATCGCATTTTTTTGCTTTATATATTAAAAATGTCCAAAAAACGGCCACTGACCCCCCAAAAACTTAAAAAGTTGTTCACAATTCTGGAACGTGAAGTGCTGCGCAGTAATGTACTGAATTACAGTGTGTACGAAAAACGGGAGCCGCACTTTTCGAAAAAAGCGCGGCTCCCGGATCTGAACTTTGGGGTGATGCTTTTACTTGCCGAAGCTGCCCAGCAGGCTGTTCAGCGATACAAAGGACTGGTAGATGACGTTAACATTGTTGATGATGGAGCTTGCACCGGAGAAGATGCGGGCAATGGCGTTGAACACCTTACCGACATTCAGGAAGCTGTTGTAAGCGTCGCGGGCACCACCGTCCAGATAGACCATTTCCTCTTCGCTGATGGAGGCATAGTTTGCGGGCAGTTTCATAGTAGACATGGAGATTTTCCTTTCTATTGATAAAATTGATACAGTGTGTGGAAAGACTTAAATAAAGGCAGCCACGGCCAGCGTGGTGATCAGAGCACCGGCTACCGTCAGAACGCTCAGAATCGGGCCGTCATCGTATTCCTGCGCGGTCTGTTCCGGCTGAGCGGGCGTGGATGTGCTGGTGGAAGTGGTGGCATTTTCCACGGTCCAGTGTGCGTACACAGTGGTATCACCGGTAAACACCGTAGAGGTGCTGATTTTTGTGCCGCCCACCGGCTCGGTATACCAGCCGTCAAAGGTGTAGCCTTCCAGCGCAGGCTGCGCGGGCAGGGCACTGAGTTTGCCGCTCAGATTGGTGGTGACTGCCACAGCGGAGCTGCTGCCGCCCATGGCATCCAGACCAATGGTGTAGACCTGCGAATCCTTGTCTTCTGCGGCAAAGGCAGAGGGCAGTGCACAGCAGAGCAGTGCAGCGCTGAGCAGACCGAGGACCAGCATTTTCAAAATCTTTTTCATATGACTCCTCGCTTTCCTGACGAATTGGGATGTGGTGCCTGCCGGGAACGGAAACACCAGAACAGACCTCGATGTCCCCGCCATGAGGCAGTAGACGAAAAAGCCGGGAAGAGGAGGTTTATTCAATCCTATATTTACCACATATAGTGTAACAAAAGCGCAACAAAATGGGCGTATTCTGTTGTTATGATGAAAAAATTGGTTTTTCACAAATTGCAGGCTGCAAAAGGCGGCACAGAGCCGCCGCAAAAGCGGAAAAGTGGAACCTTCCCCTTGTGGAAAAACAAAGAATATGGTATAATATCTTGCACGATGCGCCATCGCCAAGCGGTAAGGCAGGGGACTTTGACTCCCCCATCGTAGGTTCGACTCCTGCTGGCGCAACCAGAAGAAGGCCGCTGCACAGGAAACTGTGCGGCGGCCTTCTTTATTTTTTATTCTCCGGCAGCTTGAAGTAGCCGCGGTATTCGTCCGAGTAGATCTTGCTGCCCATACGGCTCACACCGCCGTACAGGTGGGTGCGCATCAGCGGCTCGATGGCGTCCAGATCCTTCTCACGCAGGATGCGCAGCATCTCGGCGTGCTCGCTGACAACGCTGGACACGTTGCGTGCACCCACGATGTCCAGACGGATAAAGCGGGAGTAGTCTGCCTGCGGGCGGGTCATCTGCTCCCAGAGGTACTCCTTGCTGGTCTTGTGGAACCAGTACTCGTGCATGGCAAGGTCGCAGCTGAGGAAGTGGTTGAAATCAAAGTTCTCCGGGTCGCTGCGCCCTGCAGCGGCTTCCAGCAGCATATTATAAAGGTGTTCTACCGCAAGGATCTCCATGGGCGAGCAGCTCTGCACAAAATCCCGGAACACCATGCCCTCCACCGCAACACGCTGGAAGATGAGCTGGTCCACCACGCCGGTGTCGATGGCGGTAACAATGGTGCCCTTGCAGGGAATGATCTGCACAAAGCGGTTCTGCTCCAGCCGCTGCAAAACGCTGCGGATAGGAGTGCGGGAAACGCCGAACCGCTTGCACAGCTGGTTTTCGCTCAGCGCTTCCCCGGGCAGGATCTTCAACGCGCAGATCTCGTCCTCGAGAATATGATAGAGCTCATCAGTGTGCTGTAATGTAGCCATAGTTGTTCTCCATTTATCCGGTAAATGTAATCTTAGTATCATTGTACCGTTACAGCAACTGAATGTCAATGCTGGAATGGAACTTGATTTGAATACTTGTATACAAGAATGCGCACTCGCGCACGGAACTGTTCCTGAAACTGAAAAACTGATATACCACTTTGCAATGCGGGAAAAGTGCTGATAAAATGCTGCAATCAAGTGACTGTTGTACCAAATGCACAAAGAAAACAGGAAACAACTGTCAAATTGCTATAATTGCAAGGCGCTGTGCTTGTTTCGCGGTAACGCTGCGAGATGATATGCTGTATACAGGATTTTACTAAAAAAGCTGCAAGGGCACACACCCCGCAGATACCGGCTCGTCTCCGGCAAATACAACAGGGTGTTTGCCTTTTTTGCGTGCGTGCTTGCTTTGCCGCACAAAAGGCGGTAAACTGGGTACAGACAAAATGCCCGAAAAGGAGAAACGACATGGCATACACAAAGGCTGACCTCAAGCACGACCTTGTAGCAATGGGGCTGACAGGCAACGAGACCATCCTGATCCATTCCTCCATGAAGTCCATCGGCCCGGTGGAGGGCGGCGCAGACACGGTTCTGGACGCATTGATGGAGTTTTTTGCGGAGGGCTTGCTGCTGCTGCCCACCCACACATGGCGGTTCATCAACGAGGAAAACCGAGTGTTCGATGTACGCCGCAGCCCGTGCTGTGTGGGCATTCTGCCGGAGCTGTTCCGGCAGCGCCCCGGGGTGGTGCGCTCGCTGCACCCCACCCACAGCATGGCGGCTTACGGCAAGGGGGCGGCTGCGTATCTGGAAGGAGAGCTGGACGCCAACACCCCCTGCACTCCCGGCGGCTGCTACGACCGGCTGCGGGCAGCCCACGGCAAAGTGCTGCTGCTGGGGGTCACCCACGCCCGCAACACCTTTATCCATAGCGTGGAGGAGGTACTGAACGTGCCGAACCGCCTGACCGACAAGCCCATGCAGATGACCGTGGTGGACGAAGCCGGGGCGCAGCACACCGTCTATATGCGCCGCCACTACAACGCACAGCAGCCGCACATCTCGGAGGATTTCGTCAAGCTGGAACAGGCGTATCTGGACTGCGGCGCAGCCCGGAACACAAAATTTGGCGATGCAAGATGCATTTTGTGCGACGCCGAGGGGCTTTTCCGGGTCACCCGCCATGTTCTTGCCCCGAACCCCGAGGCCTTTGTCACCGAGCCTGTCATTCCGCCGGAGCGCTGGCAGAAGATAATTTTATAATGCAATGCCGGGCAGCTTGCAGCTGCCCGGCATTTTTTACTTTTTGCTCAGCAGAAGCGGATACGGTACTCCCGAGGGGTGCAGTGCTTGATCTCCCGGAAGGTCTTGATAAAGTAGCTGGCGTCCGAAAAGCCGCATTCCAGCCCTACCTCGCCGGTCTTGAGCCGGGTGGAGCGCAGCAGCTCTGCGGCTTTTTCCACCCGGAACTGCTTGACGTACTGGATGGGTGTGATGCCCAGAAACTGCCGGAAGCTGCGCAGACAGGCGCTTTCGCTCAGGGCAACGCAGTCGGCCAGTTTTTCCACGGTCAGCTCCTCGGCGTAGTGCTCCTCTACATAGCGCAGCATCTGCTTCATCCGCTCCGAGGCGATCTGCTCCTGCTCCGATACCTTCACCTTGCCGCTGACGCATTGGGTAATGAGCAGCCGCAGCGCGGCGGTAAGGTGGTAGCGCACCCGGTTCTCGTAGTCAAAGGGCTCGTCCGCCACGCCCTTCCACGCCTCCCGCAGGCAGAGCAGCACCTGCCGCTGCCATGGCACGGCCTCGTCCAGCAAAAAGAAGGGCGGTGTGCCGGGCTGCAAGAGCGGGCGGATGAGTTTTTGCCAGAATACGGTGTCCATGCCGCCGATAAGCCGTGGCTGGAACACGCCGGAGTGCAGCAGCGCCCTGCCCTCGGCAGGCTCTACCGCGTGCAGCGCCCCGGAGTTGATGAACACCCCCTGCCCGGTCTGCAAAGTCAGCCGGGTCTTGTTCACATCTACATGGATGGGCCCCAACGCCGCCAGAATGAACTCAAATTCCTCGTGCCAGTGCCACGCCACCGAAAAACAGGAAAGATCCTCGGCGTAACAGGCGATAGGGAACAGTGGGCTGCCGTGCTGGGTCTGCTCCCGCCCGGCGGCATCGGCCACCACGGCAGTAGCGCTGGACAGCCCCACCCGGCCGCTGGTATAAGAGGCACAGCTTGTCTGATATGCCATATTCACCAATTCCTTTCCGCAATACTTTGAATGTTTTTTGTCAATGCCGGTTTTGTTGCATATACTATGCGGTTTTATTCTATTATTAGCGATTGTTTTGTGGTATTATCCTATCAGAGCTTCCAAGCTCAGTATAACACCAAGGCAGCCGGGACGCAAGCTGTGCAAGCGTTTCCACTGCCGGGCAAAACTGCCATTCTCCCGCCGTCAGTCCAAAGAGGACTGGACGGCAAGTGTAACATAAACCATTTCATCAAGGAGGTATTCCTATGCTTCGTATCGAGTATTTTGATAAGGAACGTTTCATGCGCCAGCTTTCTGCCAGCCACGGCAGCGTGCTGCTGCATCTGGACAACGGCAAGACCTGCGACCTGAAAAAGGACACTACCGCACGCTCCATGCTGCAGATGATGGACACTGCCCCCAAGAAGGGCTTTGACCTCACCGTGACCGACCCCGCCGACGTGACCGGCTTCCTGCGCTATATGCTGGAGGCAGGCCGCACCGAGCGCGTGGCCGGCTGAGTAATGCCAATCTCTTATCCCAATAAGTGTCACAGCAAAAGCAAAACGCCTGCCCCGGTCATGCCGGGGCGGGCGTTTTGCTCATTTTACCGGAAAGCTTGCGCGGGCGGGCAGTCTGTGGTAAGCTGAAAGCAGAAAAAACAAGATGGAGGGAACGACTATGAACCTGAAGGAAGCATTCCGCTACCAGAACAAGCTCCAGTCTCTGCTGGACGAGGCGCAGGGCATTCTGGATTGCGATGCCAACGTGACCAAGGTGGCCAACACCTATCTGCGCCATAAGGTGATGCCCGAGGCCGAGGACGAGACCGTTATGGACGTAGCACAGACCGAATATGCGGAGCAGATCACCGACATTGCCCGGTTCATGCTCTATCTGCTGGAGGAAAAAAGCCGCCTGTTTGCCGCCATCCGCAAGGCAAAGGATGCGCTGGACATGGATATGGACAGCGAGGTCAGCCTGAATGCCGCGCGGCAGAGCATTGCCCGCACCTTCAAACGGATGAACGACCTGCGCAGTTCTGAGCAGCTGCTCTCCGGCGGAGGTACCGGCTACCGCTTCAACGCCGAGGGCAACCAGATCTCCTACTGCTGCGATGTGAAGCGGGTGACCACCATCAACTACGACCGCAAGGTCATCCATGCGGCGCTGAGCAAACTGAACCGGCAGGCAGACGAAACCTCCAATCGGCTGGACCTCTGCCTTGTGACCTCCAAGGTAGACTACACTGTCCCCTTTGATGTGAACGCCAGCTTTGCCGAAGCCTTTGAGATCTATCTGGAAAACGCCAAAAACTAAATGATCGTTCCACCGGCTATTTTGGGTGCGGCAAGCGCCGGGTGCACAGCTGCCGGTTCAGGTGCAGATGAACTATAACGCTGCACATTTCCGCAAGGAAGCTTCGGTACGGCTCACCTTACGAGCCAGCATAATATGAAAAAATCTTGCGTTCGGCTTTTCCGCCACCGCCAGACGCTTTTTCGCCGAAACCGTCCCTTGCTTTTTCCCGCATTCCTGCTTTTGCGCTTACGTCTCCATGGGCAGGCAGGCAAGCCACCCTTCATGAATTTGCCCGCAGACTGCTGCGGGCACACACTTTCTGCGTGCCGGGTGGGCGCTCTGCGCCCCTTTGCACGCGGAGTAAAATGGCAGCCGCCCCTGCGCTTGCCGTATCCAAAATAGCCGGTGGAAAACCAAAACCGGAGGTATGAGCTATGAAAAGGTATAAGCTGTTTTATCTCATCGGGCTGCTGTTTTTTCTTGCTGCGGCGCTGAACTTTGTTACCGGAGGGGATCACGCTACGGCAGTGGTATGGCGCTGCCTTGGCGCTACCTTTTTGCTGCTAGGGTGTTCGCAGCAGAAAAAATAAAGCAGCAAGCCAGCCCCGGCGGAAAAAGCTGCCGGGGCTGCAATTCTTTGCGGGGCTCGTTCGTATTCCAGACAGAACGACCAAATTTCGACAAAAACGAGGTATGATCATGTCAACCAAAACGATCTATTCCACTGCCGCGACCCGCTTTGACCTGAGCGCTGCGGCACTTCATATCCTTGCCATGGCGCTGATGCTGATGGACCACCTGTGGGCGACCCTGCTGCCTGCGCAGGAATGGCTGACCTGCGCGGGGCGGGTGGCGTTTCCCATCTTTGCCTTTATGGCGGTGGAGGGCTACTTCCACACCCACGACCTGAAAAAATACACCTTGCGTCTGCTGCTGTTTGCCCTGCTTTCAGAGATCCCCTTCGACCTGATGTACGGCGGCACATGGTTCTACCCGGTGCACCAGAACGTCATCTGGACGCTGCTGCTGGGCATTCTGGGCATCCACTTGATGGAGACCGTGCGCAAAAAGCAGAAAATGGCGCTGTACCTGCTGGTATCCGCCCTTGTGGTGGCGGCGGGCGCGGTGCTGGGCACGCTGGGCATGGTGGACTACTACGGTGCCGGTGTGCTGACCGTGTTCATCTTCTACTTCTTCCATGGACGCAAGTGGTGGTGCCTGCTGGGGCAGCTGGCTGCGCTGTACTGGGTCAACGTGGAGCTGCTGGGCGGGCTTATGTATCCCATTCAGCTCTTCGGCATGGACTTTGAGCTTTGCCAGCAGGGGCTGGCGCTGCTGGCACTGGTGCCCATCTGGCTGTACCGCGGGCGGCAGGGCTACCACAGCAAGCACTTCCAGTATGCCTGCTACGCCTTTTACCCCGTGCACATGCTGCTGCTGGTTCTGGTGCTGAATTTCGTGAACCGGTAAGAAAAACGGAGCGTTCCAAAGGCATTTTTATGCGTGGAGACGTAGAGGCAGATCACCGCTGAAATGGCCAAAGCGCATGCGGAAACTATTTCAATATCCCGTCGGTACAAGGCCGCTGCACAAACTCTGTGCGGCGGCTTTTTTGCGGCAAAAACCGACACTTGTTCACAAAAAGTTCAGCCTTTTGAGCAAAAAATACTATTTTTTTCGTGTAAAATAGACAATACGGATTGAATGCCGCCCGCGATTGGATTATAATAATAGTGTATGCAAAAACGCATCTGCTGCTTTTTTATGATTTTTTATCGCTTGAAAACAGCGTAGCTGCGCGATGCGGGCTACTGAAAAGAGAGAGCTGCCGTTGCGGGTCTTTGCCGCAAACGGCTTGTTTGCCATAGCAGCCGGGGCGTTATGTTCCGGTTATTTGTCCTTAGGAGGAAAAACAAGGTGAGAGTAGGTCTTGACATCGGTAGCACCACCATCAAGTGCGTGGTGCTGGGCGAGCATGATGAACTGCTGTATTCTACATACGAACGACATTATAGTCATATTCTGGAAAAGGCGCAGGAGCTGCTGCGGCGCATTGATGCCGAGCATCTGCATGGCCGCAAGGCGCTGCTCAGCATCTCCGGCTCTGCCGGTATGGGCTTGGCCGACAGCTGCGGTGTGCCCTTTGTGCAGGAGGTGTTTTCCACCCGCGTAGCGGTCAAGCGCTTTGTGCCTGCCACCGACTGCGTGATCGAGCTGGGCGGTGAGGATGCCAAGATCCTGTTTTTGACCAACGGCACCGAGGTGCGCATGAACGGCAGCTGTGCCGGCGGCACCGGTGCTTTCATCGACCAGATGGCCACTCTGCTGAAGATGAGCGCTGAGGAGATGAACAAGGCCGCCGAACAGGCGCAGCGCACCTATACCATCGCCAGCCGCTGCGGCGTGTTTGCAAAAAGTGACGTGCAGCCGCTGATCAATCAGGGTGCCCGCACCGAGGATATCGCCGCCAGCATCTATCAGGCGGTGGTGAACCAGACCATTGCCGGGCTGGCCCAGGGCCGACCCATCAAGGGTAACGTCCTGTACCTGGGCGGGCCCCTGACCTTCTCCCGAGTCCTGCGGGAGAGCTTTGACCACACCCTGGGGGTCCAGGGCACCTGTCCGGAGAACAGCCTGCTGTACGTGGCCCTGGGCGCAGCCTTCTATTCCGACCAGGAATTCGACCTGAACCAGGTGGCGGACGACCTGCAGAAGCACGGCGCGGCGGAGACCTACCGCTCCCTGCCGCCCCTGTTCAGCAGCCGTGAGGAGTATGAGGCGTTCCGGGCCCGGCACGCCAAGGCCACGGTGCCCCAGGTGCCCTTCGGCGCGGACTACGCCGCCCCGGTGCACATCGGCGTCGACTCCGGCTCCACTACCGTGAAGCTGGTGGTCATCGACCAGGACGCCCGCATCCTCTTCTCCGACTACCGGCCCAACCTGGGCAACCCGGTGCCCCTCATCCGGCAGGTGCTGCAGGAGCTCTATGACGAGCATCCGGCCCTCCATGTGGCGTCCGTCACCACCACCGGCTACGGAGAGGATCTGGCGAAAAACGCCTTCCACGCGGACTACGGCGTGGTGGAGACGGTGGCCCACTTCACCGCCGCCCGCCACTTCCTGCCCAATGTGGACTTCATCATCGACATCGGCGGCCAGGACATGAAATGCTTCAAGATCGAGGACGGCGCCATCAGCAACATCTTCCTGAACGAGGCCTGCTCCTCCGGCTGCGGCAGCTTTTTGCAGACCTTTGCGCAGGCACTGGGCTATGACGTCAAGGAGTTTGCCGCGCTGGGTCTGTTCGCAGACCGCCCGGTGGACTTGGGCAGCCGCTGCACTGTGTTCATGAACAGCTCGGTCAAGCAGGCGCAAAAGGACGGTGCCAGCATCGAGAATATCTCCGCAGGCCTGTCCATCAGCGTGGTCAAGAACGCGCTGTACAAGGTGATCCGCGCTTCCAGCCCGGAAGAGCTGGGCCGCAAGATCGTGGTGCAGGGCGGTACCTTTTATAATGAAGCCGTGCTGCGCGCCTTTGAAA
>ENA-OZXA01000888-OZXA01000888.1-human-gut-metagenome-genome-assembly--contig:-NODE-888-length-8965-cov-4.047924_pt1 | contig 8965 bp, 8 predicted proteins | sample MGYA00244853_ERZ654090 | MGnify/ENA primary metagenome ERZ654090 (study PRJEB26926, sample SAMN06164943) | human gut metagenome | biome: ENVO:00009003; feature: ENVO:2100002; material: ENVO:00002003...
GTCCAGTGCCACCACAGTCAGCTTGTCGGGCAGGATCTCGAACAGCTCACCGGTGTGGGCGGGCTTTTTCTCGTCCTGACTGACAGCATATAACGTACGATCGATCATATCTTTCAGCACGCCGGTCTTGATGGTCAGGGTCTCTTCCGCTCCGGTATTGGGCAGCTCGGGGAAATCGTTGGCCGGCATGGACTGGATCTCGAACTGGACCACGCCGCTCTGGATGGTGGTCTTGCCGTTCTCGGCAGAGAGGATGCTGACCTGACCGGCGGGCATCCGGCTGATCATGCTGCTGAGCAGCTTTGCATTCAGCACCACCTCGCCGGCTTCCTTGACATTGGCTTCGATGGTGGTCACGATGCCCATTTCCAGATCGTAGCCGGTGAGGTTGAGCTGGAAGCCTTCGGCTTTCAGCAGGATACCTTCCAGCACAGGGATGGCAGAACGCATGGTGACGGCTTTGGACACACCATCGATGGCTGCGCTCAGCAGAACTTTATCACATACGATGTTCAAACTGAATTCTCTCCTTTGTTTTTCGTTTCTGATGTTGTTTTGTGTTTGAAAACAGTTTCAGAACCGGTCTATCTTATTGAACTTGTTGTAGTAACCGTAGTAGGGGGTGGGGAAGATGTTGAAAACCCGGAAATGTCTTGCCGGGAAGCGGGGCTTTGGCTTTCCACCGGGATGTGGAAGGCTCGTGAAGGAAATGTTGAAAGGTGGGGAACGGTGTTTCTTTCCACAGCCGATGTGAAGAACTGATGTTAAATGTTGAAAACTAAGTGGAAAGTGTGGAAAGCTTCGCCTTTTTGCCACAAGATATAGGCTTATTTTCCCCATTTTGTTCCGTTTTCTCCCCATATTTTGGGGTCACGCCCTGAAATGAGTATGACTTTTGCCCGGTTTTCCCCGGTTTAGGCCTTCACGTTTTTGATGATATCGCTCACGGTCTCCCGCAGATGCTGGTCGTTCTTCATGTCCCGCTCCATGGTCTTGAGGGAGTAGACGATGGTGGAATGATCGCGGCCGGAGAACTCGCGGCCGATCTCTTCCATGCTCATGCCGGTGACCTCGCGCAGGATGTAGATGGCCACGCGGCGGGCAGAGGCAACGTTGGCGTTGCGCTTGGTGCCGCGGATGTCGGCAGGGGAGACGTTGAAGGTGCGGGACACCTCGCCAATGATCTTTTCGATGGTCACCGGCACCGGCTGGGTCTCGTTGAGGATATCCTTGATGGCGTTCTGCGCCACGCTGATCACCGGCTGGATGCCCTCCAGCATATAATAGGCGTTCAGCTTTTTCACCGCGCCCTCCAGCTGGCGGATGTTGTTTTTCAGGTGGTTGGCAATGAACTCTGCCACGTCCTCGGGCAGATCCAGATGCAACAGCTCTGCCTTGCGTTTCACGATGGCAACGCGGGTCTCAAAATCCGGCGGCTGCACATCGGCGGTCAGACCCCACTCAAAGCGGGTGCGCAGACGCTCTTCGAGGCTCTTGATCTCCTTGGCGGGGCGATCGGAAGCGATAACGATCTGCTTGTGGGCGTCGTGCAGGGAGTTGAAGGTGTGGAAGAACTCTTCCTGCGTGGACTCCTTGCCCGCGATGAACTGGATATCGTCCACCAGCAGCAGGTCTGCTACACGGTACTTCATGCGGAAGTCCTCGGTGCTGCCGGCGCGGATGGCGGCGATCAGTTCGTTGGTGAACTGCTCACAGGTGACATACATGATGACGAAATCGGGGTGGGTGCGCTTGATCTCGGTCTGAATGGCGGTCAGCAGATGGGTCTTGCCCAGACCGGAGCCGCCGTAGATGAACAGGGGATTATAGGCCCCGGAGGGGTTTGCCGCCACAGCCTGCGCAGCAGCAAACGCAAACTGGTTGGACGGTCCCTTGATGAAGTTTTCAAAGGTGAACTCGTAGTTGCCCTGCGGGGAGGCGGGGTTCGCCTCGTACTGCTGGGCCAGCACCACCTCGTGCGGCGGCGTGCTGGGCACCACCAGCGTGATGTCCACGTCGAAGCCCAGCACGGTCTTGAAGGCTTCCTTGAGCAGGCCAAGGTAGCGGTCCGTCACGATCTTGCAGATGAAGTCGTTGCGCACCGAAAGGGTGATGTGGCTGGAATCCTCAAAGCTGATCGGCTCCAGTCCATCGATATAGAGATTATAGGTCGGCTCGGCCATCTGCGTTTTGCAGTACGCCTGGGCGGCCTCTAAAACGTCCTTAAAAGAATCCATAAAACATCCACTCCGTTAAAGTTTTCAACAATGCTGCTGATACTAGGTTAGTATACCACAAAAAACGCTGTGCGTCCATATTTCTATAATGTAATTTATAATACATAAGAAAAGCCCCTGCACGGCCGTTGTGGCATGGGCAAAACAGGGCCACAATATCTTGTGGCAAAAGAGTTTTCCACGGCAGAATGGTGAAAAAGTTGAAAATCTTTTCACAAAAAAGTTTGAAGGAAAGCGAAAAAAATGCTTGACAGAACGCCATACTATGCGATATACTGTTGAATTGCAAGCCTGTCCCCAATCTGGGACCACATCAGACCCCATACCGGGGATAAGTTTTTACGGAGGATACAACCATGAAGAGAACTTTTCAGCCCAAGAAGCGTCAGCGCAAGGAAGTTCATGGCTTTCTGACCCGCATGAGCACCAAGAACGGCCGTAAGGTCATCAATGCTCGCCGTGCAAAGGGCCGCAAGAGCCTGACTGTCTGATCTCTGCCTTGCAGGTGAGATCCGGCGCAGAAATGAATATGCGCACAAAAGACCGCTGATATCCCATTGGCGGTCTTATTTTTTTACCTGTCAAAAGTTTTTTCGTAAAAATGCCCGGATGGGCTTTTAAACTGCAAAAATTTTTGATATACTGGCTAAAGAGTGCACCTATGTGCACCCGGACGAAAGGAGGTGCCGATGTTATGCGTTATCGTCCGATCCGCCGCAACAGCGAGTTTGGCCGTGTGTACGCCCGCGGCAAGTCCTATGTGAACCCGGCACTGGTACTGTATGTGCTCAAGACCCGGGGCCGCAACACCCGGGTGGGCCTGACCGCCACCAAAAAGATCGGCCACGCCGTGCAGCGCAACCGCGCCCGCCGCGTGATGAAGGCGGCCATCGACGAGCATCTGGACTACAACATCGGCGGCTACGATCTGATCTTTGTAGCCCGCGGTATGACCCCGCGGCTGAAGAGCTGGCAGCTGAGCAGCGTTGTGGCAAAGCTGTTTGCTCAGGCCGGTCTGCCGGATAAGGCAAAGCGCCCGGACGCAAAGCCGCCCGCCACCGTGCCCCCTGCCCGCAAACAAAAGCCGGAGTCCCGCGCGTGAACCGGCTGCAAATGCTCTGCCGCAGGGCGCTGTGCGTGCCCATCCGCATCTACCAGTACACCCTCAGCCCGTGGATCGGCCGCAGCTGCCGGTTTTCGCCCAGCTGCAGCAACTACACCATGCAGGCCATCATGACCCATGGGTGCGTAAAGGGCATCCTGCTGGGGGCATGGCGCATCGCCCGGTGCAATCCCTTCGGCAAATGGGGCTTTGACCCGGTGCCGGAGCCGGGCCGCTGGCAGAACCCTGCCCGCCGGCTGCAGCCCGCAAAGCTGTTTTCCACACGGCACAAGCAAAAGGTGGAAAAGTAAATATGCTTCTTGTGACGCGGTGCACTGTGGGCAGCGTGTCCTACGATAAAAATAACAAGTCCCGTGCCACAGACGGGGCAGAATGGACAAAGGTATGAACTTCTTTTACATCCTGAGCGGTCCTCTCGGCTATGTCATGGAGTGGATCTACAAGCTGCTGCCGAACTACGGCTGGGACATCATCCTCTTCACCCTGCTCATCAACATCGTCAAGATCCCCCTGCAGACCAGCCAGCAGAAGAGCATGGCGAAAATGTCTGCTTTCCAGCCCATGATCGCGGAGATCCAGACCAAGTACAAGAACAAGCCCGAAAAGCAGCAGGAAGAGCTGATGAAGCTGCAGCAGGACTTTGGCTATAAGCCCACGGCCGGCTGCGTGCCCATGCTGCTGAATTTCCTTGTCATGTTCGGTGTTATCGGCGTGGTGTATAACCCGCTGGAGCGCATTTTCCACATCAGCGCCGCTGCACTTGCCAGCGCAGGCGAGGTTATGACCGCCGCCGGTATCTCCTTTACCGCCATCACCCGCGATACCAACATCATCGCCGAGGTGGTTGCCGGCAACAGCGGCGTGCTGGGCTGCTTTACCGCACAGCAGATCGCTACCATCACCGAGTTCAGCCAGCACATGAACTTCTTTGGCATCGACCTGACCCGCATCCCGAAGCTGGGGCTTTCTCTGGATCTCGTGCTGCCGCTGCTGTCGGTCATCACCATGTTCCTGTCCACCCACATCAGCATGAAGGCCTCCGGCCAGCAGATGCAGGGCAGCATGAAGCTGACCATGTATATGATGCCGCTGATGTACCTGTTCTTCTGCTTTACCTACCCGCTGGCATTCTCTCTGTACTACGTCATTTCCAACATCGTCATGACCGCACAGACCCAGGTCATGCGCAAGTTCTACGACCCCGAGAAGATGCGCAAGGAAGTGGAAGCGGAGATCGCCGCCAAGCGCAAGCAGGAAAAGCGCGGTGTGAAGAACACCACCATCACGGTGACCGACCCCAAGACCGGCAAGAGCGTGGAAAAGAACCTTTCCGCCAGCGAGATGAACAAGCGCCGGCTGGAGTATGCCCGTCAGCTGGACGCCGAGCGCTACAAGGACGAGCGCACCGTGCCGCTGAGCGAGCTTGACAAGCAGGATAAACAGTAACAAGGGAGGTAAACGGTTATGATCCGTACACAGGAATCCACCGGCAAGACGGTGGACGAAGCCTTTGCCAAGGCCTGCGCCCTGCTGGGTGTTCAGGCTGAGGATGAGAATGTCAGCCGTGAAGTGCTGGAATATCCCCAGAAGACCGGTTTTCTGGGCTTAAAGACCACCCCCGCCAAGGTGCGCGTGAGCGTGGAACTGCCGGATGCCCCCGCCGCTGTGCCCGCAAAGCCGGTGGAGGTTGTGGCAGAGCAGCCTGTTGAGACTGCCGCTCCCGTGCAGGAGACTGCCCCCGTGGCAGAGGAAGTTCCCGCTGCTGTGGAAGAGCCTGCCGCTCCCGCCGCAGAGCAGACCCCCGCTGCCCAGCAGCCCGCCGAAGCTGCCGAGGAGGCAGAAGAGGTGGAAGTGCCCATCGTCATCGAGGAGAGCGCCAAGGTGAAGGCCGCCGTGGACTATCTGCGGGAGGTCATCACCCTGATGGGCGTGGAGAACGTGACCTTCAGCGCCGTGCAGAAGGGCGAAGCCACCATCATCCGTCTGGACGGTGAAAAGCTGGGTGCCCTCATCGGCCGCCGCGGCGAGACCATGGAGAGCCTGTCCTATCTGGCAAGCCTTGTGGCAAACCGTCTGGAGGGCGATTACATCAAGCTGGGTCTGGATGTTGCAGGTTACCGCGACAAGCGCGAGAGCGACCTGACTGCACTGGCACAGCGCATCGGCGCCAAGGTACGCAAGACCGGCCGCAGCTTTGCTATGGAGCCTATGAACCCCTACGAGCGCCGCATCATCCACTCTGCCATCAGCAAGATGGAGGGCGTGCGCAGCGAGAGCAAGGGCGAGGGCCGTGACCGCCGCGTGGTCATCTACTCCACCGCACCGGATGCTCAGACCGAGAACACCTACGGCGAGCGCCGTGGCCGTGGCGGCAACCGGAATGGCCGCCGTCCCGGCGGCAACCGCAACGGCGGTTATCGCGGCGAGCGCCGCAGCAATGGCGGCTACCGCGGCAACCGCAGCGGTGCACCCCGTGGCCCGCGTCCGTCCGGTGTGCCGGAGCGCACCTACGCCCCCCGCGACGCCGAGAGCGCAGCACCCGTAGCACCCAAGCGCACCGAGCGCGTGGACGACTTTGCAGATTTCAGCTTCGGCAAGATCGAGCTGTAATAGCGAAAATATTTTTGAAGTAACAGGACCGGACAGCCCGCAGGCTGTCCGGTCCTGTGTTTTTAAAGTCATTCTTCTCAAAATTTGGAGAAACTGCCTGTTTTTTGCCGAAATCTTTCTCTCAAATGGCAATTGTAAAACAATTGGTCAAGGATTTATACTGTAGTCAAGAGCGTTCTGTTCGTGAAGAACAGACAGAATGATGGAAAGAGAGGTAATCAACTATGTCTCAGAGCAAGATTTCCCGCCGCAGCTTCCTGCGTGGTGTAGGGGCATCCGCGACCATCGCAGCCGCCAGCTGCATGGCACCCTCTGCAGCCGCCTGTGACATCAAGTCCCTGTGGAGCATGGATCTGCAGATCCTTGCCACCAGCGACACCCACGGCAAGTTCGACCCTTGGGATTACGCCGCCAACAAGGCAGATGCTTCCGGCAGCGTGGCCCAGCAAGCGACCGCCATCAAGCAGTGCCGCACCCGGAACACGCTGGTGGTGGATGCAGGCGATACCATTCAGGCCAACTCCGCAGAGCTGTTCCTGAACGATGACCTGCATCCCATGGTCGCTGCCATGAATGCCATCGGCTATGATATCTGGACCACCGGCAACCATGAGTACAACTACGGCATGGATGTGCTGAAAAAGGTCATGGGACAGCAGAAGGCCAAGGTGCTCACCGGCAACGTTTACGCACCGGACGGCACCCCGCTGGCCGACGGCTACACCATCATCAAAAAGGGCACCGTCAAGATCGGTGTCATTGGCATGGTCACCCCCAACATCATCCGCTGGGATGCCAAGAACCTGGAGGGCTGGAAGGTCACCAACCCTGTGGACGAGAGCCGCAGGATCATTGATAAGATCAAGGATCAGGTGGATGTGCTGATCGGCGTCATGCACATGGATACCGAGAACGAGTACGGCGTCTATGGCTCCGGCGTCACCGATCTGGCAAATGCCTGCCCCGAGTTCGACGTCATCGTGGGCGGCCACGGCCACAGGAGCATCCCCAACATGATGATCAACAACGTGCTGGTGGTGGAGAACAAGAACGCCGGTGCCACTCTGTCCGAGATCCACGTCTATCTGGAGCGCCAGCTGGACGGCAAGTGGAAGGTCGTGAACCGCACCTCGGAGAACCTGCAGATCAAGGAGTACGAACCCGATCCGGAGCTGACCGCTCTGCTGGCTCCCTACGACACCCGCGCCAAGGAAGACGCTGTTACCCCCATCGGCGAGCTGAAGGGCGGCGATCTGGCCCCCGAAAACGAGATTGACTGCCTGCCGCAGGCCATGGTGCAGGACACCGCTCTGCTGGACTTCATCAACGAAGTGCAGATGTACTACACCGGTGCGCAGGTCTCCGCAACGGCCCTGACCTCCATGACCTCCCAGATGCGCGCAGGCACCATCCGCAAGTGCGATATGGCCAGCATCTACACATACCAGAACACCCTGTACAAGCTGCAGATGACCGGCGAGCAGCTGCGCCGCTTTATGGAGTGGTCCGCAGCCTTCTTCAAGACATGGAAGCCGGATGAAGTGACCATCGCCTTTGACCCCTCGGTGCGCTACTACCTGTACGATGCTTTTGAGGGCGTCAACTACGAGCTGGACGTCTCCAAGGAGCCGGGCCACCGCATCAAGAACCTCAAGTGGCCGAACGGCAAGGCCGTGAAGGACACCGACACCTTTGTTGTGGCAGTGAACAACTACCGTGCCACCACCCAGCTGCTGACGGCTGCGGACATCTTCCTGCCGGGCGAAGAGCTGCCCAAGCTGTTGGAGATCGATGTGCGCGGCGACGTGGGCGGCATCCGCGAGCTGCTGGGCGAGTACATCCGCACCGTGAAGGGCGGCACCATTGAGCCGCACGTGAACAACAACTGGAAGATCGTGGGCAACAACTGGAAGGCCGCCGATCACCAGAAGGCTGTGCAGCTGCTGCGCGAAGGCAAGCTGGCCCTGAATGAGAATGCCGATGCACGCACGCTGCCCGGCAAGGCCATCACCACGGCAGAGATCGCCAAGTTCTAAAAATCAGTTTCCTGTAAAAAGGGGCTTTCCGTGTTGGGACGGAAAGTCCCTTTTTTGTGTGAGAAACGGGCGGATTTTCAACCGTTTCCCGGGAATTGGTTGAAAAAACAGTACCATTCCGCAGCATTTCGTGGTACAATGAAACTGTATTGGTCTCGCTGCTGTAGGCAGATGGGAGCAAGCGGCCAGATCGGGCGCGGAAAGGAAGCCAGAAAAAACCATGCAGGAAGCGACCATTGCAGCAATTGCAACAGCACCGGGTGCGGGCGGCATTGCCGTGGTGCGGCTCTCCGGTGCGGAGAGCTATCAGGTGGCGGCCCGGGTGTTCCACCCGGCAAACCCGGCAAAAAAAGTGGAAGAGGCCAAGGGCTACACCGCGCTGTTCGGGCATTTCGTGGACAGGGAAGAAGCCTTTGACGAGGGCGTCGCCCTGTTTTTCCGCGCGCCCCACAGCTATACCGGCGAGGATGTGGTGGAACTTTCCTTACCGTTCCTCGGAGAAATTCCGCAGTGGAATTCCAAAAAGAGAAGAAAAAATTACTTTCACGGAAAGAAAACAGATTGGGACTCTCCAGCCATACTTGTTGAGAATGGAAAACGCGACATCATGAATGAGGCTTTCCGTGTATTGCGGACTAATCTGGAATTTATTGTGAATAAGGAACAAAAATCAAGAATAATTATACTGACTTCTTTCGTTCAAGGTTCTGGAAAAACATTTCTTACAATAAATACCGCAATTAGTCTGGCTGTCAAAGGAAGTAAAGTCTTGATTATTGATGGCGATTTGCGTAGGAATGCCATATCCAAGTTTATTCACTTTCACAAAAAAGGGTTGAGTGATTATCTGGCTGGTGAATTCAATGACATCGAGAAACTTTTCATTTCGAAAATAGAACTGGATGCTGACCTGTCTCTTATACACATCTCCGAGCCCACGAGACTAGGCATGATCTCGT